>Ga0154020_10008916_pt1 | contig 11602 bp, 7 predicted proteins | sample Klosneuvirus_201_FD_109709 | JGI IMG/M metagenome (GOLD analysis project Ga0154020, IMG submission 109709) | Active sludge microbial communities from wastewater, Klosterneuburg, Austria - Klosneuvirus_20160825_MG | ecosystem: Engineered > WWTP > Aerobic digester > Activated sludge | place... | reverse complement strand
CTCGCCGGCCCGGCGCAGCGCGGGCTGGCGATGGGCCTCAACGAGTTCGCCGGCTACCTCGCGGTCGCCGGCAGCGCGCTGGCCACCGACTTCATCGCCGCACGCTACGGCCTGCGCCCGGCCCCGTTCTACCTGGGCATCGGCTACGTGGCGATCGGCCTGGCGCTGTCGGCGCTGGTGGTGCGCGAGACCCGGCACCACGTCGCCGCCGAGGCCCGCGGCCACCGCGCGCCGCTGGTCGACCGGCCTGGCGAGCGCGCGATCTTCTGGCGGACCACGCTCGGCGATCGCGACCTCTCCAGCGTCACCCAGGCCGGGCTGGTCAACAACCTCAACGACGGGATGGCGTGGGGGCTGTTCCCGCTGTTCTACGCCGGGGCCGGCATCGACCTCGGGGCGATCGGCACGCTGGCCGCGATCTACCCCGCGACCTGGGGCGTGGCGCAGCTGGCCACCGGCGCGTGGTCCGATCGGGTCGGCCGCAAGTGGCTCATCGCCGGCGGCATGTGGGTCCAGGCGATCGGCATCGCGGTGATCGTGCGGTCGAGTCGGTTCGCCGGCTTCGCCACCGGCGCCGCGCTGCTCGGCGTCGGCACTGCGATGGTGTACCCGACGCTCCTGGCCGCGATCGGCGACGTCGCGCACCCGAGCTGGCGCGCCTCGGCGGTCGGCGTCTACCGGCTGTGGCGCGACCTCGGCTACGCGATCGGCGCGCTGCTCGCCGGCCTGGTCGCCGACGCGCTCGGCCTGCCGGCCGCGCTCTGGCTGGTCGCCGCGCTCACCTTCGGCTCCGGCCTCCTCGTCGCGGTCCGCATGACCGAGACCCACCGCCCGGCACGCGGGTTCACGCCGCCGACGCCCTGACCCAGGTCTCGCGAGACTTCCCTGTCAGCTCGTCGGGCGCTTGGCCCGCGCGGTCCGCCCGCCGTTGCCCTTCTTCTTGCCCTTCTTGGCCCAGCTCGAGCCGGGGCCGCTCAGGTCGGTCCAGCGGTAGCTGTTCTCGCCCGGGGCGCGGAAGTCGACGTGGATGAAGCCCGAGTGCGGGTAGATGCCGATGCCCATGCCGCCGCGATCGAGCGACTGCGCGTAGTCGTACTGCGCGCGCACCGACTCGCCCTTGACGACGATGTCGATCGCCGAGGCGTGGAAGTGGCGGCTCGAGTCGCGGTCGACGAAGCGGAAGCCCGACACGACGGTGATCTGCTTGCCGCCGAAGTGATCCTGGATGCGCGACAGCTGGTCGTACAGGCGCGGGTCCATCGCCCGCACCTCCTTGGACCGCTTGCAGCGGAAGATGTTGTCGAGCGCGGCCAGCGCCGCCTCGTCGTAGCTGCCGTCCGGCTTGTACAGCTGGACCCGCACCTCTTCCTGGAGGTTGTCCGAGCGCAGCCAGATGTCGCCCGAGGGCTTGGTCAGCTCGTAGCTCTCGAGCTTGCCGGCGCCGTGGCCCTGGAACTCCTTGACCATCGAGCACTTCTTGCGCTTCTTGGCCTTCTTCCCCTTCCCCACCACCACCTGCTTGCACACCTTGATCTTGGCGCTGTTGTGGTTGCCCACCACCGAGCGCTGCGGCGAGCCCCGCCACGACGAGGCCTTCTTGGCCGTCTTGGTTGGCTTGCCGCCCTTCTTGGCGTTCTTCCCCTTGGCCGGCTTGGCCGCCCGCTTGGGCGCCGCCTTCTTGGGCGTGCCCTTGGCCTGCGCCGACGCCACCTCACCGAATCCACCTGAGCCGACGGGGGCCGACGAGACGAGCCCGGCAGCGATCGCGGCGACGATGAGCACTCGGCGTAGGTTCATGCGGACCTCACGGCAGGGACGTTGACACTGGCATTAGCAAGCGGGCAGCCAGGCTAGGCGAGCCCCGGCGATGGATCAAGAAAGATGGCCACCTACTGTCATTTCCCAGGGATCTCGAACGGATGCGCGCGGTCCACGGCGCTTGCGGGGCCGCCATGGGCCGCCACGGGGGGCGCCGCGGGGGTGCCAGAACCGCCGGCGGTCGCCACGCGCGGCGGTGACGACCGTCACGGTCCCGTCACGCCGGCGGCAGCGGCGGCGCCGCCGGCAGGTTCACGCCGGGCAGCGGGATGTGCACCAGCTCCAGGCCGATCTGCCGGGCGACGTCGAAGCTGCGGGTGTCCCGGTAGAACTCGCCGTAGCAGATGCGCACCATCCCGGCGTTGGCGACCTGCTTGAAGCAGTTCCAGCACGGCGACGCGGTCACGTACAGGGTCGCGCCGGCGATCACCACGCCGTTCTTGGCGGCCTGGAGGATGGCGTTGGTCTCGGCGTGGATGGTCGCCACGCAGTGGTTGTCCTCCATCATGTGGCCGACGTCCGAGCAGTGGGGCATGCCCCGGATCGAGCCGTTGTAGCCGGTCGACAGGATGGTCCGGCTGCCGACGATCACCGCGCCCACGAACTTGCGCGGGCAGGTCGACCGGGTGGCCACCACCTGGGCGATGCTCATGAAGTACTCGTCCCACGACGCGCGCTGGGCTTGCGACATGCCGGGACGCTACCCCGGCCGTCCGACGTTGGCGGATTCGCGGCGGCTGCCCCCTGCCCGACCCCGCCGCGGATGGTAGCGTCCGCCGGCCATGTCCTCCGGAGCCGGTAAGTACAAGGACACCGTCACCCTCCCTGAGACCGCGTTCCCGATGCGCGGCGATCTGGCCAAGCGCGAGCCCGAGATCCTCGCGGCCTGGAAGGCCAGCGATCTGTACGGGCAGATCCAGACCGCGCGCGCCGCCGCGCCGGCGTTCGTGCTGCACGACGGGCCGCCGTACTCCAACGGCCACATCCACTACGGCCACATCCTCAACAAGATCCTCAAGGACCTGGTCGTCAAGCACAAGACGATGATGGGGATGCGCGCGCCGTACATCCCGGGCTGGGACACCCACGGCCTGCCGATCGAGCTGGCGGTCGAGCGCGAGCTCGGGCCCAAGCGCCGCGACATGACGCTGGCCCAGGTGCGCCAGGCCTGCCGCGACTACGCGCTCAAGTTCGTCGACATCCAGCGCACCGAGTTCCAGCGCCTCGGCGTGTTCGGCGACTGGGCCCACCCGTACCTGACGCTGTCGCCGGTCTACGAGCAGGCGATCGTCAAGGCGCTGGCCGCGTTCGCCCGCGGCGGCTACCTGTACCGCGGCAAGAAGCCGGTCTACTGGTGCCCGCGCGATCGCACCGCGCTGGCCGAGGCCGAGATCGACTACAAGGACAAGACCTCGCCGTCGGTCTACGTGCGGTTCCCGCTGCTCGACGTCGACGGCGCGCGGCTGGCCCCGGCGCTGGCCGGCAAGCGGGTCGCGCTGCCGATCTGGACCACGACGCCGTGGACCCTGCCGGCCAACCTGGCGATCGTGCTCAAGCCCGACCTCGGCTACGTCGCGGTGCCCTCACCGCGCGACCCGGGCGAGGTGCTGGTGTGCGCCAAGGACCTGCTGGCGGCGTTCGCCAAGGCGATCGGCGCGCCCGAGCTGGAGGGCCAGGCGGTGGCGCTGACCGAGGACGCGCTGCGGACGCTCGAGGGCGCGCGCTACCTGCACCCGTTCGTCGACGCGCCGTCGCCCGACGGCCCCGAGTTCCGGCTGTGGTTCGCCGACTACGTCACCGTCGAGCAGGGCACCGGCCTGGTCCACACCGCGCCCGGCCACGGCGCCGACGACTACAAGACCGGCGTCGCCCACGGCCTGCCGCCCTACGCGCCGCTCGACGACGCCGGCCGCTACACCGCCGAGGCGCCGGGCTGGCTGCACGGCAAGACCACCGACGAGGCCAACCCGCTGGTGATCGAGCGGCTGGTCGCCGACGGCGCGCTGCTCAACCCGCCGACCGATCGCTACGCCCACAGCTACCCGCACTGCTGGCGCTGCAAGGGCCCGATCCTGTTCCGCGCCACCGCGCAGTGGTTCATCAAGATCGATCACGACGGCTTCCGCGAGCGCGCGCTGGCCGGCATCCGCGCCACCACCTGGATCCCCGAGTGGGGCGAGAACCGCATCCACGCGATGATCGCCAACCGCCCCGACTGGGTGCTGTCGCGGCAGCGGCTGTGGGGCACGCCGATCCCGGCGTTCCACTGCGGCGCGTGCGAGGCGCCGCACGCCGAGGCGGCGACGATGGATTACGTCGCGGCGATCTTCGGCCGCGAGGGCGCCGACGCGTGGTGGACCCGGCCGGCGGCCGAGCTGGTGCCGCCGGGCACCCGCTGCGGCGGCTGCGGCGCCGACGCCGCGCAGTTCGAGAAGGAGATGAACATCGTCGACGTGTGGTTCGAGTCGGGCGTGTCGTGGCTGGCGATCGCCGACCAGGCCGCCGACCACGGATCGATCGACCTGTACCTCGAGGGCTCCGACCAGCACCGCGGCTGGTTCCACAGCTCGCTCCTGGCCGGCATCGGCGTCGCCGGCCGGCCGCCGTACAAGGCGGTGCTGACCCACGGCTTCGTCCTCGACGGCGCCACCGGCACGCCGTACTCGAAGAGCGAGATCGAGAAGGCCAAGCAGGAGGGCCGCAAGGTCAGCTACGTGCCGCCGGAGGACGTCATCAAGAAGGGCGGCGCCGAGCTGTTCCGGCTGTGGACCGGCTCGACGGACTTCCGCAACGACATCCCGTACTCGCAGCAGCAGCTCGACGGCCTGTCCGAGTGGTACCGCAAGCTGCGCAACACCGCCCGCTTCCTGCTCGGCAACCTGGCCGACTTCGACCCCACCGCGCACACCCGGGCCAACACGACGCTCCTGGCGGTCGACGCCTACGTGCTGGCCCAGGTCGACGACCTGGTGGCGCGCGTGAGGGACGCCTACGAGCGCTACGAGTTCCACGTCGCGCACCGCGCGATCGTCGAGTTCGTGACCGTGACCTTGTCGGCGCTCTACGGCGACGTCGTCAAGGATCGCACCTACTGCGACGCCAAGGACGCGCCGCGGCGGCGCGCCGCGCAGCTGGTGCAGTACGAGGCGCTGCGGGCGATCACGCTCTTGGTGGCGCCGGTCCTGTGCTTCACCGCCGAGGACATCTGGGCCCACCTGCCCAAGCGCGCCGGCGATCCGGCGTCGGTCCACGTCGCGGTCTACCCCGAGGGGCGCCGGCTCGACGACGGCGACCCGCAGGTCGCGGCGATGCAGGTGGTGCTGGCGTGGCGCGAGCGGGTCAACAAGGCGCTCGAGCCGTTCCGCGCCGCCAAGCACAAGTCGACCGACGCCAAGGTCACGCTGCACGCCAGCGGCGCCGACGGCCACACGCTGCACGACTTCGACACCCGCCACCCCGGCCAGCTGGCCGACCTGCTGATCGTGTCGGCGGTGGCGGTGGTCAACGACGGCACCGATCAGATCGAGGTCGCCGAGCACGGCGGCCACCGCTGCGAGCGCTGCTGGAAGTGGTTCGCGGCGCTGCCGGCCACCCCCGGCGACGTCTGCGATCGTTGCGCCACCGCCCTGCCCACGGCATAAGGACCGCTCATGCAACGCCGCTGGAAGATCTTCCTCATCGTCGCGATGATCACGCTGGTCGCCGATCACGCGACCAAGTACTGGGCGCGCAACTCGCTGCCCACCCACCCGGCCGGCTGCGCGATCCCGGCCGACGTCGTCAGCCACAAGTGCGTCGGCGTGAAGGACACGGTGATCGACGGCTACTGGGACTGGCGGCTGTCGTTCAACCCCGGCTCGGCGTTCGGCCTGTTCGACAGCCAGACCGGGGCCCGGGTGTTCCTGTCGATCATCGGCATCCTCGCGGTGGTCGCGATGGTGTTCATGGTCAAGAAGGCGCGCAACGATCAACGGCTCTTGGCGATCGCGCTGGGGCTGGTGGCCGGCGGCGCGGTCGGCAACCTGCTCGACCGCATGTACTTCGGCGTCGTGACCGACTTCGTGCTGTGGCACTACCACGCCAAGGAGTGGCCGGTGTTCAACGTCGCCGACGTCGCGCTGGTGATCGGCGTCGGCATGATGTTCTTCGACGTCGACGGCAAGAAGGGCAAGAAGCCCAAGAAGCGGGGGGCCGCCGACGCCCCGGCCGACGCGACCGCCAAGACCGACGCCGCGGGGTAGTCGGCCGACGTGCGGCGGCGCAGGGCGGTCGACGCGGCCCGCGTGCCGGCCGCGCTCAGCGCGGCGTCAGCGCGGCGCGATCGGGCGCGCCACCGGCGCGGGCGGCGGCGGTGATCGCGGCGGTGTCGAGCGACGCCGGCGGCGCCGGCGTGAACGTGGTCGCGGTCGCCGCCAGGTGCTCCTTGGCGGTCGGCCCGCGCAGCTCGGCGCGCTCGACCACCAGCCGCGGGTAGTCGGTCAGCGCGTCGTCGTCGCTGACCGCGTAGTCGACCAGCTGGGTGCGCACCGCCACCACCGCGTCGACCAGCTTGATCGCGCCGTAGGTGCGGATCATCAGCCACGGCCCGGTCAGCCGCGGCTCCACCACCAGCGCGCCGGTCACGGTGACCGCGTCGGCGCCGGCCAGGTCGAGCCCGCGGGCGGCGCGGTTGCCGGCGAACACGACGTTGTCGAAGCCGACCTCCGCGAAGCGGCCGGGGCCGTTGACCGGCACCTTGAGCAGCGCGCCGCTCACGGTCGAGTCGACCACCCACAGGTCGCGCACCGTCGCGGTGGCGCCCTTGGCCCGGGCGCCCAGCTCGATCAGCGGATCGCCCTCGCGGCCGCGCGGATCGCCCGCGGCGGCGCCGATCACCGCCACCTGCGCCAGCTCGAGACGCTGGTAGGCGCGCAGCCGCAGCGCGGTGGCCGGGGCGCGGGCGCCGTCGAGCGTGACCCCGCGCAGCGCGACCGACCTGCCCTCGATCGCCACCGCCCCCGTGAACACCACCGGGCCACCGCCGTCGGGCTCGACCACGAAGCCGATCGATCCGTCGGCGTTGCCCGGGCGCAGCGTCAGGCCGTCGTAGCGCCCGGGAGCCAGCGTCACGCGCAGCTCGGTGGCGCCGGCCGCCTCGGCGCTGGCCAGCGCCTGGGCCAGGGGCAGTTGCAGATCCGCGGTCGAGGTGGCGTGGAAGGTGGTGGTGGTCATGGTGGGTCCTGGCGCGGTCGCGGCGTCGGGCGTGGGCGGCGTGGCGCCGGTGTCGGGGCCAGTGTCGGCGCCCGGCGTCGGTGAGCGCGCGACGCCGCCGCTGCCGTCCTTGCCGCACGCCGCGGCGGCCAGCACGATCATCGTCGCCACACGCGCGCGCCTCATCGTCGCCGGCAGCATGCCACGAAAGCCCTCGGCCGCTCGGCGCGCGCGCACGTCAATGGGCCACGTTGGCGAAGCGCAGCAGGTCGAAGTTGCGCAGGAACTGGCCCAGCGTGTACGTGAAGATGCCGTCGTCCTTGCCGTCGGCGGGCCCGGTGCCGCGGAGGTCGGGCTCGTTGGTGGCGTGGGGGTTGTGCATCACCACCTTCGACTGCTCGGCGTCGATGTTGGCGAGCTGGCCGGCGACGGTGGCGGCGGTCACCGCCAGCGGCGCGCCGGTCTTGTCGGCGATCGCCACGTCGCGCACCTGGTACGCGTGCGAGGTGTAGTTCTGGCGGCGGCCGGGGCTCGAGTCGTCGCCGAGGTTGATCAGGATGCCCAGGTTCTCGCGCAGGTGCTTGAACGCCGCGGGCATGGTGTCGTCCCACAGGTGCGGGAACGCGTCGGGCGTCGACACCGGATCGGCGGCCTTGGCCACCTGCGCGCTGGTCGCGGTCCCGGCCAGGTTGTTGACCAGCGTCGCGCGCAGCGTCGCCAGCGTGGTCCGCAAGAGCGCGCGGTCGATCGAGCGCAGCATCCGCAGGATCGCCTCGGCGGTGGTCTCGCCGAACAGCGCCTTGAGGCTGTCCATCGTGTCCATGCCGAACAGGATGCCGGTCACCTGATCGATCAGGTCGCGGCCGCGGGTCACCGCGCCGGTGTCGCTCATGCGCGCGTGCATGAACGTCTGGGTGGTGCCGGTCGCGGTGTTGCCCTTCTGCGCCTGGTAGCGCAGCAGATCTTGCAGCGCCGCCAGGTTGCCGGCGACCACGTCGCTGCCCGGCGTGAACGTCATGCCGGTGGTGTTGGCGGTGGCGGCCGCGCCGTAGAACATCTGGTAGCAGTCCTCGACCGAACCGCCGCCGTCGATCACCGCGTAGCCGCTCTTCTTCTTGTCGCCAGCGGCGACGCCCTGGCCGTCGTTGCCGTACTTCTGGGTGAAGTCGGCGTAGGCCTTCTCCATCATCGGCGCCCACAACGCGGTCTCGTACAGATCGCGGCGGTGGATCTCGACGGTGCCGCCGTGGAGCTCGGCCCAGAACTGGGTGCGCTTGGCCTTGTCGGCGACGCGCATGCGCGCGCCGACCAGCGACACGTGGCCCTTCTTGCTCTTCTTGGTCAGGAGCGAGTTGCCGGTGTGGATCGTGACGTGCTTGTACGCGCTGGTCTTGGCGTCGAACCGCTGAAAGGTCACGCCGACGTCGCCGCTGGCCATGGTCATGACCGACGTGAGCTTGCCGGGGTCGTTCTGGGTCAGGCCCAGCAGGCACGACATGAAGTAGCAGTCGCCCAGGCCGCCCTGGCGGACGTCCTCGGCGTGGGGCGCGCCGTCGATGTACAGCTGGTCGGGCACCATCGCCGGCGACACGTTGGGGGTCGCCGTCGTGCCGCTGCGCTTGCTGACCTTGTGGCCGCTGCCGCGGGTGAACAGCTCGTCCTCGGTGGGCGTCGCGCCCGGCGCGACCTCGAGCTCGCTGCCGACGCCGGCGATGATCGACACCTTGTCGGCGTCCGCGACCTTGCCCTCCTTGTGCTCGCCGGGCGCGCCGGTCGGCTTGCCGTCGGGGCCGACCTGGGTCCCGAGCGCGAGGTCGACCTTGCGGTGCTTGCCGCCCTTGATGACCTTGGCGTCGCGGTCGTTGTGCTGCCCGCCGTCGGTCGCGCCCTCGCGATCGGGCTCGGCGTGGGCCTGGCCCGGCGCGTGGTCCTGATCGGCATCGTGGTCGTGGGCGGGCGCTGGCGCGTGCTCGGCCGCCGACGCGGAGTCGGTGGCGAAGGCCTCGGCGGCGACGCGGCTGTCTTCGTAGTCCATGGAGGCCTCCGTGACCTTATACGAAACTTACCGAGCCATGCTTCCCTGGCCGCGGCTGCGGTCAGCGAGCAAGAAGCCCATGCTGCGGTACTCCACCCGCCCGGCGCGCTCGAGGTGCTCCTGGCCGATGGCGATCGCGCCGTCGCGAGCCGCGAAGAACGCGGCCGCGATCGCGGCGTTGCGGATGTTCGCGCCGCTCATGGTCGGGAACATCATGGCCAGCTCGTCGTAGTCGTGATCACCCCCCAGGGGTGCGGTCGCGGTCCGGATGCACCGCCGCCACAGGGTCGCGCGCTCGTCGTCGTCGGGCGCCGCGAACACCACGTGGCCGGCCAGCCGGCGCTTGAGCGCCTTGTCGATCGCGGCGTCGAGGTTGGTGGTGAGCACGGTCACGCCGCCGAACGCCTCGATGCGCTGCAAGAGGAAGTTCACCTCGAGGTTGGCGTAGCGATCGACCGCGCCGCGGGTCTCGGTCGAGCGCTGGCCGAACAGCGCGTCGGCCTCGTCGAACAGCAACAGCGCGTGGCCGGCCTCGGCGGCGTCGAACACGCGGGCCAGCTGCTTCTCGGTCTCGCCGACCCACTTGCTCACCACCTGGCTGAGATCGACCTGGTACAGCTCGAGATCGAGCTCGCGCGCGATCAGGCCGGCGACCATCGTCTTGCCGGTGCCGGGGGGCCCCGAGAACAGCGCCGCGACGCCGGCGCCGCGCGCGAGCTTCTCGCGGTAGCCCCAGCCGTCGAGCACCTGGTGGCCGTGGCGCAGCCGCGCCACCAGGCCGTTCACCTGATCGAGCGTGTCCTCGGCCAGCACCAGGTCGGCCCACGACTGGGTCACCTCGACCCGGGTCGCGACCCCGGCCAGCCCCTCGGCGATGTTGTGGCGGACGCCGCCGACCAGCTCGGGCAAGGTCAGCCGCGAGTCCGGGGTGGCCACGCGGGCGATCCGCGTCGACGCCACCGCGCGGGCGATGCCGCCGGGTCCCAGCCGGTAGCGGTGGGCCAGCTGGTCGAGGCCGCCCGGGCCGAGGTCGGCGTCGGCGCCCAGCGCCTGTCGCCACAAGGTCGCGCGCGCCGCCACGTCGGGCGCGGTCCAGGTCACCCGCACCACCGGCCGCGCCGAGCCGAGATCGAGCGCGTGCAGGCGCGTGGTCAGGACCAGCGGCCCGGCGGTCTCCTCGACGAAGGCCGCCAGCATCGCGAAGGTCTCGGCCGCGGCGACGCGATCGATCGTGACGTTGGCCAGCACCGGCACGGCGTCGACCAGGGCCAGCTCGCGGCGCAGCGCGCGCAGCGCCGCGCCGACCGCCGCGGGTCGGTTGCCCAGGCGCTCGAGATCGAGCGACAGCACCGGCCGACCGGCGGCGAACGCGACGGCGTGGCGGCGCCCGGTGCGGGCCGGCCCCTCGATCGCCAGCAGCACCCGCGCCGTCGGCGCCAGCAGGTCGACCAGCGATCGTAGCGTCGCCAGCTGCTCGAGATCGTAGACGAAGCGATCGCGCGTGGCGCGGTCGATCGCGATCCGCTCGATCGGGGGCTCGGGCAGGTCGTCGCCGGCGAGGTACGCCATCAGCCGCGGCGTCGGCGTCAGGGGCGACGCGGCGCTGACCTCGTCGTCGGCCTGCCGCACCAGGCCCGACGCGATCAGCCGGTGCCCGCGCGCGAGCTGCAGGGCCAGATCGCGCGCGGCCTCGGGCGCGACCGCCGCGACCTCGGCGAACAGCGCCAGCGACGCCCCGCGGCGCGCGCGGCTGCCGCCGAGCGACTCGCTGGCGCGCAGCACCGCGGGCTCGCTCGCCGCGGCCACGATCCACCACAGCAGATCGACCTCGAGGTCGACCAGCCCCAGCCGGGCCGCCAGCGCGCGCATGCGGGCGTGGCGCAGCTCGGCGCGCGCGAGCTCACGCTCTAGCTCCTCGATCTGCTCGTCGAGCTCGTCGACGTCGCGCCCGCCGCGCCGCGCCACCGCGCGTTCGGCCCGCGCCCGCCAGCGCTCGAGCTGCAGGTGCATCGCTTCACGACTGACCCCGTCGTCCACGGCCGGCACTATGCCACGGCGACCGCCGCGCGGACGTGCGCCGCGCCACGGCGGTCGACGCGGCCGGCCGGCGGGGGCATGATCACCCCATGAAGATGATCGCGCTGACGGTGCTGACGCTGCTGGCGGTGCCGGCGGTCGGGTGCGCCGCGCCCGACGACGACTGGGTGGTGCGCCCGCCCGGCGGCGGCACCGGCAGCAACGGCCAGCAGGTCGACGCGGCGCGGCCCGACGCCGGCGACCTCGACGGCGGCACCGGCGATCTCACCGGCGTGGTGTGCGTGGTCGCCGATCTGCGCGCGCCCGACGCGTGCCTGGCGATTGCGACGGTGGCTGGTGTGCTGGTGCGCAGGCTGGGCGACGCCATCGGCGCCACCTCGGACGCCAGCGGGCGCTTCACGCTGGCGGCGCCAGGCGCGGTGGTGATCCTCGACGTCGGCAGCGGCGCTGCGGCGTTGGCGCCGGCGCTGGTGCCGGTCGACAACGACGGCGCGGTGGTCCACGCCCCGGTGCCGACGCGGG
>Ga0154020_10008914_pt1 | contig 11603 bp, 4 predicted proteins | sample Klosneuvirus_201_FD_109709 | JGI IMG/M metagenome (GOLD analysis project Ga0154020, IMG submission 109709) | Active sludge microbial communities from wastewater, Klosterneuburg, Austria - Klosneuvirus_20160825_MG | ecosystem: Engineered > WWTP > Aerobic digester > Activated sludge | place... | reverse complement strand
GCCCGCGACCCGACGATCGTCTCCGAGCCGTCGCCCTCGCTCGACCTCGCGATTCAGAAGTCGGCCAGCCCCGGCGCGTTCATCGTCGGCCAGAACGGGACGTACCTGCTGAACGTGACGAACATCTCGTCGATTCCGACCACCGGGACGACGACCGTGACGGATATCCTGGCGTCGGGCCTGACGTATGTCTCGGCGACTGGCAGCGGTTGGAGCTGCAGCGTGACCGGCCAGGCGATCTCCTGCACCACGGGGACGCCGATCGCTCCGGGGGCGACGACGGTCATCACCGTCACCGTTGCGGTTGGACCCGCAGCTGCTCCCGGCGTGCGCAACACCGGCATCGTCAAGACGCCTGGCGACACCATCCCGGCCAACGACACCTCCACCGTGACCACGCCGGTCGGTACTGGAGGCAACCAGATCGACCTCGAGATCCTGAAGACGTCGTCGTCGCTGGTGCAGGGGCAGCAGGGGACGTTCACGCTGACCATCACCAACCTGCTCGACCCCACGTCCAAGCCGACCACGATAACGGATGTGATCCCGGCGGGGCTGACGTACGTCAGCGCCACCGGACCCGGCTTCACCTGCAGCGCGGTCGGGCAGACGCTCACCTGTACGTACGCCGCGTCGCTCGCCCACCTGGAGACGGCCACCGTCACGGTTACGGTGAACGTGACGGGCGCAGTCGGCACGGTGATCACCAATACCGGCGTGGTGAAGAACCCGGACGACATCAATCCGACGAACGACACCTCGACGATCACCGAGACGATCACCGGGACGCCCGACCTGGCGATGGACAAGGAGATCGTCCAGCCGCTGATCTTCGGGCGAAACGCCACGTTTACGCTGACGGTCACCAACGTCGGCAATGGTGCGACGACCGGACTGATCACGGTCACCGATCAGTTGCCGGCCGGCTTCACCTACGTGAGCGCGAGCGGAATCGGCTGGACCTGTTCGGCGTCGGGACAGCTGCTGACCTGCACCAACCCGGGTCCGCTCGCCCCCAAGGCGTCCAGCGTCATCACGCTCGTAACCACCACGCCCCCGCAGCAGATCAACACCGAGAACACCGCGGTCGTGAAGACGCCGGGCGATCCGAACCCCGGCAACGACAGCGACACGGTGCCGATCGGTGGCGGCACGCCGCAGATCGACCTCGAAACGACAAAGTCTGCGTCGAGCACCGCCTTCAGCGTCGGACAGCCGGCGAGCTACACGATCATCGTGCGCAACATCAGCGGGGTCCCGACGACGGTGCCGATCACGGTGACCGACGCCGTTCCCGCCCAGTTGACGCTGGTGTCGGCGTCGGGCACCGGCTGGACCTGCTCGATCAGCGGCCAGCTACTGACTTGCACCTACGCCGGCATCCTGCAGCCGGGTGCGGCGGCGGTGGTCACGGTCAACGTCATCCCGCTCCCGGCAGCGATTCCTTCCGTGCGCAACATCGCGGTCGGCACCTCGCCGGAGGACTTCAACCCCGCCAACGACACCTCGACCGTCAACACGCCGGTCGGTGGGGTCGTCGACCTCTCGCTCCAGAAGGAGTCGGTCGGCGCCTTCCAGATCGGACAGACGGGGCGCTACAACCTCACCATTCGCAACACGGGATCGATCGCCGCCGCGGCGCCCATCACGGTGCGCGACACGCTCCCGGCCGGACTCACCTTCGTCTCGGCGACCGGGACGGGATGGGCCTGCTCCGTGTCGGGTAGCATCGTGACGTGCATTCGCTCGACCGCGCTTGCCGCAGGCGAGACCTCGACCATCGAGCTACAGGTCACCGTTGGTGCCCTGGCCATTCCGCAGGTCAGCAACTGCGCGACCGTGTCGGGGACGAACGAAACCGGGACGCTGGCCAACAACCAGGGATGCGCCACCACCCCGGTGGCCGGCCGGCCGACGCTGGAGATCACCAAGTCCGTGTCGAAGGCCGACGCGCAGATCGGCGATGTGCTCGACTATACGGTGGTCGTGCGAAACACCGGGACGGCGAATCTTGCCAATGCCATCGTCGTCGACACGCTCCCCCTGGGCTTCGCCTACGAGGGACGCACCGCGCGGGTTGGCGGTGTGGTCATCGCCGATCCTGCCGGGGCTCCCGGGCCGCGCCTCACCTTTGCCATCGGCGCGGTGAACGTCGGCACGCCGGTAACGCTCACGTATCGCGTGCGCATTGCCGCGACGGCCAAACTCGGAGTAAACACGAACGTCGCGGTCGCCAGCAGCAGTGACGGCGGTACGACGTCGGGCCCGGCCCGGGCCTCGACGCGACTGACCGGCGGCCTGTTCAATGAGCGCGGCGCCATCGTCGGCAAGGTCTACACGCAGTGCAACTGCGAGAGCGCCATGCAGGAAGGGGGCGAAGTCGGGATCCCCGGCGTCCGCATCTATCTGGAGGACGGCTCGTCGGTCGTCACCGACGTGGAAGGGAAGTACAACTTCTACGGCGTCTCCAACCGCATGCACACGGTCAAGGTCGACCGCAGCACGCTGCCGGGAGGGGCGGTCCTCGTGCCGCTTGGAAACCGCAACGCGATGGACGGCTACTCGCGCTTCGCCGACGTGAAGGGTGGCGAGATGCACAAGGCCGACTTCGCCGAGGGCTCCGGGTCAGCCGACGTGCTGCGCCTGGTGCTGGAGCGTCGTCGGGCCGGTGAGGTGGAGAATGCCGGAACGCAGATCAAGGACGGCGCGCTTCCGCCGCGCGTCGCCACGGAAGGGACGCCCCCTGCGCGCAGCGCCAGCGGACAGCCGCTGCCTGCCGCGACGGTGGCCGACTCGATCAAGATCGCCTACACGACCATGGCGCCCGGCGTCGCGCAGTCGCACGACTCGGGCACCGGGCCGGTGCGTGCTGCGCAGGGGTACCAGCCGCTGGTCGGCGGCACGAATACGCTGACCGATGCCAACTCGCAGCTGCCGGCAACACCGTTGCGTGCACTGGCGGCCCAGCAGTCGCGCAATCCGTTCGGCTACGGCCGCGTGCAGCTGGAAGTGCCGCAGCAGGGGATCCCGGCCGACGGCCAGACGCTGGTCAAGGTCGTGGTCCGCGCGCTGGACGGCAGTGGTAATCCGCTCACCGGACGCATCCCGGTGACGCTCGAGGCGTCGCTGGGTCGCTGGCTGGGCGACGACGTCGGGGCCACCGAACAGGGACGCCAGGTAGTGCTCGATGGCGGTGAAGGGAGCTACACGCTGATTGCCGCGGCGCAGCCGGGGCGCGGCGAGGTGCGGGTCACCACGCCGGACGGTGTGTCGACCATGCCGATCAGCTTCATTCCGGTGGTGCGTCCGCTCATGGCGAGCGGGCTCCTGAATGCCCGCATCGACTTCCGCTCCCTCATCCGCGGCGGCAACGCGCTCGCATCGGATGCCGACGGTTTCGAGGAGTCGATGCGCGACTGGACGTTCGAGAACGACAGCGGAAAGGTGCGCGGCGGGGCGCGAGGCGCGCTGCTGCTCAAGGGCCAGATCTTTGGTGACCAGCTCTTGACCATGTCGTACGACAGCGAGCGCGATCGTGGCGCGACGCTCTTCCGCGACATCCGCCCCGACGAGTTCTTCCCGGTGTACGGCGATGGCTCGATCCGGGAGTTCGATGCCCAGTCGCGGCGCAAGTTCTACGCACGCCTCGACCGCGGGACATCGTTCACCATGTTCGGCGACTTCCAGACGACGCGGGCCGACGAGCGTCGCATCCTCAGCGCCTACGACCGCACACTCAACGGTGCGGTGCAGCACTTCGAGGGCAAGCAGGGGACGGCGACGCTCTTCGCCAGCCAGGGACGCATTCGCCAGGCGGTGGACGAGCTGCCGGGACGCGGGATTTCGGGGCCATACACGCTGACGCGTGCGCAGGGGCTCATCAACTCCGAGCGCGTGGAGATCATCACCCGCGATCGCAACCAGCCGTCGGTCATCCTGTCGCGCGTCGCGCTCACGCGCTTCGCCGACTACACCATCGAACCGCTCACCGGTCGCCTGATCTTCCGCGCCCCGGTGCCGAGCGCCGATGCCAACCTCAACCCGGTGTCGATCCGCGTCTCGTACGAGACAGAGAGCGCCGGCAGCGACAACTTCTGGGTCTACGGCGGCGACGCCTCGGTGCGCGTCGGTGACGCCCTCGAGATCGGCGGTACCTACGCCCAGGACGAGAATCCGATCCTCAAGTCGCGCCTGGCCGGGCTCAACGCCACGGCCAAGCTCGGGCGTGCCTCGTTCCTCTTCGGCGAGTTTGCCCAGACCGACCTCGGTGGCACGACAGGTGACGCATTCCGAGTAGAACTGCGGCACCAGTCCGAGAAGGTCGAGGGGCGCATCTTCGCCGCCCGATCCGACTCGGCCTTCACCAACACCTCGTCGACATTCTTCGGCGGACGCACGGAGTTCGGCGGACGCTTCTCGACGCGCCTCGACGACAAGACCCGCCTCATGGGCGACGCCCTGCACACCGAGAACAACACAGGGCTCGACGGCAAGCGGGATGGCGCGCTCATCGCCATCGAGCGCCAGTTCGACAAGGCGTGGCGTGCCGAGGTCGGCTATCGCTACGCCAAGGAGAGCGGCAACTACTCCCCGTATCCCGGCGCTGGCCTCACGCAGATCAACCGCGGACTCGTCGACAACGACGTGAGCGCGCTGCGTGGCCGCCTGACCTGGACGCTTCCCGAGAAGACCCGCAGCTCGATCTTCACGGAATACGAGCAGGATATCCGCGACGACTCGCACCGCGGTGCGATCGGAGGTGAGTACATCATCTCCAACAGCACGCGCCTCTACGCCCGCCACGAGTGGCTCACGGGGCAGGAAGGGCCCTACGCCACCAACTCGGGGACCAGCCAGCAGTACACGGTCTTCGGCATCGACGCCGACTACCTCAAGAACACGCAGATGTTCAGCGAGTATCGCGGTCGCGATTCGTTCAACGGCCGTGATGCCGAGGCGTCGATCGGGCTGCGCAACCGCTGGGCGATCGCGCCGGGGCTCATGGTGAACACGAGCTTCGAGCGGGTCTCGCCGCTCATCGGTGTCGGGCTGGGCACGGGGCAGAACGCTGGCGGCGGCGATGCACTCGCCGTGACCGGTGGGGTGGAGTGGACGCGCCCGTCGCTGTGGAAGAGCACCGCGCGCCTCGAGTATCGGGACGCGGACTCGGGCGACAACTTCCTCGCCTCGTTCGGCTACGCCCGCAAGCTCTCGCTGGACTGGACCTTCCTCGGTCGCACCCTGTGGGATGTCGCCGAGATGGGGCAGAACCAGACGCGTGGCTGGTCGCAGCTCGGCTTCGCCTGGCGCGAGACGGACCAGAACAAGTGGAACGCGCTCATGCGCTATGAGAACCGCCTGACGAACCTCGGCTCCACGGCTGCAGTGGAGCAGACGGAGAACATGGCGCACATCCTGGCCGCGCTGGTGAACTACCAACCGCAGTCGCGGGTGACGCTGTCGGGTCGGTATGCGGCCAAGATGGCGCGCGACGACGTCGGCACGCTGAGCACCAGCACCACGTCGCAGCTCCTCATGGGGCGCGGACTGTTCGACCTCAACCGTCGCCTCGATGCCGGCCTCATCTCCTCGGTCCTGATGAGCGACGGCTTCTCCTCGCGGCGCTACGGACTCGGCGCCGAACTCGGACTCATCGTCATGAAGAACCTGCGCGTGGCCGGCGGCTACAACGTCTTCGGCTTCACCGACAAGGACCTCAATTCGTTCGGCACCACCCGCAAGGGGCTGTACCTCGACCTCGGCTTCAAGTTCGACGAATCGCTCTTCGGCCTGGGCGCCGGAGCCGCACCATGTGACAACGCCTGCCGTGCAGGGGGGAAGGACGAATGATTTCCCGACTAGTGGGCCCCCGGGCCGCCGTCACCGCCACGGCTGCGATGCTGCTGCTGACGGGATGTGCGTCGGTGACCATGCAGCCGGCGGGACGCCTCACGCCGGTGCGGGACCGCGTGACCGACGAGGCGATCGCGCGCGACCTGGCCATCTTCGATTCGTACGACCTCCGGCTCAGCCGGGTGGCGCCGAGTCCAACCGGGGCCGAGCGGTACGTCGCGGCGCGCGCGACGGAATACGTGCGCGTCGCACGCGACGCCTACGAGCGCAACGATCGCACGAGCTTCGTCGAGGATGCACTCGCCTGGGCGGCGGCCGACATCGAGACGCTTGAGCGCGGCGGCGCCGCCGCCGCCCTGGCCAGCGTTGTCCCCATCCCGACGGCCGCGCAGCCGGTGGACCCGGCGGCGTGGACACGCGCCGAGGGGCTGCGCCGCGGCGCGGCGACGCTCGCCAAGCCGGAAGAAGTCGCCCTCGCCGAGGGACAGCTGCTGCGCGCAGGCCATGCGTTCCTTGCCGGTCCGGCTTGCGTGGATGAGGTGGCCATGACGGCGGCCCTGCGCTTGCTCGACGTGGCGGAGAAGGGTGGGAGATCCACACCTGTCATCCCGCCTGACCGGATCCCGCAGCCGCCGGTTGTCCCGGTCACGCCGCCCGACAGCGGAAGGGGCGGGACGCCAGGCTGTACCACGCCCGACGTGCTCGCGGGGGTGCCGTCGATCGTGCACTTCGCCCTCGACAAGTCATTCCTCGCGCCGGCCACCAGGACCGTGCTCGACGCGTTGGCCGAAAAGCTCGCGCAGGAGACCGGCCTGCGCATCGTGCTGGCCGGTCACACCGACGAGCGCGCGTCGGAGCCGTACAACCAGGCGCTCTCCGAACGACGCGTCGAAGCCGTGCGGCAGTACCTGCGCAGCAAGGGACTCGCCGATTCGCGCCTGACGGTGAAGGCATTCGGTGAGACGAACCTGCTCACGCCGGGGCGCCAGCCGATGGACCATGCGCGCAACCGGCGGGTGTCCATCACCTACATCAAGTGTGACGGGACGGAGGCGCTGCCGATCGAGCAGCTGAACGACATCCAGCTCGAGGCGGCGCGCCGCAAGGCGGCGGCGATGCGGGAGAAGGACTGACCGAACGCCCGGCAGCGAACGCCCCCACCTGGAGCACGACCGAATGCACGATCGCCCCGCAGCGTTGGCCGCTGCGGGGCGATCGTCACGTCTCCACTCTTCCGCCAACCGTACCAGACGGACGGAGAACCCGACATCGTTCAGGTGACCGCGCGGCGCTCGCTGAATCGCGGCTCGCGCCACTCGTCGGTCGTCATAACGGCGTGTAGCTCTTCCACCGCGCGCTGGATGTCGGCGAAGCGCAGGTAGAGGGGGGTCAACCCGAAGCGCATCACATCCGGGGCGCGGAAGTCGCCGATCACGTTCCGCGCGATCAACGCCTGCACGATTTCGTACGCGCGCGGGTGGCGGAACGAGACGTGGCTTCCGCGGGGCGCACCACGCGGTGGCCCGACGAGGGCGATGCCGAACTGCGCGCACCGCGCCTCCACCAGGTCGATGAACAGCTCGGCGAGCGCCCGCGACTTGCGCGCGACCGCTTCCATGTCGGCGCTCAGGTGCAGGTCCACACCCGACTCCAGCGCGGCGATGGCGAGGATGGACGGGGTCCCGCACCCAAAGCGCGCGATGCCGGGCGCCGCCTCGTAGCCGTCCACGAAGTCGAACGGCCGCGCATGCCCCATCCACCCGCCAAGCGGTGATTGCAGCCCACCCTGATGGCGCTCGGCCACGAAGAGAAAGGCCGGGGCGCCGGGCCCGCCATTGAGGAACTTGTACCCGCACCCCACGGCGAGGTCGGCGTTCGCGCCGTTGAGGTCCACCGGCAGCGCGCCCATGCTGTGGCTCAGGTCCCAGAGCACCAGTGCGCCGCGCGCCTGGGCCTGCGCCGTCACGGCCGCCATGTCGAAGACGTCGGCCGTCTTGTAGTGCACGTGGGTGAGCAGCACGAGCGCCGTGTCGTCGTCGATGGCTGCGGCAAGTTCGCCGCGCGGCACGAGTCGCAGTCGGTGCCCGGCGTCCATCGTCCGCAGTGCCGACTCGATCATGTACAGGTCGGTCGGGAAGTTGCCCGGCTCCGACAACACCGTGTGCCGACCCGGCCTGGCCTGGAGTGCGGCGACAATCAGCTTGTAGAGGTTCACCGAGACCGAGTCGGCAACGAGAACCTCGTGGGCGCCGGCCCCGATCAGTCGGGCGATCTTCGCCCCCACCCTGCGAGGCGCGTTGAACCAGTCGTGCGTGTTCCAGCTGCGAATCAGTCCCTCTCCCCACTCGTGCTCGACCACCTCGGCGAGCCGTGCCGCCGTCGCCCTCGGAAGGGCGCCTAACGAATTGCCGTCCAGGTAGATGAGCGCCGGATCGAGGACGAACCGGGCACGAAAGTCGCGCAGCGGATCGGCGGCGTCGAGCGCTGCAGCGTCGAGCGCTGCGGCGTCGAGCGCTGCGGCGTCGAGCGCTGCAGCGTCGAGTGCTGCAGCGTCGAGCGTGCTCGCGTCGGGTGTGCTCGTGTCCGGCGCAATGGAGCCGTCAACAGGGCTGGCGGACGTGGTCGTGAGCTCCTCATCCGGCGGCGGGACGTTCATAGCTTGGCGGCGGTCGTGGTTCCCTGGGCACCGCGTAGGAAGGTGTTGAGCGCGGTCCCCCCCGTCCCCTCATGCGCCGAGTTCTCCCCGGACGGGCGAATGATGAAGTCGTGCGCCAGCTGCATGTGCGCGTCACGGAACCGCTCCATCTGCGCGAGCGACGCGTTGTAGGCGTCGCGAAGCGGCGCCGCTCCGGCGATCGCCCGATCCCGTACCCGCGACGAGCGCTCGATGTCCTCGACAAACGCGCGGTGCAGGGGGGGCATGTAGTCTCGGACCGCCCGCAGGTACTTGCCGGCGGGGACGTCGGGGTGCGCCAGTCCGAGCAGCGCGTCAAAGACCTGCAGCAGCGAACTCTGGGCCGCGCTTCCGCCGAGGTACTTCTTCGGCTCCTCCGACACGCCCTCGTACACCGCGCCCGGTGCGGGCCAACCCGTCACATACGGGCGCACTCGCAGGTAGTACGTCGCCGGGTTGCACCATTCCCGGATGCGGTGCAGCGCCTGCAGCACCGCGTCCATGCCGTTGGCGTACGCCTCCAACTCGCGAGCGAGCTCCCCATCCGACGCGTCGCGCGAGGCGCGGTCGGCCGCCGCAACAATGGGCAGCAGGGGAGCGCCTGCCAACTCCACCCCCATCGAGGCGATGAAGAACCAGTCCTCGTCGACGCCTCCGAGGAAGTTCACCTGGGTGCGCGCGTTGTCGATCGACAGCGGCGCCGAGGGATCGAGGAGTTGCCAGTTGTTGAGCGTCATGGAGGCGTAGTGCGCAATCGGCGGCCGGCCGAGCGTTTCCGCGAGCGCACACAGTGGCACCGCGACGGCGGCCGGAATCCGCAGGTGCGGCTCCGCGCCTCCCCAAACCCAGCCGTTGACGAAGTGCGAGAGCAGCAGCATCCCCCGCTCGCGCTCTGCGGCGGTTTGGAGTGCGGCGGCGTCGAGCAGCGGCAGGCGTTCCAGCGCCCGTCGCAGCCGCCGCGACCTGATGAGCGCCGACATGTCCGGAACGATCGCCTCCCATGGCGCAAACGGCGCCGGGAGCTCGCGAAGTGGCGGGATGCCGGGAAGAAAGCCGTGGTTCGGATCGACCGCGTAGCGTTCGAGCGACATGCGCGAGTCCTGTGCGACGCGGAGCGCCTTACGGGGAGGCCGGCGCCGGAGTTCTCGGGGCGCCCGGACGGGGACGAAGCTGGGCGAGACGGTTGCGTACGGCAAGCTTATCGCGACATCGCGGAACGTGTCATACGGTGTCTGTTCGGCCCGTGGAGTGACCGCGACGGCCGGTGGGGACGAGGCGTTCGTACATATTTCCGCGGCCCTCACTTCGGAGCACACATGACCACCGCGTTCTCTCGCCGCCACCAGATGGCCGCGCTGCTCTTCAGCATCGTCTCGATCCTTCCCCTCGTGCACGCTGGCGCCCAGACGCCACCTCCCAGGGCGACCGTGGCCTCGGTTACGCCTTACGTGGGCTATATCGCCTTCGGCGATTTTGCCACCGGACCGCTTGGGACCAGCGTCTCGAACGCGGGCGCGGCTCTGTTCGGCGCCACGTTGGGAATCGACATGTCGCCACGCGTCGGACTGGTAGGAAATATCGGCTTCGCCAACACCAAGCTGCGCGGCGACCTGCCGCTGCTCGGTGGCTACAGCTTCGGCGACAGCAAGGTCCTGCTGCTCGATGCCAATGTGCACCTGGCCCTCACCGTCCCCGTCGCGGTGCCGGCACCCGGATCGACCCAGATGCAGTTCGGGACGTTCGTCGAGGCCGGGGTGGGTGCGATTCGCTTCGACCAATCGGTGGGGCCCCTCAATACGGTCGCCACCAACTTCGCCTTCAATGTGGGCGCCGGTGCCGACATTGGCCTTACGCCCAGCCTCGACCTGCGCCTGTCGGTCAAGGACTACATCGGCAAGTTCGACTTCTCCGACGCCCTCGGCACCGCAATCGGTGGACGGATCAACAGCAAGGTCGCCAACAACTTCGCCTTCACGGCCGGGCTGAAGCTCTCGTTCTAGGCGAGGGATTCGAATCCGGCGTGTCTCACCCTCGGCCCCACGTCGCGTGATCCTCACCACCCTCGCATTGCAGGTCGTCGTCATCATGCATGCGACGATCATCGACCCGGACTCGCCAACCGTTCGTGCCGACCAGGCCGTCGTGGTGCGAGGGAGCCGCATCGAGCGCGTGGGCCCGTCGGCGACCGTTCGTCCGCCCGACGGCGCGCGCGTGATCGATGCGACGGGCAAGTACCTGATCCCGGGCATGTGGGACATGCACGTGCACGTCGATGTCACGGGGGGGCGCCCGCTGTTGGGGCTCTTCGTCGCGGCGGGGGTGACCGGCGTGCGCGACATGAACGGCGACCTGGCACGATTGCGTGGCTGGCAGCGCGAGATCGCTGGCGGCACGCTGGCAGGACCACGAATGGTTGTGTCGGGTCCGTACATCACCGGGCGCGCCTCGCCGCTTCCACACCTGCTGGCGCTGACGCCTGCAGAGGGGGAACGCGCCGTTGACTCGCTCGCGCGCATCGGCGTGGACTTCATCAAGGTCCACAACCGACTGTCGCCCGAGACGAGTGCGGCGATCGGGCGTGCCGCAGCGCGCCACGGCATGGTGGTCGCCGGGCATGTCTCGCTCCCCCTCTCGCCACTCGACGCCGCGCGCAGCGGGGTGCGAAGCGAGGAGCACCTGTACGCTTTCCCCAATTGGTGCTCGCCCGCTGACTCCGCCGTCATCGCCGGCGCCACCGAGCTGCAGCAGTACGTCATGGGGCGTTGCACGTCGGAGCCGCAGGCGGCGATGTATGCGGCGTTGGCGCGCGAACAAACGTGGATCACCCCAACGCTCGGTGTGCAGCAGGGCCTCGCAGAGCTGCGCGTCCCCATTGTGCGCGGCGACAGCACGGCGCAGTACTACAGCGACGCGCTCCTGGAGCGACTTGCCGAGGAGTTCGAGCTCCCTCCCGCACCCCCTGCGGCCGCGGTGGCCGCCGGCCAGCGACTCTTCGAGCGGCGCCTTGCACTGGTCGGCGCCCTGCATCGGGCAGGTGTTCGGTTGCTCGGCGGGACCGATTCTCCGCTCACGGTCG
>Ga0154020_10008912_pt1 | contig 11604 bp, 7 predicted proteins | sample Klosneuvirus_201_FD_109709 | JGI IMG/M metagenome (GOLD analysis project Ga0154020, IMG submission 109709) | Active sludge microbial communities from wastewater, Klosterneuburg, Austria - Klosneuvirus_20160825_MG | ecosystem: Engineered > WWTP > Aerobic digester > Activated sludge | place... | reverse complement strand
GCTGAGCCAGTCCTTCTTTTCTTTCGCCCATCGCGCAATCGATTTTGGTCCTTCGGCTCCGGAGATGATGGCTGCGATGGAAATCGCAATGATGTTTTCCACGGGATGAAAAATGTTAATCTGTGTGCGAGGATCGTCGAGTCGCGCGGCGATGGAATTCAGACCTTCAAATTCTTCAACAAGGACTTCCATGAGAATGCATTCCACAATTCCAGGGCGGTGAAATGACACGGCCCTATGATGACATATTCAGCACCCTAGCACAAGTTATCCAATTCTGCCTAATTGCCCCAAAGTGAGCGCCCGTCTGGGGATGGGCCAAAGCGATCCAAGCGACACGTGGCTCCGCCCATAGACTTCGTAAAGCTCTGCCTGAATTCACCGAAAGGATTCAGGGAAACGCTGATGCGTCCGAGCACTGGTCAACGCTCTGGCTGCAGTTTGCCACGACATTGCATTCCGAAAAAAGCAACGCGCCAATCGAGGGCAGCGACGACGAGCAGGAGGAATGGATCACAGACGTCGTCGATTCCTTCTGCAAAGACCATGCGCTCGTTGAGAAATTTGCAAAGAAGTCGGCCGAGACCAGCTGGGAGGATTCGGATTGAAACTTCGTCGGTTTAACGAAGCCGGAATCAAAGCGTTTCGTGAGCAACTCGCACAATCCCGTTCAAACCCAGGACATGAGATATTGCACGACCTGCTGGAACACCTGGAGTTCACTGGGGTAGTGACGCCGGAATCTCACGTTGCTCCGGAACACTTCCAAACAAAAGGCGAAGCCGCCCGCTACCTGAACGCCGTGCTCAACAAACTTCGCCCGGAGGAAATTGCCACGGATGCCGGTTTGTGGACGTGGCTAACTCTGTTCTTCTTTAATTCTGTGTGCCCGAGCATGCATGGTAAACGGACCGTCAAGAACGACTACCACTACATATTTGAACCCCGCAACATGCGGCATTTTTACCGTCATTTGCTGTTTGTATCGTGGCAAACCCTTCGACTGGTGCAAAGTCATCATCGGCTTTTTCTGAGATCCCGTGTCGATGTTCGAGATCAACTGACAACCGAAGTATTGAAACGCCTGTTCATGACACGGTTGCCGTACATTTTTGAGGTTATTGACCGATTGTATTGGGACGACCGTCTAAAACGCCCACGAAAGGGCGCCACTAGCTCAAAGCCCACCCCCGGCAACTTTTCCCATCGCCTTCCCACGAGAATCCGCCAGCTTGAAAAGACCTACGACCTCATGAACCTCACCGCCGACCAACTCCTCGAACTTCTGGGAGACGAATTCTCATTTGCACGCCCGAAGACTGCCACGTTGTTCGATGACGCGATACACTAACGCTTCCCCAACAATTATACATCTCTGTTCGCGCTGCCAGTCCGAGGACCGCTTAGTGTCACTCGCCGAGCAACATCACAATCACTTGACGGCAACCAGTTGCCTAGCCATCCTCTACCCGCGCCAAGAGAACTACACCTTTCCCCCCGGCGCTATTATGTCGTCTCGAATTCCTGAACTGCGACTTGCGGAACCAGGCCAGCCATGAGATTTAACGAAGACTCACGCGTCAAAAATGCCAGCGATACCACAGTTGATGTAGTTAGGTAATGATACCGGTCGTTGAAAAATCGTCACTGGTACGAATCCAGCAACATCTTTGAAAAATCCCCACCGTGAACAAACAGCAACTCGCCGCGAAAATCTGGGAATCGGCCAACCAGATGCGGTCAAAGATCGAGGCCAATGAATACAAGGACTACATCCTTGGATTCATCTTCTACAAATACCTCTCTGACAAGCTGGTCCGCTTTGCAAAAGACGAAGACTTCACGGACGAAGATCTCTCTGCCCTGTCAGAAGACGATCCCGAAACCGTTGAGCACTTCAAAAGCAACATTGGCTACTTCATCGCCTACGATCACTTGTTCTCGACGTGGATCGATCACAAAAGCGACTTCGACGTCTCCCATGTCCGCGATGCCCTGTCCGCCTTCAGCCGCCTTATCCACAAGGACCACAAACGCCTGTTCGACGGCATTTTCAAGACCCTCGAAACAGGCTTGAGCAAACTCGGCGAAACCGCTGCAAAGCAGACCAAGGCGATCAGCGAGTTGATTCAGCTCATCAAAGACATCCCCATGGATGGTCGGCAGGGCTATGACGTGCTCGGCTTTATCTACGAGTATCTGATCGGCATGTTCGCCGCCAATGCCGGAAAGAAGGCGGGCGAGTTCTATACGCCGAAAGAAGTCTCCGTCCTGATGTCCGAGATCATTGCGGATCACCTGAAAGACAGGAAGACGATCCAGATCTACGACTCCACCAGCGGTTCGGCGTCGCTGTTGCTGAACATCGGCAAATCCATCGCCAGGCACATGCCGGAAAAGTACAAGGACAATATCAAATACTACGCCCAAGAGAATAAAGAAAACACGTACAACCTGACCCGCATGAATCTGGTCATGCGCGGCATTCTGCCCAACAACATCGTGACCCGCAACGCGGACACTTTGGAAGACGATTGGCCGTACTTCGACGATCAGGATCCGGTCAACACCTACGATCCGCTGTATCTCGACGCCGTCGTTTCCAATCCTCCTTACTCACAAAAATGGGAACCCGAGCACAAAGGCAGCGATCCTCGGTATGCCCGTTTTGGACTCGCGCCAAAGTCTAAGGCGGACTATGCGTTTCTGCTCCACGATCTCTACCATCTCAAGCCAGATGGAATCATGGCGATCGTCCTGCCGCACGGTGTGCTGTTTCGTGGCGGTGAGGAAGGAGCGATCCGCAAGAACCTGATTGAGAATGATCACATCGAAACCATCATCGGCCTGCCCCCTAACATCTTTTTCGGCACCGGCATTCCAACGACCATCCTTGTGCTCCGGCAGAAGCGAAAGCAAAGCGACGTTCTGTTCGTGGATGCCTCGAAAGGATTCGCGAAAGAGGGCAAGAACAACCTGCTCCGGGCGTCCGACATCAAGAGAATTGCCGACACGGTGATCGGAAGGGCGACCGTGCCGGGCTTTAGCCGCCTGGTCCCGAAGACCGAGCTTCAAGAGAACGATTACAACCTCAACATCCCGCGCTATGTCGATTCTTCCGAGCCCGCCGAGAGCTGGGATCTTTACGCATCCATGTTCGGCGGAATCCCACAGAGCGAATTGGATGCACTGGCCGACTTTTGGCTGGCCTTTCCGAAATTGCGTTCGGCACTGTTTACGGACGACGGTACGCCCTATGTGCAACCGCTGGTAACAGACCTTGCTTTGGCGATCCGTGAACATGCTTCGGTGAAGAAGGTTGAGAAGAAGTTCGCCAGCGCCTTTGCTGACTTCGCTCCGTGGTTGCGACAATCGCTGCTGGAGCAGATGCTGACACTTCACGTACCTCGGCAGGAAGCGGTCATCAGTGAGGAACTGTTCGCCCGCCTCGAGCCGCTGCCGCTTATCGACAAATACCACGCCTACCAAATCCTCGACGATCATTGGCAACCCATCGCCATCGATCTTGAAATCCTCCAGACGGAGGGCTTCGATGCCTCCCGCGTGGTCGAGCCGAACCTCGTCACAAAAAAGAAGGATGGAAAAGACGTCGAGGTGCAGGAAGGCTGGAAAGGCCGCATCCTGCCGTTCGAGCTGGTGCAGATGACTCATCACAAGAAGGAACTGGACGGGCTGCGTAAAAAGGAAACCCGCGTCAGCGAAATCACCGCCTCCATCGAGGAAACGCTTGAAGGCTTCAGCGAGGAGGAGAAGGAAGCGGCCATCGCCCAGGAAACCGTCAACGACGCGGGCGATAAGTTCGTCAACGCCGCAGTCGCGAGGGAAGCGAAGTCCCTGCTCGTTGAAGCGCAAGAATCAGGCGACTTCGATCTCGAATCGTACGAGGCCAAGATCATCCAGGTGGCGGAATGGATCGCCGAGGAGAAAACCCTGAACGCCGCGTTAAAAAAAGAATCCGCCGCTCTTCATTTGAAGACGAAAGAAACCATCGAAGGCCTGAGCGACGCGCAGGTGCATGAACTTCTCGAACTCAAGTGGATCATTCCGCTCATTGGGGCTCTCAATTGCCTGCCCGATCAGCAGATCGATGGCTTGATACGCAAGCTGGAAGCGCTCGCGGAAAAGTATCGCATCACTTACGCCGACAACGCCCGTGAGATCCAGCAAACTGAAACCGAGTTGGCAGGAATGATCGAGGAACTCGACGCGAACGAGTTCGACCTCAAAGGCCTCGCTGAATTGAAGACCTTACTCACGGGGAACTGAGATGACGGAGCAAACAAAAAGCAAAGTGCCGCAGATCCGCTTCAAGGGATTTGATGGGAAGTGGGAGGAGAAGACGCTGGGGGATGAGTCCGGTGAAATCATTGCAGGAGGAGATGTGGAAAAGCATAAGCTGTGCGATAGAGGAAACTATCCAGTTATTGCCAATGCTCTGCAAAACCATGGCATTCTTGGTTTCTACAAAAACGACTTTAGAGTGAAAGCTCCAGCCGTTACTGTCACTGGGAGAGGGGATGTCGGACATGCTGTGGTGAGGGAAACGAACTTTACTCCAGTAGTTCGGCTTGTAAGTGTCAAAATCTCGCACGATGTTCATTTTCTCAAGGAGTCCATCAATAACCATCGGGTAATTGTGGAATCCACCGGCGTGCCACAACTGACTGTCCCGCAGCTCAGTAAATATCGGATCTGCTTTCCAGCCGCTATTCTTGAGGAATCCCAAATCGGCGGGTATTTCCGAGAGGTGGATCGTCTGATTGGGCTGCATCACCGGAAGCATGACAAGCTGGTGACGCTGAAAAAAGCGATGCTCCAAAAGATGTTCCCGCAACCCGGTGCCACCACCCCCGAAATCCGCTTCAAAGGCTTCGAGGGCGAGTGGGTGGAGAAGAATCTGGGAGATGTTGCAACAATAATAAACGGACGTGCCTACAGTCAGAATGAATTGCTGAACAGTGGGCCATACAGAGTCCTGCGTGTTGGGAATTTTTACACCAATTCATCGTGGTATTTCTCTGACATGGAGCTGGCTGAGAAGTTCTACGCAAAAAAAGGAGATCTCCTTTACACGTGGTCGGCAAGCTTTGGGCCTCACATTTGGACTGGTGAAAAAGTCATTTACCACTATCACATCTGGAAAGTAGAGCTTTCAGAGCAGCTGCGTAAAGAGTTCACATTACAGCTCTTGGAGAATGACAAAAAACGTATCCTGAATGACAGCAACGGATCCACGATGATTCACATCACGAAAGAGGGAATGGAACTCACCAAGATCTTGATACCTCAACCAAATGAACAACAAAAAATCGGCAACTACTTCCGCACGCTCGACGAGCTGATTTCCAAGCACGCGATCCAGCTTCAAAAGCTCAAACAGATCAAATCCGCCTGCCTGGAGAAGATGTTTGTTTGAATGATGAATGATCAATGACCTGATACCCGTGAATGAACACGCCACAGCCAAGCTCCGAGCTGCTGGCAGATTGTGTCGCCGCTGGTGTCACAATTGAACGAGAAGGACGTAGAGAGTGTCGTGCGGTGAAAAATGAAGCTCCGGTTGGTGTTGCGATTGTCCCCTCTCCCCCCGCATTCGACTTGCCATCGTCAAAAATTTCCAACGGGGGGAGAGGGCTAGGGTGAGGGGGATTTAACCATTTGTTGTTCAGCGTCGTTTGAAAAAAAAACGGGGCAACCCCCTCATCCGGCCTTCGGCCACCTTCTCCCCCGATCTCGGGGGAGAAGGGACATCAAGACGATTCCCGTCAAAGGCATCATTCCGGATTGCGCACAGTGGACATTGTCGTGCCACTGGTGCGACAATTGAAGTACGAACGAAAAAGCTGACAATTTCACACGATTTCGCAAAATGAACGAAGACCTGACACCCGTTAATGACACGCCCCAACCAGGACCCGGGCTGTACGACAAATAGCAGTTTTGAGGAATTCTGGTTTTGTTTCGCCCACCATTTTTGTTCCGAGAATTCGAGACCTTTCAGTCCGAAAAAACTGCGATTCGCCCCAACGGGCAACGCCGTGAAGAATTTTCCCCCTGTAAAAAGGCACAGTTGTACCAGCGCTCAGAATGCGATTCAGGCTTGGAAAGCCGACACAGCCTCTGCCGGTGGCGTGAGCCACCGGAGCCATCCAACACCATGCAAAAAGGCCCGGAGGGCCGACAGAGATTCACCGAGCAGTCATTGCTATGTCGGCCCTTCGGGCCTTTGTGTTTCATTTGGATATGACCGGGGCCTCACGGCCCCGGCAGAGGCTATGTCGGCCCATTCGGGCCTGAATCGCAACCTAAGAAATGCTTTTGCCCAGTGTTTTGACTTGTCCAAACTCTTCACGGCGTGAATCCGCTATCGCGGATGAACGCCGCCCCAGGTCACGGAAACATAACCCTTCGTTGCCCTGGGCTGACATGCTATGGCCTTTCAGGCCGGAACGCTGAGGAGGGCCGACACAATGCTCAAGCCAACCTGGTTGTGTCGGCCTTTCAGGCCTTTTTCGATCGGAGATACGCAAACCGGGGCCTTCGACCCCGGCAGAGGATGTTTCAGCCCTGCCGGGCCTGAACCGCAAGATGTCGTTAAACTAAAAAACTTCTGCATGGAAGCGACTCTGATCGTCCCAACGGATAGACTCGCCGGGCTTACAGAAGAATCCGACCAACTCATCCGCATCATCACCGCCATCGTAAATTCCGCCCAGAATAGGAAATGATGAATGCTGAATTTCATCATTCATAACTCATAACTCCCATGAACTACTCCAAAGAAGCCGACTTCGAAACTGCCGTGATTAACGAACTACGCAAGTACGGCTGGGGCGACGCGGACGTCATCAAGAACCCGACCGAAGCAGACTTGCTCGCGAACTGGAAGCAAATCCTGTTTGAGAATAATCGGGGCCGAGATCGGCTGAACGAAGTGCCGCTGACCGATAGCGAGATGCAACAGATCATGGAACAGATCACTGCGCTGCGCACGCCGCTCAAGCTCAACGGCTTCATCAACGGCAAAACCGTCGCCATCACCCGTGACAACCCTGACGACAAGCTGCACTTCGGCAAGGAAGTGAGCCTGAAAATCTACGACCGTCACGAGATCGCCGCAGGCCAAAGCCGTTATCAGATCGCCCAGCAACCTCGATACCAGCGGGGCTCGCAGCTTCTTAATGATCGTCGTGGTGATCTGCTGCTGCTCATCAACGGCATGCCAGTGATTCACATCGAACTGAAGCGAAGCGGAATCCCGGTTAGCACCGCCTACAACCAGATCCAGAAATACTCCCGCGAAGGCATTTTTGGCGGACTGTTCTCGCTCATCCAGATCTTCGTGGCGATGGAACCAGCCGAGGCTCTTTACTTTGCCAATCCCGGCCCGGACGGGAAGTTCAACAAAGACTTCGCCTTCCACTGGGCGGACTTCAACAACGATCCGATCAACGAATGGAAGCGTTTCACTGCGGGGTTGCTCTCCATCCCAATGGCACACCAGCTCATCGGATTCTACACGGTCGCCGATGAGTCGGACGGCGTGCTCAAAGTGATGCGCAGTTATCAGTTGTACGCTGCTCACGCGATTTCCGATAAAGTGGCCAAGACCGATTGGAAGAACCCGAACCGCCTGGGCGGCTATATCTGGCACACAACCGGCTCGGGCAAGACCATGACCAGCTTCAAGTCGGCGCAGCTCATCGCAAATTCCAGGGATGCTGACAAAGTCGTCTTCCTGCTGGACCGCATCGAGCTGGGAACTCAGACGCTCGAGAACTATCGAAACTTCGCCGGTGATAGTAATGACGTCCAGGCCACGGAGAACTCCGATATCCTTGTCAAGAAGCTCAAGAGTACCGATCCGGCTGACACCTTGATTGTAACCTCCATCCAGAAGATGAGCCGACTGAAGGATGAAATGAACGGGCTCAAAGCCCATGACCTTGAGATCATGCGAGGCAAGCGCATTGTGTTCATCATCGACGAATGCCACCGCTCGACCTTTGGTGACATGCTCAGCGATATCAAAGCGAGCTTTCCCGGAGCGGTTTTCTTTGGCTTCAGCGGCACGCCCATCCATAAAGAGAACATTCGCAAAGACAATACAACCACCGATGTGTTCGGCGATGAACTCCACCGCTACAGCATCGCCGACGGAATTCGCGACAAGAATGTTCTTGGCTTTGATCCTTATCAGATGTTGACCTATCCCGATCGCGACGTTCGACAGGCCGTCGCTTTGGAAAAGGCCAAAGCCGCCACGGTTCAGGACGCCCTGAGTGATCCGAAAAAGACGAAGGTATTCAACAGCTATATGAACGACGTGCCCATGGCGGGACACCTGGACGCCTCGGGCGGTTATCAAAGCGGCATTGAAGACCTGCTGCCGACCTCCCAATACGACCGTGACGAGCATCGAAACGCGGTGGTTAAGAACATTGCCGACAACTGGGTCACCCTCAGCCAAAACAGTAAGTTCCACGCCATCTTTGCGACGAGCAGCATTCCAGACGCGATCACGTACTATCGTTTGATGAAGCAGGAGTGCCCGCAGCTAAAAATCACCGCTCTCTTCGATCCACATATCAGCGATGACGATGGTGGCGGGCTGCCTGCGTTGAAGACTGCGGGCCTTGTCGAAATCCTTGAAGACTACAACAGCAACTACGGACAAACATTTGATCTCGGCAGTCACGCCAATTTCAAAAAAGACCTCGCTGCAAGGCTGGCCCACAAAGCGCCTTACATCCGAGTTGAAGTCGAGCCCGACAAACGGCTGGATCTGCTGATCGTTGTGAATCAGATGCTCACCGGCTTCGACTCAAAGTGGGTGAATACTCTGTATCTCGACAAGCTGCTGGAATACGAAAACATCATTCAGGCATTTTCGCGGACTAACCGGCTCTTCGGCCCGGACAAGCCCTTTGGCACGATCCGTTACTATCGCATGCCCCACACGATGAAGCGGAACGTCGCCGCGGCCGTAAAACTGTATTCGGGCGATAAGCCCGTCGGGCTGTTTGCGGATCAGTTGCCCAACAATCTGGATCGGATGAACGCCTGCTTTGCTGATATCTGTGCCATTTTCGACGGAGCCGGTATCACAGATTTTGTGAAGCTTCCGGATGCTCTTGCCGACCGCGCGGCCTTTGCCAAAAGCTTTCAGCAATTCAACAGGATCCTTGAAGCTGCAAAGATCCAGGGCTTTACATGGGAGAAAACCGTTTATGAGATCGACGAACCGAAACGACCCATAACACTCTCCCTGACCCAGCAACAGTATCTCACCCTTGTTCAGCGGTACAAAGAACTCGGTATCGGTGGTGGCGGTGGGGGCGGCGATATCCCATTTGACATCGACAGCCACATCACAGAGATCGACACCGGCAAGATCAATGCTGATTACATGAATTCGAATTTTGCGAAGTATCTGAGGGTGCTGGACAGCGGCGACGAAAAGGCCAAAGAAGCGACCCTTGCCGAACTGCATCGTTCGTTTGCATCACTCTCCCAGGAAGAGCAGAAATTCGCGGAAATTCTCCTCCACGACATCCAGCGCGGCGACGTGCAGATCGACCCCGATCACACCTTCCGGGATTATTTGACTGAGTACCAAGTGAAGGCAAAGAACAAGGAAGTCGAGACCATCGTCAAGTATCTCGGCGTCGATGCCGCGAAACTTCTGGCTCTGATGAACACGAACATCACTGAGGCGAACCTCAACGAGTACGGTCGCTTCGATGAACTGAAATCAACGATCGACAAGGAGAGGGCCAAAGCTCATTTCGAAATGATCGCAAACGAACCGCTTGCGGCGTATAAGGTGAACATGAAAGCCGCCAACCTATTGAAAGAGTTTATCCTGGCCGACGGCTTTGAGCTGGAAGAAACTGATCCGTCCTGATCCCCGGTTCTGACGTATTCAGCGGCTAATTGAAGCAACTTAAGAAGACTCCAAATGACAAACAACGCCTTCATCTTTGAATGTAGCAGTACAACGTATCTCGACTGCGTTCAGAAGAACCTATTCGGATCGAACAAGCCGTGGCCCATGCAGATCAAAGCGGGCGACTACTGCCTGCTGCATCACTACGAGATCGGCGGCTTGCTGGGGCTCTGGCAGGCAACTTCCGATGGCGGCAAGAACCTTGTCCCGAAGATGTGGAGCGGAAAATTTCCCTATCAGGTCAAAGTGAAACTTGTGCTTCCGACCGTGACAGAGGTTCCAAAGAAAATCCTGGCCGAACTGGGCGTCAATCCTGCTGTAGGACGGTGCGACAACTGCGTAGACGCAGACTTGGCGGAGGATTTTATTCAAGGAATGCTCGCCCTTGCCCGTTAATCGATGGTGAATACTGACTAGTGGTCCTGATGTCTGAAACTCCCTGTTTTCCCGTACAGATATCCCGAGGGCGCATAAAAAAGCCAGTGAATATAGGGTCTCCCGGAACGAATTCCGGGACCACACGGCATGTGGCCGATTTTTGTTCACTGGCCTTCCACGAGAATACCTTCGCCTTGAACACTTGGCAAGTTGAACCTTTCACTTTGAAAAGTGCCCCATGACAGATCGTACCCGCATCATCCTCGAAGATCTCGAAGCCGTTCGAGAAAACCTGCTGGCCCTGTCCGACGACATTTGGCTCAGCATTGATCACAACGATCCCGATGCCCTCGAAGAGGGCGTGGCGTTCAAGCGAACGTACAACGAAAAGCTGGCAGCGTTTGATTCTCTGGCCACAGAACTTTCCGTTCTCGTCCAGCAGTTCACCAGCGTCAATCTGGAAGCCGAGGAGCAAACCGGCGGCGACAGTGAATCAGAGAATCGCCGCATTATTCAGGAGCTGGACCGAGAGGAGCCACATGGTCTCGATGAAGACTTCACCTACAAACGTCCGCACGGTTTCATTCTTCAGGGCCGAGGCACCACCGGCATCACGACGTGGAAGCGGCTGTTTGAATTGCTGTGCAAACAATTGCTCAATGTGGATTCACAGAAGTTTCGGTCGCTGATGAGTCATCCTGATTTCATTTCCAACCGAGGACACCATTCGTTCACGTCATCTCGTGATCACCTGCGTCTGGCTCTCCAGCTTGACGACGAACTGTTCACCGAAATCAATCTCTCCGCCAACTCAATCCGCGATACCATTCGTCGAGTGCTGGAAGTCTTTGACATTCCCGTCACCGACCTGAAAATCTTTCTCCGCCAGGACCGTGACGCCAGCGACGCGTAAATAGCAGCAAATACACAACGATGTAAATCTGACGCTCAGAAAAGTAAACTTAACGTGAATAACGCTGCCGAAAGTTTGTTCGATACATCGGCAATCAAATACACCTCTTCGCCTTGAAAGAACATGTGATTTGAGTGACGCAGACTTCCTCTTGGCCGATTTGAGGATCTTGGCTTAACATACGCGGATTAAAGCAACGAGGAGAACGCTCGCGCGCCAGGGACGTGTTGCGAATGAGCGGACTCATGATTTGAGGCGATTGACGAATGGAATTCAATATCCGCCCCGCCGCAAAATGCTGCGCCAAGACAGGGAAACCGTTTCAATCTGGCGATATTTGCTG
>Ga0154020_10008911_pt1 | contig 11605 bp, 9 predicted proteins | sample Klosneuvirus_201_FD_109709 | JGI IMG/M metagenome (GOLD analysis project Ga0154020, IMG submission 109709) | Active sludge microbial communities from wastewater, Klosterneuburg, Austria - Klosneuvirus_20160825_MG | ecosystem: Engineered > WWTP > Aerobic digester > Activated sludge | place... | reverse complement strand
TTCAGAGGCACTGCGGCGGTCAGTTCGGATCACTGCACGGTCAATTCATCAACAGGAGAGGATTTTCGATGAACCACCTGAAAAGCTTGCTTGCCGCCGCAGGACTAGCCTTGGTCGCCAATGCGGCGATATCGGCGCCGTTCACTCTCGGCAATGTGTTTGTGTCCACGGGCGTGGGAACGGTGATCGAGTACACCCCTACGGGCACGGTTGTTCAAACACTGAACGTTGGCACGGGCTTCATCACCGGCTCGACGTTCGATGCCGCCGGCAATTTCTACGCCACGCGTTTCTCAAACGGCGCTCTGCAGAAATTCAACGCCGACGGCACCAGCGCTGGCGCACTCGTCAGCGGACTGCCGACCCCCGAGAGCGTCGTGTTCGATGCGGCGGGCAATTTCTACGTCGGCAACGTCGGCGGCGGCATCCGCAAGTACAACGCGGCCGGCACCCTTCTGTCGACCACGCTTGGCTCGACCCGGATCGACTTCATGGACTTGTCGGCCGACCAGTCGACGATGCTCTACACGCAGGAAGGCACCAGGATTCTCAGAGCGGACGTTTCGACCGGTACCGCGCTGTCGGACTTCTCAACGGCGGTCGATGAAGCGTTCGCGCTGCGCATTCGTGCCAACGGTCAGGTTCTTGTCGCCGATGGCAGCGACATCGAACTCCTTAACGCTAACGGCACCGACAACACCACCTTCGATATCGCTGGGGCCGGAAGGTGGTTTGCGCTGAACCTGTCCGCGGACGGCACGTCGTTCTGGAGTGCCACCACCGACGGCTTGGTCGCACGATTCGACATCGCCACCGGCAACGTGCTCAACAGCTGGACTGTTTCTGGAACCAATGGCGTCTGGGGGCTTTCGGTGTTTGGTGAACAGCAACAGGGCTGCGGCAACAATTGCGGCGGTGGCGGAACGGTTCCAGAACCGACCTCGTTGGTTCTGGTGGGATCTGCACTGCTCGGGCTTGCGCTGCAACTGCGCCGGAAGACCTGAAACTCCCCGCATACTGAAGAAGCGGCGGCCTGCAGGTCGCCGTTTCTGCTTGGTGCGGCAGGAGTGCATTCCTGCAGGTGCAGGTGCCATGGCGAGCTGATCGGGGTGAACGCAGTGAAGCGTTGCCGCACGAGGTCGGTCGAGTGCGGGGGCGAAGGCGTGGTGCGAAGCCGCGAACGCCGCGCCCGCAGGCGCGCACGCGAAACATCCCAGGCGCGGCCGCGAAGGCTGCGGACCAGGTTTCAGCGCGGCGAAGCCGACGCCGCAGACGCCGGGGGCTGCGGCAGCGGCGCGAGCTCGGCGTCGGCCGCAGGCGCTGGTTTCCCCACCCGCGCCACGAAGCCGCCGTCGGCAAACTCGGCATAACGCCAGTCACCCCCCACGGCCACCACGCCCTCGGGGGGCACGAGTGGCTGCACCGGCACGCCGCGCAGCGCACGCGCCATGCTGTCGATCCAGATCGGCAGCGCCAGGCCGCCGCCCGATTCACCTTCGCCCAGGCCGCGCGGCTCGTCGTAACCCATCCAGGCCACACCCACCACGCCCGGCGCCCAGCCGGCGAACCAGGCGTCGACGGCGTCGTTGGTGGTGCCGGTCTTGCCGTAGAGGTCGCCCCGCTGCAGCGCGGCCTGCGCACGCGCCGCGGTGCCGCGCTGCGTGACGTCGCGCAGAAGCGTGTTGACGACGAAGACGTTGCGCTCGGGCAGCACGCGCGTGCCTTCGCCCATCGCAGGCGGTGGCGGCGCCTCGAACAGCACCCGGCCCTGGGCATCGACGATGCGTTCGATGAGCAACGGCGTCACGCGGTGGCCGCCGTTGGCGAAGGCGGCGTAGGCCTGCGCCATCTGCAGCGGCGTGACGCTGCCGCTGCCCAGCGCCAGCGTCAGGTTCTGCGGCTGCTGCGCGAGGTCGAAGCCGAAACGTGCCATCCACTCGCGCGCCGGGGCCAGGCCGACGTGCTGCAGCAGCCGGATGCTGACCAGGTTCTTGCTGCGCACCAGGCCCTCGCGCATGGCGATCTCGCCGTCGTAGCGGTCGTCGCTGTTTTTCGGGTTCCAGGTGCCGGGGCGCAGCGCGGGGGTGCCGAAGGCGTCGCCGTTGTCGCCGTGGCCGCCCTCGCCCAGCGGCGCGTCGTCGACCAGGGTCTCGGGCATCACGCCGTGTTCCAGCGCCGCCGAGTAGAGGAAGGGCTTGAAGGCGCTGCCCGGCTGGCGCTGCGCACGGGTGACGCGGTTGAACTGCTGGCGGTGGAAGTCGAAGCCGCCCACCAGCGCGCGGATGCGGCCGGTGGCCGGGTCCAGCGCGACGAAGGCGGCGTCGGCCTGCGGCCACTGCGCCAGCTGCCACTGCACGCCCCTGCCGCGCGCCTGGGCCAGCAGGCGCACGATGGCACCGCGGCGCAGTGCCAGCGTGGCCGGGGCCTGCGGCTGCAGGGCACGCTGCACGCGGCGCAGGCTGTCGCCGCGCACGGTGACGGTCTCGCCGCTGGCCAGCCGGGCGCTGATCTCGGCCGGGCCGGCGGCCAGCACGATGGCCACGCGCAGGTCCTCGTCGTCGCGCTGGTCCTTCAGCGCCAGCGCGGCGGCACGGTCGGCCAGCGCGGGGTCGTCGGGCAGGGCCTCGAAGTCCTCGGGGCCGCGCCAGGGCTGCTTGCGTTCGTGCGCCAGCACGGCGCGGCGCAGCGCGGCATGGGCGGCGCGCTGCTCGTCGGCGCGCAGGCTGGTGGTGACGCGCACGCCTTCGGTGTAGGCCTTCTCGCCCAGGCGCTCGACGACGGCCAGCCGTGCCATCTCGGCCACGTGTTGGGCATCGACGTCCTCGAACTTCGCGCTGCGCAGCTGCAGCGGTTCGGCCAGCGCCAAGGCGTGCTCGCCGGCGTCGATGGCGCCCGTCTTCAGCAGACGCGACAGCACCCACACCTGGCGCTGCTGCGCGCGGGCGACGCTGCTGATGGGGTTGGCGTGGATGGGGTTCTGCGGCAGGCCGGCGAGCATCGCGGCTTCGGCCAGCGTCAGCCGGTCCAGTGTCTTGCCGAAGTAGACCTGCGCTGCGGCACCGAAGCCGTAGGCGCGCTGGCCGAGGTAGATCTGGTTGAAGTAGAGCTCGAGGATCTGGTCCTTGCCCAGCTGCCGTTCCAGCTGCAGCGCCAGCAGCGCTTCCTTGATCTTGCGTTCCGGCGTGCGCCGCGTCGACAGGAAGAAGGTGCGCGCCACCTGCTGCGTGATCGTCGACGCGCCCTGCGGCACCCCGCCGCCGAGGTTGGCGACCACGGCGCGCGCCAGGCCGCGCCAGCTGATGCCGCCGTGTTCGTAGAACTGCGCGTCCTCGGTGGCCAGCACGGCCTGCTTCAGGCGCTGCGGCGTCTGCGCGATGGGCACGAAGATGCGCCGCTCGGTGCCGAACTGCGCGATCTCCACGCCGTCGGCCGTCAGCACCTGCAGGTGCTGGCGCGGCCGGTAGTCGGTGGCCTTGTCCAGCGGCGGCAGGTCGTTCCAGTACCAGGCGGCCGCCGCAGCCAGGGCCAGCGCGGCCGCGGCCAGCAGGGCCAGCGCGGCCAGCAGCAGGCTGGTGAGGACGATGAAGCCGCGCTGCTTCACGAGGCCGTTTCGCAGCGGCTCAGGGTGCCAGTTCGTACAGCGCCGTGCCGTCGCCGTTGTCCTTCACGAGCCTGATCTGCGGGTAGCGCGCCAGGTGCGCGATGCCGCCGGCGCCCGAGACGAAGCGCAGCTTCACGCCGGGCACGGGCTGGATGCGCCAGTTGCCGTCGGCCGCGGGGTCGAGCGTCTTCGCGCCCTGCAGGTACTGCAGCAGCGCCTCGCGGTTCTCGTCGGGTGCATCAAGCACGATGTTGCTGCCGTCCAGCCCCGGGAAGGCGCCGCCGCCGCTGGCGCGGTAGTTGTTCGTCACCACCACGAAGGCTGCCGCGTCGTCCACCGGCTTGCCGTCGAAGCGCAGGTCGACGATGCGCCGCGCCTGCGGTGCCACCAGCCTGCCGCCGCGGTCGTAGCGCGCGGGCTGCGTGACGTCGATGCGGTAGCTCACGCCGTCGAGCGTGTCGAAGTTGTAGCTCGGGAAGCCGGTGTTGATGAGGTTCTGCTCGGCGGCGCCCGCGGGGTCGATGCGGTTGAAGGCGCCGGCGGCGTGTTCCAGCCATTCGCGCACCTGCGCGCCCGTCAGCTTCACCACTTTCACGGTGTTGGGGTAGACGTAGAGGTCGGCCACGTTGCGCACCGCGATGGGCCCGGCCGGGATGTCGGTGTAGTAGTTCGCGCCGCCGCGGCCACCGGTCTTGAAGGGCGCGGCGGCCGACAGCAGCGGCAGTGCCGCGTGCGGCGTGCCGGCCAGGGCCTTGCGCGCGTAGGCCAGCTGCGCGTGGCTGACCACCTGCACGCTGGGGTCGTCGGCCACCTGGGCGAAGTAGCTCTGGATGGGCAGCGTGCTGCGCGCCACCTCGGCACGCACGTAGGCCAGCGTGCCTTCGTGTTCGGCGCGGATGAGTTCGGCCACCAGGGGGTCGGGCGCCACGGCCGCCTTGCGCGCGGCGCGGTCGTAGATGGGGCGCAGCTCGGCGCGGCCGTCGACGGCGGTCCAGCCCGCACCGTCCTTGCGCAGCACGAGGTCGATCACGCCCAGGTGACTGCCCCAGAAGCCCGGCATCGTGGCCGGCACGCCGTTGATGGTGCCGGCGGCCAGGTTCACCTTGGGGTGGTTGCCGAAGAAGCGCCCCGGGAATTCACCGTGCGAATGGCCGAAGAGCACGGCGTTCACGCCCGGCACCTCGGCCAGGCGGGCCACGGTGTTCTCGGCGAAGAACACGGTTTCGCCGCGCTCGAAGCCCGAGTGGGCGATGACGATCACGACGTCCGCACCCTCGGCCTTCATGCGGGGAACCAGGCGGCGCGCGGTGGCCGGGATGTCGAGCGCGCGCACGCGGCCCTGCAGGTGCTGGCGGTCCCACAGCATCACCTGCGGCGGCACGAAGCCGATCACGCCGACCTTCAGCGGGTGCACGTCACCGGCCTCGTCGGTGAAGCGGCGGTCGAGGATGACGTAGGGCGTGAAGACGTTCTTCGCGGCTTCCGCCGGCTGCGTGCCGTCGTCGACGACGATGTTGGCGTTGACGTAGGGAAAGGCCGCGCCCGGCAGCGCCCGGCGCAGGAAGGGCAGGCCGTAGTTGAACTCGTGGTTGCCGATGTTGGCCGCGTCGTAGCGCAGCGCGTTCATCACCTTGTAGGCCGGGTGCACCTGGCCGGCCTGCGGCGGCTTCACCTTGGCCATGTAGTCGCCCAGCGGGCTGCCCTGCAGCAGGTCGCCGTTGTCGAAGAGCAGCGTGTTCTTCGCTTCGGCGCGCGCGGCCTGGATCAACGTCGCCGTGCGGTCGAGGCCGAAGTCCTCGGCGGGCTTGTCCTGGTAGTAGTCCCAGCCCAGCAGGTGCATGTGCAGGTCGGTGGTTTCCAGGATGCGCAGCTTGAGCTGCTGCGCCTGCGCCAGCGGCAGCAGCAGGCACAGGCCGCACAGGGCAAGGAAGGTCTTCATTCGGCGGCGGCGGTCGGGGCAGGGGGGAACCAGGCCAGGCGCAGCTCGGCCGGCAGGCCGTGCACGGGGTCGGTGCGGTGGGCGCGTTCGATGACCTGCCAGAAGTAGCGGTAGCTGGCGCGGTCGTGCAGGCGGTCGTCGTGGCGTATCGGCGCCCACGCGGCGGCCTGCGCCGCGCTGATGATCTCGATGGCCTGGTCGACTTCGGCGGCGGTGGGCGAGAACGCGTCGACGATGGTGCGGATCTGCGCCGGGTGGATGCTCCACATGCGCGTGTAGCCCAGTTCGCGGCAGGCACGTTCGGCGGCGGCGAGCAGCGCCTTCTGGTCCTTGAACTCGGTGACCACGCAATGCGACGGCGTCTTGGCGTGGGCATGGCAGGCGGCGGCGATCTCGAGCTTGGCGCGCAGCACCAGCGGGTGCGTGAACTGGCCCTTGGCACCCATCGCGGGGTAGGGGATGGCGCCACGGTGCGCCGAGACGAAGTCCATCAGGCCGAAGCTCAGCGATTCGATGCGCGGATGCGCCGCGATGGCCGCCACCTCCTGCAGCGCGCCGTGCGTTTCGATCAGGGCGTGCATCGGCAGCACGCGGTGCACGCCGGCACGGGCCAGCGCCTCGTCCAGCGCGCGCGCGGCGCGCTGCACGTCGGCCAGGCCGCGGGGCTTGGGCACCATCAGGTAGGCCAGCCGCTGGCCGGCGCGGCCGATCACGGTGTCGAGCATCTCCTCGAACTTCGGGTGCACCACCGGCAGCACCCGCGCACCGACGCGGCCGTGGCGGTTCTCGGCCGACATCACCAGCTCGGTGATGAGCTGCGCATGTTCGATCTCGCCGCCCACCGGGGCCCCGTCCTCGCCGTCGAGCGTGATGTCGAAGACGGGCCCGAGCTCGGCCTGCAGCAGCAGGCTCTTGCGCATCAGCGCCTCGGTGCCGGCGTAGTGGTCGCACACCGGCAGCGCGCTGCCGGCGGGCTCTTCGGGGTCGAACAGGGCCTGGCTGGGCAAGGGCAGGGCGGAGGGTGGGGCGCTCATGGGCTGGAAGGGTAATACGGCCGGGACCATCGACCAAGAAAAAGGGCCCCGCGCGGGGCCCTTCCTGTCACCGGTTGCAACGCACCGGGCCAGCCTGCGGGCGGCCCGGGCGGTGCGCTCTCACAGCAGGTGCTTCACGCCGTCGCGCTCGGCCACCAGCTCGGCCAGCGTCTTGTCGATGCAGCCCCGGCTGAATTCGTCGATGGCCAGGCCTTCGACGATCCTGTACTTGCCGCCTTCGCAGGTGACGGGGTAGCCGAACATCGTGTCCTGCGGAATGCCGTATTCGCCGTTGCTCGGCACGCCCATCGTCACCCAGCCGCCGTTCGTGCCCAGCGCCCAGTCGCGCATGTGGTCGATGGCGGCGTTGGCCGCGCTGGCGGCGCTGCTCAGGCCGCGCGCCTCGATGATGGCCGCGCCGCGCTTGCCCACGGTGGGCAGGAAGACGTCCTTGTTCCAGACATGGTCGTGGATCAGGTCCTTCACGCTGGCGCCGTCGATGGTGGCGTAGCGGTAGTCGGCGTACATCGTCGGGCTGTGGTTGCCCCAAACGGCCAGGTTCCTGATGCTGGCCACGGGCTTGCCGGTCTTGGCTGCGATCTGCGACAGCGCGCGGTTGTGGTCCAGGCGCAGCATGGCGGTGAAGTTCTCGCGCGGCAGGCCGGGTGCACTCTTCATCGCTATCCAGGCGTTGGTGTTGGCCGGGTTGCCCACCACCAGCACCTTGACGTCGCGGCTGGCCACGGCGTCGAGCGCCTGGCCCTGGCCGATGAAGATCTTGCCGTTGATGCTCAGCAGCTCGGCGCGCTCCATGCCGGCCTTGCGCGGCATGCTGCCGACGAGCAGCGCGTAGTCGGCGTCCTTGAAGGCGGTCATCGGGTCGCCGTGCGCTTCCATGCCGTGCAGCAGCGGGAAGGCGCAGTCCTCCAGTTCCATCATCACGCCGCGCAGCGCCTTCTGCGGGCCTTCGACGGGCACTTCCAGCAGTTGCAGGATGACCGGCTGGTCCTTGCCCAGCATCTCGCCGCTGGCGATGCGGAACAGCAGGGCATAACCGATCTGGCCGGCGGCACCGGTGACAGCCACGCGGACGGGCTTCTTGGACATGGAAGGCTCCTGGGTCGGGGTGAGGGTCGAAGACGGCAAGGCTGGACAGCGCCGTCGAAGAGGCCACGATTCTAGTCAAGCCACCCTGACGCAAGTCTTATGTCTTATGCAAGACCGTCTGTAGGACAATGAGGCCATGCCTGCCGCCACCGCCCCTGCAGCGCCCCTGGCCGACGCGCCGGCGTTCAGCCCGCTGTACCAGCAGATCAAGGCGCTGCTGCTGAAGGGCCTGGAAGGCGGCGAGTGGCTGCCCGGGCAGGTCATCCCCAGCGAGGTCGAACTGGCCGCGCGCTTCCGCGTCAGCCAGGGCACGGTGCGCAAGGCCATCGACGAACTGGCCACCGAGAACGTGCTCGTGCGCCGCCAGGGCAAGGGCACCTTCGTCGCCACGCACGCCGAGCGGTCCACGCAGTTCCGTTTCCTGCGCCTGCTGCCCGACGACGGCCGCCCGCCGGCGCTGCAGAGGCGGCTGCTGGAATGCCGCCGCATGCGCGCGCCCGGCGAGGTGGCGCGCCTGCTGGCGCTGGACGCCGGCGAGGCGGCGGTGCAGGTGCGCCGGCTGCTGCTGGCGCCAGCGGGCGGCGAACTGCAACCGGTGGTGCTGGACGACATCTGGCTGCCCGGCACGCTGTTCAAGGGCCTGACCATGGAGCGCCTGCAGAACTGGCGCGGGCCGATGTACCGCCTGTTCGAGGCCGAGTTCGCCGTGCACATGATCCGCGCCGAGGAAAAGCTGCGCGCCGTGGCCGCGCAGGGCGACGATGCGGCGCTGCTGGCGGTGCCTGCGGGCACGCCGCTGCTGTCGGTGGAAAGGCTGGCCTACACCTATGGCGACCGCCCCGTCGAACTGCGCCGCGGCCTGTACCACACCGCGGCCCACCACTACCGCAACGAGCTCAGCTGAAGAGCTTCAGCATCGCGACACCAGTTCCGTGTAAGTCTGCTGCATTGCAATAAACTCGTTCGCTTCCGCTCCGTTTCCCTAGCTGAGAACAAGACATGGCTGAGACGACAAGACAAAGACCCGGCACCATGCGCCTGATCGACGCCACGCAGTACCGGCTGCCGCTGGCAGCCTGGGTGTCCATCCTGCACCGCGTCAGCGGCGCGCTGATGTTCGTGCTGCTGCCCTTCGTGATCTGGATGTTCGACGAGAGCGTCACCTCCGAGATCAGCTACGGGCGCTTCACCACCGCCTTCGGCGCCGGCATCGGCTTCGTGCCGGGCTGGTTCGTGACGCTGGTGGTGCTGGGCCTGATCTGGGCCTACCTGCACCACTTCATCGCCGGCGTGCGCCACCTGTGGATGGACATGACGCACAGCGTCAGCGTGGCGCAGGGCCGCTCGTCGGCCGTGGTCACGCTGGGCTTGAGCCTGCTGCTCACGGTGGCGCTGGGCGCCAAGCTCTTCGGCCTGTATTGAGGAGGCAGGAAATGTCGGTCAACTACGGTTCCCGCCGCGTCGTCACCGGCGCCCACTACGGCATGCGCGACTGGCTCAGCCAGCGCGTCACCGCCGTGCTCATGGCGCTGTTCACGGTGGTGCTGCTGGCGCAGCTGCTCTTCACCTCGGGTCCCATCGGCTACGACGCGTGGGCGGCCATCTTCTCGGCGCAGTGGATGAAGGTGCTGACGCTGGTGCTCTTCGTCGCCCTCGGCTGGCACGCCTGGGTCGGCATGCGCGACATCTGGATGGACTACGTCAAGCCCGCCGCGCTGCGCCTCGTGCTGCAGGTGTTCACCATCGTCTGGCTCGTCGGCTGCATGGGCTGGGCCGTACAAGTGCTCTGGAGGCTGTAAATCATGGCACTGGGAAATCTTCCGCGCCGCAAGTTCGATGTCGTCATCGTGGGCGCCGGTGGTTCCGGCATGCGCGCGTCGCTGCAGCTGGCGCTGGCCGGCCTGAACGTGGCCGTGCTGTCCAAGGTCTTCCCGACGCGTTCGCACACGGTGGCCGCGCAAGGCGGCATCGGCGCGTCGCTGGGCAACATGGCCGAAGACAACTGGCACTACCACTTCTACGACACCGTCAAGGGCTCGGACTGGCTGGGTGACCAGGACGCCATCGAATACATGTGCCGCGAAGCACCCAAGGTGGTGTACGAGCTCGAGCACATGGGCATGCCCTTCGACCGCAACCCCGACGGCACCATCTACCAGCGCCCCTTCGGCGGCCACACCGCGAACTACGGCGAAAAGCCGGTGCAGCGCGCCTGCGCCGCCGCCGACCGCACCGGCCACGCGATGCTGCACACGCTGTACCAGCAGAACGTGAAGGCGCGCACCAACTTCTTCGTCGAGTGGATGGCGCTGGACCTCATCCGCGACAGCGAAGGCGACGTGCTGGGCGTCACCGCGCTCGAGATGGAGACCGGCGACGTCTACGTGCTGGAAGCCAAGACCACGCTGTTCGCCACCGGCGGCGCCGGGCGCATCTTCGCCGCCAGCACGAACGCCTTCATCAACACCGGCGACGGCCTGGGCATGGCGGCGCGCGCCGGCGTCCCGCTCGAAGACATGGAGTTCTGGCAGTTCCACCCCACCGGCGTGCACAACGCCGGCGTGCTGCTGACCGAAGGCTGCCGCGGCGAAGGCGCCATCCTGCGCAACAGCAACGGCGAGCGCTTCATGGAGCGCTACGCGCCGACGCTGAAGGACCTGGCGCCGCGCGACTTCGTCAGCCGCTGCATGGACCAGGAGATCAAGGAAGGCCGGGGCTGCGGTCCGAACAAGGACTACATCAACCTCGACATGACCCACCTGGGCGGCGACACCATCATGAAGCGCCTGCCCAGCGTGTTCGAGATCGGCCACAACTTCGCCAACGTCGACATCACGAAGGAGCCGATCCCCGTCGTGCCGACCATCCACTACCAGATGGGTGGCATCCCGACCAACATCCACGGCCAGGTGGTGGCGCCGAAGAACGGCAACCCAAACAGCATCGTGAACGGCTTCTACGCCGTGGGCGAATGCTCCTGCGTCAGCGTGCACGGTGCCAACCGCCTGGGCACGAACTCGCTGCTCGACCTGCTGGTCTTCGGCCGTGCCGCCGGCAACCACATCGTGGACAGCGCGCTGAAAGGCCGCAGCCACAAGCCGCTGCCCGCCGACGCCGCCGACGCCTCGCTGGCCCGCCTGGCGCGGCTGGACGCCAACACCGACGGCGAATACGCGCAGCATGTGGCGAACGACCTGCGCGACACCATGCAGCAGCACGCCAGCGTCTTCCGCACCCAGGCCATGATGGACCAGGGCGTGGTCAAGGTGGCGGCGCTGGCCGAGCGCGTCAAGCGCATCGGGCTGAAGGACAAGAGCAAGGTCTTCAACACCGCGCGCATCGAGGCGCTGGAAGTCGACAACCTGATCGAAAGCGCGCAGGCCACGATGATCAGCGCCGCCGCGCGCAAGGAAAGCCGCGGCGCGCACACCGTCAACGACTACGGCGACACGCCCGAGCATCCGAACGGCCGCAACGACGAGACCTGGCTCAAGCACACGCTGTGGTATTCCGAGGGCAACCGCCTGGACTACAAGCCGGTGCAGCTCAAGCCGCTGTCGGTGGATTCGGTCCCTCCGAAGGTCCGCACTTTCTAAGTCCAGTACAGGTCGACCATGGCACTCCGCACCTTCCAGATCTACCGCTACGACCCCGACACCGACGACAAGCCGCGCATGCAGACGCTGCAGGTCGATCTCGACGGCAACGAACGCATGCTGCTCGACGCGCTGATGAAGCTCAAGGCCGTCGACCCGACGCTGAGCTTCCGCCGCAGCTGCCGCGAAGGCGTCTGCGGCTCGGACGCGATGAACATCAACGGCAAGAACGGCCTGGCCTGCCTGACCAACATGCGCACGCTGCCGGGCACCGTGGTGCTCAAGCCGCTGCCCGGCCTGCCCGTCATCCGCGACCTGATCGTGGACA
>Ga0154020_10008909_pt1 | contig 11605 bp, 7 predicted proteins | sample Klosneuvirus_201_FD_109709 | JGI IMG/M metagenome (GOLD analysis project Ga0154020, IMG submission 109709) | Active sludge microbial communities from wastewater, Klosterneuburg, Austria - Klosneuvirus_20160825_MG | ecosystem: Engineered > WWTP > Aerobic digester > Activated sludge | place... | reverse complement strand
GATGGCGGCGAGGGCGAATGCGTGGGCGGTCTTCAGCCCGAGGTGGGCGTCGCCATCGAGCTCGAGGAACTCGAGGGTGGCGCCGAGGATCTTCGCGGCGGCCTTGGCCTCGCGGGTGCGGACGGCGGGGGTGCCGTTGGTGCCGGCCTCGCCGCGGGAACAAACAACCAGATGGACTGCCCGGCCGGCACGGGTCTCGCGGGCGATGATGCCGCCGGCGCCAAACTCGAGGTCGTCGGGGTGCGCCCCGAAGGCGAGGAGCGGGGGAGAATTGGGCGGCTTGGTCATGCTGAAAAAAGCGCGTGGGGTTTGCAGTCAAATGGACTACAAGTCGACGGCGCGAAACTTGTAACCTAATAGGTTACAAAGGTTCGGCCGCGCGGCGTGAAAGCGGGTGGTGGGCTCCACTGGAGGCGGGCTATGCGGGGAGGTCGGTGTAGGCTTCATCGGAACGGTCGATGGTATCGCGGGGGACGAAGGTGATTTCGGGGGCGTCGGCGGGGTTGAGATACGCCTGCTCGCCGGCGCCACAGATGTAGTGCGTGCAGTGAAGCACGGATTGCATCCAACGCAACCGGCTATCGCGGGTCGGGCTGACCTGTTCCTTGGTGAAGGTCGTGGCCGACAGGTCGAGGTAACGGTCGCCGCCCTCGTGCAGCTTAAGGCCGCCGTTGATGGACCGGGCGCGGACGATCTCGCCCTCGTGCGGAACGTCGACGAAGAAATCGGTGATGTCGCACGCGGCCCGCCGCACGGCCGGGTCACCGGAGCGGACGACACGGATGCCGTCGAGCAGTCCCATGGCGCGATACATCTCCAGGCAGAAGTCGGCGGCATTGGTCGCGGCGACCTGCTTGAAGGCCCCGACCCAGCGCGACTCGAGGAAGTTCGGCAGCTGGCGCGCGGTATTGGGCTGCCAGTCGGCGGGGAAACGCTTGAGGAAGAGCGGGGAGAATTTCCGCTGGAGCTTGTTGACGAAGGTGAAGTTGAAGGCCTGCGGCTCGCCGGTCTGACGGTGGCGCAGGGTCGTCTGTGTCTCGCGGCTGTCGTGGTCGCTGTCGTGCAGGAAGAACACGATCTCGCCGCCGATCTCGGCCTGGAGGCGGCGGGCCGTCACGAACTTGGCGGCGAGGAAGCGTCGCGGGAAAAACCCGCAGGGCTGCTGGCCGAAACAGATGACGGGGGAGGAAGACATTCTTAAACCACGAATGGACACGAATAGACACGAATTGCGAAGGGTGCGATATCCACGGTCTTTGATTCGTGTGAATTCGTGCCCATTCGTGGTTAACTGGTTTGTGGTTTGGGCAGCAGGGCCTGGAAAAACAGCGCGAAGCCCACGCACGCCGCGCAGCCGATCGGGTTCAGCCAGAGATAGGCGACGGTGTCCTTGCCGAAGAAGAACAGGCCGAGCAGGAGCAGTTGGGTGGCGACGGCGGCCCAGAATACCGCTGTGCCGCCGACCTTCTTGAGGAAGAAGGCGACGAGGAAGACGCCCAACAGCGGTGGGTAGAATACGGACGCGATGATGTTGAGCGCCTCGATGAGGTTTTCCGCGAAACTCACGAAGAGGGCGAAGCCGATGGCGAAGAGGCCCCAGAATGCGGTGAACCATTTCGCGTTGCGGACATTCCGGGCCTCGTCGTGCGCGGCCAGCGGGCGGAAGGCCCGCCAGAGGTCGATCGTGCTCGTGGTGCCAAGGGCGTTGAGCTCGCCGGCCTTCGACGACAGCGCCGAGGCGAACATCACGGCGACCAGCAGGCCGATGACGCCGTGGGGCAGTTGGGTCAGGATGAAGGTAATGAACACGTAATCGGAGTCGCGGGTCTTCTTCGCCTCGGGCGCGGCGGCGTAGAGTGTCTCTCGCGCCTCCTTCCGCAGGGCGTCCGAGGCCTTTTGCGCGGCGGCGAGTTCTCCGCGGGCGGCGGCTTCGGCGGTGGGGTCGCCAGCCTGCTCCGCGGCTGTCCACGCGCGGATCTTCTCCTGCTTGGCGGCGTGGAGGACGGTGTGCCGCTCCTCCAGCGCGCGGAACTCCGCGCCGGCCGGGCCGTGCACCTGCCGCTGCCAAGCGGACTGGTTGAAGACGAGTGGCGTGTCGGGCTGGAACTGGTAGAAGACGAAGAGCAGCGCGCCGAGCATCACGATGAAGAACTGCATCGGGATCTTGAAGAGGGCGTTGAACATCAGCCCGAGCCGACCCTCGCGCAGCGCGGCGCCGCCGATGTAGCGCTGCACCTGCGTCTGGTCGGTGCCGAAATAGGAGAGCGACAGGAAAAAGCCGCCAAGCAGGCCGCTCCAGAAGGTGTAGCGCAGCTTCGGGTCCGGCGTGTAGTCCACGGCCTGCAGTTTGCCCATGACGCCGGCGATGTGCGTGGCGTTGTCGGGCAGTTTCGAGAGCAGGATGAGGAACGCCGTGACCATGCCGCCGAAGATGACGGCCATCTGCCATTTCTGGGTGAGGTTCACGGCCGCGCTGCCGCCGGTGACGGTGTAGACGATGGCCACGAGGCCCGTGAAGACGATGGTCAGGTCGAGCCGCCAGCCGAAGGCCGTCGAGAGGATGATGGCGGGCGCGTAGATCGTGATGCCGGCCTGGATGCCGCGCTGGAGGAGGAAGAGGCCGGCACCGAGCAGGCGCGTCTTCTGGTCGAAGCGCTTCCCGAGGTATTCATACGCGGTGTAGACGCCGAGCTTGCGGTAGATCGGGAGGAAGACCGCGCAGACCAGGATCAGCGCAAGGGGCAGGCCGAAATAATTTTGAATGAAGGCAATGCCGTTCTCGTAGGCCTGGCCGGGCAGCGAGAGGTAGGTGATGGTGCTCGCCTGGGTGGCCATGACCGACAGGCCGATGGTGCCCCACTTGGTCGAGTGGTTGCCCTTCAGGTAGGTGTTGAGGTTGTCGGTGTGGCGCGTGCGCCACGTGCCGTAGGCTGCGATGCCGAGTATCGTCCCAAGGAGCACAATCCAGTCGAGGGTGCTCATGCGTGGAAGCGGGCGAACAACGTCAGCGCGAAAACGATCAGCAGGAAACAGCCGAAGACGAACAAATAGACCCCGCGCCAAGTGCGGAAGCCGGGCACGCCGGGGGAATCGTCGTCGTTGTTTTCCTTGTTTGTCATCGCGAGGACGGCGCAGCCGGCCGTGGCGATCCAGCTGCCGGATGCATGGATTGCTTCGTCGCTGCGCTCCTCGCAATGACGGAAAGAGGATCAGGACGGCGGTTCATTTTCCGAGGGAGACGAGGTTCGCGAAGAGCCGGTAGGCACCCGGCACGCCGGCGGGCAGCTGACGAAAGAAGCCGATGCCGGTGTAGACATAATGACCCTTGCCGTGTTTCGCGACTAGGACGCTGCTCCGCAGCGGGGCTTCGCCCGGGTCGCTCATGCCAAGGAGGGCGGTGTAGCGTTCCTCGTCCCACTTGCTCGGGAAATACGCGCCACGCTCCTGCACCCAGCCGTCGAAGTCTGCGGGGTTGATCTTGTTCGGCGTGTTGAGCGCTGCGTGGTCGGGCGAGAGCAGAGTAACGGGCGCGGTCTCATCGGTGACGCGGAGCGCCGGGGCCGGGCCGTCGATCGAGAGCGCATAGGGCCCGAGCGTCGTGGCGAGCAGGCCGTTGGGACGGTTGTATTGTGCGATGACCGTGCCGCCCTGATCGACCCACGCGAGCAGGCCGGGGAAGGCGTCCTTCAGGTCGGTGCGCTCGTTGAAGGCGCGCACGCCGATGACGACGGCGTCGAGGCCCTGGAGTTTGGCCGGCGTCAGGTCGGCGCCGGTCAGGAGGCGGACGACGTAGCCCATCTGCGCGATGCACTCGGCCACGGAATCACCGGCACCCGGTAGGTAGCCGATAGTGACGCCCTTGGTGGCGAGTGGGAAGCTGGCGAGGCGGGCGCGCGCCGGCGGCTGGAGAAGTTGGACCGGCAGGTGGGCGTAGCGCAGTTCCTCGCGCCGGTTGGAATAGTTCCGGCCATCGACGGTCGCCACGGCGCGTAGGCGTCCGGCGCCGTCGGCGAAGGGAGAAGAGAGGGCGAAAGTGAAAGTGGATTTATCGCCGACGTTGGGCAGATGGAAATCCTGCGGTCCCGGCGCGGCCGACCAGCCCGGTGGCAGTTCGAGGCGGAGCACGCCCCCGCTGCCGGCGCGCGCCGCCGTGAGTTCGACGGTGACGGACTTGGTGGCGCCGGGTGGCACGAGATAGATATCGGAATTCAGCGCGAATGAGACCGGCGGGATGACATCAAGCCGCTGGCGGCGTGCGTCGGCGGTCTGCGGGACGGGCTCGCCGGGGATGACCAGCGTCTGGCCGCCGACGAGGAAGCTGTGATATAGCGGCACCGCCGGGGGATTCTCCGCCCGACCGATGAGGGCGGGGTCATCCACGCGCGAGATGCCGGCGGCGCCGTCGGCCCGCAGCCAGTAGGGTTGGGTGACCGGGGTGTCGGGGAGGAGGACGCCGTTGAGGCTGCCCTCGAGCACTTCACCGGCAACGAGATCACGATCGAGTTCGACGGAGCCCTTCAACACCGGGCTGCGGGTGAATTGGTAGCGGACCGGGATGTTCCGCGCCGCGAGGTTGATGGCGTAGTGGATCTGGATGGTTTCACCGGGCAGGGCCTCGGCGCGGGTCACGGTGGTTTCGACCTTGAGGCCGAGACAGGACAGGATGATGCGGTCGAGCTGGTCGAGCTTGTCGGTGACGAGCGGATCGGACGGCACCGCGATGAGCTTGGTGCGCAACGCGAGCAGCGCCGGCACGGAGGCGGCGGGATCGTCGGTCTTGAATTGGGCGAGCGCGGCCGCGGTGAGTTCGCCGATTTCCACGCCGCCGGGGTATCGGGCCCAAGTGGTGTCGACGCCATTCATCAGGTCGTCCGTGGCCGGCAAGCCCGCGAGCAGCATGAAGCTCTGCTCGTTGGGGCCGGTGCGGGCGCGGTTGACGGCGCCGGCGAGGCCCTGGGTCTGGTGCATGGCGCGGCTGCGCGCGGCAATGGTGCCGAACTCCTGACCGCTGACGGGATCGGTGCCGCCGATGTCCTGTTTGAAGACGGGGCCGTTGAGCGCGCCCGGGCCGGCGGTGCCGATGCGGAAGGAATTCCAGAGAACGCGCTTCGGTTGCCAGACAGTCAGGCCCTGTGCGAGCTGCTCGGGATAGGCCGCGGGATCGCCGGCGAGCTTGAAGGCCTCGACGGCGAGGATGGCGGAGGCGGTGTGGTGCCCGTGGCCGCCGCTGCCGGGCGGGATGGGGAAGCGCGTGACGATGACATCAGGCCGGAACTGGCGGATGATGCGCACGACGTCGCCAAGCACGGCGTCGCGGTTCCAGAAGCGGAGCGTCTCCTCCGGGGTCTTCGAGTAACCGAAGTCGATGGCGCGGGTGAAGAACTGGCGGCCGTGGTCGAGGCGGCGGGCGGCGAGGAGTTCCTGGGTGCGCAACACGCCGAGTTTCTCGTCAAAGTCCTTGCCGAGTTCATTCTGGCCGCCGTCGCCGCGTGTGAGCGACAGGTAGGCGGCGCGGTAGCCGCGGCCGAGGGAGAGGTAGGTGATGAGCTCGGTGTTCTCATCGTCCGGGTGCGCGGCGATGTGGAGGACGGTGCCGGTGGTGCCGAGGCTGCGCAGTTCCTGCGCGATGCCGGCCGGAGTCAGGAGTTCGGCGGCATGGCTCAGCGTGGCGACGAAGGCGCCGGCCAGGGGCACCGCGAGAAACAGAGGACGGAGGAATTTCATGGGATGGTGCCGGGCCGGGCGACGGAAGAAAGGGCGTCTGTGCGGACAGGACCCGGGGGGTAAAGTTGCGCCCCGGACCGTGCAGGGGACGATCCGGGGCGGCAGCAAAACAGGACTTACTTGAGGCTGGCGATGAGCGCGTTGTTCAGCCGGGTGTATTCTTCCTTGAGAGAGGCGGGCGACTTGGCGTCGCTCTTGACGAGATCAAGCGAGCGTTGGGCGGCGGCGAGGGCGCCGGCCTTGTCGCCCAACTTGGCGCGAATGAGACCCTGGCGGTAGATCATCCACATTTGGGGGCTCGGGCTCGCGGCGACGGCGGCGTCCATCCACGCGGCGGCCTTCTTCAGGTCGAGGTTGTTCTCGTAGTAGAACATCGCGGCGGGGAAGTAGGGTTTCTTGGCGGCGTCGGAAGCCATGACGGCCTCGATCTGCGGCACCAACTGGCTGACGACGTCGACCTCGACCTTGACCGGAAGGAGGGTCTTATCCCACGCGAGTTCCAGGAGGGCGGAACCTTCCGCGACATGGTTGAAGGTGATCATGAACGTCTCGACCGGGAGCGGCAGGGCGAGGGGCTTGGCCGTGACGCGGGCGACATCGTTTTTCGGGTCGTAGGAGTAGGAGCCCCACTGGGACATGTTTTTGTGGATGATCACGGTCCACTCGGCCTGGCCCGGGATGGTGAAGAGTTCGTAGGTGCCGGCGGGGACGGCGGCGCCGTTGAGCTTCACGTCGGTGCTGAAGGTGATCTTGGTGGCGGTGTTGGCTCCGGTGCGCCAGACCTCGCCGTAGGGCACCAGCCCGCCAAAGATGGCGCGGCCTTTCATGCTGGGGCGGTTGTAGTTGACCTCGATGTCGCTGAGGCCGACGCGCTGCTTCAGGGAGGCGGCGGGGCTGGCGGCGGGGAACTCGAGGGGCTTGGGGGCGGGGGCTTGGGCAAACAGGCCGGTCGCGAGGACCGAACCGGCAACGATGAACAATGCGGAACGGAGATGACGGGGGATCATAGGAAGACTAAGAGAAGCCAGACCGGGCCCAGATTCCAATCAAATCAGACGAAGGCGAAAATGATTGCGGCCGGCCGCAGCCAGCCGAAACGCAAAGCCGGTTCAAACCGCAGACTCCGCGCTCAGGGCATGGCCTCGGGCAGGAAATCCGCGTCGGAAAACTCGAGGGTGATGACGCGCCCGGGCCAGGTGGGTTCCTCGACGGCGGTGAGGCGGCCATAGACGGCGAGCACGACGGGCGCCTTGTCCTTCGCGTCTTTTTGATCCGGCTGGGGAGACGGCGTGCCGGGTTCCACCTGGGCCACCAGGCGATAGCGGGCCAGCTCGCTCTTCTGCTCGGCGAACTCCACGCGGCCGGTGGCGGCGTCGTAGGATTTGAGCGGGCCGGCGAACCGGTAGATCTTGCGCTGCCAGCGATTGTAGAGCCGCTCCCGGTGGAGATTTTTGACGACATCGTTTTTCGGCCGGTAAATGCCGGTGGTCGCGTTGGGCGTGCCGGCGGCCCGGGTCGAGTCGTCGGCGATCCACACAGCGCGAAGCAGCTCGGCGGGATCCAGCACCGGGAAGGCGGTGCCGAGCACGGGGTTGATCTTCACCTCCTCGCCATCCACCACCGTGACGGAGACTTCCAGAGGCGGAAAATCCTTCAATTGCAGCGTCAGTTGCTTTGGTCCGGGTGAAATGGGGTCAAAGAAGAGCGGCGTCTTGTTGTAGGCCTTGCGGTCAAGCACGACGGTCGCGCCGGCCGGGACACTAGCCACGGTCAGGCGCCCATGAGGGAGTCGCACGGTGGCGGCGGCCTCGGTGTTCTCGGCGATGGAGACCGTGTGGGTCAGGGGCGGCCAGGACTGATATTCGAGCGAGAGCGAGCAGTCGCCGACGGGCAGTTGCGGGATCACGAGCGGCGTCTTGCCGAGCACGCTCTTGCCCTGCTTCACGGTCGCACCGGTGGGAACGGTGTCGAGTTTGAGCGACCCGCTCTTGAAATGGAGGGTGACCTCGGCGGCTTGTCCGGCCGTCACGGTCGCTTCCGTCCGGAGATCAGGCCAGCCGTCGGAGTGGGCGGTGACGGTATATTTCCCCGGCGGCAGGCGCGTCAGCGTCTGTTCGGCGGCGCCTTCTTCGTTGCCTTTGACGGCGGCGGAATCGGCAGCGGCCTCACCGGCGGCCGGGAGGCGGGTCGCCTCCGCCGTGGTGTTGGCGCGGTTGGATTTCACAAGCAGGCGGCCGGTGGTCTCAGCCTCGACCTTCGCCTGGGCGGCCTTGATTTCCTCCGGCGACTTGCTGCACCCGGCAACACCGAGGACGAGCACGACCGCGAGGAGGAAACGAGGGCAATTCAAAGTGTCCATGGGGTGGGGCACCCCACCTGTTTAATCCCGGCCGTTCCGCGGGCAACGGATTTTTTTTGAAAATACCGGTGAATTAACCGCAGGCGATCCTTTGGCGCAGGGGGCAACGGAGCAAGGCGGGAGGGTTTCTCTCTGTTCTCTCCGTGTGCTCCTGGGAAAGGGCATGTTGGGTCAGACTGAGGCCCACGCTTTCGTGGCGACGGGATCCCGGCCCTCGTAGTATGCGAGGTGGTCGATGAGGGTTTCGATGGGCTTGCCGGTCAGGCCGCGAAGTCAAGGCGGGAGAAGTTTTGCGGCTTGCGGTCCCTGAGGTGTCGCATTGACTGCGTTCGTCCGAGCCGAGCTTATGAGCCTATTCGTTTACGAATTCATGTTGGCACTGCGCCGGCTGGTGCGTCGCCCCCTTCTGGCCGGCATGATGTTGGCCACGTTCACGGTCTCAATCACGCTGACGCTGATCAGCTGGTCGCTCTTCCACACGATGTTCGTGCGCAACCCGGAGTTCGACCCGGGCGGCGGGCTTTACCGGATCGCGCAGACCGGCGGGCCTTTGGCGCGGGATCGCATGTTTCCGGCGACTCGGGAGGACATCGCCGCGTGGCAGGAGCACCAGACCGTCTTCTCGGATTTCGCGATGATGCGGTTCTACGAATCCGTGTTCGTGCAGACCGAAAGCGGCCAGGAGCGCCTCCTCAGCGCCAATGTCTCCGCCGCGGCGCTGCGCATGCTGAACGCCCAGCCATTGCTCGGCCGGCTTTTCACCCCGGAGGAAGACAAGATGGGCAGCACGCCCGTGGTGATGATCAGCGAAAAAACCTGGCGCAACCGTTTCGCCTCCGATCCGGCCATCGTCGGCCGGGTTCTCAAGCTCGACGGGGTCGCGGCGACCGTCGTGGGTGTCATGCCGGCGGCTTTCCGTTTTCCCAACGACCAGGAGCTGTGGCAGTCGCAGGGATTCGTGGCGTATGAGAAGGGTCCAGGACTGATGATCCACGATGTTATCGTCCGGTTGAAGCCGGGGGTGACGCCCGCGCGCGCAGCGGAGGACCTGAAGCTCATCACGGAACGCCGCGGCCAGGAAACCATGGCGGCCAAACATGAAATGCACCCGGTGGTCACGCCGTTCCGTGAATACTATCTTTACCCGGAGCTGAACCAGAGCGCGCTGATCCTGTTTTCCCTCGCGGTGGTTTTCATCCTCGCCGGCTGTGCCAACGCCGCGAACCTTGTGATGATCGATTTCTTCGGCCGCACGGCGGAAATCGCGTCGAGCCTCGCCCTGGGCATCCCGCGCGGGGCGGCGATCCGCGGCCTGGGTTTCCAGCTGCTGATGACCGCAACCCTCGCGGCGGTGATCGGGATCGTGCTCTTGCTTGGCCTCGGTCCGCATATCCATGGCGCCATGGCGCGGATCACAACGCCCTATTGGCTGCTGTTCACGCCTCAATGGCACCATTTCGCCTTGGCGGCGGCGCTGGCCGTGCTCTCCGCGGGGGTCGCGATCATCGTGCCGCTGGGTTACATATCGTTCGCGAGTCCCGAGCGCATCATGCGCGACGGAGCCGGTGCGAGCCGCGCCACCGGCCGCGGGCTCTGGCGCCGGGCCCTCATCGTCGGACAGATCGGGCTGCTGACCGTGCTCGGCGTATCGGCCGGATTGCTGCTCCGCTCCAACCATCAGATGCGGGAGGATCAGTGGGGCTTCGACGCCCGAAAAATCTACGTCTCCAAAACCGCGGCCAAGGAGACGGATTTTCCGACGCCGCCGGGGCGCCTTGCCGTGCACGAGCGGTTGCTGGCTGAGGTCGAACGCCTGCCCGGCGTGGCAGGGGCCGCGCTGATGACCAATTCCGTGGGCTTCAGCGGTCCGCCGGGCGTGTTCTATGCCGCCAAGGCGGAAGGCCTGGCCGAGGGAAAATCCGAGGGGGGCGCGTTCATATCTGCGGTCACGCCGAACATCTTTGCCGTCTTCGGAACTTCGTTTCTCGAAGGCGAGACCTTCGCCCGCGAGGAGAAACCCGGCGGACCCTTTTATGTGGTGCTTAACCATTCGCTGGCCGCGAAGCTCTGGCCCGGCCAGTCGGCGCTGGGCCGTTCCTTTTACGGCCGGGGCCCGGATCCGAAGCAGACTCCCATTGTCTGCGTCGTGCGCGGAGTCGTGCGTGATTTCCAAGCCTCGGGCCCCAAGGCGAAGAACAACGATTTTATCTATTACGCGATCCGCGGCGGGATGTTCTCCACGGCGTTCCTTTACGCGCGTGGCGTGCAAACGGCGCCGACGGGGGCGGACATTCGTGGTGCAGCGATGAAAACGGATCCGCGCCTGGCGATATATTTTCCCGGAACCGTGCAAAAGACGATCGACACGGAGTTGAGCTGGGTGCGGCTGACCACCCGGCTCACGCTGGCGTATGCGCTGACGGCCCTGCTGCTTTGCGTGGTGGGGGTTTACACCATCACCGTCTCGCAAATCTGGCAGCTCAACCGCGAGTTCGGCATCCGCATGGCCCTCGGCATCGACCCGGCGCGGCTTTGGTCGCGCTTTGTGCGCGGCCATCTGGTGGGCATCGCGCTCGCCGTCGTCCTCGGTCTGGGCGCGGCCACGGCGGTGGCGCACGTGCTGCGCGCGCTGCTTTTCGGGGTCAACGAGCGAGACCCGCTCACCTACGTCGTGGCGGCGGCGGTTATCCTGCTCGTTTCGGCGCTGGCCTGCATCCCCAGTTATTTTCAGCTCCGCCGGATCAATCCGGCCGAGTGTCTGCGCAGCTTGTAGGCCGCTTTAAAGTAGAGGCGGCGCTTGTCGCCGCCCGCGGGCGTCCACAAGGGACGCCCCTACACTGCGGCCAGCATCAGCAGTTGGCGGAGGCGCTGCGGATCGCTGGCGGAGGTTTTGGCGACGAAGCCGCGCTGGTGGGTGAAATGGACGTCTGGCTCGGCCTTGATGCGGGTGAAGTCGAGGCGGGGATGGTCGCGATGCCGCGACAACCCGTAACCAGTGCTGCGGCGGTCGGGGGCGGTGATGGCTACGACGCGGTCGTCGAGGCCCTGCTCCTGCACATAACGATCGAGCCCGGCCGAGGGATCCTCGGGCAGGGGCTCGGTGCGCGGCAGGAAAACGACGAGGGCGGCCGAGGCAGACGTCTGAGGGCTGACGGCAGAGGGCGGTAGATCCAACGTCCAGACTTGGGCGTGCTGGCCGATGAAGGTGAGGCGGGCGCGGAGGTTGCGCACGTAGTCGAGAAGGTCGGTGCCCACGAAGTGCATGATCTGCCAGAGCGGATCGCCGGGCGACAGTTGCTGCGCGGCAGCGAAGCGGCGCAGCAGGGTGCCGTCGATGGGGGATTGCATCTTGCCGACGATGTCGCGTTCGACGCCGAGCCATTTGGCGGTGACGTTGGGGCCGTGGCAATCGAACCACTCGGCGGGTTCGAGCCATTCGCAGAAGGCCCGGGCGTCGGCATAAAGTCCGAGGTGTTGGAGGACGAGGGAGAGGGCGCAGGTTGGGGCGGCGTCGGCGGGGAG
>Ga0154020_10008908_pt1 | contig 11606 bp, 7 predicted proteins | sample Klosneuvirus_201_FD_109709 | JGI IMG/M metagenome (GOLD analysis project Ga0154020, IMG submission 109709) | Active sludge microbial communities from wastewater, Klosterneuburg, Austria - Klosneuvirus_20160825_MG | ecosystem: Engineered > WWTP > Aerobic digester > Activated sludge | place... | reverse complement strand
TGGGCGCTGGCGCTGGGCGGCCTGCTCGCCGTGGCCGGCGGCTGGGGCTTCAAGGTGGTGCTGATCACCCGCGCGGCCTACACCCGCGGCGCCGCTATCCCGATCACGCCCACCCGCGGGCGCAGCCAGGCGCGCAGCGTGGCGTTGTAAGGCGCTCCGGCGCGGCTCCGGCCGGGCCGGCAGCCCCAACCCCTTTCGCGGCTCCCCCTGATCACGGGGGAGCGGCACGGGCTGCCCAATCACTTGCCTAACGGTGCTGGCGGACATTGCCCGACATGGGCTGCCGTTGTGTGGCCCCGGTCACCAGAGGAGTCCGACCATGATTCGCGCCACCATCCGCCCCTTGCCCGTGCTGCTGGCACTCGCCGCCGCGGTTCCGCTTGCCGCGCAGGCGGGGCCCTATGTCGAGGCAAGGTCGTACTCGATGGCCCAAAACGCGCCCCAGCCGGTGGGCTCGATCGCCCACGTGATCAACGGCGTGCTGGTCGCGGGTGAGAACACCGCAGGCCCCGGCGGCAGCAGCAACACGGGGGGTGGCACGTCCGCGGTGTGGGCCGAGACGACCCAGCTCGCGTTTCCGACCCTGGCCACGACCTACGCCGCCGCCGACCTGACCTTCGGCAGCCTGCGCGTCGATGCCTATGCCAGCGTCGGTTCGACCAATGCGATCGGCTACGCGAGCTGGATGGAGACGGTGACCTTCAACAACACCACCGGGCAGATGGTCGAGCTCGACATCTTCTGGAACACCGAAGGCGCGATCACGGCCATCGACAGCAACAGCTGGCGCACGGTCACCAGTTCGATCGGTCTGTACCGGAACTATGACAACTACGCGTACATCGGCATGAAGGCCGCCGACGGGAGCTATGCCGACCATCTGGGCGGCGCCCAGTACCAGTACTACGGGTCCGCCACCGTCCCCGGTGGCAGTGACGGCTTTTCGTTCGCGCCGCACGGCAACAACCTCGATGGCGCATGGCGCACGTCCCTCGGCGATGGCGAAAACGGCCTGATCGCCGCGACTCTGATGATCCCGGCAGGGGAAGGCGCGCTGGACATCTACGCCTCGCTCGCGGTCGACTGCCGGGGCGGCGCCATCTGCGACTTCGGCCATACCGCGCTGTTCGACTTCGGTGCCCTGCCGGCAGGCCTGAGCTGGACGTCAGCCTCAGGCGTGTTTCTCAGTGCCGAGCAGCCGCCAAACGGCGTACCGGAGCCGGCAAGTGCGGCTCTGCTCGGCATCGGACTGCTGGCCCTGACCGCGCCCAGTCTGCGGCGACAGCGCGCCGCGGCTGTGAATCAGACCTGATCGGGTCCGGGCGGCCCGGCCAGGGCCAGCGCAGTGGGTAGCGCGAGTGCCTCGCCCTCCTGCCAGGCCCTTGCGGTGGCAGCCGGGCCGAGTTGAACGCAGGCCAGCCGCCGGATGCGGCGCAAGTCGAGCCGGTCGCTGGCGCCCAGCGGGCCGAAGCGCTCGGTCCAGAAAACAGCCGCGAACGAGGCCAGACGGGCCGCATCGGCCGCGCGCCCCAGGTGTGCCAGCGCGCGCGGCTGGTTCCACAGCGGGTAGGCCAGTTCGTAGGCAGTGGCATGGCGCCAAGCCACCTGCAGTGAGGCCCCGAACGCGGCCGCGGCCTCGTCCCAGCGCTGCAAACCAGACAGTGCGTTGCCGGCCACGTTGTGCGCCTCGGCCACACGCCGCCAATCGTGCAGGGTGCGGGCCTCGGCAATCAGCGGTTGCAGGCGCTGCAATGCCTCCTCGTTCAGACCCGCGTTCTGGTCGGTGACCGCCAGGTTGTACTGGCCGCTGAGCACCGCGTGGCGATTGCCGCTGAGCTGCCACAGCGCGAGTGCACGCTCGTGCAGCGCACGCGCCGCCTGCGGGTCACGGTGATGCACATTCGTCACGAAGGCGCGCAGCGCGGCCAGGGCCGCCTGCATCTCGGGCTCCGGCTGCCCGGCAGCCAGGGTATCGGCCTCGTCGAGCAACGGCAGCACACGTGGGGCATCGCGCCGGCTGCGCCAGATCACGCGCGCCAGCGTGTGCAAGGCCCGCGGCCTCTGCGGATCGCCCGCGGGCAGCGCATGCGCAGCCAGCTCGGCCTGGGCCAACGCCTGCGCCGCCTGCCCGGCACGCAGCAGCGCCGGCGCCAGCACGCTGCGCGCGGCGGCGGCCAGGGTGTGATTGGGTGTCGCCTGCGCGGCCGCCACGGCATGCGCCAGCGCGGCGTCGCTGAGCCCGACATCCTCAACGACCCGGCGCAGCAGCACGAGCCCTTCCAGGGCCTCGTCCGGGCACCCATCAGCCACCGCCGAGGCCAGTGCGGCGGCGACATTGGGCCATTCGTCGCGCACCTGCGGCAACGGCGGCGTGGCTGGCAGTTCGCTCGCCCATTGGCGCACCCACGCCCGATGGCGCGCCCGCAGCCGCTGCGCCGTCGCCACGTCGGTCTGCAGGGCCGCATGCTCGCGCACCGGCTCGTAAGGGGTGAAGCGGGTGCTGCCGCTCATGCCCGCCCGCGCCTGCAGCAGCGAATGCCCGACCAGATCATCCAGGCACAAGGCAGCGTGTGGGTCGTCCAGTGCCGCGGCAGCGGCGGCCGCAGTGCAGCCACCGTCGAAGGGCACGAGCGATTGCAGCAGCGCACGCTGGCGGTCGTCGAGCAGGTCCCAGCTCCAGGCCACGACCTGCTGCATCGATGCGTGACGCGGATCCAGCGCCGCTCGGGGCCCGCTGCGCGCTGCCAGGTCACCCCGCTGCCCGACCGGACGCTCGAGCATGGCGAGCATTTCCGCAGGCGCAAGGCTGCGCACGCGCGATGCGGCCAGTTCCATGGCCAGGGGCAGCCCGTCCAGGCGGCGCAGGAGCGCCGTCAGCGTGGGGAGGTTGCGCGCACCCAGGTGGAAGTCGGGCCGCACGGCCTGCGCCCGATCGACGAAGAGCGCGAGTGCCGGGTTGTGCGCTGCCTCTCCGAGATCGGCCTGGTCGGGCGGCATCGGCAGCCCGTGCAGTGCGACCACGTGTTCGCCGTCGAGTCCGAGCGTGCGCCGCGACGTGACCACGGCATGCAACCCTGGGGCCAGCGCCAGCAAGTCAGCCACGACATCACCGGCGCATTCAACGAGCTGCTCGAAGTTGTCCAGCACGATGAGCGTGCGACGGCCCTTCAGCGCCGCGGCGATGCGATCGAGCGGCGCCGCCTCTCCCGGCGCGGCACGAAGGCGCTCGAGCAGCACATCGAGCAACTGCGCGCGCGATGCACAGGCCACCAGCGGTGCAAAGACGATGCGATCGAACAGTGCCAAGCCCGGCGCCCGCGGATCGGGCGGGACCAGCGCCTGTGCCACTTCCACCGCCAGCCGCGTCTTGCCGACGCCGCCTGGGCCGGTGACGGTGACCAGCCGGTGCTCGAGCAGCACGGTGCGCAGCCGGGCGGCGGCCGGCTCCACGCCGAACAGGCGCGTCAGGTAGCTTGGCAATTCGACCGACGGCGCCCATGTGGCGGCCACGTCACTGGCGCCGGGCACCGCGGCAGCAGCGCTCGCAGGCAGCACCCGCTGGCCCACCGTGGCCAGGCGGTCGTGGATGGCGGAGAGCCGCTCGCGCTCGGCCACCACCCAATCGTCGTAGTAGCCGGGCATCAGCTCGCCCCGGTACTCACCCAGGGCGTCCTCGAGCCGCCCGGCACGAGCAAAGTGCTCGAACCGGTGCACGTCGCAATCCAGCGCGCCGGGCGCCACGCGGATCACGGCACGATCGGCCAGCAGCACCTCCCCGGCCGGACCACCTGCGGGCTCCAGCAGGGCACGCAATGCCGACAGGGCCTGACGCAAGCGGTTGCGTCCGGCTTCGGGCGCTACGCCGGGCCAGATCCGCTCGATCAGCTCCTCGCGCGGATGGGCACGCTGCGGGTCGAGCGCGAACGTCGCCAGCAGCATGGCCACCGCACGCGACGGCCATCGGGTGATCGCACGTGTGCCCGACGCCGCCTGCACATCGCCGAGCAGGCGCACAACCCAACGCGGGCGGTGCACCGAGGTCATGCCGGCCGTGGGCGCGAAAGAGGTCATCCGACCATCCATCGAAGAGTTCGCATCTGGCGATGTGTACGCTGGATTCTAGGGAGGGCGCTGGCGGGGGGGCGATGGGCGGTTCGCCAACTCACACCATTCGAGTTGCCACCCGTCGGCGCCGAAACGCGCGCCCTGGCTTGCGGACGCCAACGGCGCGCTCTAAGCTCGCGCCATCAGAACTCGGACACCGGAAGTCACCCGATGAGACTGTGGCCATGTGTGCTCGCACTTGCGGTGGCCGGTTGCGCCACGGCGGCGCGTGGCATGACCGCCGACGGACTGGCCACCTACGACCTGGTTTCGGGCGTCGTGCGTCTGCCGGAAGTGGCGGCGCTCGGGCGCTCGTTCGCCGTCGAGCTGCGCCGGCAGGACGACGGCCGCTTCACCTTGCAGTCGGCCGTCGAAACCACGGCATCGGTGGCCGCTGCACCAGCGCTCTACGACAGCACGAGCGGCATGCTCGACATTCCGAAGGTCGCCGCATCCTCCGCCACCTACTCGGCACGGCTGAAGGACATCGGCGGGTTTCGCTTCGAGCTGCTGCAAGCTGTGCCGGTCTCTCCCGTCAGTCACATGACGGCCTGGGTTCAGACCGGCTTTCGGGCGTCGGCGCCTGAGCAGCCCCGCCATGTCAACCGCGTGGTGGTGGGCGACGGCGGGCGACTGGTTGCAGCTTGGTACTCACAGGACAACAAGGCCTACATGGCGACCAGTGACGATCAGGGCGCGACCTGGACCCACGCCGCGCTGGACCGGATGCTGCAGGTGCACCAGCTCCTGCGCCTGTCAAGCGGCGTGCTCGTGGCCGCGGGCCAGGCATTTGCGGCTACACCTGTGGTCTGGGCCAGCCGCGACAACGGTTCGAGCTGGACAGCCGTGGCCAGCGGGCTGCCCAACAGCAGCTCCGACATCGCCTGGGACCTGGCCGAGCGTCAGGGCGAGGTGATCATCAGCACGTCGTCGCAGGCCAACGACCCGGCGGCCAGTCACACCGTGATCTACGCCTGGAACCCGACCACCGGCGCGCTGCGTGGATTGGCGGCGCTGCCGGGACTGGGCGGCTTGGCGCTGGCGGTCAGCCGCAACGGCACCATCTACGCCTCCACCCAAGACAGCGCCGAACACGACGACCCCACCACGGCTGGACAGGCTCGCATCTACCGCAGCACCGACGGCGGCGCCTCCTGGACCTTGACCGGCGCCCTCACCGGCGCCAATCGGGTCTATGCGCTGACGGAACTCTCGGACGGCTCCATCGCGGCCGGCACCGGCCTGAATGGTGGCTTCTACCGCAGCATCGACGGCAACACCTGGCTGCGAGGTGGTTCGTTGCTCGCGGGTACGCGGCTCACCGGCAACCCTCCGGCCCCCACTGCGGCGACCGTGACTCGGGTGTACAAGATCCTGGAACTGGCCAGCGGCGCACTGCTCGCGGGCACCGGCAATGAGGCGGGTGACGTGCAGATCAGCTGCGACATGGGCGCCACCTGGCTGGCAACGCCGGAGACGGGCTCCAACATCGTCACCTGGGGGTTGGCGCAGTCGGACGACGGTACGCTGTGGACCGCCAACGGCTCACTGCAAGGCGACCTGTGGACCGCGCCCGTGCCGGCCGGCCTGCCGGCGCGGCACCACTACTCCTGCAACTGAGCCGGCGCAGGCGTGGGACGCTGCGGCAAGGCCGGCCGCCAGGCACCTCCGCCGCCGATTCAGCCCTGCGCCGGCACGCTGTCGATGACGTCGGACAGCATGTCGCAGAATCCCTGAGGTTCCTGGACCGGCCACAAATGCCGCGCCGCATCGATCTCGATGCAACGGCCGCCGGGCACGAGGCGCGCGGCTGTCTGGCTGGCCAGACGATAGAACCGCCTTGTCTGCCCGCCAATCGCAAAGACAGCCGGGCACCGCAGCCCGGCGAGTTCGGCCGCGCTCAGCGGCGGTGGGGGGGACGATGCACCGAACTGCAACGCCAGCGCACGGGCGTTGTCGCGCATCATCGCCTGCACCGGCAGCGGCAGCGCCAGAAAGGCCCCTGGCTGGGCACAGGCGCCATCCAGCAGCAGCGGCACAGCACCTGCGATGTCGCCCGCCTTGGCCGCGGCAACCGACGGGCCGACCATTTGGGTGCGGTCGTTTGCGGCCTCGCGGGCATCGGCCTCGTCCGTGATGAAAGTCGCCAGCGCCATGTCGTACGTGTACAGGCTGGCAACGCACTCGGGATGCCGGATCGCCACAGCCAAAGCCACCGCTCCACCATATGACCAGCCGACCAGGTGCACAGGCCCCAGGCCGAGCTGCGCGATGAATGCCGCCGCGTCGTCGACGTGGGTCTGCATTCCGTACGAGGCGCCGTCGTCGGCCCAGGCGTCGGTACCGGAGTAGCGCTGCGTGAGTGCCATGGCGCGATAGCGCCGGCCCAGCACGCCCAGATGCGGCAGCCAGGCCCGATGGTCGCTGGCCAAGCCATGCAGCAGCAGAACCGGTGCGCCCTCGCCGCAACTGGCATATGCCAGGCTCACACCACGGACGGTGGAATGCGCAGCCCGTACCGCCAGCGGCGGGCTCAGGGATGGATCTGGCATCGAGATCGCGGCCTCCCTCATCAGCCACGGCGCCACGACGCGACGCTGCAGACTGCGCGTGACAGCATACTACTGACCCAGGCCTGCATCAACCTGCTTCGGACGGCACTTCGGCTTCTACCAGCAACGACAGCAGCGCGAGCGACTCCTGCCATCCCAGGTGACACATCTCGACCGGAATCATCTCGGGGATGCCCTCCTGCACGATGGACAGCTCGGTCCCGCAGGCCACCGGCCTCAGCGTGACGGTGGTCGTCATCGTCCCCGGAAGGTTGGGGTCGTCGAAGGTGTCGGTGTAGCGCAGCCGTTCGCCCGGCACGAGCTCAAGGTAGTCGCCCCCGAACGAGTGGCGCTGGCCGCTGGCGAAGTGGGTGAACGACATCCGCACGCCACCGCCCACGCGGACGTCCATGTGGTGGACCTCCGCGGTGTAGCCGTGCGGCGGCAGCCACTTGACCATTGCCGATGGCTCGATAAATGCGCGATAAACACGATCGGGCGGCGCCCGCAGCACGCGATGCAGGTGAACGGTTCCGGTGCTCATGGTGCAGGACCTCCTGGCGGGCGGTGGGAGGACCCGAATGTCGCGCAGTTCGCCCAGCCCAGCAGATCGGAGGGAATTCCCAGGCGATCAGTCCAGTCGGACTGCGGAATCGAAGTGCCAGGTGCGTCGGATCTCGATCACGTCGTACACACGCGCCAGGGCCGGTGAGAATGCCGGATAGGGAGCCAGGCCCTGCACGATGCGCCGCACCGCGTCGTCGACCTCGGAAGCGCCACTGGACACCACGAGGGTGACAGACTCGACCGAGCCATCCTGGCGGATGGCCACGGTGACGACCGGCGCACGGTGGTTCTTGCCGGCGAGTTCGCGCAGAAGATCGGCGCCAGTGTTGAGCTGGATGCGGCGGGCCCAGGCTTCGGCGTACAGCACGAGCTCGGCATTCGGGTCGGCGCGCCCGAACAGGCGCCCGCGCCTCGCGCTGCTCCAGGAGTAGGGCAACAGGTTGGGCGTCGGGCTCTGCGTTCGCGCCGCGTCGCGCGCGGCCGCCTCGGCATCGAGCTGGCGGCCCATCGCGCGGCGCGCTGCCTCACGGCGCTCGTCATCGGCACGGGCGGCCAGCACACGTGCGGCCTCCTCGCGCGCGGCAGCCTGTGCGGCGGCTTCGCGTTGTTCGGCTTCGCGTCTGGCCGCGTCTCGCTGTTCCGCATCTCGGCGCTCTGCCTCGCGCCTTTGTGCCTCGCGCGCCTGCGCTTCGCGCCGTTGGGTTTCCAGCCTCTCGGCGTCACGCCGCGCGGCTTCGCGCTGCTGGTTCACGCGGGCCTCATCTTCGCGCCGCATGGCCTCCTGGCGCAGGGCTTCCAGGCGCTGCGCCTCGATGCGCGCGGCCTCCTCCCGCTCAGCTTGTTCGCGTGCAGCTTGCTCCCGCACCGCCTTCTCGCGCACAGCCTGCTCGCGTGCAGCCTGCTCGCGTGCAGCCTGCTCGCGTGCAGCCTGCTCTCGCTCGGCCGCCAACCTCTGCGCCTGCCTGGCCGCCTCCTCGCGCTGAGCAGCCGCGCGCTCCGACTCCTGCCGTGCCGCCTCCTGCCGTGTCGCCTCTTGCCGCGCCTGTTCCACCCGGGCCAGCTCTGCGCGAGCTCGCTCGGCGAGTTCGGCGTCCGCCGCGGCCTGCGCCTGTCGCTCGCTCTCCTCGCGCCGGGCCCGGCGCTCGGCCTGCTCGCGCTCGGCTTCGAGCCGCAGGGTTGCGTCGCGTGCCGACTGCTGTTGCCGCGACTGCAGCGCGCGCTCGCGCTCGACGTCTCGGACATCGGGCACATCGATGGCAGGCGCGCTGGCCGCCACCGATGGGGCCTTGGTCGCGAGCGTCGGCTCTTCCGATTGAGGTGGCACGGGCGGTACCGACCACTCGGGCGGCGGCAAGTCGGCACTGCGCAGCGCCACCACGGGCGATGCGACCGGGCTGGCGATCGCCTCATGGTTCGACTCGGTCAGCCTCCACGGCTCGGCGGCCAGCGGCTCCACCGGGCGTTGCGGGACCTCCACCACGGCTTCACGCGCAAGGGGCTGCACCGGCACGGCCGATGAGTTGGGGGGCGGCTGTGGCGGCGGCGGCGGCGGTGTCGCCGGGTCGGCCGCTGCGAGGTCGACCTGCCGCGACCCGGGCACCGAGAGGACCGGCAGCGGTTCCGCGCGCGGCGGCGGTTCCACGGGTACAGGCAGGGGCTCGACAGGCGCCCCGGTGATGACCACATGCAGGTCGGGCGTCCCCACGCGACGGTCGGGACCGGACCACGCCAGGCCGGGCAGCCCGACATCAGAGCCGAACGTCAGCCCCAGCAGCAGCGTGTGCACGGCCAGCGAAACCAGTACCCCTGCCGACAGCCGCGCGCGACGCCTACCCGCGCGCAGGCGGGCCGGCCAACGCAGGCGCGGCGGCGCGCTCGGGCGCGGCTTCGGCCTGGCGGACGCGACCGGCGTTGTCATGCGGCCACCGCGGTCGTCGCGGCGTCAGCGGGTGTAGCGGATGGGCTCGCCGGGGGCATCGGCCATTGCGGTCACCCGCGCTTTGGCACGCAGTTCCAGCAAGTGCTGCTCGATCGAGCGACGCTCGGCGAACTCGACCCACACCTCGTTGAAGTCGGCCGGGTACAGCAAGCGGCGCCGAGCAAGCTGATCCACCGTCTGCGGCCCATCGTCCAGCATCTCGAGCAGGCGCTGCTCTCGCTCGTCGAGCCGCGCAGCGTAGCGGCTGAGTGCTTCGTCGAACGCAGCCCGATCGGTGATGACGCCCTTGTGGTGCGAGGTGATCCACACCGAGGCCGGCAACTGCGCCAGCCGCGCGATGGACTCGCGGAATGCCGACAGGCTGGAGCTGGCGTCGCCGTAGTAGGGGCCGAATCCGGTCAGGTCGATGTCGCCGATGAACGCGATGCCGTGGGGTTCGATCAAGAGTGCGCTGTGGCCCGCCGTGTGACCGGGCAGATGCACGGCGCGCACACGCACGCCGCCCAGGTCCCAGGTGCGCCCTTCGACGTAGGCGACCGCATCGGGACGCGACACATAGTGGAACTCGGCTTCGATCTTCGCTTTCAGCGCCTGCAACTGGGCCGGTTCGTACCCGTAGTGCCGACACAGGCCCTCCCAGCTGCGGGCGGCCTCGACATCGGCCGCGTGCACATGGACTTCGGCCCGTGCCAGCCGGTGCAGGCCCGCCATGTGGTCCTCGTGGACATGGCTGAGGATGGCGATGTCGGCGGTATCGAGCACGGCGCCGATGCGGTTGGCAACCTGGGGCGTGTCGAACACGGCCGTGCTGTCGCTGCCGCGCACGACGACCTGGTTTCCGTCGGGATACTTGCCCGACTTGGCGCCGAAGTAGACCGTGACCGGGCCGTGATGCCAGGTGGGAACGTGCTCACTCATCCCCGCAGGGGGGGCGGCCGTCTCGGGGGGACCGGAGTCGGTTTTCAGGGGTTCATCGTGCAGCATGGGGCAACGGGCGGGAAGCAACGAAACGCGCGCATCGTCGCATCCCCGGGGGACGCGACGCGCGCGCCCAGTTGACCACAGGTTCAGTCGCTGCCGTCCTCCACGAATACCACGACCGAACGCGGCGGCAACGCGAAGCGCCCACTCGATGGCTCGTAGTGCGCCTGTTTGGCCACGCGGTCGTCGGCTGCACCGGGATCACGGTGCACAGGGTGCAGCTGCAACGACAGGCCGGCCAGCGCCGACACCACCAGGTCGCGCCGAGCTGTGTCGGCGCTGATGAAGGCCACTACGCGCCCATACCGGGCACCCGCCATGCCTTGGCCGCGCAGCTCCCAAGCCAGCACGGTGGCCACCTGTTCGGGCCCGGTGTTGTGGAACACCAGTCGTTCGCGGACCTGCTGCGCGCTGCGCATGCGCCACAGCGTGGAGCTGGAGCGGATGCGAAGCACGTCCAGCAGTGCGTTGCGGGCGTAGGCGATTTCGGCCGGACCGGGCTTGATCGACGCATCGGCGAGCATGGGCCGCACGATGGGCCACAGTTCGGCATTGCCCTCGCGCGGCGGCAGGCCGCTGCCGAACCCGTTGTCGAGCCCAGTCCAATCCAACCGGTTGAACCAGTCGCCCGAATCGAAGCTGTTGCCATCCATCGACTTGCTGCGCAGCAGCTCGGTGCCGGCATGGAAGTAGGCGATTCCCTGGCTGAGCGCCGTGGTCGCCATGCCCAGCACCTGCACGCGCGCGCGGTCCATGGGCGATACATGTGGCGGCAGCCGGGTGACGTGATGGTCGAACAGCGTGTGGTTGTCGTGGTTCTCGACGTAGTTCACCACTTCGGCCGGCTCGCTCACGTACCCGGCGGGCTGGTCGCCATAGGGGATCTGCGCCAGTGGCAGGTGCAAACCGTCGCGGGTGTGCTGCACGACGTCGCGGATCGAGCCGGCCAGCCCGACACGCGCCATGTCCGCCGCGCGCAGCAGGTCGTCGCGGTTGCGCGGCGGGGCAGCCGGATGGGGGTCGTAGACCAGGCCGTTGAGCCAGCCCTGTTCATGCGGCCCGCCACGCCCGCGCAGGGCATCGCGGGCGCGGTCGCTGAAGGTGCCGATGCCGGTACCGTTCAACGAACGCTGCGAGGCCTGGACAAAGCGCGCCCCATCGGCCACTTCGCCGAAGTTCCAACCTTCACCGATCAGTGGGATATCGCGCCCGAGTTCACGCGCCAGCCGCGCCTTCAGCTCGACCATCGCGTCGCGCGGCTGGTGGCCCATCAGGTCGAACCGGAATGAGTCGATGCGGTAGTCGCGCGCCCAGGTGAGCACCGAATCGCTCATCAACCGCGCCATCATGCGATGCTCGGTGGCGGTGTTGTCGCAGCAGGTGGAGCGCTCGACGCGGCCGGCCGCGTCCAAACGGTGGTAGTAACCTGGCACGATGCGATCGAGCACCGACAGCCGATGGCG
>Ga0154020_10008906_pt1 | contig 11610 bp, 9 predicted proteins | sample Klosneuvirus_201_FD_109709 | JGI IMG/M metagenome (GOLD analysis project Ga0154020, IMG submission 109709) | Active sludge microbial communities from wastewater, Klosterneuburg, Austria - Klosneuvirus_20160825_MG | ecosystem: Engineered > WWTP > Aerobic digester > Activated sludge | place... | reverse complement strand
TGTCGATGAGCGTTTGGGACTACTGCCCGGGACGGGTGACCACGCCGAGATGACAGTGCGGAGTCATGGGGCGAACCTCGACGAGCAGACCATGGGCCAGCGCCGGATGCCGCTGGGCAATGGCCGTCGCCTCGTCGAGATCGTTGACCATGAGTTTCACGTAGCCGCCGATCGCCTCCTTGGTCTCGGGAAACGGACCATCGGTGACGCGGGTGCCACCGGGGCCGGATACGATTCGGGTCGCATCCTCCAAGGGTTGCCCCTCCACAGCCTTTCCTTCCGCGACCAACCCTTCAAACCACGCGTTCCACCGGGTGATGAGCTGCTGACGTTCCTCGGCGGAGAGTTGCCGGTAATTCTCCTGTCCGGTATTTCGGAACAGCAGCATGTAGGGGGAGGGAGTAGGGTTCTTTTCCATGGGAAGGATATGGACGTTGGGTGACTGGCGCTCTTCCTCTACAACGAACGGCCCTCCCCGAAAAGGACGGAGTAGGGGCACCGTTGCGCTGAATCTTTGGTTTTCACTGTCCGGATTGAACCGGATGGTTCGTTGAATGAGTGAACGGACGCTTCCGTCCAACCGATCGAACACCCGCACCTCACGCCGGTAGACGGCAATCAGTGACCCGTGGACAGTCAAAACAGGAGATATCATTATGGCCCAGTACGTAGATGGATTTGTCATTCCGGTTCCCGCGACCAAATTGAGCGCCTATCGCCGCATGGCGCAAAAAGCCTCCAAAGTCTGGAAGGACCATGGAGCCCTCGACTATAAGGAAGCGGTCATCGACGAGGTGAAGAGCGAGTTCGCCCGTTCTTTCCCCGAGGGCATCAAGGCGAAATCCGGCGAGACCATCGTATTCTCCTGGATCACCTTCAAGTCCAAGGCCCACCGGAATCGCGTCAATGCGAAGGTGATGAAGGATCCTCGACTAAACGAAATGTGCGATCCGAAGGCGATGCCGTTCGACTGCAAACGCATGCTTTACGGTGGTTTCAAGGTGATGGTCTCGATTTGAACGAGGGGACTTTGTGCCCGCCATGTGCACTCCGATGATCCGTGACCAACTGGAGCAACTGCGGACTGAGTTGGCCGACCTGGCCTTCGTCCTCGACCGGCGGGGGCGATGCGATGCCGCCGACGTGGCGGTGACGATTTCTGCGCGTCTTGGCGAGATCCTTGACGAATCTGAACTCCGCGCTCTCGCGAGCATTGGCATCCGTTGTAGGTGGCCTCGCTGAGGCCGCGGGGATGGGCGTCGCGCAATCCTTCGGCCGTCATGCGTGAAAACGACGCCACGTCGCTTTCGGGTTCCATAACCTCGATCCTTTCTCACGCAGAGGCGCAGAGACGCAGAGTCAGAACTTCATGCACTTTCCGAGCTCCGCGTCTCAGCGTCTCCGCGTGACAATCCTCAGTCAGACTTTATCCGCAGATGACGGAAGATGTTCGCAGATGACTCTCCGAGCCTCCGAATCGGCGGAAATCTGCCGTAATCTGCGGATAGCACTCCGGAGATCGGACTCCCTGATTTTTTTACCGCGAAGGGACGCGAACGAACGCGAATGACCGACCGCCCCAATTGGGGCGGGGAAGGAAGGTAGGACGCTCGCTCTACCCCCCTCCGATGCGGCAGGTGTAGGTGGCCTCGCGGAGGCCGCGGGGATGGGCGTCGCGCAATCCTTCGGCCTCATGCGTGAAAACGACGCCACGTCGCTTTCGGATTCGCCACCCTCGATCCTTTCTCACGCAGAGGCGCAGAGACGCAGAGTCGGAACTTCATGCACCTTCCGGCCTCCGCGTCTCAGCGTCTCCGCGTGACAATCCTCAGTCAGCCTTGATTCGCAGATTTCGGAAGATGTTCGCAGATTGACTCTCCGAACCTCCGAATCTGCGGAAATCTGCCGTCATCCGCGGATCATTTTCCGGAACGGACGAAGGAGGCGGGGCGGAGCCCCGTCGCGGCCTCCGCGAGGCCGCCTACAACAGGCCATTGCGCGGATCGGTCAATGTACGGAGAAAGGCCACGAGCGCCCGCTGGTCGTCGGCGGATAGCTGCAGCCCGGCTTCGGGATGTTTGGCGAGGTTCGGGTCAAGATTGGCCGTGCGCGACACGCCATGATCGTAGTGCGCGACGACGTCCTCAAGCTTGGCAAATCGGCCGTCGTGCATGTAAGGAGCGGTCAGAGCGATGTTGCGCAAAGAAGGGGTCTTGAACTTGCCGCGATCCCCACTCCGCTGCGTCACCTCTGCCCGCCCCTGGTCAGAGGTGTCATCCCCGAGGCCGTTGTCGCGAAAGGAATAATCGGTGAAAAGCGCGCCTCCGTGGCAGTGAAAACAATCCGCGCCGCGCACGCCCCGGGCAAGGTCGTTTTCGGTGGCGAAGAGCGTGAAGCCGCGCTGTTCGTCCTCGGTCAACTGCGCTTCGCCTCGCAGGGCCTGGTCGAACTTGGAGTCGGTGGCGGTGAGGGTGAGCAGGTATTGCTCGAGAGCGAGGAGGATGCGCTCAGCGGAAATTTCGGGCCCGCCGAAGGCCTCCGCAAACATCGCCCGCAGCCCTGCGTCGTGATTGAGCTCGGCGGTGACCACCGCCAGATCGGCCTGCATCTCGAGGGGATTGATGATTGCGGCTCGCACTTGATCGCGGATCTTTTCCTGCCCGCCGTCCCAGGCGTAGTGGGGACTCCACGCAAGGTTGAAGAGCGGCATGGAATTTCGACTGCCCACGGCACCGCTCACTCCGGGACTGAGCGCGCGATCGTCGGAGAACGCCCGGTCCTCCTGGTGGCAGCTGGCGCAGCTCTGTCCATTGCCGGCGGAGAGGCGGCGGTCGTGGAAGAGCCGTTGGCCCAAGGCCACTCCCTGTTCGGTTAGCGGATTGTCCGCGGGAAGTTCCGGCTGGGGAAAGCCTCGAGGTGCAATGAACGCCCGCGGAGTGGCGGTGAGGTCACCGCGTTCGAGGCTCCCCGACATCACCGCCTGCGTTGCGGGAATGGTTGGAACCGCTTCGAGGAAGAACCACGCGCGCTCAAGGGCGGTCGCCAAGGAGACCGCGAGCGAGTCACCGGGTCCTGAGTGGGTGGACTCGCTGCCGTCGTCGGGGCTCAGGCGTTGCGACCCGAGCACCCTAGCCAGGTCGAGCGCCAACGCCACCGACGTCGGGCCGGAGACGGAGAAGCGGGAGACAAACCGTATCCGCATCAGTCTTTCATCCGTGGCGAGGTGGTAGGAGAATCCGCGCAAGGGATCGGTCGAGCCGGGTGACGAGGGGTTCACGGAGCTCCAGCGTCCCTCGATCGCCGCAAACACATATCCCCCGGTCCAGCTCCAGTGGAGACCGTTGACGATGGGATTCAAGGCATGCCTGGCCGGCCACTGGCCCGGATCGCCGTGATTGACCGAGGGGGACAGGCCGATTTGGAACTCCAGGCCGGCATAGTCGCCGGTGGGTACGTTCTGCAGAGGGACCGACATCCGGTTCGACTCCGCGTCGACGAAACCGTACTGGCCGGCCAGCTGAACCCGGCTGCCGTCCGCCGACAGAAGGACCAGGTTGGAGACCAAGGCGGAAAAGCGCGTGATCCGCAGGACCTGACCATGGACGGTGGGCAACTCGGGTGACGGCACGCCGAGCGGGGCGTTTTGCCAGCGCAGGGCCAGATTCAACGTCAGTTCCGCGGCTGGCACCGACGTCGTTAGCAAAAGAAGGAGAATCACGCTTCGCATGAGACGATGGTGACGCTTGACGGTTGAATCTCGGGACCAGGTAGAAGAAGACACCGCAGGGCCCCGCACGACGAGCGTGCGGGGAGAGCGTATCACTGGGCAACGTACAGCTCGACCAGGGCAGTGCCGGTGGTGTTGCCCACGCCGCTGACCACGGCGGTGTAGGCCCCGGCGGGGAGCGTGGCGAGGAGGGCGGCGTCGCGGCTACCGGTGGTGAGGGCGAACGCTCCGACCGCGGTGGTGGTCGCGGCCAGTTCGGCGGCGTTGGCCGCGCTGGACCAATTGTCGTTGGTCGCGAGCACGGTGGTGCCACGGTAGAGCGTCAGCGTGGGATCGGCCAGCGCATCGGTGACGCCGAAGCTGGACAGTGCGGGACCGACCGCGCGGACGAGCAACTTGAGCGAACCGCTTCCGCTGATGACGAAGCCGGGGATGAGCACGGAATCGCCGGTGCCGACACGCGCGCGGGTGGAGGCATTGATGAGGCTGAGGGTTGAGGAACTGGCCGCGTCGTAGACTTCCAGCAATGCGACGCCGCTGCCGCCGTCGGTCGCTGACACCGGCGCGGTGTAGGCGCCAGCGCCGAGCGTGGCGACGAGCGCGGCGTCCTTGCTACCCGGATTCAGGGCGAAGGCGCCAGTGGCCGCGATGGTCGCGGCATCGGTCGCCAGCCAGTTGTCATTGACGGAGATCGACGTGGAGCCGCTGACCAGGCTCAGGCGCGGATCGGCGAGCGCGCCGTTGACGTTGAAATTTGCCAGGGTGGGACCGACGGCACGAGCGAGCATGGGCTGGGTGCCGGTGCCGCGCAGGACAAAACCCGAGATGGGTGTACCGGAGTCGCCGCCGAGCGCGGTGCGCGTGGCGATGTTGACCAGACGGGCGGTGCCGGATGAACCGACGCTCGCGGTTGCCGTCGCGGCGTTTCCAATACCCGACAGGCCGCCGGAACCCCGGGTGTCGTAGGCCGCGAGCGCGGTCAAGGTGACGCGGTAGTGGTTCGCGACGACGGCAGTGGAAAATGCGGTGGTGGTGCCGCCATGGCTGGTGACCGCGGTGGCGCCAGCCAAGGCGGTCCAGACGGAGGCGTCGGACGAGGTTTCGATGCGGTAGGTTGCGCCCTCGACGGACGACCAATTGAGAGTGACCGTTCCGCCGGCATGGGTGGCGGTGACGGTGATGGCCGACGCCTGGCTGGCGCGGACCGCCTCGGTCACGGGCTCATTGATCGCGTTGACGGTCCCGCCCGTGGCGCTGCCGAAGAACCAACGGCCAACCATATTGGGAAACTTCGGTGTGCCGTCACTTTCGATGGTGAGAAAGTAAGCATAGGTGCCGTTGGGGAATTCCGGCGTCACACAGAAACGAACGTTGGATTCATTGAGGTCGAAGTCGGTGCCTTGGATCTTCCCGAGGTCGCCCAGGTAGTCATAATCCTCGATGTAGCGACCGAGGGTGAAGGCCGCGGTGACAGCCGGGCCCTGGAGGTTGGCGGGCAGCGTGGCGCTACGATTCTGTGCCCGGGCGGCCCAGGCGGGCAGGGAGGTGCGGCCGGTGGTGGCAAGGGCGGTGGTGCCGTTCGTGCCATCGCGTTTGACGTAACCCGAAGTCATCCGACGCAGACCGCTGGTCGGGTCCATCGGAGAAGAATAGCCGTAAGGCCCATAGACCGGCAGCCCGTCGGCCAGCCATGCGACGATGGGTGCGTGTTTGGTCACCGCGGACGTGCGCTCGGTGTAGATCTTGGTCACGGGATCGAAGTCGACGTGATCGTCCAATTGATACCGGACCGCGGGAGCATTGGCGTGGTAGTGGTGGTTGGACATGGCCTGATGGGCGAACGCCGGGTCGAACGTGACTCCCTCGTTGGCGTAGGCCTCACGATTCCAGACACCGTCTCCGCGCAGGCCGTTGGTGGGCGAGGCGTCGGTATTGCTGGCGGTGACATAGGAAAACGCGTCCCGATTGTCGAAAGCTGCGACTCCATCCACGAAATAGCCGATCGCGCCGAGACCGGTAAGAGTCTTGGTGGACGGGATGGTGGGGGAATGGGGGAAACGATAAAGAACGCCGGTATTTCCCGGGAAATTCGGAAAGTTCTGGGTATGCGCGGCGTTGATGTACCACGGACCCATGACATGGGTGCCGAGGCCGGACGTGCGCAGATAGACCCAATCGGTGGAAGAGGACACCTGGATGATGCCGGCATAGGACGGGGTGGATTGGTTCGTGGTCCCGCGGGCCCAGGTGGTGACGGCGTTGCCGGCGAGCCGGGCGGCGTCGGTTTCGTAGATGCGGGCGTAGCTTCGCGTGTTTGCAGTCAGCCAGGAGTCCAAGCGAGGGTCGGCGGCGGAGGAGGCCGCGGGAAGCAGTCCAAGGAGGAGGAGGGCGGTGAAGGAGGACGAGGAGCGGTTCATGATGGGGAAGAGGCGATGCGGCTGAGTTAAGCGTAAGACGGTTAAGCCTCTGTGAGCTTCGAGCCGCTGGATTGTTAAGCCGGGGTAAAGGTTGAACTCGACCCCGGCGGGCAAATCGCGGCCCAGAGGGGTGCATGCGCCGAAGGGGGTTTAATGAGTCCTCGAAGAACCGACCGGGATTTCACGGTGGCGGCATAACTTATGCTTATGTAAATCCTTGCATGTGAACAGTCTCTTCGGTCCGGGAACGATCAGACAGGGAACAATACCGAAAAACCCACTTGCGCGGTTTTACCCGGGACGTAACCCTGACGGGGTTTTTTCCGGCGTTTACTCACTCTCCTGCACCACTGCCATCATGGTCACCTCCAACAACGAACTCGCTTACAACACGAAGATTGAGGGCGATGTCATTGTCACGCGGGCGGACGCGGTGATCAACTGGATCCGGTCCAACTCGGTCTGGCCGATGCCGATGGGTTTGGCGTGTTGTGCGATTGAGCTGATGGCGACAGCCTCCAGCCGTTTTGACATCGCGCGTTTTGGCGCCGAAGTCTTTCGCTTTTCGCCGCGGCAGGCGGACTGCATGATCGTGGCCGGGACGGTGACGTACAAGATGGCGCCCCATCTTCGGCGCATTTATGACCAGATGGCGGATCCGAAATGGGTCATCGCGATGGGTGCCTGCGCCAGTTCCGGTGGAATGTACCGGAGTTATGCGACGTTGCAGGGTGTGGATCGGATCGTACCGGTGGACGTGTACATCAGCGGATGTCCACCGCGTCCCGAGGCGCTGCTCGACGCTCTGATGAAACTGCAGGCCAAGGTTCGCAAGGAACCGTCGGCGAAGCAACTGCTCACGGCCTGAGCGTCCGGGTTCACCGACGAAACCCTCCCTCGCGCCCACCCTTGACCCTTTTGTGATGTCCGCCCCCGCCGACTTCCTCGCCGCGCTCAAACTGTCCTTTCCGCAGGTGACCGACCGCGCCACCCTTGATCACCCGGCGCTGGACGTGCCGGCGGAGCAGGTTGTCGCGGTGCTGGCTCACCTACGCGATCACGCTGGACTCAATTTCCTCGTTGATCTGACGGCGATCGACAATGGCGAGGACGCGCTCCCTCGGTTCACCGTCGTTTACCACCTGTTTTCGACCACCCACCTGAACTATGTGCGGATCGCGATGGCCTGTCCGGGCGGAGCGGATGCGACCGCGCCGAGCATCACCTCGCTCTGGCCAGGGGCCAATTGGCATGAGCGCGAGGCTTTCGACATGTTTGGGATCCGCTTTGAGGGACATCCGGATCTCCGTCGCATTTTAATGTGGGACGGGTATCCCCACCATCCGTTGCGGAAGGAATTTCCACTGGCGGGGATCGAGACGACACTGCCTGACCTTGAAGTGGTAGCCGAGACCGGCACGAAGGTGATCGCCGCACCGATGATGGGCGGACCCTTTGTCGCTTCCCCGGGTGAGATCAACCTGACCGACGCCGAACCGCGGGCGAAGGATGAGAGCTGGAATGAGCGGACTGAGAAACCCGAATAATTTCCGACCTCGATGGCCACCGAATTTGTCTTTCCTGATACCGCGGCGAAAAACGCCTCGGCCGACGTGCCGGAGTTTGAGACTGAGAGGATGTCTCTCTCGATGGGTCCCTCCCATCCGTCGACCCATGGCGTGCTCCGCTTGCAGATGGACCTCGACGGCGAGGTGGTCACGAAGTGCGAGCCGGTCATCGGCTACCTGCACCGCGGTGACGAGAAGATCGCGGAGAACATGACCTACAACCAGTTTGTCCCCTACACGGACCGGCTGGATTACCTCGCGCCGCTGGCGAACAACGTGGCTTATGCGCTGGCGGTTGAGAAGCTGGCGAAACTGGAGGTGCCTGAGCGCTGTCAGACCATCCGGGTGATCTGCTGTGAGTTGGCGCGAGTTTCGTCGCACCTGCTGGGTTTGGGAGCCTACGCGATCGACGTTGGGGCGTGGTCGGTTTTCCTCTACACGTTCACCGAGCGGGAAAAGCTCTACAAGTTGTTTGAAGAGCTGACCGGTGCGCGCTTCACCACGAGTTATACCCGCATTGGCGGGGTGGCGCGTGACGTGCCGGAAGGCTGGACTGACCGGGTGAACGCGTTCTGCGACCAGTTTTTGCCGATCCTCGACGAGATTCTCGCACTGCTGACGCGGAACAAGATTTTCATGGACCGCACCGTGGGCATTGGCGTGATCTCGAAGGAAGACGCGATCGCTTACGGCATCACCGGCCCCAATCTGCGTGGCTCGGGTGTGCCGCTCGACTTGCGCAAGGACAGGCCCTACAGCGGCTATCAAAACTACGAGTTTGACGTGCCTGTTGGGACAACGGGTGACTGTTATGACCGGTATCTGGTGCGCGGGGAAGAGATGAAGCAGGCGGTGCGCATCGTGAAGCAGGCGGTGGGCAAATTCCCCGGAGGACCCTGGTATGCCACCGAGGCGAAACGGATCTTTGGGCCACCCAAGTCCAAGGTTCTTTCCTCGATGGAAGAGTTGATCCAGAATTTCATGCTGGTGACCGAAGGTCCACTGATGCCGGCCGGCGAGGTGTACTTTGAAGCGGAGAACCCCAAGGGCGCGCTCGGCTTCTTCGTGGTCTCTCGCGGAGGGGGCGTTCCGTGGCGACTGAAGATCCGGGCGCCCTCGTTCTGCAACCTCTCGATCCTGCCCAAACTCTGCAAAGACACGATGGTTTCCGATGTGGTTTCCATTCTTGGCTCGCTCGATTTCGTCATGGGCGAGTGTGACCGGTAAGCGGAGCGATCCTGAACGACCCGACATGATGAATCTCAAGTCTGAAACTTTGGCGCGGATCGAAGAGGTGATCCCGCATTACCCGTCGAAGCGCAGTGCCACGCTGCCGCTCCTGCACCTCATTCAGGAGGATATAGGCTTCATTCCGCAGGAGGCGATTGAGTGGGTCGCGACCAAACTCGAGCTCCAGCCGATCAACGTTTATGAGGTGGTGACCTTTTATCCGATGTTCCGCCAGAAACCGATCGGCCGGCGGCACATCAAGGTCTGCCGGACGCTCTCGTGCGCGCTGATGGGAGGCTACAAGACCTGCGAGACCTTCGAAAAGGAATTCGGCGCCAAGTGCGGCGAAGTTTCTGCCGACGGCGAGGTGACGATCGAATTCGTCGAGTGTTTGGCGAGCTGCGGCACCGCACCGGTGGTCCTGATCGATGACGATCTGCACGAGAAGGTTGATGCGGCGAAGGCCCGGCAACTGTCGGATCAAATCAAACAGGAAGCGGCGCGCCGCGCCTGATCCGCTCCTGAACCACCACGTCCGAACACCGCACCCACTCATGCCAGCGCCCGAACAACGCCGCATCATTTTCAAGCATATCGACGAGGCCGGCTATACCAACGACCTCGCCTGTTACGTCCGCCATGGCGGATACGAGACGCTGAAGAAGGCGGTCGCCCGCAAACCCGAAGAACTGATCGATGAGGTCAAGAAGTCCGGACTCCGCGGCCGGGGTGGCGCTGGTTTCCCGTGCGGAGTGAAGTGGGGTCTGGTCGACCGCAAGAGTGGCAAGCCGATTTACCTCGTGGTCAACGCCGACGAGTCCGAGCCGGGGACCTTCAAGGACCGTTACATCATGCACCAGGATCCGCACCAGCTGATCGAGGGCATCATGATCACCTGTTTCGCGAACAACGTGAAGCTGGCCTACATTTACATTCGCGGCGAGTTCCCGCACGGGGCGAGGATCCTGGAAAAGGCCATCGCCGAGGCGAAGGCGGCTGGGTTTGTCGGTCCGGGCATTCTGGGCACCTCCTATGGCTGCGAGATTTACGTGCATCGCGGCGCCGGGGCCTACATTTGTGGCGAGGAGACGGGATTGATCGAGTCGCTCGAAGGCAAACGCCCTTATCCCCGGATCAAGCCCCCTTATTTTCCGGCGGTGCTCGGCCTTTACCAGTGCCCGTCGATCGTGAACAACGTCGAGACGCTCTGCCATGTGAAGTACATCGCCGAAGTCGGCGGAGAGGCGTATGCGAAGATTGGTACGCCAAACAATACCGGCACGCGGATTCTTTGTGTCTCCGGGCACGTGCAGCGTCCCGGTTACTACGAATACGAGGTCGGTAAAATCACGCTTGGTCAGTTGCTCTATGAAGTTTGCGGGGGCCCGCTCCCTGGCCGCACCTTCAAGGCGGTGATTCCCGGTGGGTCGTCGGCCAAGGTGCTCAAGGCTGGAGAGCGCTTCAAGGGCAAGCGCAAGATCGGCGCCGAGATGGTGGACTACGATTGGGGCATTGAGGATGTGCCGATGGATTTCGACTGCCTGGCGATGATCGGCTCGATGGGCGGATCGGGTGGGGTGATCGTGATGGATGATTCGGTCGACATGGTCGCCGCTCTCGCGAACATCAACGCCTTCTATGCGCATGAAAGTTGCGGCCAGTGCACACCCTGCCGCGAGGGCTCGCCCTGGATGAAAAAAATCTCCTCGCGCATGATCCACGGCGAAGCCCGGGCGGAGGATGGCGCGTTGCTCAAGAGCGTCGCCGACCAAATCGCCGGCCGGACCATCTGTGCCTTTGGCGAAGCCTGCTCCTGGCCGACCCAGAGCTTCCTCGCCAAATTCGGCGACGAATTCAAGGCCTACCCGGAAACCAAGAAAGCACCCAAGGGCGATGGCGCGTTGGAGCTAGTCTGAACCTAAACCTAAGCGCGAAGACGCAAAGACGCCAAGGGCTGCACCAGACAACTCAATCCTCCGCTCCGACCTTAGTGTCTTCGCGTCTTTGCGCTTCACTCTCCTCTCTCTGCAATGATCCAGCCTGCCAAACCCGACCTCGTCACCGTCAACATCGACGGCAAGGAGATTGCCGTGCCGAAGGGTACGAATGTGATCGAAGCCGCCCGTTTGGTCGGTGTGGATATCCCACATTATTGCTACCACCCGAAGCTCAGCGTGGTTGGCAATTGCCGGATGTGTCTGATCGAAATGGGAATGCCGGCGGTCGACCCCGCCACCAAGGCGCCGGTGATGGATCCGGCAACGGGCAAGCAGAAGGTCAACTGGATTCCCCGCCCCCAGATCGGCTGTGCGACCAATGCCTCACCCGGACTGCACATCCGCACGCAGACGCCGCAGATCAAGGATTGTCGCGAGGGCGTGATGGAGTTCCTCCTGATCAATCACCCGCTGGATTGCCCGATCTGCGACCAGGCGGGCGAGTGCAAGTTACAGGAGCAGTCAACCGGCTACGGTCGCGGTTATTCCCGGTTCATTGAAAACAAGAACGTCAAGCCGAAGCGGACCCAGCTCGGGCCCCGGGTGACGCTCGACGACGAACGCTGCATCCTCTGCTCGCGCTGTATCCGTTTTTCCAAGGAAGTGGCGAAGGACGATGTGCTCGGCTTCATCGACCGCGGCAGCTACTCGACGCTTACCTGCTACCCCGG
>Ga0154020_10008905_pt1 | contig 11611 bp, 6 predicted proteins | sample Klosneuvirus_201_FD_109709 | JGI IMG/M metagenome (GOLD analysis project Ga0154020, IMG submission 109709) | Active sludge microbial communities from wastewater, Klosterneuburg, Austria - Klosneuvirus_20160825_MG | ecosystem: Engineered > WWTP > Aerobic digester > Activated sludge | place... | reverse complement strand
TGGGCCGTCGGGACGGGAGCCGCGGCCGTCGTCGGCCTCGGGCCGGGCGCGGCCGTCGGCTCGGGGCCCTTCGCGGCCTTCGTCGGCTCGCCCTTCGCGGCGGGCTTCGTCGGCTCCACTTTCGCCTCCACTTTCGGCGCCTCCGCCTTCGTCGGCTCCGCCTTGGGCGGCGGCCCGCCCCCCTTCTTTCCGGAAGCGAGCGCGGACTTGTCGTACTTCTCCTTCCAGTGGACCACCTGCCCGAACGACTTGTCCGCGAGGTCGAAGCCGGCGCCGGACGGGTGGCCCGCGGCGATCAGCTTCTGGTCCTTCAGGACGTGGCAGTCGAGGCACATCTTGGCCCAGATCGCGTAGCTCCCCCCCTCGCTCACGCGGGTGTCGTACATCCCGAGGGAGACGGCCTTCCGATACGACCCCTTCTGCTGGTGCGGCTCGAGGTAGCCGCTGCCGGGGCCGTGGCAGCTCTCGCAGCTCACGCCGAAGTCGACGCTCCCCTTGAGCGGCGTGGCGTGACACTTCACGCACGAGCCTTTCAGGTCGAAGACGTCCTCGATTCCCACCGCCTTGCCCCAGCCGGCCGACCTCTTGTCGTCGAGCTGCGACAGCGCGTTGAGATGACTCTTTGGACCTTCCTTCTTCTCGGCCCAGAGCTTCTGCGGCTCGTGGTCGTGGCAGCCCATGCACTTGTTCGGGCCCACGATCTGGTACGGCTGCGCCCCGGCAGGGCGTGCCATCGCCAGGAGCGCTCCGAGGAGCAGCGCGGGAAGGGTCCGTCGCTTCACGATCTACAGGTTCGGGTGTCTCGGGTACTTCTGCCAGGGAAGCCGGACGCCGCGGACGAAGAGCCTGTCGCAGCGCCTGTCTGGCGGAGTCGCGAAGCCGAGGCTGGCGCTGGAGGCGATCCAGTCGTCCTGGTCGATGCCGTCCCCCGAGACGCCCACCGCGCCGACGAAGGCGCCGTTCTTGAAGAGGGGAAGGCTCCCCGCGAAGATCTGGATGCCGTTCGAGGTGCCGGGCACCGCGCTGCAGGCGCGTGAGTTGTCGATCGTGCCCGTCTTCAGGAAGACGTCGACGAGGCGCTCGAGCTCGGGCTGGATCAGGTCGAGCTGCAGGCCGACGTTGAAAGGCGACCACTCGGCGATCGGCTTCGAGAAAGGCCCGTGCTCCGTGCCGTCGATGCCGTCCGGGAAGAACGGGCGTGACAGGAAGCCGTTGCCCCGGTCCGTGAAGGCGACGGAGCCGTCGAGCCTCACGCCGTCGCGGGCGGCCGCCGTCACGTAGCCTTCCAGGTGACCCGCATTCAGCGCCGCGCCGGCGCCCGGGCTCGTGAAGAACGCGGCGGTGCGCGCCTTCTGCGCCGAGACGTCCACGCCGAAGATGGGAGCGTCCTGGGTCCGGAAGAGGCCGAGGATCGTGCCGTCCACGTCCACCACCGCCACGCTGACCTGCGACGCGCTGCCGATCGGCCGGCGGATGGCGGCACGTGTCTTCGCCGAGGCCACCGCGCCCTGCGAGAGGATCTTCTGGACGTCGTCCGCGGTGAGGCCCTGCGCGGACGCGGAGGCGCGAATCGGGAACCGCTCCTTCCCGTCGGGCTCCACCAGCACGAACCCCGACACGCCGCCGAGCGTCCTGGGCGCGAATCGGCTGGGGGGTGGATCGTGCGGCGGGACGATCTGCTGGATGCTGCCCGGAGCGCCAGACGGAGAGACGTCCGGGAGCGACTCGACGTCGGTGAAGGGGAGGCGTATGCCGTTCACCAGGATCTCGTTCGCCCGGATCTCCTTCGGCGCCGCGAACGGCTCCGCCGCGGTGACCGCCGCGCGCTCCTCGGGCCAGAGGGGACGGTCTTCCTCGGCGGCGAGGGGCGACGGGTCGAACGTGTAGGCGCCGTCGCCTTCGATTCCGATCCCTCCGACGGGCTCTCCGTTCTTGTAGAGCGGCACCGCGCCCGGATCGGCCGAGAGCCCCAGAGGCAGGTAGCCGCCGGCCGCGCCCAGCGGCACCGTCACGTCGGTGCACGGCAGGCTCGAGAACTGCACGCCGAAGAGCGGACCGCCCGGCTGGCGCTCCACCGACGGCGGGAAGTGCTGTTGCACGATGAAGCCGGCGGTGCGGGGCGTGAAGGCGTTGCCGCTGGTCGCGAAGAACGACGCCGTGCCGGCCTTGGAGATGGCGGCGAAGAGCGATGGGACGGAGAGCCCTTGCAGGCCGCGCCCCCGTTCGCCCGCGATACGCGTCTCCTTCGGCGCGCTGAGCATCGCCACCGCGCCCAGCACGTTGGCCTCCCGGTCGGTCACCACCACGGTCGCGTGCAGCCCCTCACGGGTCGCCGCCGCCACGCCACGGGCGAGCAACAGCTCCACGTCGGCCTGCGAGAGCTTCTCGGCGCCGAAGAGAGGGCTCCCGAAAAGGAGACCCAGACCGCAGGAGAAAACCCGGAGCCTGGACGAATTCATGACGCCTCCGATTCGGGGACACGCGCTGGGGAGCTTCGGACGGCTCACCCTAGGGCCGGTCTCGTGGCGCTGTCAAGATGGGAAACGACCTTGACACCCGCCGGCCTGTCGAGAACTATTCCGCGACGTTCCAGATCCCAACTCGGTCTCGAAAGGACAGGCGATGACGCTCGCGTACCGCGGTCGACGTTTATCCGGGTGGCTCGGTGGCGCGCTGGGGGCGGCGTTCCTCGCGCTGGCTCCTGGCGCGCCTGCCCAGGAGCCGGCCGCCGATCCCGTTCCGAAAGATGCGGCCCCGGTGCCGGACCGCTGGCGCTACGACTTCCCCGACTGGGACCGCCGCGTGAAGGGCCATCTCCTCGACCCGTACAACCTGAATCCGATCAAGGGCGACTACGCGCTGAAGGGGACGCAGGGGACGTTCCTCAGCATCACGGGGATCTCCGACACTCTGGCCGAGGCGCGGCGCCTGCCGGTGCCGAGCGACGTCTCGACCTCCAACCCCGACTCCGAGGAGTTCTTCGGGCGCGGCCAGCAGTTCACCTTCGTCCAGGAGGTCACGCTCACCCTCGACCTCTTCCACGGCTCCACGTCGTACAAGCCCGTCGACTGGGAGCTCCGCGTCACGGCGACCGGCAATCTGAACGTTCTCCAGACACGCGAGAACGGCATCGTGAACATCGACGTGACCCGCGGGACGGACCGGACCGACCGGCACATCGGCCTCCAGGAAGGGTTCGGCGAGGTCAAGCTGTTCGACGTCTCGCCGAACTACGACATCGTCTCGCTGCGAGCGGGCGTGCAAGGCTTCACGAGCGACTTCCGGGGCTTCATCTTCGCGGACAACAATCTCGGCGCCCGCCTCTTCGGGAACTGGGGCTCGAACCGGTATCAGTGGAACGTGGCCTTCTTCGACCTGCTGGAGAAGGACACCAACAGCGGCCTGAACACGTTCGAGAGGCGCCGGCAGCAGGTGGGGGTCGCCAACGTCTATCTGCAGGACTTCCTCGGCGCGCTCGGCTACACGACGCAGCTCTCCTTCCACTGGAACCGGGACCGGGGCGAGCGGCACATCGACAACAACGGGATGCCCGTCCGGCCCTCGCTCATCGGCTCGTCCCGGGAGCACGCGCAGGACGCGTACTACGTCGGCTGGACGAGCGATGGGCACCTGGGACGGATCAACGTCAACCACGCCTTCTACCAGCTGCTCGGCAAGGACGAGTACGACCCGATCGCCGGCCGGAAGCTGACGCTGAACGGCCAGCTCGCGGCGCTGGAGCTCTCCGTCGACTACGACTGGCTCCGGTACAAGGTGTCGGGCTTCTATCAGTCGGGCGACTCGAAGCCCCTCGACGACAAGGGAACGGGCTTCGACTCGATCCTCGACAACGTGAACTTCGCCGGCGGGCCGTTCTCGTTCTGGAACCGGCAGGGGATCCGGCTGACGCAGACCGGCGTGGGGCTCACGAACCGCTTCAGCCTCCTGGTCGACTTCCGGTCGTCGAAGGACGAAGGGCAGAGCGAGTACGTGAACCCGGGGCTCGTGCTCCTGAACGCGGGCGTGAACGCCAAGCTGACGCCGAAGCTCGTCCTCGAGGCCAACGTCAGCTACCTCCGGTTCGCCACCACGGAATCGCTCGAGCTCGTCCTCTTCCAGCCCGGGATCCCGGCCGAGATCGGCGTCGACGCCAGCCTGGGGATCCGTTATCGGCCGTTCCTCAACGAGAACGTCGTCGCCGTCGTCGGCGCGGCCGCGTTCTTCCCCGGCTCCGGCTTCAAGGAGATCTACTCCTCGAATTGCGCGATCGTCGGCTGCGGCGCCTCCGCCTCCACTCTCTACGCCGGCTTCGCCTCGCTCAACCTGACGTTTTGAGGACAAAGATGAAGGGCTTCCGCCTGCTGCCGCTCGTTGGTCTCTTCCTCTCCGGCGTCCTGACGGCTCAGGAGCCGTCGCCGGCCGTCGCGCCCGAGCCCGTGGAGAAGCGCCTGGCTCGGACCAGCGACGGGTGCCTCTCGTGTCACAAGGGAATCGAGGACGCCCACGACCCCGAGCGTGTCTCGATCAAGATCGGCTGTACGGAGTGTCACGGCGGGAACGCTGCGGCCAGCGCGCCTGCGGGGGCCGCCAAGGGCAACCCGGGTTACGACGAGGCGAAGCGGGCCGCCCACATCCAGCCAAAGGACTCGAGCGTCTGGAAGACCTCGGCGAATCCCGTCCGGTCGTACACCGCCCTGAACCGGGAGTCGCCCGAGTTCATCCGGTTCATGAATCCCGGCGACCTCCGCGTGGCGCGCGAGGCCTGCGGAACGGCGAAGTGCCATCCGAACGAGGTGACCGCGAACCGTCACTCGATGATGGCCCACGGCGGCATGCTGTGGCAGGCCGCGCTCTACAACAACGGCGCCATCCCGCAGCGGAGCGCGCCGTTCGGAGAGGCCTACGGCGCCGACGGCAAGCCCGTCGCCCTCCTGGCGACGCCGAGCGAGGAGCTCCGGAAGAAGGGGGCGCTGTCGCGGCTCGACCCGCTTCCGCGCTGGAACGTCACGCAGCCGGGGAACGTCCTCCGCGTCTTCGAGCGGGGCGGGCTGAAGAAGGGCGAGCTGGGGAATCCGAATCGCTTCGAGGAGCCGGGGGCGCCCGAGGTGAAGCTGTCCACGCGCGGCTTCGGCACGCAGCTCCGGACCGATCCCGTGTTCCTGGGGCTCCAGAAGACGCGTCTCCTCGACCCGACCCTGAACTTCCTCGGCACGAACGACCATCCCGGCGACTACCGTTCGTCCGGCTGCACGGCCTGTCACGTCCTCTACGCGAACGACCGCGACCCGTCGCATTCCGGCGCCATCTCCGAGGCCGGGCACCTCGGCCTGTCGCAGACCGGCGACCCGACCATCCCGAAGGACGAGCGGGGCCACCCCATCAAGCACCGGCTGACGAACGCCATCCCGTCGTCGCAGTGCATGGTGTGCCACATCCACCCCGGGACGAACGTCGTCAACACCTACTACGGCACCACCTGGTGGGACAACGAGACCGACGGCAAGCTGATGTACCCCGAGAAGCAGACCTACGCCACGGCGAGGGAGCGCGCCGAGCGGCTGGCGGCGAACCCGGAGGAGTCGAACGTGCGGGGGAAGTGGAGCGATCCGAAGTTCCTCGAGAACCTCGTCGACCTGAACCCGAAGCTGTCGCGGACCCAGTTCAACGACTTCAACGGGCACGGCTGGGTCTTCCGAAACGTCTACAAGGTGGACGACAAGGGACGCTTCCTCGACGCCGACGGCAAGGTCGTGCCCGAGGACGACGCCAAGAAGTTCGAGAAGGCGGTCCACCTGAAGGACATCCACCTCGAGAAGGGGATGCACTGCATCGACTGTCACTTCAAGAGCGACTCGCACGGCGACGGCAACCTGTGGGGCGAGGTGCGTGCGGCGACGTCCGTGGAGTGCGTCGACTGTCACGGGACCATCGACAAGCGCGTCGGCCGGTCCACGGCGCTCTCGGGCAACGCGGCGTCCGAGAAGCTCAGCCAGCTGAAGACGCCGTTCGGCAAGCCCCGCTTCACGTTCCGCGGCACCAAGGTCATCCAGAACTCGGCCGTCACCGAGGGGAAGAGCTGGGACGTCAAACAGACGGTCGATACGATCGACCCCGACTCGCCCAGCTACAACGAGAAGTCGCGCCTCGCCAAGACGATGCAGCGCGACGGCAAGACGTGGGGCACCGTCCCGGCGGACGCGAAGGTCCTCTCGCACGGCAACGAGACCATGTCGTGCACAACCTGCCACTCCGCGTGGACGCCGTCCTGCTTCGGCTGTCACCTGCCGATGAAGGCGAACGAGAAGCGGCCGATGCTCCACAACGAGGGGGGGCCCACGCGCAACTGGACCAGCTACAACTTCCAGACGCTGCGCGACGACGTCTACATGCTCGGCAAGGACGGCGTGACGAAGAGCGGGAAGGTGGCACCGATGCGCTCGTCGTGCGCCGTCCTCGTCTCGTCGCACGATGCGAACCGACAGGTGCTCTACCACCAGCAGCAGACCGTCTCGGCCGAGGGGTTCTCGGGGACGGCGTTCTCGTCCTTCACGCCCCACACCGTGAGGGGCAAGGAGACGAAGACCTGCTCCGACTGTCACGTCTCGGAGAAGAACGACAACAACGCCCGCCTCGCGCAGCTCCTGATGCTCGGCACCAACTTCTACAACTTCGTCGGCCGCACCGCCTGGGTGGCGGAGGGGAAGGGGGGCCTGGAGGCCGTCGTGGTGACGGAGCGCGAGGAGCCGCAGGCCGTGATCGGCAGCGACCTCCACAAGCTGGCCTACCCGGACTACTACAGAAGACACACCGAGAGGAAGAGCGAGCTTTCCGAGTCCCACCACCACAGCTCGCCGAACGCCCGCTCCATACAGGTGCGCGGCGAGTACGCCTACGTGGCCGAGGGGAAGGGCGGGCTGCGCGTCTACGACGTCGCGAACATCGAGAACAAGGGCTTCTCGGAGCGGATCACCACGGCCCCCGTCTCGCCGCTCGGCCAGCGCCTCTACGTGAAGACGAAAGACGCCACGGCCGTGGCGTCGCCCACCACCATGGGCGTGGATCCGACGCGCTCGAAGAACCCGCAGAACCTCGAAGGGAAGATCCACCCGCTCTACGGCTACCTCTACGTGACCGACCGCCTGGAGGGGCTCGTCGTCGTCGGCGCCGCCACGCTCCTGGACGGCGACCCGACGAACAACTTCCTGAAGCGCGCCCTCACCTGGAACCCCGAGGGCGTCCTGAACGGCGCCACGAACATTGCGCTCGCGGGGACCACCGCGTACATCTGTGCCGAGAAGGGCCTCGTCATCGTCTCGCTGGACGACCCGCTGAAGCCGCAGATACTGAAAATCGTCGGGCGCCCGCTGTCGAAGCCGAGGTCGGTCGACGTCCAGTTCCGCTACGCCTTCGTCGTCGACGAGAAGGGCCTGAAAGTCGTCGACGTCACCGTCCCCTCCGAGGCGCGCGTCGTCACCGGCGCGTTCGTCCCGATCGAGGGGGCGAACGACGTCTATGTCGTCCGTACCTGGGCGTTCGTGGCGGCCGGAAAGGCTGGCATCGCCATCGTGGACGTGACGAAGCCGGAAGACCCGGCGCTCGACCGGATGTTCAACGCGGGAGGCGCGATCGACGACGCCCACCAGGTGAAGGTCGGCATGACGAACAACTCCCTCTTCGCCTACGTGGCGGACGGCAAGAACGGCCTCCGCGTCGTTCAGCTCTTCTCGCCCGAATCGACGCCGGGCATCTGGGGCTTCGCCCCGCCGCTCACCCCGAAGCTCATCGCCACGAAGAAGACCCACGGCCCCGCGCTGGCCGTCTCCAAGGGCCTCGACCGCGATCGCGCCGTCGACGAGAGTGGCAACCAGCTCTCCGTTTTCGGCCGCCTCGGCGCCCGCCCGTTCTCGCTCGAGGAGATGCGCCGGATGTACCTCCGCGACGGCAAGCCGTGGACCGTCAAGGACGGCAAGCCCTCCGAGCCGGCCCGCTTCGCCGCGCTGACGCCCTCGGCCCACGACGACGAGCTCGCGTACGCACTGCCGAAGGCGAAGCTCGTTGCCGACGACGACTTCGCGGCGCTGCGCGAGCCGAGGGAGGAAGAAGCGGGACGGGGAGGCTCGCGCGGTCCGCGGTAGGGCTCGCGCGGTGGTTCGTCGACTGGTTCACGCGCTCACAGCGAGACCGGGTCGGCGTCGAAGATCCTCACCGTGGGCGTCTCCGACGCGAGCGCCGTCATCGCCCTCGCGAAGGAGCGCGATGCCGGTACCGCGAAGTGCGCGGTGAGCGCGTCGCGGTCGACCCACTCCTCGAGGAACGTCAGGTGCAGCGGGTCCTCGGCGTCGCGGCTGACGGCGTGGGACAGACAACCTGGCTCGGTCCGGGAGCGCCGCACGTGCTCGAGGCTCAGCGACAGGGCTTCCTCGAGGCGGTCGACCCGCGCGAGAACGGTGCCGGTGACGATGATCATGGCGGTACTCCTGAGGTCAGGCGGGACGGATCGCGTCCGTGGTGGTCATCTCCGTCGAATCGACCGTCCGGGTGGTGGATTCGGCCGGGAGCCGGACCGTGAACGACGTCCCCTTGCCGAGCTCGCTGTCGACGCTGATGTCGCCGCCCATCAGCCGGCACAGCTGACGGCTGATGGCGAGGCCGAGCCCCGTGCCGCCGTACTTCTTGGACGTGGAGGCGTCGGCCTGGGAGAAGGGCTGGAAGAGGCGTGTCAGCTGCTCGGTGGTCATGCCGATGCCGGTGTCGGAGATGACGAAGTGGAGGGCGTCGCCGGCCGCGGTGGGCATGCGGCGGCAGAGGAGCGTGACGGCGCCGTCCTCGGTGAACTTGGCGGCGTTCGACAGGAGGTTCAGCAGCACCTGCCGGAGCCGGGTGGAGTCGGAGTCCATCGAGCCGAGGGTCTCTTTCCCCTCCACCCGGAGGCTGTTCCGGTTCTGCTCGAGGAGCGGACGGACGGAGGCGGCCGCCTCCGCCACGATGGGCGCCACGTCGAACGTCGCGGGCACGATCATCATCCGGCCGGCCTCGATCTTCGAGAGGTCGAGGACGTCGTTGATCAGCGTGAGGAGGTGCTTGCTCGCGGCGGTGATCTTCTCGAGGTCGGGGACGTGGCGGGCGAGCCCGTCGTCGAGGAGGCCCTCCTGGACCATCTCGCTGTAGCCGATGATGGCGTTGAGAGGGGTCCGGAGCTCGTGGCTCATGCTGGCGATGAAGGCGCTCTTGGCGCTGTTGGCGGCGTGGGCCGCGTCGCGCGAGAGGCGCATCTCCTCCACGCGCCGGCGCTCCTCCTCCTGCTTCAGCGTGCGCACCTTCACGGCCAGGCTGTTCGCCACGGCGGTGACCACCCGCAGGTCCTCCTCGTCGAACTGGCGGCGTTGCAGCCGGACGTCCAGGTAGACCATCCCCACGACCTCGCCGTCGACCGATATCGGCGCGGCCAGGCACGAGGAGACCCCCATCTGCTGCATCGACTCGTTCACCTTGGCCACTTGCCCGTCCGAGCTCGCCGAGCCGACGAAGAGGGCGCCGCGCCCTTCCTTCGTGACGGCCTCCACGATGCGCCGGGAGAGGGTGACGTCGGTGCGGGCGAGACCCAGGCCGAACCGGACCGCCGACTGGACGAGGCCGCCGCCGACGTCCTTCATGAGGATCACGCCGCGGTCCACGTCCAGGACGTCGAAGAGACGGCGCAGGATCAGGTCGAAGAGCTCGGCCTGGGACCGGTCCTGGAGCAGGTCGTTGGAGACGTCGAGGAGCAGCTTCAGCACCTTGCTCCGCCGCTCCAGGAGGTTCTCGAGGAGCGAGACGGAGCCCGCCGTGGACTGCTGGAGCGACTCGGAGGGGACGAACGTCACGCTGGCCATGGGGCCCGTCTCGTCGCGGACGACGAAGCTCGACGTGGCGCGCACCTCCAGCGTGAGGGTGGTGTCGCCGAGGGTGATCCGGTCGTTGCTCTTGAGGACCGTCGCGGCGTCCAGGCGGCGACCGTTCAGGAACGTGCCATTGTGCGAGCCGAGGTCGGTCAGCGTGACGACATCCCCTTCGTCCAGCGTGAGGCGCGCATGGAGGCGGGAGAGGAGGCTGTCGCGCAGCGCCACGTCGGCCTTGCTCGACCGGCCCAGCGTATGGCTGCCCGGGTAGACCCGGAACGTGAACGGGTCGTCCTGGGGCGGACGGATGTGAAGGAGGATCACGAGCTGCGCAGTTTATAGCCTTCGGGCTCCGGATCCGGAAGCGCGTCCCCCGCCCGCCCGCTTCCACGCATAGAATGACGCGGAAAGTCCTTTCGGAGGTGCGCCATGCCTCATGAAGAGGTCGATTTCATCGAATGCGACAACTGCGGAACGCCGTGCTACGTCTTCGAGATGGACGAGAACTACAAGCTGACGTCGGCTCTTTGCACCACCTGCGCCAACGACGAGATCGGCAAGTTCCGGATCCCGGGGATGGAAGGAATCGAGATCGACGACTGATGAGCAACCGATGACCCAGCCCGGCTCCTCGATCGACCGTTACGAGAACCCGCTGACGGCGCGCTACGCCTCGGCCGAGATGTCGGCGCTCTTCTCCGCGCGAACGAAGTTCACCACCTGGAGAAAGCTCTGGCTCTGGCTCGCGGAGACCGAGCGGGAGCTGGGCCTGCCGATACCCGAGGCGTCGCTGGTCGACCTCCGGAACCACCTCGTCCCCACCGAGGCGGAGCTCGAGAAGGCCGACCTGTACGAGCGCGAGACCAAGCACGACGTGATGGCTCACCTGCACGCGCTGGGCGACGTCGCCCCGGCGGCGAAGGGCGTGCTGCACCTGGGCGCCACCTCGGCGTTCGTGGGTGACAACGGCGACCTCATCGTCGTGCGCGAGGCCCTCCGCCTGCTGGCGAAACGGTCCGTGAGGGTCATCCACCGCCTCGCGCTCTTCGCGCGGAAGTACCGCGATCTGCCGTGCCTGGGCTTCACCCACTTCCAGGCGGCGCAGCCCACCACCGTCGGAAAGCGGGCCTGCCTCTGGCTGCAGGACCTGGCCTTGGACCACCTCGAGCTGACCCGGCGAGCGGACGAGCTCCGCTTCCTGGGGTGCAAGGGCGCCACCGGGACGCAGGCGTCGTTCGTGGCGCTCTTCGACGGCGACGCCGACAAGGCCGAGAGGCTCGACAGGATGCTGGCCGAGAAGGCGGGCTTCACGGCGCGCCTCCTCATCTCGGGGCAGACGTACACCCGCAAGCAGGACGCCCTCGTGCTGTCGTCCCTCCAGGGGCTCGCGGCGTCGGCCTCCAAGTTCGCGAACGACATCCGGCTCCTCCAGCACATGAAAGAGGTGGAGGAGCCGTTCGGCAAGAAGCAGGTCGGCTCCTCGGCCATGCCCTACAAGCGGAACCCGATGAAGGCCGAGCGGATGAACTCGCTCGCTCGCTGGCTCATCTCCATCGCCGACAACGGAAACTGGACACACGCCACGCAGTGGTTCGAGAGGACGCTGGACGACTCCGCGAACCGGAGGCTCGCCCTGGCGGAGTCGTTCCTCACGGCCGATTCGATCCTCCTCCTGTGGGACGCCGTGTCCGACGGCCTCGTCGTGAACTCGGCCGTGGTGAGGCGCCGCCTCG
>Ga0154020_10008904_pt1 | contig 11611 bp, 7 predicted proteins | sample Klosneuvirus_201_FD_109709 | JGI IMG/M metagenome (GOLD analysis project Ga0154020, IMG submission 109709) | Active sludge microbial communities from wastewater, Klosterneuburg, Austria - Klosneuvirus_20160825_MG | ecosystem: Engineered > WWTP > Aerobic digester > Activated sludge | place... | reverse complement strand
GTTCTTAGCTTCATCTCGGGTCCGCCCCCGTTGACTTTACCGACCAACTTGCTCTTGCCGGGCGCACCTTTTTCGATCTCAAGGGCCAAGCCCCGCACCTTGACGTCGCCGCCACTGGTCGACGCATCGAGGTTAAAGGCTGACGTCTTGCCCAACGTGACCACGAGGTCACCACCCGAGGAGACCAAAACCACCGACCCGACCATCGCATCCGCCAGGGTCACCCGAACATCTCCACCCGAGGTCGTCGCTTTGACGGCTGAGTTCGCCATCTCGACCAGGATGTCGCCGCCCGAAGTCGTCAGCGTCGCCGGCGCCAAGCTCTCGACCACCCGAATATCCCCGCCGGAAGAACTCAGTTTCGCGACCTCCGTATGGCTGGCTAACGTGATGTCGCCACCACTGGTGGAGCCATCGACCCTACCGCCGATGCGACCCAGGCGAAGGTCCCCCCCGCTCGAGGCCAGCTTCGCGTTCCCGCGAAGATCGGCCAGGGTGATATCGCCGCCACTCGTTGCGAGGTCTGCGTTGAAACCGGCAGGGACGGAAACGTCAAAATGAACGACGACGGGGGGCCATTTCTTCACGCCAAAGCCAGACGGGCGATCTGGATAACGAGCCTGAGCTTTGATCTCATTTCCCGACTGCTCAATCTCCAGGGTTAGTTTCGCAAGCAGCTGATCTGCATCAGCTTCGGAGGACGCTTCAATCACCTGCCGGGCGGTGACGATCACTGCGGTCGCTTTCTGATCCGTCCGGACGCTGATCGCGCCCCCTTGGGTTCGGACCACTAACTGCCCGGCGGAGGTCGCCGGGAATGACTTCTCCACAAGGCGTTCAATCTTGGCGTGGAGGAGGCAGGGTGAGACCGCAAACAGGCCCACGAGCGTGAGGACGAGTGATTTCATAGGTGGAATACCCAGAATACCCCCGCTCCCGCCAAAAGTTACAACCAAAGTTCCCGCGGGGAGATGCCTTGGGCCTAAACCTTGGCGCTATTATCGCACTTGAAGTGTACTCGCGACCGCCGCAGAGCATGGGCCCGCAACGCGGATTCCTTCACCGGATCGCGGCGCTGAATCCCGAACAAACCTCCCGAGGTCTCCGCGGTTTCCCCAACCCCGGATTCGGCAGCGGCGGCCATACAAAGCAACGTTTCCGCCTGGGCCGGAAGTCGGCTGGCCGGAAAGCGGGTATGGACGCTGAGCCACTGCAGCAGCGAACGAGAAAGGGGAGAATCGGTATCACTCACGAGCGGAGAACGATGGCGCAAGCAACGCCGCGAGTCAACGCAGGCGTGCCACGGGTGTTAGGCGACACCCAGGGATCGCGCCGGCAGGGCGGGCTCCGGCGGCTTCAATCAACCGGCGGCCGAAGCGTTTCTCCCGAGTGCCAGATTCCTTCAACCATCAGCGTCCGAGCCTGTTCCGGAAGACCTTTTTCGTGCCGCTCGACCATCGAAATGAGCGCGTCGATGCCCGTGCCTCCAATCAACCGGCCGTTCTGGAAGATGCCGGCACAGGGCTGCTGGAGCGAGGAGAGCCCCAAACCGGCCAATCCAACATCACGGGGCACGCTCAGCCCCTGCTCACGCATCACCGGCAGCAATAGCTCCGCACCGGGGGTGATGATCACGTCAGGCCGCTCCCGCTGATACCAACTCAACAGCGCCGCGCCCTCATTCCACCGGTCGAGGATCAGGGGCTCTGCCAGCGTGATATCCGGCAAGTGTCGCTGCGCAATCAGGACGCCGGCCTCCCAACGACCGTGAAATCGCTGATGATGGAACTGGAGCAGCACAAGGCCTGGACGCCGGTACCCACGACGCCGACACTCCCTGACCACCTGGAGACTGGAGAAGAAATGGTCGTTGCAGACCGTCATCAAGGTGAGGTCCGAAAACGGCACACTCAGACAAACGGAGGAAAAGTGCTCCCATTTGAGTTTCGGCGGCTCCGAACCGGCGGGAACGGGACCCACCAGCACGCCCTCGATCCCGCGCGAGCGCAAAATGTCGCTGAAGCGGTCGTTATCCATCGAATCCCGGTGCAGCCAGAACTCCTGCGCATCAAACCCCCGCAAGGCAGCACGCTCCATCGCGCCCTCCCTCATCTGCCGCACGGTCGGAGCCACCGAGGTCCGCCAGCCATCCTCCGTGGGGAAGGGAGAAACCAATGCCAGCACCGGGCGATCACGCATCGCCTTGCCATGGCGCCGCATCCGCATGAGGGCCGAAACGTAGGCGTTGGGCCGGTACCCCATGCGTTCGGCCAGCGAGCGAATCCTCGTCCGCGTGGCGGCAGAGATCCTCGGGTGATTAGCCAGTGCCATCGACACGGTCGCTTGGGTGACCCCGGCGCGGTCGGCAATGTGCCGCATGGTGATCCGATCTGCGTTCACGCAATCAAGGGGTTAAGAAGTGGGCGTAATGACCTTTCCCTGCTTTCCGATCATTGCAAGTTCGCCTTCATTTATCAGTTCCTCGCATGCACCCATGAGCAGAATGGACAAGCCCTGCGCATCCCTTGGCAAATTCCACACAGCACGATTGCCCCCAACATGGCATAACAAGGGCGCTTCAAAAGGTTTGTTATAGCCCAATCCAAATTCAGGCCCGCCAAACCAACTCAAATTTCACCCGCGCTTACCGTGAGAACACTACCTCGTACCTTATCCAGCAAACTTCTCTTCGGAGGCACCGCTCTCTGGGGCCTGCTCTTCGTTTCCTGCGTCATGACCGAACGCACCATCGTCGCACCACCCCAAGTGGCCGGAGCGACCTATGTCGGCTCGCAAAAGTGCACCCAATGCCACGAACAACTCACGGGCGCATTCCATGATGCGACGCACGCCAAACTTCAGGCCCCCGGCGGCAACGGCACCGAAATCGGGTGCGAAGCGTGCCACGGACCTGCCTCGCTCCACGTGAAAACAGGCGGTGAGACGGGCACGATCGTCAATCCCGGCAACTCGCCGGAGACGTGCTTCCAGTGCCACTTGGATAAGCGTGGCGAATTCAATCTCCCATTCAGCCATCCCGTGATGAATGGCAAGATGGGTTGCAGCGACTGTCATAGCCCTCACCAGGGCCCCGCAGTCTCTGAAGGCGGCACCGCATTCGACAGCGTCAACACCAGCTGCGTCCAGTGTCACGCCTCCCAAGCCGGTCCGTACGTCTTCGAACACGAAGCCTCCCGCGAAGGCTGCGTCGCTTGTCACAATCCACACGGCTCGATGAACGCGAAGATGCTGAAAGCCCGCAACGCCAACCTCTGTCTGCAGTGTCACTTCCAGCAGCAGACCTCCCCTGGCGTCATCCTGATCGGCGGACGCGATCATGCGTCCTTCCTCAGTCGCGGCACCTGCTGGTCCGCCGGCTGCCACGAGGCTGTCCACGGTTCGCACGTCAGTTCCTCCCTCCGCTTCTAACACCACTTACCTCCATTATCTAGGGACACTGCGATGAACACTCTCTCATCTTCCAAGTACTTCCGCACCCCGGCGCTCCTCTTGGCCGGCGCCACCCTGATCTCGTTCCCCCTGTACAGCGTGGCCGCTCCCAAGGAAAAGGAACCAGTCTACGAGAATTATGTCGATTTCGCCCTCGGCACCGCCCTCCAAAAGGGCGACCGGGCGGGCTTCCAAAAGGACTTTCAGGTCAAAAAGAGCGGTTATGGAGGGATCGAGGATCTCTTCTATACCAGCGCCCTCAATGACACGACGACGCTGAAACTACGGGCCCACGCCCTCGCCGGGAACAACGACTACCTCTTCGATCTCCAAATCGACAAGGAAGACCTCGGGTACGTGAAATTCGGCTACAAGGAATATCGCGTTTTCTACGATGGCAGCGGCGGCTACTGGCCAGCCAATGGCTTCATGTCCCAACTCTACAACGAAGAGCTGGCGATCGACCGGAGCAATCTGTGGCTCGAGGCAGGCTACACGCCGGAAGACGCCGTCAACTTCGTCTTCCGCTACGAGCTCTTCACCCGGGAAGGCACCAAGGATTCATTGTCCTGGGGCGATACCGGATGGGCGGTCAATACCGCCAACCAGCGCGGTCTGCTCCCGTCCTTCTGGCGGATCGACGAAAAGCGTCACCAGATCACCGCGACGGTCTCCAGAATCGGCACCCAGCATTCGTGGGCCTTGGGGCTCCGCTCGGACAAAGGCGACTACAACAACTCCCGCAACGAACGCCGCCGCGTGGGTGAACCGCAGGACCGGAAACTAACCCATAAGGAAGGTCAGGACTACGATCTCTTCCAAATTCGGGGCTCCTACGAAAACCGCATCAGCGAGCAGCTCTGGCTGACCACTGCAGTTGCCCGGACCGATATCGACACCACCCTCAGCGGAAGCCGAATCTACGGCCAGGGCTATGATGGCGTTTATGACCCGGCTTTCCTCAATCGCCAGCAGCGCGACGAAGGATTCTACGGTCTCCACGGCGAGTCCGAAATGAAGCAGACGATCGCGACGCTGAGCGCACTCTACCGCCCCACCGAGACGCTTTCGATCATTCCTTCCGCCCGCTTCGAGAAGATCGATTGGAGCAACAAGGTGGACTTTGAGGAAACCAACTTCGGTGGTGGTCCGGCCTTTGCCCCGATCAACGATGAAGTCGAAGCTGACAGTAACAAGAACTGGAAGAGCAACTCTCAGGCGGTCGAAGTGCGTTATGTCGGGATCAAGAACTGGACGTTCAACGGCAAGATCGACATCTCCCGCTCCGACGGCGAGCTGACCGAGGAACGGATCCTCGAGCCAGGCACTGCGCTGCAAGCCATCAGCATCGATCGCGAAACCCGGTTCGACCGCTCAGTCCAGAAGTACGCCGCCACCGCCAATTGGTACCCACGCGCCGGCACCACCATCGCGTTCCAGTACTACTTCAAAGCCCGTCAGAACGACTACCGTAACGGACGTGACAACACGGTCAGCACGGCCGATCGCTATCCCGCCTACATCGCCAACCAGGACTTCGAGACGAACGACTTCAATATCCGTCTCAGCACCCGGCTCTCGCCCAGTATGCGCAACGTCGTACGCTACGACTACCAGGACTCGACCATCATGACCCAGGATATCGGTCTCGCCTTTGGCGAGAGTGCCAAGATGAAGTCTCACATCCTCTCGGAGTCCCTCTCGTGGAACCCGATGCCCCGCTGGTACCTGCAGGGATCCCTTAACGTCGTCTGGGATACGCTGAAGACACCCGCGTTCACCCTCGTCGGGCCGGCCGCCAATTTGGTTAAGAATAGCGATGCCAACTATGCTTTCCTCTCCGTCAGCAGCGGTTATGCCCTCGACGATGTCAGCGACCTCTACCTCGACTACAACTACTACGAGTCCCGCAACAGCTACGTGGACAACTCGAATGTAACCGTCCCGTATGGGTCTGAAAGCACCACCCACCTGCTCTCCGCCACGTGGGTCCGGAAGCTTGACGCTCGCACGCAGCTGACTCTAAAATACGCTTACGCCGATAAAGATGACGTACCGTATGGCATTAAGTCCGATTACACGGCACACATGATCTACGGAAAGGTCCAATATCGCTTCTAGTACCAGCGTCCGGCGTTCCATCACCATTAAATCCCTCCTCCCATGAAGAAATCCCTCCTCATCCTCCTACCGATTGCACTTCCGTTATTCGCCCTTACCACCCAAGCCGCTCCCGCAAGTGAAAACTGGGAAAACTCCTGCGCCTCCTGTCACGGCGAGGATGGCAAGGCCCAAACCAAACAGGGCAAAAAACTGAAGGTCCGCGATTACACCGACGCCGCCGTCCAAGCCAAGTTGAAGGACGACGAGATGCTCAAGGCCATCCTCGAGGGTGTGAAAGAAAACGGCAAAGAGCGCATGAAGGGCTACAAGGACGAATTCTCCGAGGCGGAAGCCAAGGAACTCGTCGCCTTCATTCGTAAATTCAAAGCCTGACCGTATTTGACGTCTTATGTGAGTGACACCGACGGCCGCATCCGCGAGCCGTCGGTGCTCGTTTCCGGCAGTCACGCCAGCCTATTTTCAAGATGAGCGAACCGACCCCCACCCCGACCCCCACTACCAAGTCCCCGTTCAACAACTGGATTTCCGCCATCGGCGCCGTGCTCGCCGTGGGCGCGCTTTTCTCGTTCCTCCTGCTGGCGACGATGGGATTTTTCCAGGGGGACAAGAATCCGTATCTGGGCATCCTCACGTACGTTGTCGCACCGATCTTCCTGATCGCGGGGCTGATCATCGTTTTCTTCGGCGCCTGGCTGCAGCGTCGTTACGCGATCAAACACGCCGGCAACCGCCCGGATCGCTGGCAGCTCGATCTGCACAATCCACGCCAGCGCCGCCACCTCATCCTCCTCGCCGGCTGCGCGGGCGTCTTCCTGCTGATGTCCGCCTTCGGTAGTTATCAGACCTACCACTACGCGGAATCGGTCCAGTTCTGCGGTGAGGTCTGCCACAAGGCAATGAACCCTGAATTCGTCACTTACCAGCGAGGCGCCCATGCCCGGGTGTCGTGCGTCGAATGCCACATCGGCTCCGGCGTTGAGTGGTTTTTCAAGGCGAAGATCAACGGGGCCCACCAGCTGGTCGCCTACACGCTGGACAATTACGAACGGCCGATCGCCACCCCGGTGAAAAATCTCCGGCCCGCGCGAGACATCTGCGAACAATGCCACTGGCCGGAGAAGTTCCTTGGGAATCTCGACATGACCTACGAGCACTTCATGTCGGACAAAAAGAACTCGGCCTACTCGGTGCGAATGCTCCTAAAGGTCAACTCCGGCCGACCGGGCGGTCCCTTGGGCGGCATCCACTGGCACGTCAATCCCGAGAACAAGGTCGAGTATTATGCGATCGACGACAAGCGCCAGGACATCGTCTGGATGCGCGTCACCGATACCAAGACCGGCGCGGAAAAGATCTTTCGCAACGAGGAGTTCAAGGGCGAACCACCGAAGGCCCTCGTCCGAACGATGGATTGCGTGGATTGTCACAACCGCCCGGCGCACGTGTTCCCCACGGCCAACGACTCGGTCGAGCGCGCCATGGCCCACGGCTCAATCAGCACGGCCCTGCCGAACATCAAGCGGCATGCGGTCCAAGCCATGCTCCAAAAGGAAATCACCACCGCGTCCGAGGCCCCGGGCCGGATCGAAGAGTACCTGCGCAAACGCTACCCGGAAGCCGAGGGGCTTGGGGTGACGATTGCCGAGGTCCAGAAAATTTACTCCGAGACTATCTTCCCGGACCGGAAAGCAGACTGGCGGGTTTACCCGAACAATATCGGTCATAAGGACTGGCCCGGTTGCTTCCGTTGCCATGACGACAAACACAAGACCGCCTCCGGAGAAACCGTCCGGGCCAGCGATTGTACGTCCTGCCATGTGATTCTCGCCCAAGGCAAGTCCGACGACCTCGCCACCCTCACCGCCAGCGGACTCGAATTCCAACATCCCGGCGGCAGTTACGACGAAGAACTTCGGTGCGCTGATTGCCACAATGGTGGCATCCAAGGCAAGTAGTCACCTTTGAGTCCGACTCATCCCTTGACCGGATGAGTCGCTAGTCCCTCGCTCGGCCAATCGCAGTCCGGCCCTCCAACTCCGTTCTCGATTCAGGTCTTGGATAAGCTGCGCGCACCCTCAAGGAAGAGTGTGCGTACCCTTCAAGTACGCCGCAAAACGACGATTCGCACCCGCCCGATCGAGATTTGAGATTATCCGTCATCTACGGATGACACGGATTACACGGATGACACGGATTACAAACGTTCCACGCCCGCCGCCTTGTTCCGTATCCGTGCGATCCGTGTAATCCCCGGTTAAAAAGGATTGGTCAGGGTTTTTGAGAGACTCCGGTCTTCAATCCATTGGCCACAAAGAACACATGGATCGGAGCTCGGATTTCCTGAAGTCCCGATCCAGCTGAACCGGGCGGAGTGGGTCGCCCCACCCGCGCCCGCTTGCCTGATCGCGAAGATCAGGGGCAAACCGGGTCTGGGAAGGGTTGAACGCTGAACTCGGGCTCGTCCCGAAACCCAGCCATGATGACACAAGGCTGGGTTCGAACTGAACCTTCAGGCGGCCTGACTTAAGCCATCGCCTTGAAACTCCGCCACCGCTCAAGCGGCAGGGCAGAGATGGCAATGATCGCCAGCTGACTGCCAACAAAGGCGACCAGCGCGAAGAATGCTGAGTCCATAAACCCATAGCTGTGCAGCCCCACGCCCAGCATGTTGGTACCGAACCAACTCCAGCTGGTTACGATATTGCCAAAAACCGCCATGCCCATGAATCCGCGCTCCTTGACCAAACCACCGAGGCGGGCATGCAGCATCACCGCATTCCAGATTACAATGATCAGGGCGCCGTTTTCCTTGGGATCCCAGCCCCAGAAACGGCCCCACGACTGATCGGCCCAGATCCCGCCCAGCACCGTGCCTGTGAGACTGAACAGCGTCGCGAAACAAACGACCCCGTACACCATCCTCATCAGCGCGTCTGAGGTCGCCCGATCCAGCGAACGGGTGAAGACGCCGCGGAAGATGTAGATGATGGCCAGAAACCCAGCCAGATAAGTCGCCGAATAACCCACCGTGATGACCACGACATGGGTCGCCAACCAGAAGTTCGAATCGAGCACCGCCCGCATCATTTCCAAGGTGTCACCCGTCATCGACAGGTGATGCGCAATCACCAGGGTCGCGAGGCCGATCATCCCGCCAGCTACCGAGCCGACGCCGTTGCGGTGCAAACGCTCCAGCACCAGGCAGATCAAGACCGCGCCCCAGCCGACAAATAGAGCCGACGAATAGAGATTCGTCACCGGTGGCCGACCCTCCAGCCACATCCGGGTGAAGATTCCCACGGTGCTCGCGACGAACGCCAGAGTCAGAAGGAAAAACGCACTGCGCCGCAATGAGTCCGCCCAGGTCAGCCACGAACCAATGCCGAGAAGAAAAGCGATCACGTAGAGCACCATGCTGCTGTAGAACGGACCCGCCGCGTTGAAGCGCGCTTCCACATCGCTCTTGCGCATGGCTGTCGCATAACGCCCTTCCAGTTCATCGTGGAACTGGCGCGTGATGCCATTGAAACGCTCCGCCTCGCCCTTGCGCCACGCATCTCCCATGGACGCGTACGCCAGCGCCCGCGGGTGAACTTTCCCCGTCAGGAGGGACTCCTGCATCACGCCGCCCAGCGTGGCCCATTGCGTCGGATCGCCATTGCCGGGTTCCGGCGGCACCGCCCGCAGGTAACCAAGCTGCTCCATGTACGCAAAACGGTTGGCCAAAGTCCGCATGGTTTTGATTCTCTCCGCATCGTGCGGTTCACCGCGTCCTTGCGCCTGCATCGCCGCCGTCCCGAGTGGCAATTCATTCTGCAGCGCGAGCAACTCCGCATAGGTGTCGGCCGAGTCAGGAAGCAGAACACTGGCCTTCAAGCGAAGGTACAGGATCACCCGCGAGCGCACCGTGATCACCTGACGTTGAAACGAGGTCCGGAGCGGCGTCTCGACCGCCTCCGCCAACCTCCCCTGTCGCTCCAGCTCCGGCGCCTTCGCCCGAAGTTGGAGGTAAGAGAAGCGTTTGCCGCCATCACCGTCCTCGGGCCGCAAACCCAGCAAATCCAGCACTTCGCCGTTCTCGATCAGGAAATGCCGGTAGGTGTCGGCCTTCTCGGGATAAAACAGGACGTCAGCCAGCCACTCGCCCGGGGATAGCCGGCCGCCTTCGGGCGTAACCACCTTTTGACGCCCCTGAAGAGTGAGCAGCGACGTGCGCGCCACCGTATCGAGTGGCTTGATGCGTCCGTTGAGCAGGACCGGGACACGTCCGAAATCCGTCAGGTCAAAGGGAGGACGCGGCTCCGGTTCACGCAGGGTCGAGCCCAAGTAGACCAGCGCCAGCGCCAAGACGATCAGGGGGAAATGTTTTTTCATGATGCAGCGGCGGTCAAGAGTCCCTTGCGGCGCCGGAAGTAACCGGCCAATCCCTGCCCAAACTCCAACAGCAAGCCGACAAACATCATCACGCAGGAGATGTAGGGCAGCAGCCAGCTCGGGTTGCGCACGACTTGGAGGATCGTGGTCGTATCGTTGTTGTCGAAGCCCGCCTGATAGAACGTCTGTCCGCGATGCCGCAGCGGTGTATTCATCAGGATCAGCACTTCACGATCATCCTGGCCATCCTCGCTCCGGAGTCGGACCAGGCTCGAAAAGTTCCGGGGGATCTCAGTCCCCGGGTACTTGTCGTGGCTGAACTTGTTCAGCGTCATCGAAAAGGGGTGATACGTGCGCTTGGGCCGCAGCGCGATTTCATACGTCCGACCCTGATGGGTGAACGATTGGGGCGCTCCAAGCTGCACCGAGGCCATCCACGTTCCCAACGAGCCTTCCGTGCCGGACAACTCCATCAGGAGAGCCGGGGTGTTGCGCTCGTTGTGCTTGTAGGTGATGGGCAGCGGGATCATCGCCAGCTGCGTACCCGCGCCCATCGTGGCGACGGACACCGAGGCGGTTGCCTCAGCGACCGCCTGTGCGCGCATCTGCAGCGTCGCATTCGGATAGTAGGTCTTGATCTCCACGCGAAACGGCAGGTTGGGATGCTGCACCCTCGGCCGATCCGCCAGCATGGCTTCAGGGATCGCGACCACCCGGTTGGCGTCAGGCTCGGTCGTATCCATGATGACCAGTTCAACGGCGTGAAAGGATTCAGAGAACGACTTGGTTTCCCCTTGGTCCATGCGCATGAAACTCTCGCGCTGCCATAGTCCGGTGAAAAGTTCGCCGAGCAGCAGCAGGATGATGCCCGCGTGGGCCATCTGCAGTCCCGCCTTCCGCCAGGTGAGCCTGAAGCGGTAAATGTGCGCGCAGATCAGGTTCGCCAGAAGTAATCCGCCGATCAGGTAACCGCCCGGAAACACCGGGATCGCCAGTCCGCTGCCCGGAATCGTCCAGTACACCACGAGGCTGCGGAAATACTTCTCCTGCACCGCCCAGATCCCGAGGTTGACCTGGTCAAGGGTCGCCACGAACACCAGCAGCATCGAAAGCACCAGCAGGACGACCGTCAGCCGGATCGAGACAAAGAAGGACCGGAGGGCAAGGAGGGAGTCTTTCACGGGTCAGCGGGGGGCGATTGTCTGCAAAAATGCCATGAAGGCCGGTTTCTCCGCCGCCACCAGGGCGTCGGGGCCAGTCATCTTGAAGAACCAGGTCTGTCCCTGATGCGGCACAATCGCACCGAGGAGCCGAACCGGGGCGTCGCCACTCTTGCCCGCCAATTCCACTACGTCGGCGTGCAGCGAGGGCAGGTCGGTGTGCTGGATGCTCGCTTCAATCTGCGACGCTGCTTGGGGCTCCAACCCGACCTGGGCTCGCCAGCGATTGACGTTCGCGACCAGTCCACCGGTGTCGCCCGGGAAGGCGGTCACTGCCATGTCGGCCTCCGTTCCGGAGGAACCGGGAACCGAGTAACTGCCTTTCCGAACCGCTCCGGCAGGCTTCACCTTCCAATGCGCAGGAGCCTTCCAAGTTAGCGCCATTCCGGCCGTCACCGCCGGCTGGGCTGCACCTTCCATACCGGCGTTGGGATTGGTGCCGG
>Ga0154020_10008902_pt1 | contig 11612 bp, 10 predicted proteins | sample Klosneuvirus_201_FD_109709 | JGI IMG/M metagenome (GOLD analysis project Ga0154020, IMG submission 109709) | Active sludge microbial communities from wastewater, Klosterneuburg, Austria - Klosneuvirus_20160825_MG | ecosystem: Engineered > WWTP > Aerobic digester > Activated sludge | place... | reverse complement strand
TATCATCTCGCGTGCCAACCGAACATTTGCGAATATCCACGGCTACGAGTCCTCCGACGAAATCCTGTCCAAACCTATCCGCCAGTTTCACCCCAACGCTGCGGCCTACGAGGCGTTCAAGGCCGAACTGAACAAGGCTGCCGCCAACGGCCAGCCCCTGCTCGACTACTACATGGAAGTGCAGGATCGCCAGGGGAAAAAGCACAACGTGGTGGCCAACGTGCGCTACGTGGCCGACGAAAACCAGCACCTGCGCGTAGGCGCCGTGTACGATGTGACCGACCACCTGCGCGGCCATACCCGCACACTCGAGGCCGATTTCAGTTCGATCCTGCACACCTACATCGCCACAATCAACGGCCTGCGCGACACCATGACCATGCTCTTGAAAGCGCATGGCGAGGATTTGCAAAAAGACGAAACGCACCTCGACCGGCTGCGTGCCGCCACCGAGACCGTTCGCAGCAAAAAACGCCTCGAGACCCTGCTGGCCGAACTGCTCAAAACCGCCGCCGACCGCGGGCTTGCCGACGCCCCCGGCCTCGCCCGGCTGTCGAAACTCGAACAGCGGCTCGCCTTCAGCGACACTTCTGCCGACAAGGAAAAAGACAACGCCGCTCTGGGTCGCCGCCTCCTGCTCGAGTTCCGCAAACAACTTGACGGTCTGCGCACGCTCAACCTGCCCCGCGAACAGGTACGCAACCTGCGCGCGGAAGTGGAAGAACTGCTGCGCCTGACCAGCATGATTTCCCTGTCCATATCCCTCGACGAACTCAACGAGCGCATCCCCGATTTTTACTATTTCCGCGATTACCTGCGCCGGGGCGAGATCGTGCAGCAGGAATTCCGCTCCCACAACCTCGTGCCCATCCTGCTCGACGCCGTGCACTTTTTGGAAGAATTTGCTGCCATCCGCCAGGTTAGCGTGGTGCTGGAGTTCAACCAGCGCGACAACATCCCGGTGTTTTGCCACAAAAATTCCCTCAACCGGGCATTTCACAACCTGCTGCACAACGCCATCAAGTACAGTTGGACCAAAGGCCAGGAGCGCCGCCCCTGGGTGACCGTGCGTATCGAAAAAAAGGACAACGCAGTGGAGGTTGTCATCGAAAACTGGGGCGTGCCTATTCGCCGGGAGGAACTGGATTCGCGCTCCATTTTCCAGTTCGGCAAGCGCGGTCGCGAGTCGGAAGACCGCGGTCGTTCCGGTACCGGCATCGGCCTGTACGACGCCCATGACATCATCGGCAAACACGGCGGCACACTCCGCCTCACGTCCGAACCCACGTTCGGCAACCTGCCGGACATGTACTCCAATCCCTTCATCACCCGCACCTATATCACCCTGCCCATAGCACCATGAACAACGACATCATTAAACTCCTCTGGATTGACGACAACCTGTTTCACGACCTCACGGAGAAACGTATGGCCCTGTACATGGAGGACGACATCGAGCCGCATTTCGCTACCGACGCCACCGACGCGTTTTATCGCCTGCGTACCGAGCCGTTCGACGTGGTCATCGTGGACCTGCGCCTGCCGCCCGGCCCCGATGATATGTGGGAAACCTACCGCGCGAGCAATTTCCAGAAGTACGGTTACGCACTCCTGTGTACGGTACTGGGTGAACAAAAAGACAATTTTGACCACCTCAAGGACACCCGTTTCGGAGTGTTCACCATTGAGGCGCAAGAGGAAAATCCTGAACTGTTCGACGATCCGATCCGGCTTTCGGAGAAAAATTTCAAGATGAAAACCCACGCCTACCACGAAAACGCCTTCATTGATTTCATCCGACACGTGTACAAATCATGGCGCTGATCCTCTTGTTCCACAACCCCGATTGGTTGAGTCAGGAATGGCTGGCGACTGCTGCCGGCATCGCCATCACGTTTGTCGTGTTCATCATGGGTGTGCCGGCGCTGATTTTCCAGACTTTCATCGCCGGAAGCCTTCGCGATGTGTACAACGAACGCCTCGGCAGGGGCTGGTCGAGGCTGTTTTTTGTGCAATTGTTGCTGATTGTGGTGCTGTTCACGTTGGGTAACTCCGGCTTCGATGTGTGGTGTTTCCCGCAGTCCACGCACCGGTTCCTCCCGTGGGTCGTCCTGCTTGTCCTGCTGGCCGTGCTCGGACTTGGTTTGTTTTCCCTGATCAAAAACTTCCGCTCTTCGCGGAACATCGAGCGACAACTAGCCCAAAAAATTGCCGGAGACGCCGTTCGGTATTTCAAAAAACACAAAACAGTACCCCAGAAAGACCTCGAAGACCTCGGAATTCTCGCCCGTGAATTGCGCAGCGGCAGGGTAAAAAACGATTTTCTGGAAGAGTGCGAATACCTCGTGGAATTCCTGCTCAAAGTGCCGCAGGAGCAGCGCGACCACAAACTCATCGGCGATATCCTGACCGACGCCGTGTGCCTGAGCGTCACGTATGACGGCGCTCAGTTCAACCAGGAGAATATGCGCAAGGCACTGGATATCCTCAGCTTTACATGCAGCCACACGCAGCACCATTCGACCGGCGACACAAGCGGCTCTTACCTCAACACCACCATCGGCAACTGCATGCGCGAGATCGGGATCCAGGCCATGCTGAAGGACGACCAGCGCCCCGTGGTAATGGACGCGTTGGAGCACCTTTCGGCCATCGAAGCCACCTCCAAGGAAATGTTCATCCTCGGCAACGAAGCCCTTCGGCGGGGGCATGTGCAGCCCGCAGTGGCTGTCATCCGAAAACTCGGCGGCAAGGTGCGCAGCGCCCTGACCCCGGAAGTCGAGGTGCGGGAGGAGGATAAGCGTACGTTCCATTTTTGGCTCGGCCTGGTGGCCAAAGTGTACCGGATGGACGGTTCGGCCCGGCAGTTTGCCCTGCGATGTTTGGAAACCACCCTGCCCCGGTTCGACGAAGCCCCCGACGAACTTCGGGTGATGTTCCGGGAAACCCAGCAGCATTTTTACAAAATGGCTGATTTCGAGACAGCAGATGCAGTTCGGGCGCTGAGCGATTGAGCAGCCGGAATTATTTTTCGTGCGAAAAATTTATGTTGGCTACATTTGTTCGTCAACAGACACCTTTTTCGCATGGAGGCTATTCGTCAAAACATGGTGTTGCGTTATTTGATGCTTGCAACGGGGCTTGCCTTGTTTGCCGTTGAAGTGGACTGCGTGGCCAGTTGGCGTGCAGCATTCACATCAATTATTTCTGAAGCAGCCCGGACAACACAGGTGGATTTTGCCGGAATGCCCGATGTGCCCGGTTCGTTGCCCGAGCAGGAAGACGATGCCGGACAAAAAAAGGAAGCCAAGGAAAAAGAGGAACAGAGCGAAAAAGAAGAAAAGAAAGACAAAAACAATCCCTTTTTGGGGCACGATTCCCTTTTCGATGCCTATGCGGGTGCGCGCTCTGCCACCCGTTTTCACAGCGCTTCCTCCTCGATCGAATCGGTGGTTCGGGAAGTTCTGGCCCCTCCTCCCGAGCGTGCCTGACGCACGTATCCACTCTTGTAATTCATCGGGAAACTGCCCTGTGAGGCTGTCTCACAAGTTATCCGTATCAGGGTTGCTGACAGTGTTGCTATTTTTTTGACAGGATTTACAAGATTAACGAGATGAGTTCAGCGGCTTCGCTGCCTATCCTGTTAATCTTGTAAATCCTGTCTAAAAAGCATTTTCTGTCAGAATCGTCTCGTATGAGACGGCCTCGTATGGCAATTTCCCGTATCCTTCATGCTGATAACTTCCTTTGAAATATGGGAACCTTGCACAAACATGACACGCTGCAGAAGCGACTAAAATACTTTTTAAACCCCATTGATGGGCGCTACGAAGACCTCCTGCGGGGCAATCGCGCCAAAAATATTCTGAAAGACCTCACCGCCGGCCTGATTGTGGCCATGGTGGCCATCCCCCTGGCGATGGGTTTTGCTATGGCCTCCGGGCTGGAGCCGGAGCAGGGAATCGTGGGTGGCGCTGTCGCCGGATTGATCGGCGCCCTCATGGGCGGTTCCAAATATCAGGTGTATGGCCCGACAGCGGCTTTTATTCCGGTCATTGCCCAGGTCATGTCGCGCTACGACCACGGATTTTTGGTGCTCATTTCTATTGCCGCCGGCGTGGCGTTGATGTGCGCCGGATTGTTCAAAATGGGCAAAATCGTGGAGAAAGTGCCGCATTCCATTGTGGTCGGGTTCACGATCGGCATCGCAGTAGTGATTGCTTTTTCGCAAGTGGGCGAAATTTTTGGGTTGCAAAAAAAGGTCGGGTACAGCATTGTGGAGCAACTCGGTGTGCTGACCGGGCATATCCATGAGGCCAACGTGTACGCCGTTTTGCTGGCCCTGATCACGTTTGTCATCTGCAAAACCCTGATAAAAGTGTCCACCTTCATCCCCGGCCCGTTGATCGCTCTGTGTTTTGGGTTTCTGGCTGCCGGTACTTTTTGGGCCGACAAAGGGCTGATCCTCATCCGGGACAAATACGGGTCAATTCCGACCGACTTTCTTGTGATGACACCGCCCGCCTTGTCACTGTCCATCAATGGCGCGGTGTTGTTCGACATGGTGTATTTCGCCGGGGCTATTTTTGTGGTGGCGGCCATTGAGAGTTTGCTCTGTTCGCGGATGGCCGACCGCATGGCCAACAACACCGGCCAAAAATTCAACCCGAACAAAGAACTCTGGGGACAGGGTATGGTCAATATTTTCACCCCGTTGTTCAACGGATTTCCACACACAGGTGCATTGGCGCGCACAGCGGTCAACATCCGTTTGGGCGCTTTGTCCCCATTGGCGGGCATCGCCAAGTTTGGTTTCAAATTACTGCTCGCCGCGTACTTAGCCACCTATCTGGAAGCGGTGCCCATGGCGTGCATTGGGGGAATCCTGTTGTATGTGGCCAGCGGCATGGTCAAGATGTCGGAAGTCAGGGAAATTATGGGCCAAAACCGGTTTCACATCGGCCTGATGGTTTACACCGCCGTTATGGTGCCTGTGTTCGGATTTATGACCGCCGTGGTGTCGGCTATTTTGATTTTTGTGTTGGCGTACCGCTGGTTGCAAGCGCCACCGGACTACAAACCCTTGGCATAACTCAAAACTGTTACACCCCTTTCTTGCTGCCCCAAATCTGCACATGTAGCCGGTCGGTGTACCGGAAGCCGTGCGCCTTGCATACCTCCACAAGCCAACGGCGGCGGTGGCTTAGCATTTGTCGCGTGTTGCCTTCCGGCATCAACCAAATTTTTTCCGGGGCAATGGCGTACCGTTCGGCCAGGTCCAGTACCTCTATGAGATCGGACTTTTCGGCCACTACAAATTTGAAATGCGCCTTTGGGTTTTGGGCGAAATACCGGTACGCGGCGGGTTTTTCGCGCAGTTTTTGGGGATTGTTGCTGTTTTCCAACTTGGGCGACACATTGTACTGGTCAATAGCGGCCTCGAACGCTGCTGTGGGAACGAGCGTCCCGTTGGTTTCCACTTCGAATCGGTAGGTCGGGTTGGTTTGGCGCAGGTGTTGCATGAGGGCTGCAAGGGCCGGTTGTTGCAGCATGGGCTCGCCACCGGTGAGGATTACGTTCGGGCAGTCAAATGCAGCCACAAGTGCCGCCACTTCGTCCACACTGCACGCCGCGATCCTATTTTTTTTGTCAAACTTTTGATAGCCGGGTCGCGCATCGTTCACATGCGGGAAACGCGTGCCGATCCAGTTCCAGGTGTAGTCGGTATCGCACCAGATGCAATGCAGGTTGCACAGGCTGGTGCGTACGAACACCGAGGGCACACCCATGCTTTTGCCTTCGCCCTGAATGGAGTGAAAAACCTCCGGGCGGCCATGCAGGCGGGCGAGTTTGAGGGTGGTATGCGACACGGTACGTTTTTGTGTCCCTGAACTCTGTTCCGGGAACGTGTATGAAAGGATCGCTAACAGCCCGAAACGGAGTTTCAGGACACACAGCCCGAAACGGAGTTTCGGGGCACGATTCAATCGAACAAGGCCGCCTGGCTGAACATCTCGTCCTCCGCCACAGATTTTGTGCCGGGAGCGTCCACGACTGTGATTTCGGGCAGGAACCGTTTCACCACACGCAACTGGTGTGTGTACCGGTTTTGCTCGGCGTTGAAAATACCGAAGTGGTCCAGTTTGTCTATGCGCACCTTGCCGGAAGCGTGGATGACGTGGCAGTCGGGCAGGATGATGCCCACGTGCCCGATATTGCCCTTGCCGTTGTCGAAAAATGCGAGGTCGCCGAGTTGGCATTGTTCCATAAAATCTACCGGGCGGCCCTGCGTGACTTGCTGGTTCGCGTCGCGCAGGAGGCGGATGCCGGCGATTTTGAACACGATCTGTGTAAAGCCGGAAGCATCAATTCCGAATGGCGAGCGACCGCCCCAGAGGTAGGGCGCATGCAGGTAGCGCCGGGCGATTTTGGCGACCCACTCGCCCGTGCGGGGCGCCTGCTCGGGCGTGACCACCGGGCCGGAAAATTGAAATATCAGGTCGCCGAGTTGGCATCGCAGGCCGTCGTAGCGTGGCAGGGCGGCGCCCAGGGTGAGCGGAATGAAGTGGTCGGCGGCCATGAGGCCCTCCACGAGCGAGAGGTTGACGGAGGAGTGCTCGCGATAGTCGTCGTATTCACTGGGCGTGAGCGGGCACAGTTGTTTGGCGTCTACCCAGCCGACGAACCCGTCCCAGGCGCACACGACGTGCCGCCAACCGTCTTTCGATTCGGTGATTTCGACCGTTTCGCCGAAAAGCAACTGGGATACCATCTCGCTCTTGTCGGATGGGTGGGCGCGCATGGGCGCAAGGCTGACTTGACAGGCGGCGTACATAACTGGTAAGTGTGCCGTTTCGCCCCTGCCCACTGCAAAAAGTCTTTTGGACTTTTTGCAGTGGGCAGGGGCGAAACGGCACACTGTGTTTTAGTCCCGGAAGGCACTTTTAGAGTACCTGGAAGGATTGAGTTTATCCCATTTCTGGGTTTTTTTCTTTTCCGGAGGACACTATGCGAGCGTCCGGAGGGTTGAGTTTGGGAGCTAAGGACGGGAAAAATCTGAAATGTTCACAGCGTCTTAAAATACCGGAAATCGTGCCCCTTCTCAATTTTTTTCACGAGTTCAAAAAGCAGCCGGATGAGGTTGTTCACGTCGTCTTTGTGCGCCATTTCCACGGTGGTGTGCATGTAGCGCAAGGGCAGGGAAATGAGTGCGGAGGGCACGCCGCCATTGGAGTAGGCGAACGCGTCGGTGTCGGTACCGGTGTAGCGCGAGGCGGCCTCCCGCTGGAACGGGATGATGTGCTCCTCGGCGGTCTGGATGATGAGGTCGAGCAGTTTGTTGTGCACGGCAGGGGCATAGGTGATGGTCGGGCCGTTGCCGCAGCGGATGTCGCCGTGTTTTTTCATGTTGATCATGGGCGTGTGCGTATCGTGCGTCACGTCGGTCACAATAGCCAGGTTGGGCCGGATGGTTTCGGCCACCATCTCGGCGCCGCGCAGGCCCACTTCTTCCTGCACGGAATTGACGACATACAGCGTGTACGGCAGTTTGACTTTATGTTCCTTGAGCAGCCGGGCCACCTCGGCCACGCAGAAGCCACCGATGCGGTTGTCGAGCGCCCGCCCGCAGTAGTAGCGGTCGTTGACGATGGTGAACGCATCCTGAAACGTGACGACGCAGCCGACGTGGATACCCATTTTTTGTACCTCGTCGCGGTCTTTGGCGCCTACGTCAATGGTGATGTTGTCTAATGCCGGGCTGAGGCTGGAATCCTTGTCGGTGCGGGTATGGATGGCCGGCCAGCCGAAAACACCTTCCACGGTGCCGCCTTTCCGGACGTGCACGAATACCCGCATGGAGGGAGCGATGATGTGGTCGCTACCGCCGTTTCGGATAACGTGCAGAAAGCCGTCGTCGGTGATGTAGTTGACGAACCAGGAGATTTCGTCGGCATGGCCTTCGATCACCACCCGGTAGTCCTGTCCGGGGTTGATAATGCCGTAGGCGGTGCCGTAGTTGTCGAGTTTCCACTCGTCAATGTATGGTTCCAGGTACTGCAGCCACAGTTTTTGGCCCGACGCCTCGTATCCGGTCGGGCTGGCATTGTTGAGATAGCGGCGGAGAAACTCCTCAGATTTTGGCGTAATCACGTGCATCCGATTAAATGTTGAAGGTTCCGTCAGGCATACAGCGCGCCCCAGCCTTCGGGGTTTTCGCGCCATTGCTCCAAAATTTGTTGGTCTTGAGTGTCAATATAGCCGGAGGCGGCAGCCTCCTGCACCAGGGTGTTGTAGTCGGTAAGGGTAGCAAACGGGAGGTTTTGGGCGGCAAATGCTGTGCGGGCTTTTTCGAAACCATACTGAAAAATGGCCAACACACCAACGACGGTACAACCCGCTTCGCGCAGCGCCTCAGCGGCGGCGAGGCAACTGCCCCCGGTGCTGATGAGGTCTTCCACGACCAAAACCCGCTGTCCGGCGTGTAATTCGCCTTCAATCAGGTTGCGGCGGCCGTGGTCTTTGGCGCTGCTGCGCACGTACGCAAAGGGTACATTCAGTTTGTCGGCCAGCAGAGCGCCGTGGGCAATACCCGCCGTGGCCACGCCCGCTACTGCGTCGAAGGCTCCGAAGGTACGGGATTGCTCAGCCAGACAATTTTTCAACAGGGTGCGCACGGCAGGGTGGGAGAGGGCTACGCGGTTGTCGCAGTAGATTGGCGATAAAATGCCCGACGCCCAAGTGAACGGATCGCGGGGATTGAGTTTGACCGCCTTGATTTCCAACAGGCGGCGGGCAACTTCAGCGGCTTGGTGCATGCGGTGCGGCGTTTGAGACGGACTCGGCAAAACAGGGTGTTAAATAAATTCAACGTACAGACTTACAACGAATTGAAAATTCATCACGCATCATTCTTCCTTCATCATTAAAGAAAGTTGTTCTTTTGGCGGCAAATCTTCGTGGCATGAATTCGCAGCAAAAGTACAAAGTCTATGTAAACGGCACCCCGGTTTTTCTGGGCACCCCCGAAAGCGTGGGAGAATTGGGCCTGATACCGTCCAGAGACGTGTACGCTATGCCCTATTTGGGCAAAAAAAAACAGATCAAGCAGTACCTCGACTTGTTGGACAAAAATCCTGCGGTGCGCACCGTAGCTCTTTTCGGCGAGGATGCCGACGCGCTTTGGGCCGATTTCTGCGCATGTTTCGACCGCATTGACGCGGCCGGCGGAATTGTCACAGACTCTGCCGGGCGGCTTCTCGTGTTTTTCCGGCGCGGGCACTGGGATTTGCCCAAAGGCAAAATTGACCCCGGCGAAACACCCGAACAAGCCGCCTTGCGTGAAGTACGCGAGGAGACTGGCCTGCAAAACCTAACACTTGGCTCCTTCGTCGCGCACACCTGGCATACCTACCGCGAAAAGGGCGAACGTATTCTCAAGTGCACCTGGTGGTACCGCATGCAAACAACCGACACCGACACTACGCCCCAAACAGAAGAGGACATCGAGGAAATCCGCTGGGTGGAACCGGCAGCCTGGCTGGCCTCGGGGCCCAATCTTTACGCAAGTCTCCGGGAAATCGTTGAGCAAATTTGAACACCTAACCTATGAACACCGACCTCGTAGCCTACTACCGCGACCGTGCAGCCGAGTATGAAAAGGTGTACGCCAAGCCCCATTATCAGCGCGATCAGGCTCGTATCACTGCTATTTTTCAAGAAATTCTCCGGGACAAAAACGTGCTCGAAGTCGCCTGCGGTACCGGCTGGTGGACCGAACGCATCGCCCGAACGGCCCGATCAGTTTGCGCTACCGACATCAACCAGTCGGTGCTCGACATCGCTGCTTCGAAAAACTACCCCGGCGGGAACGTGGCGTTTCGGCTTGAAGATGTGTTTGACCGGCACCCGGGCGAGTCGTTCGGAGCGCTGTTGGGTGGTTTTATCTGGTCGCATATTCTGCTGGAACGGCTTGATGCGTTTCTCGACTGCGTATTGGAGCGGGTGCAGCCCGGCGGTCCGGTGGTTTTTGTAGACAGCCGTTTTGTGCCCGGCAACAGCACGCACATCAGCCACACCGACCCTGTCGGCAACACCTATCAGACGCGCCGGCTGGATGACGGCTCGGAGCATCTGGTGCTGAAAAATTTTCCGACGCCGGAATTTTTACGGAAAAAACTGTCGGGAGCAGAAGTAATCGAACTGGAATATTTCTGGCTGGCAATAGCGCAACGGACCTAACTCGAAACTCGAAACTCAAAACTCAAAACTGGCTACATCTCTCCCGCCAGCAGCCGCAACCCCAATTCTGCCGTTTTCAAATTATACTGGACCACGTTTTGGCGGAAAAGCGCCTGCTCCAGCGTGTTTTGCGCAGCCTGTACCTCCAGAGCGTTGGTTTGGCCGAGGCGGAAGCGTTCGGTGCTTACGTTCAGGCTTTCCCGGGCGTTTTTTACGTTGTCGGCTTCCAGTACCAACACTTGTTTTTGCGTTTGGAAAAGCGCGAGTTGGTTGTCCAATTCGGTTTCGGCGGCGAGGCGTTGGGCGTCCACGCGTATCACGGCCTGCTCGGCGGCCAGGCGGGCTACGTCCACCTGACGCTGGATATTGCCACCGGTATAGAGCGGCACCACGAGCGAGGCACCGACCACGATACCGGCCTGGGTGTTGTTGAGCAGAAAGCCGGCGCCGTTGTCGGTGCGTTGCACGATGAACTGGCCGTTGCCGACGATGCGGGGCTTGTACAGGGAGCGGGCTTCGTCCACGAGCAGGGCCGACACGGAAGCATTTTTTTGTAAGGCCAGCACCTGCGGGTTTTGATTCTGCACGCGTTCGAGCAGCCGGGTGCGCTCGGGTGTGTAGGTATTGTCCAGCGCTTCCACTACGTCGAATGCCGAATCGGGCGAACGGGCGAGCAATCGGTTTAGCGTGCGTTTGGCGGTGGTGGTGGCGGTGGTTTGGGTGAGCAGGTTGGCGCGTTGCTGGTTGAGGTCAATACGGGCCTGAAGGGCGTCCGTTTGGGCGGCAAACCCGGCAGCCAGCCGCGCCTCGGCGATGCGCAAGCGCTCTTCGTTCAGGGTGATGATCTCCTGGGCGGATCGTTCCAGCAGGCGGCTGCGCACCACATCGTAGTACGCCAACAGCACGTTGGCCGTCGTTTGCTGCACAGCAGCCTGTAGATTCACCTGCCCGAGGGCTTCCTGTTCTTCGAGGCGTTTTTTGGCAATCTGCATGCGTTTGCCGTCGAAGAGTGTCCAGGAAAGTTGGACGGCGGCATTGGCGGCGTTAAACGGGGCAAACAGGGCGTTGAACTCGGTATCGTTGGCCAGTTTTTGCTGAAAGGAACTAAGCGTGAACGTTTCGCCTGCCACCAGATTAATGGTGGGCAACATGCCCGCATTGCCCTTGGTGTTGTTCAGTCGGGCGATGTCGCCGTCGGCGCGTACCAGCCGGATGTCGTAGTTGTTTTCGAGCGCGATGCGAACAGCCTCGTCGGGGGTGAGAACATCGAGGTCCGACGCGCGGAGTTCTACGATGGAGGCAGGGCACAGCGCGGTGCAGGGTTCAGCGGCGTGCGTTAACGCGAGGGTGCAGCACAGGACAAGGGTAAACAG
>Ga0154020_10008901_pt1 | contig 11613 bp, 12 predicted proteins | sample Klosneuvirus_201_FD_109709 | JGI IMG/M metagenome (GOLD analysis project Ga0154020, IMG submission 109709) | Active sludge microbial communities from wastewater, Klosterneuburg, Austria - Klosneuvirus_20160825_MG | ecosystem: Engineered > WWTP > Aerobic digester > Activated sludge | place... | reverse complement strand
TCCGCGTGAAGAGCACTTGATCCCGTTGATGGTGGCCAGTGGTGCAGGCAGCAATGCACCGGCACGCAAGATGTGGACCGGGCTGGTGGGGCCTACCCACGTATCGGGCTGGGCGTTTGACTAGCGCGGGATGAAGACCTTGCTTGATTGGTGTCAGCGCGTATCTGGTACCTGGTGTTTGTGGCGCATATCAACAACTGGATTAGGGCACCCAGAGCCATTGGGCTGCACAAGTGAATTGGCACTTTCACAGAATATAGAAGTCGGCTGCTGACCCACTACCGACTTTCACGAATGGCAGCTTTATGGATCCCGAAATTTGATTGCAAGTATTGCCAAGGACCGATTACCTACCAACGACCCCTGGTGCCCAATGACAAAGTTCTACGTTCAGCCTGAACGCTGTCCACAATGTGCTGAAATATGCAATCGGCGACCAACTACGCCCGAAGACGCTTAGTGCAGTAAGTGCCCCAAGAACTCTTCATCAGACTTTTAATAAATGCCACCAATCCGCTTTCATTCGGTCTGGGATTGCCTCCATTAGCGATGCGCCTCAATTGCAATGTGTACCAAAGTATTTCCATGACACCCATTCGGTCCACAGGCTTGATACCCGTCGTAATCGGACGCACTTGGTGCTTGCTGTCTCGGCCTTGCAGCAATGCGGCAGGTGCGTCGGGATTTATGGCCAACAGACGTGCGATACCAACAACGTCAAGTGCTCCTGATCGCAATGCAGCGTTCATACCTTCAGCAGTGCGAAAGCCCCCTGTCACCATCAAGGGCACGCGCACGGCTGCACGTACTTTCTCAGCGAACTCCAAAAAGTAGGCCTCACGTGCCGCTGTCGTTGCCTTTTGGGGTTGTTGAAAGGCTCCGCTCATTGCAGGTGCTTCGTAAGTGCCACCAGAAATCTCGATCAGATCAATACCGGCGTCAGCGAGTGCCTGGATTGTGGCGATCGACTCTTCCTCAGTGAATCCACCGCGCTGAAAGTCTGTCGAATTGAGCTTGATACCAACCGGAAAATCAGCGCCTACTTGCTTGCGAATTTCAGCATAGACAGCCATGACAAAGCGTCGTCGATTCTCCGCACTTCCTCCCCATTGATCGGTTCGTTGGTTGTGATGTGGCGACAGGAACTGGCTGACAAGATAGCCGTGGGCACCGTGGATCTGCACACCACTGAAACCGGCCTTCTTGCAGATGGCCGCGCTACGCCCAAAGCGGCGAATGATGTCGCGAATTTCATCGGCTGTCGCTTCGCGCGGCGTTTCAAAGAATGCGGCCAAGTCTTCTTTGAAAGGGATGGCTGAGGGCGAGAGGTTGCTGGCGTTCAACCCCTTGGGTGACTGCTTGCCGGGGTGATTGAGTTGCACCCACAACGCAGCACCCTGCCCGGTAGCCGCGCGGGCCCATTGTTGCAGGATGGGCATGTCGGACTCGTCTTCGATCACGACGTTGCCTGGCTCGCCCAACGCGCGCCTGTCGATCATGACATTGCCTGTGAACATCAATCCGATACCGCTGGAGGCCCAGCGCCGATAGAGTTCGACAAGCTTTGGCGTGGCATGGTTTCCGTACGTCCCGAGTGTTTCGCTCATGGACGACTTGGCCAGGCGGTTTCGCAGGACGTTACCGTTGGGCAACCGCAAAGGTTGATTCAACGGAAGATTGTGGGGCTGGAGAATTTTTGACATGGTGTGCTCTCCTAGTGCTGTGGAACGCTAGCTGGTTTCAAGTATTCCGTCAGCCCCTGAAACCACATCACTTCTACAAAATCACCACTGAGTCTCAAGTCTTCATCGTGCAGTGCTGCAAGAAATGCCTCCTTGCTGTCCTTCGCCGACAGAATGGCAAAGCCCTTGGCTGCGTCCCTGAAAGTCATGGTGAATTGCGGATTCCCGATGAGTCCCGCCATGGAAGTTATCTCGCCATTGTGAATGTGGAAATGGCGACCTATCCCACCCAGCGTTTGAATCTGGAAAGCCAACTCTTTTCGTTCCACATACCTGGCGCATGCTGGGTTCCGTTTGACGGCTCTTTGCAGCAACTTCGTCAATGCCCATAGCAAAAATTTGAATTTCAACATGATGTGTGCTTTCGTTTAGTCGGTTTCAATCGTGGGGGAGTTGCTTTATTCGCCGAGAAACTGGACGGCATGTTTCAGAAAACGGTCGGGAAATTGGAACTGCGCGGCGTGCCCGGCGTCCGGGTAGATGAACAGTTGGGCATTCGGAATGTTCTGGGCCATGTGCCAGGAATTGATGGACGGAATCATCACGTCGTTCACCCCATTGAGGATGAATGTCGGCTGCTTGATTTCACGCAAGTGCGCGAACGGGGCTCGTGCGTCGAGTTTGGGCAAGTAGTACATGTTGGCCTCGATCTGGGCCTGTATGACTGCGGGCGAACTGGGCGGATCCTGGTCCTTGCGCACATGTCGGCGTTCCCAGAAGGCGCGTCCCGCCTGTTTCGCGGCTTCCGAGCGACCGAAGAAGAGATACAAGAAATCGTCGACAGTTGGGACTGGGCGCGGTGCTCTCTCCAGTACGCCGGGCTCTGAATCGGGATTTCCGCCCCGTGGACCGGTTCCCAGAAGCATGAGCCTGCGAACCAGGTCGGGGTGGCGTCGCGTCAGGTCCTGGGCCTGAAACCCGCCCAGCGAGAAGCCCAAAACATCAACCTTGCTGAGTCCAATGGCCCGAATGGCGGCTGCCGCGTCATCGGCCATATCCTCAATGCGCGTGCGGGGTTTGCCTGAAGAGGACGCAACCCCACGACCGTTGAAGAGAATTACTTCGCGTCCAGCCGCCAAGCCATCCGTCATCAACGGGTCCCAATGGTCCATGCCACCACGAAAGTGTTGGAAGAAAAACAGGGGTGGCTGATCTGTCGCAGTGTTGCCCCAGCGGCGGTAGGCGAATTTTTCTCCATCAACTTCGACGAAGCGGGTGGGGGTGTTGATATGTGTATCGGTCACTTTGGAACCCTCGTGTGGGCAATGCTTATCGGGCCAAAAACTCAAGCGCGCTGGGCACAAAAGTAGCGTGATTCTGGAAAATTCCGCCGTGACCGGCATCGGGATAGATGATCAAAGTGCTGTTCGGGAGCCGCCGAGCCAAGTCGTGCGTATTGGGCGTGGGGACCATGCGGTCTGCATCGCCATTCACCACGAGTACCGGCTGCTTAACTACCGACAGATCTGCAGGCGCTTTTTGGCCCCAGGCGCGCAGTGCTTGCAATTGGGCAATGAACGCGCTCACGGAAATTTCCTCGTCGCGATTTTCAGAACGCTCTTTCAGCCGCTCCAGAAACGCCTTGCCCGCTTCGATGCCGCCAGGGGTACGTGTGAAGAAAAGGAACTGCTTCGCATCCTGACCCGTAAAGAGGCCGCGCAACATGTCATAAACGGTCACCCCGGCCACTGAGCTGATGCCTTCGCCCCCGGCAGGCCCGGTTCCCGCAATCACCATTTTGCGGACGAGTTGGGGCTCCTTCAGCACGATTTCCTGGGCAATCATGCCGCCCATGGAAAACCCCAAAAGGTCAACCTGCTTGAGCCCCATGGCCTTGATGAAGGTAATGGCGTCGTCAGCCATTTGCTCCATTGAATTCGCCGGTGACCCGCTGGATGCGCCGATGCCACGGTTGTCAAACGCAATCACATGGTGCTTGGCGGCAATGCCGTCCATGACGCGCGGGTCCCAGTTGTCCAGCACAGCTGCCAGGTGAACCAGAAACACCACGGGTGTGCCGCCATTTTTCTTGCCCATCTCACGGTACGCGTAGGTAACGTCACCTGCCGCAATGGTTTGCGTGGCCACACTCTTCCAGGTATCCCCCGTCGTTTGATTTGACGCAGTAAGGGTTTTCTGCGCTACGGCAGGCACCGTATCTGCCGCCCCAGCCGCAGCGGAAAAGAAAGCGGTAGCTACGGTGAACCCCAGTAAAGTGGATTTCAGGAAGTGTTGAATTGCATCGGTTTTCATGGTCAGGTTCTTTCAGTTTGGAAATGGTTGCATTGGGTGGAGGGTCTGTGGTCAGTTGGCTTGGGGCAGGTAGACCGGCCGGGGTGCCGCGAGGCCTTGACGGATCTGCTGGGTCAAGACATCGCCCAGTACTTCATCGGCGCCTGCTTCCAAGCCGTCGAGCGCGCGCTGGACGATGTCTTCGGCGCTGCTCTTGAGGACGTCAAAGCCGCGCGTCAAATCGGTATCCACGTAGGCCATGTGCAGGCCCAGCACCTGGGTTTTCTGCGCAGCCAGCTCGTGGCGCAGCGCGTTGGTCACCGACCAAGCGGCCGATTTGCTGGCCGAATAGGCCGCCAGCTCACCGCCGTTGACCCACGACGCAACCGACAACACATTGAGCAGCGCGCCGCCACCATTGGCTTTGAGCACGGGAGCGAAGGCCTTGCTGATGTTCAGTACGCCAAAGACGTTAGTCTCAAAGATGCGGCGTGTTACGGCATCGCTGTCCTCGGCCAGAAATCCGCCAGGCTGGGCAATGCCCGCGTTGTTGATAAGCAAGGTCACATCCGATGTGCGCTGAACAGCGGCTGCGATCTCATCCGGCTTAGTGACATCGAGCTGCAAAGCTTCGACACCCGGCAAAGTAACGGTGACGGGATTGCGCGCGGCAGCGTAGACCTTGCGTGCGCCACGGGCGAGCAAAGCGCGCGCAAAGGCTAGACCGATGCCACGGTTGGCGCCGGTAATAAGAACAACAGAATTTTCGATTTTCATGGGGGCTCCTGGGGTTAAAGCGATATTTCGCATGATGGACGTCATATTTCTGGGCATGCCAATGCGTGGAATGCGTCGGCAACGGCTCAACGAACCTTGATAACTACCTTGCCTTTGGCGCGGCCGCTTTCGACGTAGGCCAAGGCCTCGTTGGTGGCCTCAAACGGGAAGACCTTGTCGACGACCGGGCGGATGGCACCCGACTCAATCAACGGCGTGATTTGTCGCAACTGGCTTCCGCTGGCTTTCATGAACAGGAATGAATAGCCCACATTGAGGCGCTTGGCATTTCTGCGGGTGCCAAAACTCAGTACGCGCATAACTTGCTTCACAAACCAAGGGGCCTTGATTTCTTCTGCAAACACGGGGTCTGGGGGGCCGGAAATGGAAATGAGTTTGCCACCCGGCTGGAGTACACCGAGAGACTTCTCCAGCGTTTTGCCATCCTGGCTGTTCAGAACCACGTCGCAGCCGTTCAGCACTTTTTCAAAATCGTCTTTTTTATAATCAATGACGACATCAGCCCCCAGACCTTTCACCCACGCCACATTGCCTGTGCTCGTCGTGGTTGCAACGGTTGCGCCCAGATGTTTGGCCAACTGGATGGCAAACGTACCCACGCCACCAGAGCCAGCCTGAATGAAGACCTTCTGCCCCCGCTTCAGCCGGGCTTTCTCGACCAGTGCCTGCCAAGCCGTCAAAGCGACCAGCGGAAGGGATGCAGCCTCTTCCATGGTGAGATTCTTGGGCTTGAGCGCCAGGGACGTTTCCTTGACAGGAACAAATTCTGCGAACGTTCCAATCCGGAAATCATCCGGCCGGGAATAGACCTCGTCGCCAAGTTTGAAATGCCGCACGCTCCCCCCGACCTTGACGACCTTTCCGGCTACGTCGTGCCCCAGAACAAACGGTGTGCGGTAAGGGAGGATGAGTTTGAACTCTCCATTGCGTAGTTTGGCATCCAGTAGATTCACGCCAGCAGCATGTACCTCGACCAGGACCTCGTCATCGCGCAGCTCAGGCATGGGAACGTCGGCAAGAGTCAGCGTGCTCTTTTTTCCATAACGATCAACGGTAAATGCTTTCATGGTTTTTCCTATTTTTAAAAGTGGTTGGGGCGCAACCCAAGGGCTAGTGCTATCAGAGACTTTCACATGATGGTCGTCATATTAATGGGCAAAAAAAGGTCAGTCGGTAGATGTGGTGGCGGACAGCGCCAGGCTCTTCAATGTTGCATTGCACAGCGCGTCAGACAAGGCTGGGTCATTAACAGCACGGGCCAGCATCAAGGTGCCCACCATCGTGGCCACGGTCACCAGCGCACGCTCGTGTGCGGCGGGTTGTCCCCAGTCAGGCAACTGGCGGGCGACCAGATCAATCATCTCTTTGATGCGGCGCGTGGCGGCAAGGCGCACCTCAGGCGATTGGCGGGGCATTTCAGAGCCCAGCGCTGAAATCGGGCAACCGGTCTCAATACTCTCCAGATGTTGCTTGGAGAGATAGGCCTGCATGAGCGCCTGTAGCGCCTGCTCGGGTGGCACTGCCGCGATGACACTCGCCGCAGCGGCATTGGATTCGGCACCCGCACGGTCTGCCGCTTCGGCCAGCATAGCTTCACGGGATGCGAAATGGGCGTAAAAGGCCCCATGTGTCAGACCCGCTTCTTTCATGATGTCGGCGACGCCGGTACCGTTGTAACCACTGCGGCGTATCGCACGCGCAGCAGCACCGACGATGCGCTCGTGGGAGGCTTCTTTGGTGGAGCTTCGGGATTGGGTGTCATTCTTTCGCATGATGCTTATCATATCGAAGTTTATTCAATCGTGCAACTGGCGATTTATGCTTTGACGAGAAATGCATGTGGGCGGCCTGAAGCCGGACACATCTGCGAGTTCTCAGCTGCCACTGTTGGGTCGATGAGCGATTGCACCCCAAAACGCCAGAAGCGATAAGCCCAGATTTGCAGCCAGTACGATGCAGAACGCCGTATACACCGGCACCGACAGGGAGGCTGCAATACCAATGGCGATGGCTGCGCAGCCCATTTGCAGGAAACCAAGCAGTGCGGATGCCGCTCCCGCCTTTTGCCCGAAAGGTTGCAATGTGATGGCGGTGCCCAGCGGGTTAATCAGCCCCATGCCCAGCAGAAACACCGTGATCGCAAACGAGAAGTAGTAGACGTCTTCCCAGCCGAGCAGCAAGGCGATGCTCCCGGCCAGCGCAATCAGGATGCCCGCGCGCGCTGCCCGAATCTGACCCCATCTGTGTGCCAGTTTAGGTGCCAAAATTCCTGCGCCGAACACCACAAAGACGGTGGAGGCGAAGAACAGTGAAAGCCCCAGCGGCGCAAAGCCAAAGCCGGTCATCAGAATGGCCGGTGCCATGGCAAAGAACATGTACAGCGAGCCGATGACCAGGCTGACCGACAACGCCGGTGCAATGAAGCGGCGATCCCCCAGCAATAGGCCATAGGTCTTCAAGATGGCGGTTATGGAGATCGGTGCGCGCTTATCGGCACTATGCGTTTCTCCCAGCTGGCTCCAATAGCGAATCCCCAGCAGTACCGCCAGTATCGCGACCACACCAAACGTGGATCGCCAGCCCAGCACGCTGTTCAGTGCGCCACCCAGCAATGGAGAAAACCCGGGCGCTGCGGCCATGGCCACCATGATCAACGACAACGCACGGGCCAGCGTTTCACCCTCGAACAGGTCACGCGCAATCGCGCGCGACAACACAGAGGTGGCGCACACCCCAAGTGCTTGCACGATGCGGCCGACGATGAGTTGCGACAAGTTGTCTGCCAATGCGCACAAGACGCTGCCTGCGACAAAGACCATCAGCCCGCTCATCACCAACCATTTGCGCCCAAAGCGGTCAGACAAAGGTCCCACGAAAAGCTGCCCTACGGCAAAGGCGACAAAGAAACTGGCAAGTGTTGCACTCAGGTCCTTCACCGAAGTACCCAGATCTCCTGCCATAGTTGGAAAGGCAGGAAGGATGATGTTTGTGGCCAGAGATCCCAGCGCGGCAAGACCTGCCAGCAATAGCAGCAGATGACCGGTCAGCAGGTTTGGGGGCTCAGTGAGTTGTTGCATCGCTGGTCTCCTCATCAAGGGACGCGATACAGGTATCGAGCAAGTCGTGCAACGCCAAGACGCACTCCATGCCTAGTCGTTCGTTAAGAGCTAGTTGGGCTGCTTTCCACGCGCGCTGCCCCTCGGCACGTATGGCATGACCCGCAGCGGTTGCTTCGACCAGACGACTTCGAGCGTTCTCACCGGCACCGACTCTCAGCCATCCCTGAGCCGCCATTGGCTGGAGATTGCGGGTCAATGTTGAAGCGTCCATTTGCATGCGCTTGGCGAGGTCGCCTGGGCGAATCGGCCCGAGTTTGACGACATGTGAAAGCAACGCGTACTGCGTGTTCTTCAAGCCGACTTCGGACATGTAGTGGTCGTAGTGCCGCGTCACCATGCGTCCCAGTTGGCGCAACTTCAGGTTGGTGCAGCCCTGTGGCTTGGAAGCGTTTTTCATGATATATATTGTACCTGCAACCTTTGTAGATACAACTAAATAGGACGCTTTGATGACGGCAGATCAGACACTTACCAGCTGGAAGGAAAAAGAGCTCACTGTGCGTGCACGCTTGCTCGCACCTGGCGTTGCGCCACGGAGACAGGTCTTTGGAATGACGGGAATGGAGGTGTTTGAGGCAATATTCGCAGGAGCGCTGCCGCCCGCGCCCATAGGCGATTCGCTGGATTTCATCCCGGTTCACATGGAACCAGGTGTTGCCATCTTTCAAGGCAAACCCCAACTTCGGCACTACAACCCTTTGGGAACGGTGCACGGAGGCTGGTTTTGTACCTTACTGGACTCAGCGGTGGGTTGCGCCGTGCATACGACCTTACCAGCGGGAAGGGGTTACACAACGCTCGAATTGAAGGTCAACATGCTGCGTCCGCTCACGGATTCAGTGCCACTGGTTCGTGCTGAGGGCAAGGTGATTCATGGTGGGCGCCAAGTCGCCACGGCTGAGGGGCGCATTGTGGGTCCGGATGGGAAACTCTATGCCCACGCCACGACCACTTGCATGATCTTTGATCACGCCGGCATTTGAGATACGTATAGTTCGTACAAATAGGCCAAAGCAGTCGGAACAACAGCCCCTACTTCCATCGGTAGCGTTCAGATTTCTGCTCAAGCCATGCGCGTGCCCACCACTGGAGCCTCACGTATCGGCAGGTTGACCAGCGCCGCTCCGGCGGCGAGCATGATGTCTGCGTACCACATCCAGTTGTAGTCGCCGAAATGGGCGATCGCCAAGCCACCCAGCCAAGCGCCCATGAAGCCACCGATCTGGTGTGAAAGCAGCGTCATGCCAAACAGTGTGGCGAGATAGCGTGCGCCGAACAGTTTGCTGACCAAGGTGGCCGTGGGCGGCACCGTGGCCAGCCAAGTGAAACCAAGTCCGGCGGCAAATGCGTAGAAGGTCCACTCAGTTTTGGGAAGCAGTAGGTATGCAATAACCAACACCGCTCGCGAACCGTACATCCAGGCCAACACGTGCTTGCTGCGGAATTTGGTCACCGCCGAACCGGCATACAGACTCCCAAAGATGTTGGCCAAACCGATGATAGCCAGCGACCAGCTGGCCACAGTAGGCGGCAAACCGCACAGGTCGACCTCACCCGGCAAATGTGTCACCAGGAAGGCGAGATGAAAGCCACACGTAAAAAAACCCGCATGCAATAGCCAATAACTGCGGTCGGCAAAAGCGGTCTTAATTGCTTGCCGCAGACCCGTGTCCGGCTCAGGATGCACCTGTGCCGCATGGGTCTTGGCCGTCAGCCTGCCTACCAGTGGCAGGGCAGCCAGCGTAAGCACAGCCGTGGCCCACATCGAACCCATCCAGCCCACGTTCTGGATTAGCTTCTGGACGACGGGTGCAAACACGAACTGGCCGAATGATCCCCCTGCATTGATCACTCCCGAAGCTGTACCCCGAGCTTCGGCTGGCATGCGCTGCGCTGCCGCTCCGATCAACACCGAAAAACTTGCAGCACCGGCACCCGCCGCCGACATAACCCCCAACGTGATGGCCAGGCCCATGCCACTGGTCATGAGTGGTGTGATGGCCGAAGCCAACGCCATCAGCAACACGCCCCCCAGCAACACACCGCGCGGTCCATGCCGGTCTGCCAATGCCCCGGCAATAGGTTGGATGGCGCCCCAAACAAACTGGCCGATGGCCAGGGCCAGGCTGAGCGCGACGATGCCAAGGCCAGTGGAGGTGTTGATCGGGCTAACGTACAAGCCAATCGACTGGCGCATACCCATGGTAATCATGAGGATGCCCGCCGCGGTCAGTGTGACAACCCAGGCGCCAGGATGCTTGAGTGAATGAAACATGCGTGTCTTTCGGGTGAATGTGTAGAGGGGATACGCAGCCAAGCGACGCTCCATCCATGTAGGTAATTTTTCCCTACGTCACGCTATCTGACAAACGATTAAACTTTTCCCATGCAATAGAAAAACTTAGTCATGAAAACCACATTACCCGTTAAAGCGCTTCTGGTTTTTGATGCGGCTATGCGGCACAACAGCTTCACTATGGCGGCAGAAGAACTCCATGTCACCCCTGGGGCAGTCGGGCAGCAAATCCAGAAGCTCGAAGCATGGCTGGGCGTCGCGCTTTTCGCACGCATGGTGAGGCAGATCCACCCTACGGCGGAGGCCCAGCATTATTGGTCCAATGTACAGCCCGCACTCGCTCGCCTGCAACATGCGAGCGAACAGATTCGCCTGCGCCAGGTTAATGAGGTCTGGTTATCCATGCCACCGACGCTCGCTGCCAAATGGTTCGCGCCTCGAATGGCGGGTTTTCTTGCCCAGTGGCCCGATATTTCCCTGCACCTGGGGGCCACGACGGCAATAAGCGATTTCGAACGCGACCGAGTTGACCTCGCAATTCGCTATTTCGACGGCGCAGATGCTTCACTGGAGTCCACCCTGCTTTACGCTGACGAAGTCCGGCTCTATTGCGCGCCAGACTATGTCAAGGAACTGCGGCTGCAGGTACCCAGCGATCTGGTGCGCGCAACCCTGCTGCACACTACGCTGCAACCCCATTGGAAATCATGGCTCCAGCGATTCAGCACGCTCTCGGATGCACAAATCGAAGCAATTCCACACTTGCATTTTGACCAGTCCCTGCTTGCAATAGAAGCTGCACGCTACGGCCAAGGTGCGGTACTGAGCAGTGCGATCCTGACGGAAGCCGAGATGCGCGATGGTGCTTTGTGTGAGCCGTTTGAGTGCCGTCTGCCTGTGACAAAGGGATACTACGTGGTACACCACAAAGGAACGCCCCTGCGGCCCGCCGCATTGGCCTTAAAGAATTGGTTACTGCAAGTGGCTGGTTCCGAGCCTTTGTCCTAAACGCCTGATTTCAGGCACAGCAGCTGGTAACTGCAAATTCAGCTTTGGGCACGAAGCAGGCAAATAAAAAAGTCTTGTGAAAGTCCGCAGTCAGTGTTTTGCAACCTGAAGTTCAGCCACCAAATTTGCGCGCCGGGTAAAAGGGCTTTTCTGCGTTCAACCGTCCAGATTTGCCGAATTTATTGGTCAAAACAGCCTCTAGCCCCCGTCAAATATGCGTAACAAGCTATTATTTATATAGCATTTCCTACAGGTAGGTTGTTGATTCCGCCCTTTCCAGTCATCTCCCCAACGTGGCGGGCGTCCGCGCAGGGGAAACCAGAGCCAACTACTCCGGACGGTCCAGCTTGGTAGACAACAGAATGGTTGAAAAGGTGTCTTCAACCCCTTTGACCGAGCGGATGCGATCAATCAGGGC
>Ga0154020_10008900_pt1 | contig 11614 bp, 8 predicted proteins | sample Klosneuvirus_201_FD_109709 | JGI IMG/M metagenome (GOLD analysis project Ga0154020, IMG submission 109709) | Active sludge microbial communities from wastewater, Klosterneuburg, Austria - Klosneuvirus_20160825_MG | ecosystem: Engineered > WWTP > Aerobic digester > Activated sludge | place... | reverse complement strand
GGGATGTGCTTGTAGACGGCCGCCTTGCCGATGCCCATGGCGATGCCGACCAGGAAGGCCAGCCCGGTGAAGACCCAGATGTTGGCCTGGAAGACGATGTGCGTGACCCCGCGTGCCAGGAGCTGTTTGCGCACCACCTGGTCGCCGACCTGCACAATCGGCGTCTGCCAGCGCTGCAGGTGCGGCCACACCAGGTCGTCACTGACCTGGTGCTGCGCCGGCGGCTTGCGCAGCTTGTAGGTCACCGCGCCCACCGTGATGGCCTCGGACGACACCGCGGTCACGGTGCCCTTGCCGCGCGCCATCACGCTCTCGCCCGGCGAGGTGATGTCCATGCGCGGCACGATCAGCAGCATCGAGGCCAGGACACAGGCGCCCAGCACCCAGTACATGGTGGTGCGCGCGCCCAGCTTGTCGCTCATCCAGCCGCCCAGGGCGCGGATGAGGCCCGAGGGCAGGCTGAACACGGCCGCCAGCAGGCCGGCGGTCGCCAGCGAGGCGCCATACACGCTGACGTAGTAGGGGATCAGCCACTGCGCCAGCGCCACGAAGCCGCCGAAGACCAGGAAGTAGTACAGCCCGAAGCGCCACACCCGGAGCTGCTTGAGCGGCCGCAGCTGGTCGGCCAGGGTGCGCCGAGTGGCGCCCTCGACCTTCTTGTTCTCGGTCAGCACGATGAACAGCAGGGTCATGCCGACCAGCAGCGCGGCGTACAGGCGCGGCAGCATGCGCCAGTTGTCGAGGTGCTTGCCGCCATCGGTCAGCCAGCTGAGCAGCAGCGGCGCGCCCATCGAGGTCAGCGCGCTGCCCGCATTGCCGACGCCGAACACGCCCAGCGCGGTGCCCTGGTGCTGCTTCTTGAACCAGACCGAGGTGTACGCGATCCCCACCGCGAAGCCGGTGCCGGCCAGCCCGAAGCCCAGGCTGCCGATGACGAAGCCGGCGTAGCCGTCCGCGAACGACAACGCCAGCGCACCCAGCGCCGCCGCCAGCATGACCACCGGGAAGACCACGCGCCCGCCCCAGCGGTCGGTCGCCATGCCCACCGGGAGCCGCAGCAGCGAGCCGGTCAGCACCGGGATGCCCAGCAGCCAGCCGATCTGGACCTGATCGAAGGCGAAGACCTTGTTCTCGACCAGGAAGGTGATGAGGACGCCGTTCATCATCCAGACCGCGAAGCACGCCGTGAAGGCCAGCGTGTTCATGGTCAGGACGGTGCCGGCCTTGCTGCGCTCGCTCATCGCACGCCCCCGCTACGCGGCGCCCCTTCCGCGCGAGCGCGGTTCCACAGCACGAGCTGCGGGCGGCGCCACAGGTACGGCAGCGGCGCCACCAGCACGTGCATCAGGCGCGTGAACGGAAACACCGCGATCAAGGTGAAGGCGCCGAGCACGTGCAGCCGCGGGATGAGCTTGAGCTCCGCCATCACCGCCAGGTTGGGCTGGAAGGTGAAGATCGAGCGCAGGTACGGCACCAGCGTCTGCACGTACCAGGCGGAGCCCCAGCGGTAGAACAGCGCGACCCACAGCCCGGTGACGATCTGGAACAGCAGCAGCGCATACAGCGCCTTGTCGACCGGCGAGGTGACCGCCTTCAGGCGCGGGTGCGTCATGCGCCGCACCATCAGCAGCACGCAACCCCACAGCGCCAGCAGGCCCGCGGTCAGCCCGGTGACCTCCATGATGAGCAGGCGCAGCGGCACCGCGCCGAACAGCGCGACCTGGCGCGGGATCAGGAAGCCGATGAGGTGGCCGAAGAACAGCACCGTGATGCCGAGGTGAAACGGCACCGAGCCCCAGAACAGCTGCTTGGCCTCGAGGAACTGCGACGACAGCGACGACACCGTGTAGGCGTTCTTGCGGTAGCGCTGGATCGACACCACCAGGAACAGCGCCATCGCCACGTAGGGGAAGGCTCCGAACAGCAGGACATCTGACGTCATGGCTGCGCCTCCTCATTGGCGGCCCGGAACAGTGGCAGGTGCACGGCGGTGCGCTCGGGCGGGCTGGCGCCCGGGAAGGCCGCGTCGAGCTCGCTGCGCAGCGCCTCCAGCAGCGCGCGATACGGACTCGACTGGCCATCCTCGTGCACCACGAACGAGGCCACCATCTTGTCGAGCCCGGGCAGCAGCACCTCGTGTGCCAACCCGAGCGCATCGTCCTCGACACCGGGCCCCAGGCGCGTCAGCAGGCGCAGCACCACCGGCAGGTGATCGGCCAGCTCGGCGCCGGGGTCGACCTCGTGCTTGCGCGCGGCCATCACCATGTTGACCAGGAAGGCGCCGCGCTTGTAGGTCTCGCCGAACAGCTGGTAGCCGAGGTCGAGGCAGCACGGCGCGCTGAGGTCGAAGCTCTGCGTGTACAGCTCCTCGACGGTGTGCGGCTCGCTGCTGGTGATGAAGGCGGCGAAGACCTCCAGCTTGGCGGCGCCAGGGCCAGAGGCGCAGGCGGCGCGCACGCGGGCCAGCGCGCCCGGCAGCGCGTCGCCGGGATACTCCAGCAGCGTGGCGAAGTCGGCCCATGGCCTGGTGGCGGTCACGGCGGCCGCGCTGGTCACGGCGGCGGTCACAGCGCCCTCCGTGGCGGCTCGCGGAAGCCCAGGCCGGCGGCGCCCTTGAACTCCAGCGGGTCGTCGAGCGCCGCGATGGCCTCCTCGCGGTGCGAGGGCGGGATGACGAAGCGCTCGTCGAAGGTCGGCAGCGAGGTCAGCCGGTAGATCTCGTCGGCCTGGCCGCGCGGCAGATCGGCCTCGGCCAGCATGGCCTCGATGTCCTCGGGCTTCAGGTCGCCGACCGTCTCCTGGCGGCGCAGGTAGCGCACCGCCATCATCTTCTTGAGCGCATAGCGCACCTTGCCGACGTTGCCGCCGGCGAACAGCCGGGCCAGGTACTCGATGGGCAGGCGCGACTGATCGAGCGCGCCGAACAGGTCCGGGGTCGAGGTGTCATAGGTGCCGCTCTCGGCGCGCCCCAGCACCGGTAGCAGCGGGGGCACGTAGAACAGCATCGGCATGGTCCGGTACTCGACGTGTAGCGGCAGCGCCAGGCCCCAGTCCTTGACGAACTTGTAGACCGGCGACTTCTTGGCCGACTCGAGCACGCTGTCGTGCATGCCACCGGCGCGCGCCGCCGCGATGACGTCGGGGTCGTTGGGATCGAGGATGAGCTGGCGCTGCGCGTCGACCAGCTCGGCGTCCGACTTGCCGGCCAGCTCGGTGATGCGATCGGCGTCATACAGCAGGATGCCGAGGTAGCGGATGCGCCCGACGCAGGAGTGGAAGCAGGCCGGGGCCTGCCCGGTCTCCAGGCGCGGGTAGCACAGGATGCACTTCTCGCTCTTGCCGGTGGACCAGTTGAAGTAGCTCTTCTTGTACGGGCAGGCGCTGACGCAGTGGCGCCAGGCCCGGCAGCGCTCCTGGTTGAGGACGACGACGCCGTCCTCGCCGCGCTTGTACAGCGCGCCCGACGGGCACGAGGCCACGCAGGCCGGGTTCAGGCAGTGGTTGCAGATGCGCGGCAGGTAGAAGAAGACCAGCCGCTCGATCTCGAACATCTGCGCGCGCTCGGCCGGGGTCATGGCCTCGAGGTTGGGATCCTTGGCGGCGTACAGCGGCGAGCCGCCGAGGTCGTCGTCCCAGTTGGGACCGGCGGTGATCTCCATCGGCTTGCCGGTCAGCATCGAGACCGCGCGCGCGATGGGCTGATCGTCCCCTGCGGGCGCGTCGAACAGGTCCTGGTAGCGATAGGTCCAGGGCTCGTAGTAGTCGTCGATGACCGGCAGCTTGGGGTTGTGGAAGATGTTGGTCAGGCCGCGGTAGCGCCCCGCGGTGCGCAGCTGGACCAGGCCGTTATTGGCCTCCCAGCCGCCGCCGTAGTGATCCTGATCCTCCCACTTGGTCGGATAGCCGGTGCCCGGCTTGGTCTCGACGTTGTTCCACCACATGTACTCGGCGCCCTTGCGATCGGTCCACACGTTCTTGCAAGCGATCGAGCAGGTGTGGCACCCGATGCACTTGTCGAGGTGGAAGACCATGGAGACCTGGCTGCGAACGTCCATCTGCGTCCTCCCTCTCAGAACGTTGGCTTGTCCAGGCGACGCACCAGCACATGGCTGTCGCGGTTGACGCCGGTGGGGCCCCAGTAGTTGAAGTGGAACGTGAACTGCGCGTAGCCACCCACCATCAGCAGCGGCTTGAGCCGGATCCGCGTCAGGCTGTTGTGGCCGCCGGCGCGCTTGTTGCCGCGCAGCGGTGACTTGGGCACGTTGATGGTGCGCTCGGGCGAGTGGTAGATGATGCAGACGCCCTTGGGAATGCGCGCGCTGACGCAGGCGCGGGTGACCACCACGCCGTTGTCGTTGTGGACCTCGACCCAGTCGTTGTCGGTGATGCCGAGGTCGGCGGCGTCACGGTCGTTCATCCAGCACGGCTCGCCGCCGCGTGACAGCGTCAGCATGCGGTGGGTGTCGCCGTAGGTCGAGTGGATGTGCCACTTGCCATGCGGCGTCAGGAAGTTGAGGACCTTGGTGGGCCCCGGGCGCGGCGACGTGATGAGATCGCCGTAGGCGGCCGGCAGCGGCGACGGCTTGTACGTGGGCAGGTGCTCGCCAAAGGCGATATATGCCGGGTGATCCAGGTAGAATGATTGACGGCCTGTCAAGGTCCGCCACGGCACGTCACGATCGACGTTGTAGGTGAAGGCCGAGTAGGTGCGCTTCTGGTCGGTCAGCCCCGACCAGCACGGGCTGTTGAGCAGGCGGCGCGGCTGCGCCTGCAGGGCGGCGAAGTCGGCGCGCACGTGGCGCGAGCCCTCGGCCAGATCGGCCAGGACCAGGCCGGTCTTCTTCTCCATGTACTGGTAGGCGCGGTGCGCCAGCTCGCCGTTGGTCTCGGGCGCCAGGCGGAGGATGGCGTTGGCGGCCTCCTTGGCGGTCGCGATCGACGGGTAGCGCGGCAGCAGGACCTCGCCGCTCGGACCAGCGGTGGCGGCGTGGCCGTTGCCACTGCCGTTGTGGCCGTTGCCCCCGGGCTTCCCGTTCGGGCCGTCGTGTACATGCGGAAGCTCGACATGGCCACGCCCCAGCACCCGCCCGCTGGTGCCCTCGATGTTGCCGGTCTCGCGCACCAGCTCGTCATAGAAGTCGGCGCAGTCGTACTTCACGCCGTGCGCGCCCAGCCCCTCGCTGCGCACCTTGGGCCCCAGCGAGATGAAGCGCTCGTACAGGTGCTGGTAGTCGCGCTCGACGAACGACAGCTTGGGCCCGGTCTTGCCCGGGATGTACTCGCACTCGCCGCGCCCCCAGTCCTGCATGGTCGGCTGCGCCAGCTCGTCCGGGCTGTCGTGCGCCAGCGGCGACATCACGACGTCCATGACCTGCGCCGGCAGGTGGCGCCCGGCCAGCTGGCTGGTGCGCTTGGCGATCGACTTGAAGATGTCCCAGTCCGAGCGCGACTCCCACGACGGCGGCACCGCCTCCGACAGCGGGTGGATGAAGCTGTGCATGTCGGTCGAGTTGAGGTCGTCCTTCTCGTACCAGGTCGCCGCCGGCAGGACGATGTCGGAGTACAGCGCCGAGGTGTCCATGCGGAAGTTCAGGTCGACGATGAGATCCATCTTCCCGGTCGGCGCCTTGTCGTGCCAGGTCACCTCCTTGACCAGGCCGGCGGCGGACTCCTCGGCGATCGAGTTGTGGTGCGTGCCGAGGTAGTGGTTGAGGAAGAACTCGTGGCCCTTGGCCGAGGCCATCAGGGCGTTGCCGCGCCAGATGTAGAACACGCGCGGCCAGTTCTCGGGCGCGTCGGGGTCCTCGACCGACAGCGGCAGATCGCGCGAGCCGATGCGCTTGGCGATGCGCGCCAGCTGCTCGGCCTGGGTGCCACCCTCGGCGGCGGCCTTGCGCGCGACGTCGAGGCTGGACTCGTTGAACTGCGGGTAGAACGGCAGCCAGCCGCCGCGCACCGCCTTGGCCTGCAGATCGGCGGTGTGCTCCTCGCACAGCGGCACGCCCTCGGGGTTGGAGCCATAGGCCTGGTGGCCGGCGTCGTAGCGCCACTGGTCGGTGTGCATGTAGTGCCACGACGGCGCGTTCTGCAGCCGCGGCGCGCCGCTCCAGTCGCGCGCGAAGGCCAGCGCCGACCACGGCGCCATCGGGGCCAGCTTCTCCTGGCCGACGTAGTGGTTGAGGCCGCCGCCGTTCTTGCCGACGCAGCCAGTCAGCATCAGCGCCACGATGCCGGCGCGGTAGATCAGGTTGTTGTGGTACCAGTGGTTGATCCCGGCGCCGATGATGATCGAGCACTTGCCGCCGGTCTTCTCCGCGGTGCGGCCCCACTCGCGCGCGAACTGCACCACGGTGGCCCGGTTGACGCCGGTGAAGCGCTCCTGCCACGCCGGGGTGTACATCGCGGTGTCGTCGTCGTAGCTGGCGGGGTACTCACCGGCCAGGCCGCGGCTGACGCCGAACTCGGCGAACAGCAGATCGTAGACCGTGGTGACCGGGATCTTGCCGTTCACGGTGTCGACCCAGCGCACCGGCACGCCGCGCTTGCGCGTGGCCTGCTCGGCGAAGTCAGCCAGCGCCACCTGCAGCGTCTCGCTGCCCGCAGTGCCGAGCAGCGTCAGCGCCGGATCGATGGCGGCGCCATCGCTGGGGTCGACCATCTTGAGGTTCCAGTTGCCCTGCTTGCTCTGCCAGCGATGGCCGACCGAGCCGCCCGGCGTGCGCAGCGTGTCCGACAGCTTGTCGAGCACCAGCGGCTTCCACTGGTTGTGCTCCTCGCCCTTGCGCGAGGCCAGCGCGTCCGCCTTGAGCAGCTGGCCCGGCTTCCAGCAGCCATTGGCCTCGTCCTTCTCCAGCTTCACCAGGCAGGGCGAGTCGGTGTAGCGCTTGATGTAGTCGAGGAATGACGCGCTGGGGGCATCGACGTGGTGCTCCTTGAGCAGCACGTGGTTGACCGCCATCCAGAACGCGCCGTCCTGGCCCGAGTTGATGGGCACCCACTGATCGGCGTACTTGGCGACCTGGTTGAAGTCGGGCGCGAAGACCACCATCTTGGTGCCGTTGTGGCGCGCCTCGGCGGCGAAGTGGCAGTCCGGGGTGCGGGTCATGTTGAGGTTCGAGCCCATGACCGCGGTGAACTTGGAGTGGTACCAGTCGGCGCTCTCGGCGACGTCGGTCTGCTCGCCCCAGATCTCGGGCGACGCCGGCGGCAGGTCGCAGTACCAGTCGTAGAACGACAGGCACACGCCGCCGACCAGCTGCAGGAAGCGCGCGCCGGCGGCGTACGACAGCATCGACATCGCCGGGATGGGCGAGAAGCCGGTGACCCGATCGGGGCCGTACTTCTTGATGGTGTAGACCGTCGACGCCGCGATGATGTCGAGCACCTCGTCCCAGCTGGCGCGGCGGAAGCCGCCCTTGCCGCGGGCGCGCTGGTACGACGCGCGCGCCTTCTCGTCGGCGACGATGGAGGCCCAGGCCTCGACCGGGTCCTCGAACTTCTTGCGCGCCGCGCGCCACAGATCCATCAGGCGTCCGCGCAGGTAGGGGTACTTCACGCGCAGCGGGCTGTACAGGTACCAGCTGAAGGAGATCCCCCGCTGACAGCCGCGCGGCTCGTAGGGCGGGATCTCGGGGTCGATGGTCGGGTAGTCGAGCGCCTGCATCTCCCAGGTGACGATGCCCTCCTTGACGTGGATGTTCCACGAGCAGCCACCCGTGCAGTTCACGCCGTGGGTGGAGCGCACGACCTTGTCGTGCTGCCAGCGGTTGCGATAGAACTCTTCCCAGCTGCGCGTCTGCGGGTCGACCAGATCCTTGATCCAGCTCATGAGTGCCCTCGATTGCCTTCCTCGCGGACGCCGCGCGCCCGGCCGCGCCAGGCCAGCCCGATGGCGCCCAGCGACGTGAACAGCCCCAGCACGCCCAGATAGACGAAGTTGCGATCGACGCCGCTAGGGCTGCCGTCCTTCGCGGTCGCCGCCAGGTAGGCTTTGAGCTGGAACTGCTCGGCGTCGAGCAGCGGCCGCCCGGTGTAGATCCGCTTCATCAGCGGGAACGGCGTCGACGCCAGCGCGCTCGACAGCCCGTTGTCACCGAGGCGCGCGTAGACGAAGGTCAGGTCCTTGGCCAGGGTACCGCCGCCGAGCAGGCCGGCGCCGCGCGCGTGGTGGCACGAGATGCACGGCGGGCCGCCACCGCTGAGCCGGGTGTCACCGGCGAACAGCTTCTCGCCCGCGGCGATGTCGGCCGGGGTGGCGTCGTTGGCGTGCTTGATCTTGCCCAGCGTGATCTTGCAGCCGCCGGCGGCGCTGCAGCCCTCGAGGTAGCCGAGCAGGTCGTTCATCTCGGCGTCGGTGAAGGTCTGCTCGGGCATGCGCACGCCCTTGAACTTCGCCAGCAGCGCGCCGGCGACCGGATCGCCGCCGTCGATGATGGCGCCGGGGTTGCGGATGAAGGGGATGAGCCAGCTGCGCTCGCGTCGCGTGGTGACGCCGAGCAGGTCGGGCCCCGCGCGGTCGCCTTCGCCGATGGTGTGGCAGCCGCCGCAGCGCTTGCCGAAGGCGATGGCGATGGCCGGCGGTTCGGGCGCGGCGTCGGCGGGTGTCGCCGCGGGCGCCGCCGCGGCGGTTGCGGGTGCGGGTGCGGCCTGTGCGGGCGTTGGCTGCTGAGCATGCACGGCCGCGGCACCCACGGTCAGACCGAGCAGCACCACCGAGAAGGAGACCCTCATGGCCGGCCGACAAAGCAACCGTCGTGCCTGAGCTGGTCTGAGCCTTGCTCTTTGCAGCCGTCATGAAGAATGAAGAGGATGAGGTCCCATCGATTCCCATCGAGGTGACCGAGGCGATCTGGACCGCGTTGCAGAGCGACCCGGCGACCGCGGACCCAATGAATGCGCTGCTGTTGTGGACCGAGCTCGGCAAGGGGCTGGCCGGCACCCTGGAGCGCAAGGGTGCGGATCTCGGGCTGCTCAGGCGCACCGTGCTGGCGCACTGCGGGGCCCCACCCGACGCCGCCGCCCTGGCGCGCTGGTTCTATCGAGTCGAGCCAGAACGCCGGCTTGCCCGCGAGACTGTGGCCGCGTCCCTCGCGCGCATCGAGCAGGCCATCGAGAAGGCGTCGGCGCCGCTGGCGCACCAGAGCACCGGCGGCGAGGGCCAGCGCAACCTGTTCATGGCCATCGTCGCGGGCTGGTTTCCCGTGGGGCCCAGCATCCTGCGCTGCCTGCCCGAGGGCGCCCGGGCGAGCGAGAGTCAGGTCATGGCGGCGCTGGGCGGCTGGTGCAGCAAGTACCTGCCCGAGGACCCGTCAGGCGCGCGCGATCTGGGCGTCCGCGTGACCCGCGGCGGCGAGGCCGGCGAGGAGCATCCCGCACGGCTTGCGGCAGCCGCCGCGACGCCCGCAGAGGATTCGCGATCGTGATCTGGCACCAGGAACCACGCGCACGATGCATGGGATGGCATGCATCTGATCCGTGCCATCCCATGCATCATTTCATTGGGTTCCCATGATTCGCCACGACGAGGTGCGGCAATGATCCAGATCGGCTCTCGCCCGCAACAATCGACCTCCGAGCCCGATGCGGTCGATCTCCTGCTCGGTTGTCATGCCCGCATCCGCAAATTTGTCGCGCTTGGTCGGCGCGTCGCCGAGCCCGGCGGCGCAGCTGCTGCGGAGCGACGCGAGGCCGCGCAAGCCGTGCACCGCTACTTCACCATCGCCCTGCCGCGTCACTCGCACGACGAGGACGAGCTGGTGGTGCCGCGCCTCCTGCTCGTGCATCCTCCCGCGGCGTTGCCGCGCGTGCTGGCGACGATGTCCGGTCAGCACGAGGATCTGCATCGCCTGATCGATCGTCTGACGCCGCGCTGGGCCGCGCTGGCAGCGAGCGACAATCCCGACATGTGGCTCGAAGACGCCGGTGCCGCGCTGGCCGAGGACACCCGGCGCCTCGACGCCATGTTCGTGACCCACCTCGAGCCGGAGGAGACCATCATCTTCCCGGCCATCCGTCAGCTGCTGCCGGAGCACGTCCAGCGCGAACTGCTGAGCGAGATTCGGGCCTTCCGCCAGCGCGAATGAAACTGGCGCGACACTTGCTCGTGCGAGCGTCGCGACACTTTCAGTCCTGGAGGCTGCCCCATGTCCCGCGCTTGGTTCCGTATCGTCCTCTCGCTGTGCGCTCTCCAACTCGCTGGTGCCGGTGTGGCGTGGGCCCAGGACGCCGAGCCTGCACCTGCGCCCGACGAGACCACGGCGACGCCGCCTGCCGACGACACCAGCGCCACCACGACCGCACCTGACGAGACGCCGCCGCCCGACGAGGCCACCGCGACGCCCCCCGACGACGGCGCCGGCGCCGAGCCGACCGCGATGCCCGCGGCCGCGCCAGCGCCGGGCAAGCCGCGCCTGACGCTGCCCAAGGGCAAGCTCGGCATCGCGCTCAACTTCGAGGCCAATCTGTCGAAGGAGCTGGCCTTCAAGCCGGTCTCGCTGGCGCCCGACATCTCGTACGGCGTGACCCCGAAGCTGACCGTGATGCTGGTGCACTCGCGCTTCGCGACCACCGGCTTCCGCGGCGCCGCCGGCAGCGGGCTGTGCTTCACCGGCAAGGACAACGGCTGCCCCAAGGCCTACAACAATGTCGGCTTCGAGGCGCTGTTCGCGCTGCTCGAGGACAATCTGAAGGTGGCGGCCAACGCCGGCGTGCACCTGGTCGACATCGACCAGACCTGGATCGATCTCAAGGTGGGCGCCAAGATCCGCCATGACGTGGGCAAGCTGTTCGTGACCTTTCTGCCCGCGGTCTACGTCGGCCTGAACAAGCGCGACGAGGGCAACAAGGGCTCGCTGTGGGCCCCGGTGGCGCTCTGGTACAAGGTGATGCCCAAGCTGGCCGTCTTCGTGAGCAGCGGCATCAAGGGCCCCATCAGCAAGTTCGAGGACGGCTTCACCATCGCGGCCGGCGCGGGTGGCCAGTTCATGGTCAACAAGAAGGCCCATGTCGGCGCATCACTGATCTTCCCCAAGGTCACCGGCGCCGACGCGGTGCCCGCCAAGGGCGCCGACGCCCGCTACCTCCAGCTCTGGGTCGGCTACACGCTGTAGCGCCCGCCGGACTGCCTCACCCCCTCAGCCCTCAGAGCAGCCCGCCCACCACCAGCCCCAGCAGCGCCAGCGTCAGCAGCAGGAGCTCGCGCACACCGACGCGCGCGGCCGAGACCTTGCCCGCCGGCTGCACCAGCAGCTGCAGCACGACATCGAGGCCACGCGGCAGCAGCGCCAGCGCCAGGCCGCGCGACACCGGCGCGACGCCGGCCATCCCGGCACCGGACCCGGCTCCGAGCGCGACCGCGGTCGCGACGGCGACCACGACCAGCCCGGTCAGCATGATCTCGCGCCGGCCCTGGGCGCGCTCGCGCGGGCGCAGCAGCGCGCGCACCAGCGGCACCGAAGCCGCCGCGTGCACGGCCAGCAGCAGCGCCACCGTCAGCGCCAGCGTCGAACCGGCGCCGCCAGTGAACGCGACCAGCCCGGCCGCGCCGCCCAGCGCGGCCATGCCGACGACCTCGAAGCGCTCGGCCCGCAGCTGCCCCATGCGGCGCACCAGCCAG
>Ga0154020_10008899_pt1 | contig 11615 bp, 12 predicted proteins | sample Klosneuvirus_201_FD_109709 | JGI IMG/M metagenome (GOLD analysis project Ga0154020, IMG submission 109709) | Active sludge microbial communities from wastewater, Klosterneuburg, Austria - Klosneuvirus_20160825_MG | ecosystem: Engineered > WWTP > Aerobic digester > Activated sludge | place... | reverse complement strand
ATCTTTTGTATGAATTTAGTTCTGTGTATTGGAGTTGGCCCTATTTGGAGTAGTGCGTCTCTATGCTTCTTGGACCCATAGCCCGCATTGTTTGCTAAGTCAAACTGAGGATAATCCTCGTCTAGAGACTCCATCCACTCGTCTCTAAGTATTTTGGCTAGGATGCTTGCGGCACCGACTTGCCAGTGATTTACATCTGCTTGAGGCGCTACATATTGTCTTTTGTAAGAGAAACTATCTACAGGGTTTATCCCATCAACAATTAAAAATTCTGCTGCCTTACTCAAATCAGCTAGGGCTCTTACAAAAATAGTTTCATTGGCTGGGTTAATCCCCATTTCATTAATCTCTTTAACACTGCACCAACCCACTCCCATGTCACAAAAGTAGGGACTCTTCAATATAGCTAGATACACCTCTTTCATTTTTTGCTTATCTGAGAACTTCTTAGAGTCCTTAACTCCCTTTATTGGGCAAGTACCGTCTCTTGTAACCTTGAAGGTGGCGGCCACTGCTAAAATAGGTCCTGCTAGGGCTCCTCTTCCTACCTCGTCCATTCCGGTTATGGTATCTATATTGGTGGGCATTTGTATCATAGGTATTAGCTCTCCTACTAATTTCTTATCTCATAGGATTCTTATTCATTGGTGGACCTAACCTTCTCTTAATACAAAGATCCAAAATTAACTTGCCTTCTGGATGTCTAATCTTTTCTATGTAGCATTCATTGGCCTTGGCAAATTCGTGAGCTATAACTTGAAAGGGTTTATAGTTCTTTGAACACCACCCTTTGCTGAGGGTGAATACTACATGTTTCTTTAGTGGATCTACATCATCTTCTATAACAAAACTCCTTAGATCTCCCTCAGTTGCTTGATTTATTATAATTTGTAGTGTATAAATCCATAATAATCTAGGAGACATAGGTGCCATCTTTCAAAATAGAAGAAGATAGAGAAAGTTACTACCGGGTTAGGGGTGAGGGACCTGTTATTATATCAGAGGGGAAACCGGAACTCCGAGAGGAATGGAATAACGAGCCTGATCCGGAAGAGACTTTTGATGCAGAACAAATCTTTGCGCACAATGACCAGTTAATCAATGTAACTCCTTCTATGTTCGTTGAGTTCGCAGTAATGATGCCGGACAAGAAGACTCAAAGATATGTTCCCTTTACCTTTGACAAACGTGAGTATCTTCGTCAAGTTTATGATACAGGTTTTAAGAGAACTCTTCTAAAGTGCGGGCGTCAGGTAGAGAAGTCTACTCTTCTAGGTAATAAATTATTAGCTTACTCTTGTATCATACCCTCTCTTAACTCTCTCTATGTATCTCCTACTAACCAGCAGACCAAAGTCTTTTCTCAGGACCGCTTAAAGGAACCAATAGAGACTTCTCAGTTCCTTAAGAGCTGGACCACTACTAAACTCTCAGATAACGTCTTTCTTAAGAAATTTATCAATCGTAGTCAGATTACTCTTCGTTACGCCTATCTTAACGCAGACCGTACTCGTGGAATCCCTGCTGATTTGGTCTGTATTGACGAGATCCAAGACGTTCTAACTGATAATATTCCAGTTATTGAAGAGTGTGCCTCTCACTCCGAGCTAACAATTAATGGCTTGGTACATAAAGGTGGACTTTTCATGTACTCCGGTACTCCGAAGTCTTTGGATAACACCTTAGAGTATTACTGGGTCAACTACTCTACCCAGAATGAATGGGCTGTACCTTGTCATAGGCATGCCATTATGGGTCCAGACGGTAAGATGAGTAAGGTCTATTGGAATATTCTTACGGAGGATCATATTGGAGTTAAGCACCTCATCTGTGATAAATGCGGCGGAAAAATAGATCCACAAGATCCAATGGCTAAGTGGGTCTCTTTGCACCCTGATGTAGCAAACCCAAGTAGCAGTGCCTATATTCCTAAGCCTTATGAGGGTTATCGAATTCCACAACTCATGGTACCGTGGATCTCTCATGATGATCTAAGGCAGAAGCAAAAAACTTACACCAGAGATAAATTCCATAATGAGGTGCTTGGTCTTTCTTATGACTCTGGTACAAGACCGCTTACTCAACAAGACCTAAGAGACAATTGTAGTGATCATTTCTTACTGACCCCTGCCTTCCTTGCTCGTCTAAAGGAGCACTGTGGTGAAAGTATTCCAATCTATGCAGGTATCGACTGGGGTACGGGAGAAAATACCTACACCATTATGACAATGGCAGCTTATCTTGATGGTTACTTCACCCCCTTCTATTGGCATCGTTTTGAAGGTAGAGAAGTAGAGCCCGTAGTGCAAATGGAGATGATAGAGAAGCTTATTAGTGACTGGAAAGTCAGATTGGTTGGCTGTGACTATGGTGGAGGCTTCGATAGAAATGATACACTAACAAGAAAATTTGGATGGCAGCGTATAGTCAAGTATCAGTACTCTACTCCAAATGATAAGGTACGTTGGGACCAAGGATTAAAGAGGTTCTTAGTTCACCGTACAGAAGTCATGTCAGATATTTTCAATGGTATTAAGAGAAGAACAGTATTTAAGTTTCCTAACTGGGAACAGTTCAGAGCCCCCTTTGGTAGTGATTTTTTGAACATCTTCTCCGAGTACTCAGAGACTCTTAGAATGAATGTCTACAAGAAATCTCCGGATAGCACAGACGACTCATTCCATGCTTTACTACTTTGCTTCTTAGCATCCATGATTCAGATTCCTCGGCCCGATGTTATTGCCCCTGATAGTTCCCCTAATGAGCCTCCTGTATTAGGTTTCTAAGCTAAGAAAAAGAGAGGGAGCGTGCACTCCTCCCCCTCCGGTGCCTGCTAGTTCGCCCGCACCTCACGGACCTGGGCACGGCCGCCCTGGGGCATGGTGACGGTGGTCTCCGTCCCGCTGGGGTTGGCCGTCGCCTTCTTGATGGCCCGGTTGGTCAGGACCTGGTTGATCACGACCGCGGGCAGGACCACGGCGAGGATCTTGCCACCGGTCGCCAGGTAGCTCTTCCATCCGGAAGCGCTCTTGATGCCGGCGCCATCTTCCAGGTTCTGGACCCGCCCCCGCAGGGCATCGAACTCGCTTCGGGAGGCGGCGTTCCTTTCGATGCCCTCCTTGATGGCGTTCAGGATTTCGTTCTTATCGTCGACGGTGAGCATGGTGTCCCTTTCTCCACAGCGAAGAGCTGTGGGGTTTGTTATAGTCCTTATCACATGGGTTTATTGATTTTTTCAGGTGGTCTGGTAGGGGGATTTAGGAGGGGTCTGCTGCTTAACAAGGTACCGCAAAAGCTTCTTTATGGGCTTAGCGCCATCTCTTACTAGGGCCTCAAACCTCTTTTCTGAACCCCCATGAAACTCTACCCAAAGTTTAGAAAGAGAGTCTATGTTCTCTTTACCCTTCTCTAGTAGATCCTCCAATTCTTTATTGTAAGGGGATTTAGCCATAGTCGAAGCAAGTCGGAAGAACGGCTTCCAGGGCTGAGGATCTTTGATTTTAGTAGAAAGGGTTTCTAACTGATCGTATCTGAGCCGCATAAAGTAGCCAGCCAATGGCTCTTCGACGTGAGGAGACCACCCTTTTTTAGAGTACTGGTCTACTACTTTATATAAATGAACAAGTTCTGTTTCTGTAAGATTTAACTTTTCATGTCTGATATTCAGTATTCTTACAACGGTCTCTAAATCCCTTTCTAGCCTTCTTACAGTTGCCGCAAGATTAGCAATGGTTAACTTGTTGACTGGAAAGGGTATTCCAACCTTCTCTGATCTCTCTAATTGTTCTATATCTTTAACAGAAACTTCTATGGTATTACCCACAGGTCTAGTTCGAAGATACCCTTTACGGATATGACGATAAAGAGTTGCTTTAGAAATCTTGAGCCTTTTAACAGCCGCTTCTCGGCTCAAGAATTGACTTCCCATCGTCTGATCTATACTACCATCATTAGCGTTGGAGGTTTCCATTGAATCCTTTCGAAATGTTACTTAGTTCCACTCCTCAAAAAACAGTCAGTCCTGAAGTTCTAGAGATTATAGGACAACAGGCGGCTAGATCTTTCTTGGATAAAAAGGTTCCACTTAATGACGCAGTTGTCAATGCCATTAAGGGGCATCCCGGATTAAATGACGAGCATATTAGACGAATTGTAGAGTTTGCTAATAACGTCACCTTCCAGGAAATGTTTCAAACTCAGGAAAATAAGAACATTCACTTTCCTGTAGCGGATCCAGGTGTAATTTTAAGAGATGTTAGAGATGGTGGTTCTCCTGGTCAAGAGGGTACTTTCGCCTCAACCAAAGATTATAATAATGCTCCCGAGCAGCAGGTAAAGACCGACGGGTTGCAGGATGCCTTTAATGATCTTGATAATAGGCAGCAGCATGAAGGGATTTTTGGTCAAGGGGAGCCTATAGAGAAGAATGCGTATGCCATTAATATTCCTATGGGTGGGCATGCTAACCCAATAGAAGATGTCTTTGATTTGCATCTAAAACTGAAAGCAGCTCATCATGAGCTGTACAGAGCCGCAGCACACTTTGAAGAGTTAGAAAAGAACGCAGCTAGAACCCTCTATCAAACTGCTAAGAGGGAAGTTCTAGATCCAGATGGAGCAGGTATTTCTGGTGTTCTTGCTATTCTAGAAAAGATGGCCTCTCCCATGGAGGCTGCCTTATTAGGAAAATCTATAACAGAGAAGTTGTTAGCAGATGGAGTTCCTGGCTCAGTGATAGAAAAGGGGCTGGAAAAAACTGCCGGCGTATTTGTCAATCCTGAACACCCACTTCCTCAGGCAGTTCACCTATTTCTAGATTCTACTGTAAAAAGCTTAGAAACTCAAGAAGCTCTAAGACAAGTAGAAGATAGTATTGCCGAGACTAGCGCTTTCTTAGCGGGTGCTTAATGGACTACTCACGTTTGGCTTTTACACAAAGACTTCTACGAGAAGTTGGTAAAAATAAAGAAGCTGGCTTGGGTTCCGCTGTGATGGGTGCCGTGGCAAGAAATCCTGGTAAAGCTCTAGGAACGGGTCTTGGTCTACTTGGAGTTGGGGCTACTGCATCTGTAGCTACAAATAGAGCAAAAGCATGGAATGCTGGATTTAATCCTGCTGTTCATCAACAATTAGCAACCCCAATTGAATAGGGATCTAATGGAAACTAAAGAACTGTTTAATAAGCTGGCAGAGGCCCATCCAGAGTTCTATTCTTATTTTCTAGAAACTCAAGGGGAAGTACAAGAGAGCCCTTATAAGGATGAGATTGTAGGTGAGCTATCACATATCGTTAAAGAAGGAATGGGGCAACTGGCTAACTATGCTGCAGGTGTCGGTGCCTCTATTGGTGCCGGTATTGCCTATCATCTTGCAGGCGATTTGTACGATTCCTTACGGCGCGGGCTTACTAAGGGTCGTAACTACAAAAATATGTTATCCGAGAACCCAGATCTTAAAAGACAAGATGGTATGAAAGTTAGAAGAGCTTTTGAGGTTCTTCATAATTTCAACCCCGAATTTTCTGGGAATCCTGTTGTAGCAGGAAGTTTCGTTAGAGACCAGGTTCAACTTAATGAACTGGGTAACATCAGCATGTTAAGCAGTCTTGTGTCTTCACACAAAAGTCTTGCTGATACTAAGAGTCTTTCCACTCCAGGTAATTTACCTATTTGGGATAAAGAAGGTCCTGTTGAGAGAGAGACAAAACTTAAGCAACTTGAGAAGCTGAAAAATGAAGTTGGATCCCAAAGAAGCATGTTAGCTCTAGATCTTCAAGACAAGAGACAAAAGAGAGATCTTAATAAGCAGAAGCTGGATAAAAATTATGGAGAGCATGCGCTCCGCTCCCGCCAGATTGATAATCTTCCAGATAGAGAAGAGGCCTTTACTAGTTCTGAACTGAATAAACAAAAGCTAGATAGAGAGCTTACTATGATGCGGTATTATGATAACTCTCCATATCAACCTGGTTGGGATGAGGATTCTAAAAAGAAGATGGATGAGGTATCGAAGCGTTACTATATTCCAGGTGGTAGGAAGAAGTAATGTTTGATAAAGAGACCAGTTTCAGAGGACAAGATGAGGAGGGTAATGTATTTTGTTATCCTCTTATTGAAGATGGTTTTGTCAAAACAGCGGCTGCCTCTGATTCCAGATTACACCCAGAAATCAAAGAGTTTGTTAGGGCCTTTAGACCCTCTAAGCACGGCATTTATGTTCTAGTAAGTGCCCTAGGTGCGGGTGAGTTTTGGGGATCAAATGTAAATGGAGATTTGTTTCCAGAGGCTGCTCTTATTCATGCTCCGGATAATTGGCTTAGTAGTTCTAGAGAAGAAAAGACTAGATTAGCTAAGACATGGGAATACGGATATCCCACCTTTCTAAATGCCGCTCCTTATAAACACCATCAAAATAAAGATAAGAACAAAGCTTTTGGTACCGTAGAACTCGCTGTTTGGAATCCAGAGATGCACCGGGTAGAGTTAATTGTCTACTTGGATAGAGAACTGTGTAAGGAGTTCGGTGCTTATGATATTATTGAGAGAATAGAGAATGGAGAGTACCCCGATGTCTCTATGGGATGCCGGGTTCCTTACGATGTTTGTACCATCTGTGGGCACAAATCTAAGACCCGTAAGGACTACTGTGAACATGCCCTTAGTATGATGAATAAGATCCTTCCTGATGGTAGGAAGGTGGCTGTTCGTAATGATAGTCCTCGCTTCTTTGATATCTCCTTTGTCTTCATTGGTGCAGATAAGACAGCTAAAGTTATGATGCACTTTAAGGAAGGGCTGGAGAAAGCAGCAGCAGCTCTTCTAGGCAAACCCCATCCACCTATCAAGCATTTAATTCCTCAAGAGATGAAGGCTGGAGTGAGAGAAGAGAAAGAACATACTGTTGATAACACTGTAGCAAAGCAAATTGCCTTGGATCATCTTGCGGAAAACCCGCACTATTACGCTATTTTGCATAGAGCGGGGCTGATGAGGGGGCCTCTTATTGATAAAACTGCGGGGGCTAGAAGAAAAACAGCTTCCCACCGTAAACTAAGCGAGATTACAAAATCGATACCAGCAGGACCTTTTACAGAGAGAACCCTACCTAAACTTGAATCGGCCGAGAAAGATATCCCAAATCCTATGATTGATAAAATGGTAGAAAAAGGATTAGGTCCAGCTCTCTCTACCGCCGGTATGTTAGGTCTAATTCTCAAGCCAAAAGAGTTCCAAAGACTTCTCCTTATTCAAATTGGGGAGAAAGATTTAGCAGAAAAGCTAGATAGTGAAGGAAAAGTGTTCTCTCCCAGTACAGAAATAGATGAATCTATTCCAATCGATAAAGATATGATGGATGAAGACCTAAAGGAAATGTTAAAGACTTTAGTTGAGGATAGAAGTATTGCTGCTCCTTCTCTTCGCAGAAGAACTATTAGAATTACTATTAGTAATAGCCCTAAGGCAAAAACAGAAGTAAATGAACCTGTAATGAAGAAGATAGCAGCCGCTTATAATGGTTATAGAAGTAATTTAATCAAGAAGGCCAATCAAATTGAAAATAGTTTAGTCTCCGATTCCCAACTCTTATCTAATATATTTGGTAAGAGCATGGTAGAGGCCTTCGCCAGTGGAATCGGTAAGACTGCGAGTGCAAGTGTACTTGGCCCCGAGTCATTTGCCTATTTGGTGGGGGCATTTCAAAACCCCGACATTTCACTATCAAAGGAAGCTGAAATGTCACTTACCCAAATGGGTATATTCTCGGAAGCAATGGCCTAGTGGTGCAAAGCACCCCGCAGACAGCCGCTTCTGGGTAAAGGAGAATTAAAATGGACCAGTGGTTAGCCCAAATTTATGGAACTAATGGTGGCGAAGATATTGAGAAGACTGCTCAATACATGCTTCTTGAAAAACTCGCTCAGGAAGAAAACGTAGACCTTTCTGGACTTAACCCAGAGCAGCTAGATCTTCTAGCTCAGCAAGTTTCCCAGCAGGCTCTTACTGCCCAGCAAGGTCAGGCACAGCCCGGACAAGAAGCTATGCCAGAGGGTGTTGACCCAGAACTTCTAGCACTTGTAGAGCAGCTACGTTCTCAGGGTCTAGATGATAGCCAGATTGAGTCGTTCCTTGTAGAGCAGTTTGGTGGAGCAGAAGGACAGGAAGCTCCTGTTCAGGAAGCTCCTCAGGCAGGTGCTCAGGTTGCTCCAGAAGTAGCTCCTCAGCAGGCAGCCCCACAGGCTCAGGCACCTGCCCCACAGGCAGGACAGCCTCAGCAGGGTCAAGGTCAGGGGCAGGGTATGCTAGCTAATCTAGTAGCACAGCAGTTCAATCAAAATGCTCGCCAGCAGCCACAAGCTGCTCAGCCTCAGCTTGGACAACAGGAAGCTGCCCCTTCTCAGGAGCAAATTCAAAAGGAAGCACAGGCCAAGTTCGATGAGGCAGATTTCCTCGGACGTGTAATGGCTCATGCTTACTTCCAGGAGCTTCGTAGCATCTCTTCCGAGAGTGAGAAGACTGCTGGAGTAGGTGAGATTGCAAGACATGCTGCTCACATTGGTGGTGGTGCTGCTCTAGGCGCAGCAGGCGGAGCTGTTGGTGGTGCCACTCAGGGGTATTTAACTGGTGGGGATGTTGGTAAGGCAGCAAAAAGAAATGCTGTATTAGGTGGATTAGCGGGTGCAGGCGGTGGTCATATGATTCACCGCGCAGGCGGAATTCAGAAGGCAATTCCAGCTGCACTTGAGGCAGCAGAGGGTCTCGGTAAGACAGCAGGACAGGCAGCTATTGATGCCCTAGTACAAGCTCGTGCAGTTGAGCTTCTTCGTGCAAATGGATACAAGTTCTAATTAGACGGGGAGGGGAGCAATCCCCTCCCCATTTTCTTTTAGGTGATAGATGTCTTCTAAGGAAGTATCAGTAATGAGAGTATCAGTGATGGATCCTCGTATTGCTAATGCTTTCTCTAATGAGTTAGAGAAGATTGCTGGAACTCTGCATAATATTCAAGAAGGTGGCCATAGATTTATGGAATTACTAAAGGGTGGTCGCCACGTCGGAGTTGCAGGTAGTAATGGTTTAATGAAGGGTATGATTAGACCAGGTAATCATTCTGGCGCATATAGTGGAAAATTGAGAGCAGCTATTCCTGATTTTAAACCACATGAGATGCAGGATGAGGCGCTACGTAGTCTCGTCGCTAGAGGGGCTGTAGGAGTACCTGTTGGAGCAGGCTTAATTGGAGCAGGTAAAAAAATAAAGCAAGAATTATCTATGCCGCCAGTAGAAGAAGACTTCCCAAACAACTATAAATACGCCAATCTATCTAATGCTATAGGCACGATGCCTGCTAATCCAACTGGACTAAGTGAAGTGAAAAGCACAATTCCAAATAAGCCACTCTCGGGGAAGACCCCGAAGTACTCAAAAGTTCACTCGGCTCCGACGCCAAATCCGGCTGCGAGCCACCAACCAGTAGCAGCCGCACCTGCCGTGCGAGCATAATAATAGTTTAGGAGCCGATTATGCAGAAGCTAGCTCACAACCTTCCTCTCCAAGACTTAATTCGTGGTGTTATTCAAAATGCGAAGACTAAGTTAGCAGAGGAAAATAAAGAGCCTGAGAAGAAGGATGATAAGGTCAAGACTCTTCTTAAGTACGAGAAGAAGGAGCACGGTGGCCACATTCCTTCAGTCAAGGAAGAGGAAGAAGAGAAGATGGCTTCTCTTACTGATCCTATGTTTGTAGAGAAGCTGGCATCTGCTTGTGATTTCATTGCAGAGCACGTTGATGAGATTAGACCTGCAGCAAAGGGTGTAATTGAGTCCGCTCTTGCTAAGCTTGCTTCTGGAAAGACTGCTCCTCCTGCTGTTCCTACTGCAGGGGTGTTAAAGGCAACTGAGGCAGTGGGTGGAAAGCAGGTATATACCAAGGATCAGGCTAAGATCAATACTCCTGAGAAGGAAGTTGGATCTGCCCTTTCTGCTGGTGGCCTCCCAGGCGGAAAGACTCAGCTAGAGAATAATATGCATGAGGCTCCTGGTGGTGGTGATGTGAAGCCAACCGCTAAGTATCCTGAGAAGGGTCCTTTTGTAAATCAAGAGAAGACCGCTCAGCTTCGCCAAGCTATTCTCAATAAGCTAGCCGGTGAAGATGTATTAAAGGCTAACATCTCTGCTTCTAAGAGCGGTGGTGCTCTTTCTGGTCAGGGAGTTCTAAAGAATATGGATGCAACTCAGCCCCAGGATGGTCCTGGTGGAGTTACCAGTGGATTTGGTAACCAGGCTAGAAAGCTTATTGCCTCTAACAAAGCCGTTATTGATGCCACCAAGGGTGAGGCTAAGCAACCCGTTAAAGAACAACTAAAGCAGGTTATAACTGAACCTGCTCTATCTCCCAAGACTGACTCTAAGCTCCAAGAAAACCTGCGTAATACCAGCAAGGCTGGTGTGAAGATCGCAGCACAGCGTGCAAATCTTCTGAAGATTGCATCTTCAGGCACGCCACAGGAGAAAGAGGCTCTTCGTAACTTGGTTAAGCAGGCTGAAACAGATGGTGGGGATATGACTGCGACAGCAGATGCTGGAGCAGCACCAGATGGTTGTACTTGTGGCCAGTCTGGTGAGTGCCGTGTTTGCAAGCTGAAGTCAGCTTTGAACACTGCTCGTGGTGGGTCACAAGGATCAAAGTAGGTAGACCGACAGAAAGACATTTAGGAGCCAGCCAAATGAATAAGCTATCAAGTGATAAAGTGGCAGAGGTCCTGGGTCAGGTCGGTCCCGCTCTACGTGCGCTCTCAGAAGAGAACACAGGCCTCAAAGAGAAGCTCGCTTTCTATGAGAGACGGGACAGAGCCACCAAGATTGCATCTGAAATGACCCGCAAGAACCTAGACCCAGAAAGTACCTTCGAAGAGAAGGTAGCCAATCTAATGCAGCCAGACTCTAATCTCGATGTAGTCGAGCAGGCCGTAATTATGTCGGCCAAGCAAGTTAAGTTAGCATCTATCTCCGAGAACCATGGTTCCACCGTTGATGCAGCTGATGCATTCGCAGTAGGAATCCTAAATAGTTAATATTGCGATCAACACAGGAAAGATATAGGAGAAAACAATGAGCTACGCTCCACACCTAACACTGGTTTCTGAGGTGTTACCAGTAATTCGTAGGGACTTTTACCTTACTGATGCAACTATCCTCAACCCAAATGCTACTAACCCTCTATTTGATGGTGAGTGGCTAGCCCTTGACTCTGCCTACAAGCTTGCTCGTGGGTCGGGTGAAGGCGCAGTACCTGCTTGGCAAGTATTTGCTGAGAGAGGCCGTTATGATACCCAGGCTGTCGTTAAGGTACCTGTTCTCTTTACCCACGGGTATGAGGCAGAGACTGATGTAGCCACTGTTGCAGGTCTTGCAGTTGGAGACAAGCTAGTTGTTTCTGACGTAGCAATGGGTGGTCAGAACAAGCGTGGCCTAATTAAGGCTGCGGGTGCAGGTGAGCACCTTGTTGTGGCATTCGTAACTAGACTTATCGGAACCACTAAGGTTCGTTATTGGTGCCCAACAGCTCCAATGAGCTTCCACATCTAAACCGGGACGCAAGTCACCGGACTGTAAAGGT
>Ga0154020_10008897_pt1 | contig 11616 bp, 10 predicted proteins | sample Klosneuvirus_201_FD_109709 | JGI IMG/M metagenome (GOLD analysis project Ga0154020, IMG submission 109709) | Active sludge microbial communities from wastewater, Klosterneuburg, Austria - Klosneuvirus_20160825_MG | ecosystem: Engineered > WWTP > Aerobic digester > Activated sludge | place... | reverse complement strand
AGGTTTATCAAAATAGAGATATTGCAATATTCGATCCAATGCTACTTTCTTTGCTTTCGACCGAGTCATTGGAATTAATTCCTGATGGTACTCAATATACTCGTATAGAGAAAATTCTTCGCATTATTGATTATGAACCAGTTCACCATTATTTAAATGTATGTGTGAGCGGACAAGAGTCTCATGAGAACTGTTCTGTTTGCTCCAAATGCTGTCGGACATTGATGACTCTGAGTTCTATCGGTAAACTGGACGAATTTTCCAATCTTTTTGATATAGGGAAATATAAAAAGAAAGCCGAGTTAAGGTTTGTCTGTCAGCAGGTTCTGCTACAGCATAAAGATCCGTTCGCGCGGGCCAGTATCAAATTGGCAAGAGAAAATGGAATAAAATTTCCTTCCTGCTTAGTTTGTTACACTCTGGTCCGATTAATCAATTTAGCGAAAGCTTGTTTACCATCTACAGCGATTTCTAAAATAAAAACAATATTAAAACAAGCTTAGGTAACGAATTGAGTGTAGTCAAACAAATATTAAGAAATACTTTTACCGGATGGTTGGCGGTCGGGATCCGTGGTGCGCTTGCTCTGGTTATAGTACCGTTTCTACTTAATCAGTTGGGTACAGAGGGATTTGGATTAATCGGGTTGCTCGGTGTAATTGTTAGCATGGCTGCGGTCGCGGATTTGGGATTGCGCAGTGCACTGGGGCGTGAGCTGGCTGAACAGATTGCACGCAATGATCGGCAAGCTTTTAGTGAATTGGCCAGCACGGCATTGGTGCTCTATCTTTGTATTGCTTGTATTCTCGGGCTAATTGGGTGGATGCTGGCGCCGTGGGCTGTTGAAGTTTTAAAAGTTTCTGAGTCATTGCAGGAAGATGCTATAACAATGATTCGAATCTACGGGACGCTCTCTATCTTAATTTCATTCATTACACCTGTTTTTTCTGCGGCGCTTTCCAGTTATCACCGGTTTGATGTTGTCAATTCAGCGCAGATGATTGGTGGGATCCTGTCCAGCATAGTGCTTCTAGTGATTATTCCAATTGTCGAAAACCCGCTTTATGGATGGGTTGGTGTCATGCTGGGTTCTGAAGTAATAGTATTATTACTAACCATGGTTTTCTTCCATAGATTTTGCGAAGGAGTAGAAATAAGCGCTCATTTTTTAAATAAAAAGCGATTGATACCTCTATTTCATTTGGGGGGCTACCTTTATGTCATTCAGCTTGCTCAAACGCTATCGAACTCAGCTAATTCTATAGTTCTATCATCATTTCAAGGACCGGTGGGTGTTGCCTTGTATCAACCAGCTTCAAAGCTTTCTGCCATGTTCAATCCGATAGTAATGACGCTTACCGAGCAGCTCTATCCACTGACAACAAAGTTTCATACGACTGAGAATAAAGAAAGGCTTCAGCAAACGTATTGCTTAGGGGCGAAATACACTTTATTACTAGGTGTTTTGGCATCAACATGTATTTTTATATTTGCTGAACCGTTTGCTCGATTGTGGCTTTTGGACTCATTGGGTGCAGATTATTTAATTGTCGCGGAGGTAATGAAAGCTTTTGCAATTGTGGATTTAATGACATATGCATCTGGAACGCAATGGCCAATTCTGCTGGGAATGAGAAAGCTGAAATTTTTGTCCATTTTATTAATAGCGACGGCTTTTTTGAATATTGTAGTGTCAGTTTATTTTGTGGGATACACTGCGGCTGGTGTTGTTGGTGTTCTGTATGGCACTATCATCAGTAAACTCATAAGAATAGTATTATTAACCATTTACGTTGTAAGATCAGTAGGAATCCGAATGATAGATTACGTACATCAATCTATTATTGGTCCGGCGTGGTGCTTGTTTTTTTCTGGAATGATGGGAGGGGTTCTGACATGGAATTTTTCATGCGATTCATGGATTGAATTACTGTTTATGGTTGGAGTAACCTCACTGGTGTGGATTGTTAGCTGCTGGTTTATCGGGCTTAACTCAACAGAGCGTTATCACATCTTGGAGGCCATAAAAAAGATTTACCAGAAAGTTTTTCATTGAGATGCTGTTTGTTGGGAGAGGTAAGGTAGACATTATTCTAAAGGCTTTTTTAAAACTAGTTTCGTTTCTATCACTTAACAAACTATCCTCAGATCACGTTAATTTATTATATATTTTGAGAAGAGAGATATAAATCGATTGTCTCGAAACTAATATCAAACACACAGTAAGTGTGGTAGAAAAGCTTGTTTTATACTTGCATGGAGTTTGCTAAGATCAATGAAAAAAACTATACAAGATCCTATTCTCTATAAAAATTAGGGAGTAATTATAAGGATTGATAGTTAGGGAAATGAATTAAAAATTCGTAGAAAGTCTTTTAAGGCCTCTTTACTTTTCATATTTATCTCATGGATTCGACAGTGGTTACAGTAATGCTACTTGGACCTTCATTAAATGCCGTTAGCGGAGTAAGCACGCACTTAAATCAATTGTTTCATTCATCGCTGGCTAAAGAATTTGATCTTTTGCATTTTCAGGTGGGAAGTGAAAGCAGAAAGGAATCAGTAGTATCTAAGTTGGCGCGCTTTCTGTTTAGTCCGGTTCAATTTTTCTGGCGATTAATTCAGCAAAAACCACAAATTGTGCACTTGAATACTTCGTTGGAGCCAAAAAGCTATTGGCGCGATATCGCTTACTTAGTTATTGCGATAATCATGGGAAAGAAAATCGTGTATCAAGTGCATGGTGGAGCGTTGCCGCAGGCCTTTTTTAAAGATAACAGGTTGTTGACCATCTTTCTGAAGTTTGTATTACGTTCGGCTGACGTGGTGGTGCTATTGTCGCAAGAGGAATTGTTTGCATATCGCGATTTTGTGCCTAGTCAGCATCTGGAAGTGATTCCTAACGCTATCGAAATAGGTGCCGATGCAGAATGGAAGAAGGTATCAACTCTCGAAGAAAAACCATTACGGTTAGTTTATGTTGGACGCCTGGCTGAAAATAAAGGTATTTATGAAATTGTTGAAGCAATTGAAATCATGCACAACCATGGTAAAAATATTCAACTGGTCTTCGCAGGTAGCGGTCCGGAAGAAATCAGGTTGCGTGCTTGTGTAGAAGATCTGGGTCTTAATGATAGTGTTAGCTTTGTTGGTGCAGTATTTGGTGAAGAAAAAAAACGGGTGTGGGAAGATGCTGATCTGTTTGTTTTTCCAACGTATCATCGAGAGGGCTTACCTTATACTTTATTGGAAAGTATGTCCGCTCGTACTCCACCTGTGGTCAGTCCAGTTGGTGCCATCCCCGATGTAATGGAAGACGGTGTACACGGCGTCTTTGTTGCCTCCAGGAATCCAGAAGCACTGGCTGAAACCATTGAGCGACTCGACAACAATAGAGCATTAATTTGCCAAATGGCCGAAGCAAGTAGGCAGAGAATTGAGAGCTATTACACAGTAACCAGACTGGCAGGAGATTTTCGCCGGATCTATCATAGTCTTATGAACTGAGAGCAGTTTCTTGTTTATTTAACGCAAAGGTACTTCAATGTGTGGTATCGCTGGCTTTGTCGGGTCACTAACAAACATTATTAATTCCAGTGCTGCGCTGCGCAGTATGTCGGCAGCTATTACTCATCGTGGCCCGGATGACGATGGATTCTTTGAGGCAGCTACACGTGATAGCCGCTATCAGATTGGTCTGGCTCACCGCCGGCTTTCTATCATTGATCTTTCCACGGGTCATCAGCCCATGGGGAACGAGGATGGCAATATTCAAGTAATATTTAATGGTGAGATTTATAATTTTCACTCTTTGCGTGATGAACTAATCGCGCTGGGGCATCATTTCACTACCGCCTCTGATACTGAGACCATTGTTCATGCCTATGAACAATGGGGTGAGCGTTGCGTTGAATACTTTCGAGGTATGTTTGCCTTCGCTATCTGGGATAGTCGTAATGAGCGCTTGTTTCTAGCCCGTGATCGCTTTGGCAAGAAACCACTATTTCTTTGTGAAATCAATGGTGTTATGGTGTTCGCTTCTGAAATAAAATCTATTCTGAGGTTCCCGGGAATCAACGCTAGGGTTGATACAGCGGCAGTATGGGATTACTTCGCGTATCGCTATGTTCCTGCTCCAGCCACACTGTTTTGTGGTATCCGCAAGCTAATGCCGGGTTGTTATGCGGTTTGGGAAAAAGGAGTGTTGACTGAACGATGCTATTATCAGCCTCCAGATCGTGAAGTACTTATCGGCACCGAACTATCAGCCGATCCAGTTGGCGCTTTTCTTGATAAGCTTGATGAAGCAGTGAACATTCGCATGATCGCGGATGTGCCGTTCGGGGCATTTCTATCCGGAGGCATTGATTCTTCAGCAGTGGTTGGTCTCATGTCAAGGCATTCCGCTCAACCGATCAAAACATTTTCTGTGGGATTCTTGGAGGCAGGTTATAGTGAGCTGGGTTATGCCAAGACCATTGCGGAACAGTTCAAGACCGATCATCACGAATTGGTAGTATCACAAGAACATCTTATGCAGCACTTACCAGCTTTAGTGCGCTTTCGCGATGCACCAGTAGCTGAGCCATCGGATATCCCAATCTATCTTTTAGCGAAGGAAGCAAGGAGAACAGTCAAGATGGTGCTTACCGGCGAAGGGGCAGATGAATTTCTGGGAGGGTATCCAAAGCATGTTTATGAGAGCTATGCAGGAATGTATCAGGCAATACCTAGCTTTTTGCGTCACGGTATTCTAGAACCTCTGATACAAATTCTGCCGTATCGATTTAGGAGAGCCAAGACAGCAATGGTTAACTTGGGACTGGAACGATTCGAAGAACGTATGCCGCGTTGGTTTGGTGCTATGTCAGACAATGAACGCAGCGATCTGGTTGCTTTGTCTCGGCCTACTATTGGCAAAACCGGCGTGCAGTTTGATTCATTTCCCGCAAACAGTGCTTTGCGTCGCATTCTTTATTTCGATCAGACGAGCTGGTTACCTGATAACTTGCTGGAACGAGGTGATCGAATGACTATGGCTGCTTCTCTCGAAGCACGTATGCCGTTTATGGATCATGAATTGGCTGCGTTTATGTCGAACCTACCGGATAAGTATCGGGTGCGGGGGCATACAACCAAATGGATACTGCGTGAAGCCATGAAACGGTTGCTTCCACCGACCATTTTGCAACGTCCTAAGATGGGTTTCCGTGTGCCGGTCAATGCATGGTTTCAAGGTTCCATGCGTGATTATCTTTATGAGCACTTGACTAGCTCTACATCTCTCACCAGAGAGTACTATCTCCCCAAAATGCTCGATAAAGTTTTGGCTGATCACGTGGCGTGTCGTCAAAACCACGAGAAACTCCTCTGGAGTATGCTTAATTTAGAAATATGGCATCGGCAATATCTTAAATAATGTTGTTTTACACTTGAGGTAGTGAGGAAACTAAATGAATACTGAGAGCAGTAAATTCTATATCCCATCCTTAGATGGAATACGTGCCGTTGCTGCAATGCTTGTTTTTGTGTCGCATGCTGGCTGGTCTCATATTATTCCAGGTGGATTCGGTGTGACAATTTTCTTCTTCTTGAGTGGCTATCTAATAACGACTCTATTGCGAAGAGAATTCGAAAAAACAGGGTCTATTAATTTTAAGAATTTCTATTTGCGGCGCGTTTACCGAATATTTCCCCCGCTTTACATCATCTTGTTTTTAATTAGTATATTAGCTTTAACTGGTATAGTTGAGCACCAAATGCGACCCTGGGCCGTAGTTTCACAAGTTTTCTACTGGACAAATTATTATATGATTTTTTATGGGAATGATTATTTTGTTCCGGGCACAGCTGTCAACTGGTCTCTTGCAATCGAAGAGCACTTTTATTTTGTTTTTCCTCTTATTTTTTTATTGGCCGTACGTCGACTTTCCTATTCAAATACTGCGCTGCTTTTCGTAGTAATCTGTACGTTAGTGTTGATTTGGCGTAACTGGCTTGTGGTGGTAGACGGCATGTCCTATTTATACACTTACTATGCTACAGACACTAGGTTTGACAGTCTTTTATTTGGATGCATCATGGGAGTATGGAAAAATCCAATAGCTGATGAAGATTGGAAATTTGGCAGCCACTCCCGCTACATGGTGCTCTGTCTGGCACTGATATTGCTTGGATTTTGTTTTGTGTGGAGAGATGAAACCTTCAGAGAAACCTTGCGATACACGCTTCAGGGTATTGCATTGTTTCCAATTTTCTGGTTGGCAATACGTCATCCCAATTGGTTAGTTTTTCGTTGGCTTAACTGGCGGCCGGTTCGTTTCTTTGGAGTTATTTCATACACTTTTTACCTTAGTCATGTAATCTTTCTGACTTTTGCAGGTCAATTGTTTGATACAAACGTTTCATTCCGTGTAATTCTAGGTTTCATTCTGACATTATCATTCTCTATTTTAATCTTCTATGTGGTTGAACAGCCTATTGCTGGTTTGAGAAGGCGTCTGCATGCCGATAATTAGTTATAAATCAGGAATCTATTATTAAATTGGAATTTAAGTTCTGTGGTACAAGACTTATTGAAAAGGTGAGAATTTTATTTCTCTTATCCACTAATCAAAATTTTCACTGCAACAAATCTTGCGCCAACATGGTTTAAATTTGATATTAGCCATGGATTGTATTCACTCGACAATATTTATGAAGTAGTTATGACGGCTATATTAAACAAGGCTATGTCACAATTAACTGTTGAAGTTTTATTAACCATATAATTATTAAATGGTATTGTCGTCTACAATAAAAAAACACTTAAATCCACTCTTGATAAGAGTTTGCGGGGTTTTGGAAATTTCATTCAACAGTTAATTGTGACATAGCCTTAAACAACTATGAATAATTTGGCTTGGAAAATTAATCGACTTCGTACAATGAAGTTACCAGAAATCAGCTATCGCTTGCGCCAGGTTATTCAAACCAAAGTTGAATCACTAACCGTTAGGTGGTGGATTCAGTCGACTCGGTCACCGGATCTATCTTGCTTTGGTAAAGCCTGGCTGACTTCACTTCCTCGCAGTATGGACATTGCGTTGTATCTTGCTGCTGCTGATCGTGTACTAGCAGGGTATTTTGATGTTTTTGCCTTGAGTAATGCGCAACTAGGTTTTCCACCAAAGTGGAATCGTGATCCTAAGACCGGTAGGGAGGCTCCGCTTGTTTTCGGGAAAACACTCAATTATCGTGATGAACGCATAGTTGGTGATATCAAATATCTCTGGGAACCTAATCGTCACCTTCACCTGACCACCTTGGCGCAAGCTTATCATCTCAGTGGCGATGTACGGTACGCAAAGGGGGCTCAATTGTTACTCGAGTCGTGGTTCGATCAATGCCCTTATCCACTGGGTGTAAACTGGACCAGCTCACTTGAATTGGCCATTCGACTGGTAAACTGGTCATTTACCTGGCACTTGCTCGGCGGTCAAGCCAGTCCCCTATTCACTTCAAGTGATGGGCAACGTTTCAAGCGTCGCTGGCTGGATAGTATCTACCAGCATAGTCATTTTATCTCAGGCTTTCTTTCTCGGCACTCTTCGGCCAACAATCATCTTTTCGGCGAACTGATGGGTTTGTTTGTGGCAGCAATTACCTGGCCTTGTTGGCGCGAAAGCAGTCGCTGGTTGCAACAAGCTCAGAATGAACTTGAAATTGAAGCCATTAAACAGAACGCACCTGATGGAGTTAATCGGGAGCAGGCAGTGTATTATCAGCATGAAGTTATCGATATGATGCTCATTTGCTGTATTGTTGGTCGTGTGAATGACGCTGAATTTTCACAGAATTTCTCCGTGCAGCTTGAGCGGATGCTTGAGTTTATTGCATCCATTATGAATTTTTCTGGAGATGTGCCGATGATCGGAGATGCTGATGGTGCTTTGATGGTGAACTGGAGCAAAGAGCCTGGCTGGAATGTTTTTCGTTCACTGCTTGCAACGGGTGCCGTATTGTTTAATCGTCCCGATTTTAAAATCAAGGCGAAATGCTTTGATGATAAAAGCCGCTGGCTTCTGGGTGACGATGCCAAGCATCGATTCGATGCGATTTCGTCAACCGATAACCAAATGAATTTACGCCGGGAATTCCGTGAGGGCGGTTATTTTATCCTAGGCAAAAGACTCGATTCCGTCGATGAAATTCGTATTGTGGCCGATGCCGCACCGCTCGGTTATCTTTCCATTGCTGCGCATGGGCATGCTGATGCATTGTCATTTACGTTATCGGTTGCAGGCTATGCATTACTGATTGATCCGGGTACTTATGCATTTCATACGCAAAAAAAATGGCGCGATTATTTTCGTGGTACTTCAGCGCACAATACGATAAGGATAGATGGTTTTGATCAATCTGAATCCGGCGGAAATTTTATGTGGTTGCGCAAAGCAAATGTCTCTTGTGAAAGCTGGGAAAGTAACCAGAATAGCGATTGTCTCGTCGGTAGTCATGATGGTTATGCAAGTTTGGCTGATCCTGTTGTTCACCGCAGAAAGATTGAATTTCTCAAACGGGAAGAAATGATAATAGTCGAAGATATTATCGAGTGCTCCCAAGAGCACGATGTTGAATTTAATTGGCATTTTTCTGAGATGTGCGAGGTTACAGCCGATCAAAACAAAGTGATGGCGGTCGTTGCAAATGTATGCTTGGAAATGACGATGCCAGAAAGTAACTGCAAGCCGGAATTAGTACGTGGCAGAGATGAGCCACCTTTAGGCTGGATATCACACCGGTTTGATGAGAAAGTGCCAACACCAACAATCACTTGGCAGGAAAGAATTGCCGGTACTGCGAGAAGATTAACTATTTTACGGATTGTGGCGAATTATAATGCTTAAAATTTCTAGGTGCATAGATAAAAAATATTCTGATCAATGAATTAAAGGAGTCACATGAAGATAAGTATATTTGGTTTAGGTTATGTGGGTACCGTTTCTGCTGGTTGTCTCGCCACTGATGGGCATTCTGTGATCGGAGTCGATCCTAACAAAACGAAAGTTGACTTGATTAATCAAGGTACTTCACCGATTGTTGAGAAAGATATCGGGGAAATGATCGCTACAGTTGTTAAGAACAATCTGTTGCGAGCTACTTTAGATGTGCGCGATGCAGTTATGAATTCCAATATTTCCCTGGTTTGCGTGGGAACGCCATCCCAGCTTAACGGCAATCTGGATTTAAGTCATGTACGTAAAGTGTGCGAACAAATTGGTGCGGCGATCAAAGAAAAAAGTGCCTTCCATGTTGTCGTTGCGCGCAGCACAATGCTGCCTGGTTCGATGCGTACTGTTGTGATCCCGGCGTTGGAATCCTACTCTGGCAAGAAAGCGGGAGTCGACTTCGGTGTATGTAATAACCCGGAATTTCTGCGCGAAGGAACCGCCGTATTTGATTACTACAATCCTCCTAAGACTGTTATTGGAGAAACCGATACAAAAGCGGGTGAATTATTGATGCAGCTGTATACAAAAATGACCGCACCGCTTATTCGTACCGAAGTGGAAACGGCGGAGATGGTCAAATATGCTGATAACACATGGCATGCGGTTAAAGTGGCGTTTGCCAATGAAATCGGCAATCTCTGTAAGGCAGAAGGCATCGACGGCCACAAAGTGATGGAGATATTTTGCCAGGATACCAAATTGAACCTGTCACCCTACTATATGAAACCTGGTTTTGCCTTTGGCGGTTCTTGCTTGCCCAAGGATGTGCGAGCTTTGATGTACAAAGGAAAGAGTCTGGATATGGAATTGCCACTCATCAATGCTATTCTTCCGTCAAATCAACGGCAAATTGAGAAAGGTATTAACATGATCGTTAATAAAGGATACAGAAAAATCGGTATTCTAGGATTCTCTTTTAAGGCAGGTACTGACGATCTTCGCGAATCGCCTCTAGTCGCAGTCATTGAATATCTTCTTGGCAAGGGATATGAGCTTAAGCTGTATGACAGAAATGTAAGTCTTGCTGCACTGACTGGGGCTAACCAAGACTATATCTTGAATCACATTCCGCATATCTCAAAACTGATGGCTTCATCAATGAACGAAGTACTTGATTTTGCGGAAACCATTGTTATAGGCAACGGTGCTACTGAGTTTTGCAACGTGCCAAATGAATTGAAATCCGGGCAAGTGGTGGTAGACTTGGTGCGCATAGTTCCTAAATTAAGTGGAGAGAATTATGACGGCATATGTTGGTGATTCCCAAAAAATTGACTTTGCTGACCCTAAAACGGTGATTCTTGCTAATTTGCTGTGTCAGCAGAGAGGTTCAGTTCCGTCAAGAATACTCGTGGTGGGATGTGGAGAAGGATTAGCAGGTTGTTGAAAAACGTTTTCGAGGCAACCGATACAAGATAAAAACTGGCAAAGAGCGCAGTTTATGCATGATAAATGTGTATTTTAGCCCTTCTTTTACACCGTAGCGGCAACGCCGAAGATAGTTTCTCAATGGCCTTTAGAGGCAGTTGTCTTGGCACACATTTGAGTGCATCAGTAACGGGTATAGAAATTGTTTCTAATTTCGATGTATGCGCAGAGTTGCTCGCGGAGCTGCGTCAAGTAAGGTGACGGATATTTACACTCGACTCTACCTCGATGTTTATTCCATTAACCGTAGCTTGATTGAAGCCACAGTTTGTGTGAGCGCCTTACCTAGCCTAGGTTGTGTTCCCATACAATTACTTTCTGAGTCGACGCTAAAGTTTATAATAGCGGGTATTGAGCCCCATTTTGATCGAAAAATTTCCTTTAGGATTATCGAAAAATCCTTCAGGAATCCCGGAGATAAAAACAATGAACCAGAAAACATCATTCATCATTGAGGAATCGGAAAGTGTCTTGGCACGGTTTCGTATACGTTCTCGCCAACGTAGGGCGAAAATGTTCCTGGATAATTTTGATCTCACTCCAGAAACTCGAGTGCTGGATTTAGGCGGGTGGAATGGTACCCATATCCACGCAATACTAGGGGATTCTTCAATATTTCCTGCCAATATCTACGTGGCCGATATTGACGAACAAGCAGTCAATGAAGCAGCAACACGCTATGGATTCACGCCGGTCGTCATACCGGAAGAAGGCCGGTTGCCATTTCCGGACAAATTCTTCGACATAGTATTTTGCTCTTCTGTGATTGAGCATGTTACTGTGCCGAAGGAGGAAGTGTGGACATTGGTTTCTGGAAGCCGTTTTCGGGATGCCGCGCAGCGTCACCAAAACGAGTTTGCAGATGAGATTCGACGCTTGGGTAAAGGTTATTTCGTGCAGGCACCATATCGCTGGTTTCCAATTGAAACTCACTCCTGGTTGCCTTTTGTTAGTTACGTGCCGCGTCGGCTTCAGGTGCCGCTAATACGATTTACCAACCGATTCTGGATGAAGAAAACCAGTCCTGATTTTTATTTGCCAACTATGAGAGACATGAAGCGCTACTTCCCCGATGCCAGTATTCTCAAGGAAAATGCATTAGGTATGACCAAATCACTCATTGCTTACCGTCGAAGCTGATTAAATGTCGCATATTTCTTCACACCGGGTGCTTATCTTAGTCGAAAACCTTCCT
>Ga0154020_10008896_pt1 | contig 11616 bp, 8 predicted proteins | sample Klosneuvirus_201_FD_109709 | JGI IMG/M metagenome (GOLD analysis project Ga0154020, IMG submission 109709) | Active sludge microbial communities from wastewater, Klosterneuburg, Austria - Klosneuvirus_20160825_MG | ecosystem: Engineered > WWTP > Aerobic digester > Activated sludge | place... | reverse complement strand
TCAGGATGGCTCCGATGACGGCAATCAGTGTGTCGTCCAGCCACAGCATCAAGGAAAAATACTGCTGAAAAGGAACCCGTAAAATCCAGGCCGTGGCAACCAGAATAAACACAACAGTAAGCCGTTTTTCTGGGGTCGATAAAACGCCAAGTTGTTGCAGTTCATTGGCAATTGAATCCTGCGAGAGGTGGATTTTACTGGCATCAACGGGGTAGGTCCATTTGTGCAATACCCACCAGGCCAGACACAGCAGCACCATCACGACAGGGACTCCCAGCAGCATCCAGTCGAGAAAACTGATGTCATATCCGTAGGTTTGGCGCATAAAAGCGGCAAGCAACATATTGGGTGGCGTGCCGATCAGCGTGCCCAGACCACCGATGCTGGCTGAATAAGCAATGCCGAGTACCAAACTCAGGACAAAACGATCGTGTTCGCACGTTTTGGTCAATCCGGATATCAGTGACAGCGCAATCGGAATCATCATCAGTGTGCTGGCAGTGTTACTGATCCACATCGACAGGAATGCGGTGATGCCCATCACACTGGCTAGCACCATCGCCGGGTGGCTGCCGGTGCGCATCAGAAGACTAAGTGCCAGTCTGCGATGCAGATTCCACTTTTCCAGCCCCATGGCAATTAGAAAACCGCCCAGTAACAAAAAAATAGTTGGCGATGCATAAGGTGCGCTGCTCTCTGTGGTAGTCAGAATACCCATTGCGGGAAAAAGTACGATGGGCAGCAGCGCCGTAACCGGAATAGGCAGCACCTCGGTTGTCCACCAGACGGCAAGCAACATGGCAATGCCGACCGTGCGCCATGCTAATACAGACATGCCTTCCGGTGCAGGTAGCAGGATTGTCATTATCAATAGAGCCGGTCCCGTCAGCCAGCCAATCACATTTGGCCGAAAAAAAATTGCTGACGGAAATAATATATTTTTCATGGAATTATGTTTTAGACCGAAGTGACGAACGAGATAAGCTCTTATTGTAAGCGAGAAAATTGCTTGTAATTACCGGCAATTCCCCGGATGAATAATATGTTGCAAACAGTTATAATTGCCTGCTGTAGAAGGTTCCTTGCTGTGCAGAGATTCTCTTTGACGTACCAACGCCTCCCTCATCCTAAGCCCGATGATGCTTGACCGATAATGTAATACCTCTGTGGAGAAAGACTGTGGTAGCTGATGTGATGAAAATGATCCAGGATCATGAAGTTAAATTTGTAGATTTACGTTTTACTGATACCAGCGGCAAGGAGCACCACGTTACCGTTCCTTCGCATGCATTTGGTGTTGACAAATTTGAAGATGGCCATGCTTTTGACGGCTCCTCGATTGCTGGCTGGAAAGGTATTCAGGCTTCTGACATGCTCTTGATGCCTGATCCGGAAACAGCGTCATTGGATCCGTTCATGGAAGAAACCACGTTGTTACTGACTTGTGATGTGGTAGATCCCTCCAATGGTCAGGGTTATAACCGTGATCCACGTTCACTGGCAAAAAGGGGCGAGATCTATCTGAAATCGACTGGAATAGGTGATACTGCATTTTTAGGCCCCGAGTTGGAATTTTTTATTTTTGATTCAGTGCGCTGGCATACCGATATGTCGGGCTGTTCACTCAAAATAGAATCCGAAGAAGCCACCTGGAGTAGCAAAAGAAGCTATGACAGTGGAAATTCCGGACATCGCCCAGCTATCAAGGGTGGTTATTTTCCGGTGCCACCAGTAGATTCCCTGCACGATATTCGCTCTGCGATGTGCATGATTCTGGATGAACTTGGCATTCCGGTGGAAGTGCATCATCACGAAGTAGCCAATGCAGGTCAGTGCGAAATCGGGACGCGTTTCAGCAGTTTGGTTAAACGCGCAGACTGGAATCAAACTATGAAGTATGTGATTCACAATGTCGCTATTTCGTATGGCAAGACCGCAACATTCATGCCTAAACCCATCGTCGGCGACAATGGTTCCGGCATGCATGTTCATCAATCCATCTGGAAGGATGACAAGAATCTGTTTGCTGGCAATGGTTATGCGGGCATGTCGGAACTCGCACTTTATTATATTGGTGGTGTCATGAAGCATGCAAAGGCGCTGAATGCGATTACCAATCCTGGAACCAATTCCTACAAACGCCTGGTGGCCGGTTACGAAGCGCCGATCAACATTGCCTACTCGGCAAGTAATCGCTCGGCTGCAATCAGAATACCCTACGCAAGCAATCCCAAACAGCGCCGCATCGAAATCCGTTTTCCGGATCCGTCTGCCAATCCTTATCTGGCCTTTACGGCATTATTAATGGCGGGGCTCGATGGTATTCAGAACAAGATTCATCCGGGAGAGCCCATGGATAAGAATTTGTATGATCTGCCACCCGAAGAGGCATCCATGGTGCCGAACACTTGCGCTTCACTCGAAGAAGCGCTGGAAAATCTTGATCGCGATCGGGAATTCCTGACACGAGGTAATGTTTTCTCCAATGACATGATCGATGGCTTTATTGCACTCAAATCAGAGGAGGCAACCTTGCTGCGCATGACTACGCATCCGGTGGAATTTGCCATGTATTACAGCTTGTAGAAAAGACGGCAAAAATGCTGCTTATCCCCTTTTTGTCAGGGGGGGAATTGAACTAGAATCCGGCTTCATTCGTTCTGAAACACTGTTTTGCTCAGATCAGGTCGAGGTTCCTGCATGAAGATATTTTATTTTTTCTCTTGGCTGCTGTTGGGGTTGTTCTGTACTTTTCCGCTGGCATGTCTTTCTTCCGGTATCTATAAAGTTGAAGATGAGAAGGGACACGTCACTTATACCAACACGCCATCGGTTATGGGTAAACGAACAGACGCAAAAAAACTGACTGGAGCAGCATCCATAAACATCATTACTCCCCGGAGTGCGGTTAAAACGAGATATGAAAATCTGGCTGTGGCGTCACGCTATGAAGATAACAGCTCAGCAGGATTACAAAAGCACGATCTCGATGCTTATCTCATTACGGATCAGAAATCTGCAACCCAATCCAGACGCCTGGGTAACAGTCTACGTGTTCCGGATATCTCCACCATACCAACAAGCCGCACGACCCGAGAAAAATTTGCGCATGATCAACTGAGTATCGATGATTACAACATTCAGGTATTCGATTTGAAGATTAGAAGCTATTGATTTTCGAATGGCTCAGTTGATCATTTTTGCTTCTATCTGGCAAAGAAACCACCAATAACTGCATCACGGTACTGCTCAGAGGCGGTAAAATTGCATCTCTATCCTGCTGAAATCAGCATGCCTTGCATGAGCAATCTTTGGTATGCGTTACATAGCCCTTCATATTCATAACCAGTGAGTTGGATCAATGTGGTTTAAAAATTTACAGATTTATCGTGTCGATGGATGGCAAATGACATCAGTCGAACTTGAAGCGTTACTGTCCAAGCGAGTATTGCAAACCTGCACAAGCATGGAAATGCAAAGTATCGGCTGGGTGCCGCCCGGCATCGAAGAAGTCAGCCTGGTTTATGCGCGTGGTGAGCAACTATTGATTGCCCTGGGGGTTGAGAAAAAGCTGTTACCAGCATCGGTAGTCAATCAGTTGGCCAGTGTTCGTGCGCAGGAGATGGAGGCCAGGCAGGGATATGCACCAGGACGTAAACAAAAGAAGGAAATTAAGGAGGCGGCTTATTACGAGCTGTTGTCACGTGCTTTTGCTATTCGGCAAAAAATCCATGTGTGGATAGACCCGGTTGATGGCTGGTTTGGTATTGATAATGCCAATATTGCGAAAGCAGATACGGTGGCGGAAGCTTTTCTGAAATCGGCTTCGGCAATCACGCTCAGACGGGTTGATACAACCATGGCGCCGGCCTCAGCCATGACGGGCTGGTTATCTGGCGATCTCCTGCCACAGGTATTTTCCATCGACGCAGATAGCATTTTTCGCAGTCGGAGCGATAAAAAGGTTTCCATCAGCTATAACCGACAGCCGTTGGATGAACAGGATATTGCGCGGCACGTTAAGGATGGCAAGGAAGTGACCAAGTTAGCGCTCACTTGGCAGGATAGGATTTCATTTATGCTGGATGAGAATTTGCTGGTTAAGCGATTGACCTTGCAGGATATCGAAAAAGAGCCGGCTGATTCTGCCCAGGATAGATTTGATAGTGATTTTCATATGATGACGGCAGAGTTGAAACTGCTGCTGCCAGACTTGCTGGATGCGCTCGGTGGTGAAGCGTAATTGCGGATGCTAGCGTATTGAGAACTGAACGCGATTATTCTGCTGCTCACTGCTTTCTGCTGCTTCAGTTTTGCTGCCTAACAGAAAAATACGCTCATTGGAAATTTCTCCCTGCTCGATCAGCCACGTGTACGCAGCGCTGGCGCGTTGCTCAGCCAGTCTGCGCAAATCATCCTCGCTGATTTCGGTATGCTTCAGGATCAGTTCTTCCATTTCCCTTGCGGGTAAACTCTTGGTTAATCCAATGAAATTTTTAGGTTTTTCAAATTTTTCATCTTTGTAAATAACTTCCAGATATCGGTCATAGTCAGCATCATCGAGTTCGATTTCGTCAACTGTGCTACTTGCCTGGCCTTTCTTCGCGGTATCAGTAATTTTCCGATTTTTGATCTTTTGTTTGAGCAACGCGCGCTTGAGTTCGTCGTGATCATAAACTGAATCCGCCAGCCCGGTAATTTCGAGATTGAGTGCAGGACGATCCTGCAGGATTTGTGAGAGGGATTGCAGTCGCTGTATGGCGGCCTCATCCAACATTGCCTGGCCTGGAGAAAAACTCAGCTCGGATAATGATTCGTCATCACCGAGCAGTGAGCCCAGTAATGCGAAAGGGGCAGTTGCCGCCTTGGTCAGGATATTGAGAAACGCTTCCCAGATAATACTGCCAATGCTGAACTGGGGATCATTGATCGAGCCGCTGAGCGGCAGGCGCAGATTGATTTCACCACGCCGGTTCTGCAATAGGGAAATTGCCAGATTGAGTGGCAATGAAACCGCATCTGGACTCTCAACCTTGTCACCTAGTTTCAACTGATCGAGAAAAATCTGATTCTGTGCACTTAACTGTTCGTTTTCCACGTGGTAATTGACATCGACTGAGAGCTTGCCCTTCTGGATGGCGTAACCGACATATCTGCCCGAGTAGGGACTGAACGGCGGCATATCGATTCCCTTCGCGGTCGCCGTCAGATCCAGAAAAAAGGTTTTACCGAGAAAATCACCTTTCCCTTTGATGGTCAGTGGCGCAGACCGATCGACTGCGCCGAGAATATCAATAGTGGTGGTCTTGTCTGGACGTATTGGTCCGATCTGTCCTTTCAGTCCCGTCAGATTGGCGCGGTAATTCGGCTGAATAAACTGGTCGGTGAAGTTGATATGGCCATTACGCAAACTGATCTGATCGATTCGGAGTGGCAGTTCGCCAGTTGTGGTCGCTGATGAGGCAGCAACTTCCGGTGTGGCAGTCGTCTTGTCAGTATGGGTTTCATCCTTGCGCACGACGTCGCCAAGATTAAGTTTACCTGCCGAAGTTAATAGCAGGCGGGCAAAAAAATCGCGTAGTGTGATTGTTCCAATTTCTGTGCGAAGTGTTGTGCTATCAAAATGAATGGTCGAAAAGTCGATTGCTTTCCAGCGTAACAGTTCCGCAGAATTCCGTTTGTCCAGTACATTGAAATCCGCCAGTTGTGCATTACCGTCAACCTTGATGCTAACAGTTTTGTGTTCATCAGGCTGAGCGTTGATATTGCCTTGAAAGGAAAAGTCACCTCGGGTCAGCAAGGTGTGGTGGTGATCTTCTGCCCAACCTTGCAACGAAACGAGGTCAACATTTTGTAAATTTAGCGTCATCGCCGCCAGCAAGGGGTTCCAGGCAATGATCCCTGGATATCGACGTGCCCATGCTGGTTAACCCTGGCTTGCAATCCCAAAGCCAGCGGCTCTGATCCGTTCAGGTCAATGTGATCAAGTGTCAGATTCATCTTTTCGATCATCATTGGCGCTGCTTTGGGCAGATTGTGATCATCAAATCGTAGAGACGCATCAACCAGTTTGACCTGGCCAATACTGACTTTCCATCGATCACCAGACTGATCGGATTCGGTTTTTGCCGCAGCGAGGGTCGATGGTGATGATATATCCGGTTTTCGTCCGGGAATTGGGGTGATCGTTGCGGCTGATATTATGTGCGAGTCACTATCAGGTATATCAGATATAACGGGTGCCGCTGCAATGTAAGCAGGTTTGGTCGCAGGAAATGGGATGACCTGAGTGACAATGGGTTTACTGCCAGGAATGGGAATCAGGATTGGTATGGATTGGGATATCTGTGCGTCGGATGCCATTCTATCCGGTGCTATTTGTCGAGAACGGGATGTATACGGGACGGACTCAAATAGCTGGTGCCAGTCAAGCGTTCCAGTCTTGAGTCGCTGCAGAGATGCAGACAAATTTTCCAGTGTGATATGGTCAATTTTAATCTGTTGTTGCGAGCGATCGACGCCAATTTCACCAATGCTGAATTTGGGCAGATACAAGGCAGGCTCGGTCTTGCCCTGTGCAATCAGCGAGAGATCCGTCAGGGTTAGCGCCAGTTTTGAGAGGGATTCCGCTGCAAGGTGAACTGCTGGTAACTGGACATCCAATCGTTCAAGTTTTACATCGTATGGTGATGCAACCGCAAGATTTTCAACTGCTAATTGCTTGAGAGCCACTTTTCCGGATAACGTAATGCTGGGTGCGGCTCCTTTGCGCTGCAGGAAAGTCAGTTGCAGATCACTATCGAGCAGACCCGCAAGCAGGTGTAGTCCGGGTGGCAGCGGTATGTAGCCCGTGAGAGTGGTCAGATCAATATCATCGAACGTGAGTGCCAGGCTTGCTTCCCGATCATCCATGAATGGCCGTGCCTTACCTGCCAATGCTATAGGCGCATCATTAACCAGGGCGTTAAAGTATGGCTCCACCCAATTGACTTGCGCGCTCTCAAAATTGGCAAGAAAGGGAATGCCAATATTGATCGTTGTAATACGCTGAATGCTGTCAGCTACACGATCATCAAACTCAACATAACCATCTATGATCTGGATATTGCTGATGGAGAACTTCGATTCACTTTTGTCGACAGAGGCATGATCAGATGATTGTGATGCTCCAAACTTTGCGAGCAGATCCGAAATGTTAAGTGATTCATTTTTTTCCTGCCGCAGATAAAAGCTGGGTTTTGTCAGGGTAATAGCTTTTATGACGGGCGCCAATCGAAAGAGGGATTCGATACTGAGATCGACATATAATCTTTCAAATGCAAGAGACGTATCGTCTGCAACCCGTTTTTCACCAATATGAAACCCGTGAACCAGCAATTCGAGCGAATAAGGTCTGATCTCGATAGCCTGAATCGATACTGGCCGTTCCAGCTCCCGTGAGAGCATTGCTTCTGCCTGGTTCCTGGCAAAGTCGGGTAACCAGAAATATCCCAGTAGCCCAAATAGAACAGCAAGCGCCAAAGCCACACTCAGTCCTATACCTGCGCGTTTCCAGGTTTTTCTATGAACTGAGCATGGTGGCCGGTTGGCAGGAATAGTCATTTCTGATACGGTTTCAAGCTATAGGTGCAGGTTTGTAAATAGTTACTGGGCATCTCTAAAAAGTTTTCTTTAACTATTATGGTATGCGGCAAAAATATTTTTGGCTATGTCATCGTTAGTTAGTGGTTGTCATGTAACCCAATGAATTTAAAGAAAAATATCAATTATTGGTTTTTTGGCTAATGGCTTGTTTATAAATGATAAATAGTGTTTATTTGCAGTGACCAACAATTAACGATGACATAGCCATATTTTTTGTTCGCATCACGCTTTATTTGAGGTGCCTAATTTTTAGAGACGCTCTATTACCTACTGATCAGATGATTGTTCCTGTTTTTTCGCACGACGGGCAATTTCAGTTTTAATCTCAGCCAGAAATCCGGTATTGGTTTTGAGCTGTTTTTCGGTTTTGTACCAGGTAAAGCAAACGATCGAGCCTAAGATAATGAGAACCAGATTCATTACATCCAGGCCATCAAAAAATATAAAAACTATCCCGGTCGAAATGGCAAATGCTCCGAGCAGCCCGACCAAAATACCAATTTTCCCGCTCCAGACCGATTTCGAGTATTTGAGTGACCAGGCATCAATTTCATCGCGAGTTGTCGCTAATTTTTCATTCGTCCATTTCTTCAAATCCATTTTATTCCCTCATGTTAATCAGGCTTGCATCATGTGTTAATCACTCGTAATAGTACAAGAAAATAGCTTTCTGGTTCCTGGTAATTCTGCTTTACCAGGTTAACCATACTGTACCCAAGTACAAAATTTTATTAAAATAACCTTATGTTTTGCAACAATTAATTGCGATTATATCGTGAAAATACCAAGTGATTTCTCAAATCTGATCTTCGGAGCTTCCGGAAGTGCTTGGGCGAAATGAGCGAAATTGATCGCCAGGCCGCGCAGCATCTTCATGTTCCAGTCTGGGTGTGAGATGGCAGTGAGAAACAGGCTAAGATTATTCATAAGCGGCATCAGAGGAGATTTAGCACTGCATAGGGATGGAGTCTAACGGCAGAGCATAGATCAAATCTTAACGCAGCCAGAAGCACGTTAGCATTGTCATGAAACCATCACATTTTCCAGCTACCATGCACCGCATCGCAACTCATATAGATATGTATAGATAGCATGTTGGATAGAAAGCACGGCAAACCCATCTTCCGGCAAATCGCCGATAGTCTGCAACAAGACGTTTTACAGCATTACCAGGCGGGTGATTGCCTGCCTTCCGAACAGGAGCTGGCGGATCGATTTTCAGTCAATCGCCACACCCTGCGCCGTGGTATTGATGAGCTGGTAGATTTGGGGTTGGTCGAGCGAGTGCATGGCAAAGGCGTGTTCGTGCTGGATGCGCCGGTCGATTATGCAATCGGCAAACACAGCCGTTTTACCGAGAACCTGGAAGCATTGGGAAAAACCAGCGATTCCCGCTTACTGCGCAAGCTGGAAATTATGGCCAAAGGCAACGTAGCCAAACGCTTGCAAATCGATGAAGGCGAGCCGATGCTGTGGCTGGAAACCTTGCGTCAGGTTGATGGCAAACCATTTTGTTTGATTTCTCATTACTTGCCGCTCAAACGCCTGGGTGATGGAGTACGCGATTATCAAAACGGTTCGTTGCATGCTTTTTTGAAAAGTATGGGTATTGATCCGATAAGACGAAGCAGCACAATCAGCGCCACCCTGCCACTTGATGGAGACGGTCTGCTGCTGGCGATGCCACGGCATATGCCGATACTGAAAATAAAAACGATCAACATCGACCGTAACACGCAGCAGCCCATCGAATATTCGCTGGCGCGTTTTCGGGCAGACAGGTCGCAGGTTTCCATTGACCTTCCATAGCGTTTTTTATTTTTAATGATTCAGGAATCTGTCATGAATTTCAAAAAGTTAAAATTAACCATCGCGCTGTTGGCGACGTTGAGTATGCAAACCATCGTTGACGCCAAAGGTTTAGTGTTAGGGCTTATTCCGGCGGAAAATAATGAAGAAATGATTCAGAAATTTGAGCCGATGCGTCAGTATCTGGAACAAAAAATCGGAGAACCCATTAAAGTTTTTACGGCAACCGATTATGCTGGCGTTATTGAGAGCATGAAAAGAGGCCGGGTGGATATTGCCTGGTTTGGCCCACTGACTTATATATTGGCCGAACGGGAAGCCAATGCCGAGGCCTTTGCGGTGGGCGTGCACTCGGATACTGGCCTATCGACTTACCGCTCGATATTTGTAGTACCGGAAGACTCTAATGCGCAATCGATTCAGGACTTGAAAGGCAAAAGCGTCGCGTTTGTCGACCCTGCCTCCGCTTCGGGCGGCTTGATTCCGGCTTATATGGTAAAACAAGCCACCGGTATGATGCCAAAAGAGTTTTTCGGTCAATTCACCTATGCCGGTTCACATGATGCGGCGGAAATGGCAGTTAAGAACAAATCGGTTGACGCAGCGGCAGACAATGACATTACTTACGACAAGATGTTGAAAAAAGGGTTGATCACCAAACAATCTAATCGGATTTTGCTGAAATCCGACCCCCTGCCAGGCGCGCCTTTGACTTATCGCAAAGACCTGCCGGAAAACATGAAACGTAAAATTCGCGAGGCCATTTTAAACGCCCACAAGGAAATGGAAGAAGTGACAGGCTATGGCGAGCTCAGCGAATACGTGGCAACAACACCGGCGGAGTATCAGAAAATTCGCGATCTGGCCAGCGAGCTGGGTCTGATTCGCGAGCAAATATTGAAGTAACTCCAGCAATTTGAATTAAGCCACTCAGTTGCATGCAAAGGATGGCGTCACCCTTTAACAGGCTGAGTCTTGTCATTTATCCTGAGGATACCGTATGGCCTGCATCACTTTGAGAAACGTCACCAAAACTTATCCAGATGGTTTTTGTGCCCTGAAAAATATCAATCTGGATATCGCAGCTGGAGAATTCATCGCCATACTGGGTCCCAGCGGCGCAGGTAAATCGACGTTGCTGAGAACCATTAATGCGCTCGATCCCGCATCCAGTGGCGAAATCAGCATCGATGGTGAAGTGTTGACTCCGCGTAACCGTCGCCGAGTCCGTGCGCGCATCGGCATGGTGTTTCAGCAATTCAATCTGGTCGATCGCCTGAACGTCATGACTAACGTGCTGATCGGGCGGCTGGCCGAGCGAGGCTGGCTAAGCAGTTTGTTCTATTTGTTCCCCCAATCTGATTTTCAGATCGCCGAAGCGGCACTCAGGGAAGTCGATTTACTGGACAAGGCCTGGAGTCGTGCCGACAAGCTGTCGGGCGGACAGCAGCAACGCGTGGGCATTGCCCGTGCCCTGGCGCAGCAGCCCAAGCTGATTCTGGCCGATGAACCTGTCGCGAGCCTTGATCCGAAAGCCAGCGAGGATGTGCTGGCGTTATTGCGCAAAATTTGTACCGAGAAGGGCATTACCGTCGTCGTCAACCTGCATCAGGTGGAATATGCCAGACAATATGCCGATCGTATCATCGCCTTGAATGCCGGATCCGTAATGTTTGATGGCAGCCCCGAGCATTTGGGTCCGTCCAAACTAGCCGTTATTTACGGCATTACCACCCCTCTGGAGAGCCGTCATGCAGATAAACTGGCGCTGGCCCACGCCTGATGGCAAGCCACCGGTCGTAACGGTGCTGGCTTTAGCATTGCCGCTGGTATTGATGTTTTTCACGGCATCGGTGGTTGGCATGTCGCCGGACAAACTGCTCAGCGCCATGCCTCGCCTGCTGGATTTTACTCAACATCTCTGGGTGATGCCTGATTGGGACTATTTGCCGCAACTGGGTAAAAAAATGCTGGAGACGGTTGAAATGACGCTACTGGCAACCGCATTGGCGATAGTGCTGTCACTGCCACTGGGTATTCTGGCAGCCAGGAACGCCAGTCCGCATCCCTGGCTGTACCGTTTCAGCCGAGATCTGCTGAGTTCCATTCGCGCGTTACCGGAACTGGTATGGGCGCTGGTGTTCGTGTCAGCGCTGGGCCTGG
>Ga0154020_10008895_pt1 | contig 11617 bp, 12 predicted proteins | sample Klosneuvirus_201_FD_109709 | JGI IMG/M metagenome (GOLD analysis project Ga0154020, IMG submission 109709) | Active sludge microbial communities from wastewater, Klosterneuburg, Austria - Klosneuvirus_20160825_MG | ecosystem: Engineered > WWTP > Aerobic digester > Activated sludge | place... | reverse complement strand
GGATTGAAGCGGCGACTGACGAAGATAATCTTTTAGTAGGCTGTTTTCTTCTTCACTTATTTCTATCTTTTTCACCACCTTTCTATATCACGAAAACTCGCATCTTGTTTTGCGCTGGCTATACCTACAAGATTACATTCATCGCTTGACTAGCATTGCCCTGTTTATTACAGGTCAATGTCAATCTGCTGCATAGGTGCTGCACCTTCCGCTTTTTCGGGGTCAGATCAATGTTTTATTTTGCCCAATGGGTAAGCCGTATGCTCAACTACCAGGAATATACTCCTTCGCCTGATTTGCAGCCTTTTATCGACTGCTATTGGCAGGTATGGCACGACCCGCAAAGTGAATGGAACGTGAATCGCCCACTCTTGTTGGATGGTTGCACTGATCTTTTGTTCGGACTGGCAGGCCAAATTCAATATGAACGCTCAACCCATCAACATACTTTTAAAACCATCGGCACATTGCTTGGACCACAAACAAAACCCTACCGAATGAAACCCTTAGGTCGCATTCACTTATTTGTAATTCGATTTAAGCCGGGCGTCATTTATCCTTTGTTCGGCATTTCTGGACGCCAATTGACCAATAACGCCATTCCATTTGCCGACATTTTCTATAACGATGCCAATAGCCTAGAGGAAGTCCTTTGGGATACCTACCAACGCAAAAATATTCGTGTCACGAATTTTATCTCTATCGTTGAACACGCTTTGCGCTCTCATGTTCGACGAATTAACCCAGAATCATTGGTCAATCGCGCTGTCTTATTGCTGTTTCAAAATCATGGCGTGCTGCCGATTAATGAAGTGTGTGAAAGAACCAATACCAGCCGCCAGCATTTGGCTCGGCTCTTTCATGATCACGTTGGCATGAGCCCAAAGCTATTAGCACGCGTCTTTCGATTCCGACACGCGTTGGAACAGCTGGAAAAGGATGATTTTTCTGACTGGCCAACCTTTGCAATAGATGCAGGCTATTACGATCAATCCCATCTTATCGCGGATTTTACGGAATTTACAGGATTTAGCCCAAAACAATATGTCGACAAAAACTATCACAAATTCCATTTTTCCAATACCACGGCGTGAATTTCGGTTAATTTTGAAGATATCAACATAGTGACAAGGAGAATCCAATGAAATGGCAGCCGTTATCCACACTGGCACATAAAATCAAACTTCCACCGGGATACGGATTGGCCGAACTTCACCGAAGCGATATCTCAGAAATCACCCTTTTGCTTCGGAATTGGTATCCCGACATCGTGGTTGGCGCCGAATCCTGTCATCTGGAGCCTGAGTTTTACTATAACCATGCTTTTTTCCCCGAAGATGGCGAAGATAAGCCGATTTTGGCGATGTCTATTATGGATCCTGCAAAAAATAAAGTTGGACTAATAACCCTCGAGAAAAACGACGCGGCGCTCACATTGACCTCTCGCATGGGCGTGATTGCGCCGACGCAACGCGGAAAAGGCTTAGCTCATCTGGGTCCATCGACAGTCGAAGTGATCGGCAGAGCGATTGGCGCCGAGCTTCTTTATTATTTCGTAACCCTGAAGGCTCCGCACCAGCAGACCGCGGCGGAGAAAGCGGGATTTCAAATCGTGGGAATCGTTCCAGCGTTCGATCGCGACATGGTGGCGCCTGGCCAAGTCCGCCGAGTGTACGAAGCGATTTACGCCAAACCTCTCGTGGATGATAAATCCGTCTTTTACCCGCCAACGGGTGCTTTAACGCAGCAAACACAGGTTTTATGGAATTTTTTATTCAAAAACAGGATGGAGGAGTTGTGATTACCGAACTGAATAAATCACTGAAGCGACCCAAAAAAACTGGAAGAAAAAGATGGCGGTTTTGGGGGACTGGTTCAGATTATGCGGTTACAAACAATAAGAACATGTAAACATAAACGCACACATCTATAAATCAGTCTGGTTTTTCGAACACTTGAGATGTTTCCAAATTAAAAATCCAGTTTTCTCTGATGCTATAATCATCTGAGAGGATAATATCCGCAAGATAAGCGTTATCGACAGACCTATTAAATTTTTAATCATGGCTACTTGATTGACTACCACAAGAAAAGCAATTGCTACATAAATGATAATTGAGGGTTTTTATTCGCTCATGGCCGCAACTAACAATTCAGACACAGAAGATACGGGTAAAAAATTGAGTTTATCTTTAATATAATCGGGCACTTCTTCTAAGTCTTTTAGGTTTTTTTCGGGCAAGATAATAGTTTTAATACCCGCGCGTCTTGCGGCCACAATTTTTTCACGAATACCACCCACCGGCAATACTTCGCCACGTAATGTAATTTCGCCAGTCATAGCCAAGCGCGCATGAATCAAACGTTCACTTAGTAGCGAAATTAAAGCCGAAAAAATAGTCACGCCCGCAGAAGGGCCGTCTTTGGGCACCGATCCAGAAGGAAAGTGAATATGGATATCATTTTCTGTAAAGAATTTATCAGGTAATGATAATAAGCTTTGCCGTTCACGCAATAAAGACATGGCAATTTGTGCGGATTCGTTCATCACAGAACCAATTTGACCAGTCAAAATAACCTTGCCGGTACCTTTCATTTTTTTGGTTTCGATAAATAGCACGTCACCGCCTACAGGTGTCCAAGCAAGGCCTAACGCCACACCACAAGGAGGACGTTTTTGATAGGTATCGCGATCATATTTACAAGGCCCCAAGTATTGGGCCAGTTGCTCAAGCGTAAGTGGTTTAATGGCTGTTTTAGATTTTATATTTTGCACCACAAATGTAGCAATTTTGCGACACACCTTGGCAATTTGCCTATCTAAATCGCGCACACCAGCTTCACGCGTGTAGGATTCTATTAATTCATCGAGCACACGTTTTTGAAATTTAATTTTTTTATTTTGTAGCCCATGTTCTTTAAGCTGTTTGGGCACCAAGTAGCGCTCTGCAATTTGCAATTTTTCTTCTGGAATATAGCCAGATAATTCCACTAATTCCATACGATCTAACAAAGGCAAGGGAATATCTGTTTTAACATTGGCGGTGCACACAAAAAGCACCTGAGATAAATCAAATGGTAAATCCAAATAATGATCTAAAAAAGAAGTATTTTGTTCGGGGTCTAAAACTTCTAGCATAGCACTTGCCGGATCACCTCTAAAATCACGGCCCATTTTATCGATTTCATCCAACATAAATACGGGGTTTTTAACGCCTAAGAAACGCAATCCTTGTAAAATGCGACCAGGCATTGCACCTACATAGGTACGACGATGACCTTTAATTTCGGCTTCGTCGCGCATACCACCTACAGAAAACCGATAAAACTGACGGCCTAAAGCACGCGCAATCGAACGCCCCAAAGATGTTTTACCCACACCAGGAGGTCCCACAAAGCAAATAATGCCACCTTTGGTCTTTGGGTTGAGTTGTCTTACGGCTAAAAATTCTAAAATACGCTGTTTGATTTCGTCCAAGCCAAAATGATCTTCGTGCATTACTTTTTGTGCAAAAGATAAATCATGAATATCTTCTGTTGTTTTATTCCAAGGCAAGTCTGCAATAGATTCTAAATAATGACGAATTAACCCGTGTTCTGGGGATTCTAAAGGCACAATGCGCAAACGTCTTAATTCTGAATCCACACGATTTCTAACCACTTCTGGTAGTTCTATTTGCGCCAATTTTTTTTCGAATTCTTCAATGTCTGCAGATCGATTCTCGGTATCTTCGCCTAATTCCTTGCGAATCGCTTTAATTTGTTCTCTTAAATAAAATTGACGTTGTGTGGTTTCTAATTTTTTTTGAATATCATCAGAAATTTTATTGCCCACTTTTAAAAGTTCAAGCTCTCTAATCAACTTTTCAAGCGTGAGCATCAAACGCATATGAATAGAAGTCTGTTCTAAAATTTCGAGTCGTTCTGATTTTTCACGGATAAAATTTTGTGCCACAAAGTCAGCCAAACGTGCAGGTTCGTCAATATTGACAGCCGCTAGTTGGATTTCTTCTGGAATTTGCGGTTGGCCTTTAATGTATTCTTCTAGTTTAAGTTTTAACTGGCGTCTTAATGCTTCGATACTATTTTGATGTTCATACGTATCTCGTGGATACTCTAACAACGCGGTCAAAAAAGGTTTTGTCTTTACACGTCGCTTAAACACAGCACGGGTAATGCACTGAACCACAACAGAAGTACGGCCATCTGGCAACCTAAAAATTTTAAGTAATTTAGCAAGTACACCAAATTGGGGGCCAGTTTCACGCGCTAATACATCTTGATTAAAAAATCCTACATAATCGCCAGACGCATGCACAGTATCAAATAATAAACATTCTTGATCGTCTTCTAATACCAATGGAAAAACCACACCCGGAAAAGGCACAAGTTCTCCCAACACATAAACATGGGTGGGCCCTTTGGGTAAATTTGCACCGCCCTGCCCTTTGGAATGGGGATCAGATTCGTCTTCTAAAGACAAGTGAATACTTTCTATTTCACTTAGTTTCGGTTCGGCCATTTTTTTTGTACTCCCTGATAAATTGCTGAGGCACCTAATTCAGATTCAATATTCAATAATCGATTATATTTAGCTAAACGTTCGCTCCGGCTTAATCCACCCGTCTTAATCTGAGATGCGCCTGTAGCCACCGCCAAATCAGCAATAAAGGTATCTTCTGTTTCTCCAGAACGGTGCGAAACAATAGACGCATATGAGCAAAGTTGCGCATATGCCATGGTATCTAAAGTTTCTTTTACAGATCCAACCTGATTTAATTTAATTAAAATGGCGTTTGCCAAATGCTGTTTGGCACCTTCTTGTAAACGTTTTTGCTGAGTTACGAATAGATCGTCGCCAACCAACTGGGTGCGATGAGACAAAGTTTTAGTAAGCAGTTGCCAGCCTGCCATATCATCTTCTGCCATGCCGTCTTCGATACTTATAATGGGGAATAAATCCAGTAGCTGTGTATAATCTTTAACTAATTCTTCGGCGGTTTTATAAACACCCTGTTTTTTTAGATGATAAACAGATAGCCGCTTATCATAAAATTCAGAAGCAGCCACATCTAACGCCAAAGACACTTGTGTTTGGGGCTTATAACCTGCGGCTAAAATCGCATCTACCAAAAGCGAAAGGGCTTCGTGGGCAGATTGGATAGCAGGCGCAAAACCACCTTCATCGCCCACTGAAACAGACATTTTTTTGTCTTTAAGTCGCTTTTTTAATGCATGAAAAATCTCAGTCCCTGCACGTAAAGCATCCGAAAACGAAGAAAAACCATGCGGCACAATCATAAATTCTTGAATATCAAGCGGATTGTCTGCATGCGCACCGCCATTAATGACATTCATCAATGGAATGGGCAAACTTAAAGCAGGCTTGTCAACATTTTGCTCAAATGAACAGAGAGACAAATTGTAAAATGATCGAATTGCTGCGTAAAGTGGTTTTTTATAGGCCAACGCATGCGCACGCATGCAAGCCATAGACACCGCTAAAATAGAATTAGCGCCCAAACGTGTCTTAAGTTCTGAACCATCTAACGCACACATCATTTGATCAATAGTGCTAAGATCCAAAACAGATTGATTGCGGATTTTTTTTAAAATGTCGCCATGGATGTAAGAGATAGCGCGTGTAACACCTTTTCCAAAATAGCGTTTATTATCCCCATCTCGCAGTTCCAAAGCTTCGTGTTGTCCTGTAGAAGCGCCAGAAGGAACACACGCAGTACCCACTTCTGATGAATCTAAAAACACCGCGCATTGAATAGTGGGAACACCCCTTGAATCTAAAATTTCAAGTGCACGAATATCGACAATTTTACTCATGACGTGTACTCCTTTAACGAGTTAGACTTTTAAGTCCTAAGTGTTTCATGGATATCAATCAAGATCAGGAATCATAAAAAAATGACACCACGTTTAAATATTGATTTAGCGACAATGCAATCACAGATTTTATCATGTTCCAAAACATTACATCTGTTTTTAACAGAAACTAACCAACAGGTCCTGCACTTAACACTTGATAACACGGGCACTGTCAAAAGAAGAAAACTACTTGGACAAGATGCACCTGGCAGCTTATCTGTCGAAGAAACTCAAGCGTTATTTGCTTGGGCACAATCTCTGTGGCCAACAGATACATCTTTTTCTCAAGCCATAAATAGTTGCGCAGGCCAAGGATGGCGACTTGATTACTTCTATCTAAATGAACATCAATCTTTATTACAATGGACACTCTTACCTAACCTAGACGTACTCACAAAGTATTTTCAAAATCAGTGCGACACATTCACGTGGAGTTACTTGCAAACACTTCTCCAGCTAGGCCATTGTATTTTAATTGTGGGACAGACCGGAGTAGAATCCTATTTAGCAGAAGTATTATCCCAACATTTAACGCCGCTTTTGTATGCCCCAGATATGCCAACCAATAGCAGCCATGCTTGCGTTTTAACACAACCAAAAAACTTACAAGAAGCACTCGAAGTTAAACAACGAATAAGCCACGCCTGCTTAATTTATCACGGCGAACTAAACATTCAAAATTTACGTACAATAAGCGCGCATCGCGCGGTCATTCAGTGTTGCGCAAACGCCCGATTAGAACCTGCTTTACATCGTTCTTTTTTAAATATTGAAACAGATGCGGTTCACCTTCTCACACATTTTTCTGTGATTATCGAATGCGAACTCACGACCCAAGGACAAGCCGTAATTGGACATCTTTACGAAGCAAGTATGAACAATCAAATGCTTGATATTCAGGTCTTTGCACAAAGACGCCATGAATTGGGTTTGGTAAGATTAAAAACACCTACGCACGTAAGCGATTTATTTAGAAACGGTCTGTCTGATTTGGCAGAAAATCTCACTATCCAACAAACAATGCAGGATCACGTTGCTTTACCAGAAACAGAAGAACACAATGAATTATCAAATGAACAAGTTTTTCTAGAAACGCCTCAAGCGGCTCTAAAATCAGATAACAGAGTTTATCTAGAGAAAGAAAAAAATAAAGCGCCATTAACCGCTGATTTAGATCACGATGAACCAGGATGGGAATTAGATGCTTTATCTTTAAACTTTCAAGCACAAAAAAACGCGCACACACCTGCTATTGCAGATAGCGCAATACCCATTAAAAAAACATTTAAAGAGTTACTTAAAGCGCACCATAAATACCCACCCATTTCTAAAGATGGTGCACCCACGCTCACACCGCCTGCATTTAAAAACGATTTATTAGCAGACGAAGAAGAATAACAAAAAATATGTGACTATATTTTTTTATGCTTTGGATAAAAGAGGCAGCTGTATATCTGCCATCGACCAGTACGTTCTTAAAGTTTGATCAGGTGTTTTATCTTCTTAAATTACTCAGGGCTGTTGTCACTGCGATACTTCTTTCTCCTGTTGCTGTTTCGTCTATTATAATTTCCTAAGACACGTAAAAATCATGAACAAGGTCTTAAATATAGGCTAAGCCGCTTATCGTTGAATATTGATTTTTTTTGAAGGAATAAAAAATGTCCAACTTAAAAACACTGAAAAAAAGCAGGATTAGGTATATATTTGATCGCATATTAATTATTTTAGGTATTTTACTGTTCACAGCATGTATCGGATTTTATTTTTTCTTATTGAAAGAAGATTCCATTAAGAGCGTAAACAATTTTGTTGGTGAAAGCTATTTTTTGAGCTTATTATTTATCTTTATCATTTTTAAAATGAGTCGAAATTCTCTGCCTGTCGATAATAACCATCAGGGATTATACGAATTTTTGCGGGCTGCAGGTTTATACGCCTTGATTATTCTCTTTCTTGTATGCGTGTTTGTTCTATGTGTCGTTATTCAATGTAAATTTTACGGATCCTGCGGGTTGGGTAAAGTTCTTTAATGCTTATTAATTCATAAGCAACGTATGAAGAAAGATCGTTATATTAAAAATATGAGGGAAAACGCAGCTTTACTGGGGTTCTAGTTGGTGTCAACTTTTCTAGTTACTTAAGAGAGAGGCTTTAAACTGTGGATGAGGACGGTGAAATACCGCTCTTATGTCATTCAATGCAATACGAACGCGTGAGCCATTGCCCTCACTTATCTCTGCACCATATGACTTAAGCATGGATTCGATGTCTTTCCAGCCAACGTTTGAACGTACTGGATTTTCAAATATTAATTCCAGTTTTTTACGATGCTTCGAAGCCATAGTTAGTGATATCAAAAAATGATACTAATCGCAAGAATGCTTTATTTGGTCTAACATTTGAATTCAACGGTCGGCAAAAGTATGGTTTTTGTTGGTCCGCTGCAACGCCTGGCTAGACCTTCCTTTTTTTACTCATTAAAAAATAGGGCCCATCATCACTTTCACCTTCGCTTTGAATGAGCCAGTTTTGTGCCAGATAAAATTTTTTGGCCTTTTCATTGACCTTCAAGCATTTTAGACTTGCTATCGAACCAAAATATTTTTCGCAAGCATTGAGAAGAGTTTTACCAACACCGCAACCTTGAAAATTTGGATGAACACATAGATGATGCAGAAAACTGTCTGGCTCCCAAATCGAAGCGAACCCGACTGGGACTAATTGATTCAAAGCAACCAGAATTTTTTCTCCCCTAGTGTTTGCATCAAAATCTTCAAGTTGATGTGAACCAGGCAAGTCCCATATGAAAGAAAAATTACGGGCTTCAAGAAAAATCAACCTCAAAGCAGCTCGATCTTGTTCAGTAAATTCTCTAACGTAAATGTTCATACTAGCCCGGATTATTATCGACCTAAAAACCCACCCCGAAGCAACATCCTTGGTTTTTCGGAATTTAAAAAATAAAGAAATCTATTTCATTTCTAGCGAAAAAGCACACGTGTTCGCAAATCCTGAGGTAGCACATGTTGAGGATCATCTAAATAAAGATTAAAGTATTGTTTGGCTTGCGGATGATCTTTCATAATCAGCTTATAAGCCTTGCCAAGCGTACGATAAGGGCCACGATGCTCATAAACCCTAAATTCACCCTGGATGTGAATCACATTTTTTCGGTCCCGCTCGGGCTTTTCAATTTCAATACCAATAAACCCCAAACCCAACATCTTTGCCGACTCTAAAATAGGACCATATTCTTCTTTTTTCTGAAAGCCTGCCTTTTGGGCAGCAGCATAAATTTTCTTGTACGGTACATGGATCGGAATAAAAAATCCGTAAAATCCAGGCATGGTGAAAAAATAAGAGTCGATGTTGATGATAGAATAGAGCATTTTATTTGCCTTGGGTTGTTTTTTTTGGGGTCTTTTTTTGAGTCGATTTTAAAGATGCTTCATGGAGAGACAAAATCGCTAGCCGATGCGCCAATGTAACATATTTTTTTAGCGCTGCCGTGTTGTGATGAAAAGGCACAGGGAGCAAAATCCATTGTGAAATCACCCTGTCTCCAGCCTTCCATGGCTCAGCCCCTTCCTTGGCCAAAAGCGTCTTGAACTTGGATTCATCTGGAATTTTGACGCCTAATCGCCCTTGTTTCCACACTAAGGCAAAAACGTTCATTGGATTTTCATTGAAATATCGGCAGTTGGAACAGAGTGCGTGAGTGCACTCATAATGACACACAAATTGAATACCTTAGGCTTTTATTACCATTGTTTATCATGACATACAATGGTAATAATGTTGTTTATCATGATAAAACCTCTTAAGCGTGCTCTTGATTTAAAAACGTTGTTAGGCAAAAAATCAGTTTTGTTGCTCGGGCCGCGTGGAACTGGAAAAAGCTTTTTAATCCGGCACGAGCTTGAAAATATTCATTACATCAACCTGTTAAAATCTTCAGAGTATTTGTCTTTGAACCAGGATCCATCGAGTCTGGAAGACATTGCGGCGTTTCATAAAAATAAAATCATCGTGATTGACGAAGTTCAAAAGATTCCTGTTCTGCTTGATGAGACGCACCGCTTAATCGAGGAGCAAGGCGTTAGATTTTTACTAACGGGAAGCAGTGCAAGAAAACTCAGAGCGAATCATGCCAATCTCCTGGCTGGGCGTGCTTGGATAGCGAGGCTGTTCCCTTTGACTTTTCTGGAGATACCCGATTTTTCATTGAAGCGCTATTTACAGTTTGGGGGGCTGCCTGCCGTCGCGCTTAGTGAGGACCCGATTGAGGAATTGGATAATTACATTCAAACTTATATCGAAGCTGAACTGAAGACTGAAGGCATTATTAGAAAGATCCCGGCATTTTCGCGGTTTCTTAAAACGGCGAGTCTATCCAACGGTGAATTATTGAACTTCCAAAATATCGCATCAGATGCCCAAGTGCCAGTGAATACAGTGAAAGAGCATTATAAAATACTTGAAGATACCATGATTGGTTACAGTCTTGAGCCTTGGCGCGAATCAAAGAAAAGAAAAGCCATTACCACCGCTAAATTTTATTTCTTTGATCTGGGTGTATTAAATTTCATAAGTGGAATGTTTCCAGAATCAGAAGATTCTCCGGTGTTTGGTAACCGATTTGAGCATTTTATAATCAACGAGGTGGTTGCAGCAAAGCATTATCAACGAAGAAAATACGATTTACAATACTGGCGATCTACTTCGCAGTTTGAAGTGGATTTGATTTTTGGCAATACTGCAATTGAAATTAAGGCAACTAAGAAAGCCTCCGATAAGTTTTTATCTGGCTTAAAGGCATTAAAAGAGGAAATGGCCCAGAAGCGATATATTTTAGTCTCGAGAGATAAAATCGAAAAAAGACAAGATGGCATTGATTTGATGTACTACGAAAAATTTCTAAAAAGGTTGTGGTCTGGTGAAATTTGAATGGAATACGAAAAAACAGAAAACAAAAATAACATCACTATATTGTTTTTTAATCACAGGCTTTATGCCGGTGTTACGCTGCATCAAAGGGTTGGGCACTCATTCTCGCTTGATGGGCCTTTTTTATCTCGGATACAAACAAGGCAACAGATCTTCGTAAGATTTCCCTGTTTTCGGCCATGTTAAGAATCTCCGCGTATTCTTTATCTTTGCCAAGAAGCGGAATGGTTGCGCATGCTTGCTCGATCAATATACCTGACATGGTTTTCAAGATCTCAATGAGCGACTGTTGTGCATAAATCGCTCGAGAGGATGCATTCAGCAGCATGAATGGTTTTTTAATAAACGCGTCGCTGCTCACCAACCAATCAAAGGCATTTTTCAGGGTTCCGGGCACACCATGTGCGTATTCGGGCGTGGAGATGATGAGACCCTCTGAATTTCTGACTTTACAGATAAAATCCCTGACGATGGGAAGTTCGAGAGCATCAAGATCAGGATTAAAGTGAGGGAGGCTGGCTAATCCATCATATAAATCAATGCTTACATTCGCCGGAGAAAGGGGGCGCATCGCCTCTAATAGACGTGTGTTTGATGATGACTTTCTAAGACTGCCTGATATTCCAAAAAGGTGCACAATAATTTCCTTTTAGATAAATAAAATCTCACTACCGGACAAAAAAATGAAAGGGCTTGAAAAACAAGGGGGGAAATGATGTTTGAGAAGTATGCGAAACCCTCAAATAAACGATTCACCCGAGTTCTTCCAAGCCCTATGTGATCAGCT
>Ga0154020_10008893_pt1 | contig 11619 bp, 7 predicted proteins | sample Klosneuvirus_201_FD_109709 | JGI IMG/M metagenome (GOLD analysis project Ga0154020, IMG submission 109709) | Active sludge microbial communities from wastewater, Klosterneuburg, Austria - Klosneuvirus_20160825_MG | ecosystem: Engineered > WWTP > Aerobic digester > Activated sludge | place... | reverse complement strand
GAGAGGCCTGCATCTATGATCACAGCTTCAGATTCATTGCCTACATAATAACAGTTGCCATTGCTGCCCGAGTTTAATGATGTAGTGTATAATGCCATATTTTGCAAAGAAAACCAATTAAGCTTTACAACTTATTATTTAATTATTTTTGCCGCAATGACGCAATTATCCACGCTCAATAAATATTTCTGGAAATATAGGTGGCGGTTCTTTTTAGGATTCTTCTTCGTCATTCTGACCAATTATTTCAGGATATTATCTCCGCAACTTACCGGCTATATTGTAAATACAGTGATCTATGCAATCACTGCAAAAGCCAGTGGCACAGTGCAGGCAGAAAGTTATGCAGGTAATTACGACCTGGCCGTGAGGCTGCTGGTCGGCAAATTTGAAACGCTGAATTTTCAGCAGCAAATTCTTTTTACTGGAATTGCCCTGATATTATTGGCAATCATCAGTGGATTTTTCATGTTCCTGATGCGGCAAACGATCATTGTAATGAGCCGTTATATTGAGTTTGATCAGAAGAATGAAATTTTTACCCATTACCAGAAACTGGATTTAAATTTCTACAAAACCCACAGTACCGGCGACCTGATGAACCGGATTTCGGAAGACGTGAGCAGGGTAAGGATGTATACAGGTCCTGCCATCATGTATTTTATAAACCTGGCAGCAGTGATAGGCTTCAGCTTATATTTTATGCTCAGGTCTGATGTAAAACTTACCCTGGTGGCATTGTTTCCGCTGCCGGTGCTGGCGCTCACCATTTATTTTGTAAATACCATCATCAATAAGAAAAGCGAAAGGATACAATCTATGCTTAGTAATCTAACTACTAATGCGCAGGAATCATATTCCGGTATCCGTGTGATCAAATCTTTTGTACAGGAAAAAGCAATGCTCGGTTTCTTTAAAAAGAACAGTGAATCATACCGTGCCAATGCACTCAGCCTGGCAAAAACCGAGGCCATTTATTTTCCAAGCATGGCCCTGCTGATAGGGTTAAGTACACTTATAACAATCATGGTTGGCGGACTGGATGTAGCCAATCATGTTCCGGGAGCCACTGTTGGTAAAATTGCAGAATTTGTGATGTATATACAGATGCTCACATTTCCGGTAAGTGCAATAGGCTGGACGGCCAGTATGACCCAACGGGCTGTGGCATCTCAAAAACGCATCAACGAGTTTTTGCAAACCGATCCGGTAATAAAAAATGATCCGCAAAATCTGTTTGTTACGCTGAATGGGAATATATCTTTTGATCATGCAGATTTTGTTTACCCGCATACCGGTATCCATGCAGTGAAAGATTTCAGCCTCCAGGTAAACAAAGGTGAAAAAATTGCTATCATCGGTAAAACAGGATCTGGGAAATCTACCATTGCCCAACTGTTGTTGCGGATGTATGATGTGCAAAAAGGATCGATTGATTTTGAAGGTATTCCAGTGCAAAAGATCAGCCTGGATTCTTTGCGTTCGCAAATAAGTTATGTACCCCAGGATGTATTCTTATTCAGCGACAGTATTGCCAATAATATTAAATTCGGCAATGCTTCCGCTAATATGGAAGATATCATTCAGGCAGCCAAAAATGCCTGTATTTTCAATGAGATCAGTCAGTTTAATGAGGGTTTTAATACCATGGTTGGCGAACGGGGTGTTACGTTGAGCGGTGGACAAAAACAACGGATATCAATTGCCAGGGCATTACTAAAAAAACCGGCTATTGTAATTTTTGATGATTGCCTGAGTGCAGTTGATGGTAAAACCGAAAAAGAGATAATAAGTAACCTGCATTTGTACCTCAGCGATAAAACTGCCATTATTACTACCCACCGTATTTTCTCTTTATTCAGGTTCGATAAGATCATTGTGATGGATGAAGGAAAGATAGCCGAACAGGGTACCCATGAAGAGTTACTGGGGAAAAATGGATTGTATGCCGAAATGTATGCACGGCAACAGGCTTCAGAAGCTGACACAGATAGGGGAAATATGGGATAAAATGTTAAGAATTCATTTATTTTGCCATATCAAAAACAACTTTATCTTTGTCATTCATAATTGATATTTATAAATAAAATTTAATAACAGTGGCGTACGAGAACAACGACAAAAAAATTGAAAGCGTTTACAGTAACCGTGTAAAAGCAGGTAAACGCAGAACTTACTTTTTTGATGTGAGGGAAACAAGGGGAAATGATTTCTTTCTTACAATCACCGAAAGTCGCAAACGGTTTGATTCTGAAGGTTATGACCGTCATAAGATCTTTTTGTATAAAGAAGATTTCAATAAGTTCATCAAGGGTTTAAATGAAGCGGTTGATTATGTGAAGACTGAACTGATGCCTGATTTTGATTTTGATGCGTTCAACCATGATACTCCTTATGAAGGAGAGGAAGGACAAACAGTTGTTTCAACAAACCAGGAAGAAGTAATTGCCGATAAAGCAATTGTTGATGAACCTGCTGAACCTGCAGTTGAAGTTGCAGCAAAACCTGCGGAACCAATTACACCGGATACAAGCCATCATTCAGAAGAAGTGGATAAATGGTAAAAGGAAATGTATGATTTGTGATTTTATTATCTATATATAAAAGTCTCTGTTTATTAAAACAGAGACTTTTTATTTATAACTTGATCTTGAATTCATACATCATACACACATTTCACACATTCCTCATCACATTTCACACATCATCCACCACACATTCTTTTATATGCATTCATCAACCCATTGGTAGAACTGTCATGTGATTGAATTTCACCGGGCTGTTCAAGCTCCGGTAAAATCTTTTGTGCAAGTTGTTTACCAAGTTCCACGCCCCATTGATCGAAACTGAAGATATTCCAGATTACTCCCTGAACAAAGATCTTGTGCTCATAGAATGCGATGAGTTGTCCCAATGTGAATGGAGTGATCTTTTTGATAAGGAAAGAATTGGTGGGCCTGTTTCCTTCAAATACCCGGTAAACATTGTCATTTGATGTACCGTTCATCAAGGCTTCCGTTTGGGCAAAGAAATTACTGATCAGTTTTTGCTGGTGGTCGCCAATCGGGTTGTGCGATTGGGCCGCCACAATAAAATCACATGGAATAACAGAAGTACCCTGGTGAATAAGCTGATAGAAAGCATGCTGGCCGTTGGTGCCTGGTTCACCCCAGATAACAGGGCCTGTCTGATAGGTTACTTTTTTTCCATCCCTGTCAACATATTTGCCGTTACTCTCCATATTTCCCTGCTGAAAATATGCTGCAAACCGGTGCAGGTACTGGTCATAAGGCAGGATTGTTTCAGAAGCCGTACCATAAAAATTCCGGTACCAGATACCAATCAGTGCCATCAGCACGGGAATGTTATTTTCAAAAGCTGTTTCTTTAAAATGGACATCGGTTGCATAAGCTCCCTTTAATAATTGGTCAAAATTATCGTAACCGATGGTAAGCGCTATGGATAAACCAATTGCACTCCATAAACTGTACCGGCCGCCAACCCAATCCCAGAAAACAAACATATTTGCCGGGTCTATACCAAATTTTATAACATCCTCTTTATTGGTACTCAAGGCTACAAAATGTTTTTTAATATCCTGTTCACCACCTCCATTTTGCAGGAACCAGTTTCTTGCAGAATGAGCATTGGTCATCGTTTCCTGCGTAGTAAATGTTTTGCTGGCAATTAAAAATATGGTTTCATCAGCAGTAATTTTATTACAGGTTTCAGCAATATGTGTACCGTCTACATTGCTCACAAATAATGGCTGAATACCTGCTTCCCAATATGGTTTTAATGCCTCGGTAACCATCACCGGGCCAAGGTCGCTGCCACCAATGCCAATGTTTACTATGTATTTAATTTTTTTGCCGGAATAACCTTTCCATTCACCGCTGTGTACTTTTTCACAAAAGGCTTTCATTTGTTCCAATACCTTTTTAATGCCGGGCATAACATCCTCGCCATCCAGGGGCACTTCTTTACCTGAAAAATTGCGCAAGGCAGTATGTAAAACAGCCCTGCCCTCGGTGCCATTGATCTTTTCTCCGGCATACATAGCATTTATTGCATCTTTTAAATGGCATTCTTCTGCCAGATTAAGCAGCAGTTCTTTTGTTCTGCTGTTGATATTATTTTTACTGTAGTCGAATAAAATATCACCTGATTCCAGCGAAAATGATTTAAAACGGGCAGGGTCTTCCGTAAAAAGCTGCCTCATATGTATAGGCTTCATTTCTTCAAAATGATTGCTGAGTGCTTTCCAGGCCTGGGTTGAAGTAGGGTTGGTTTTGGGGAACATTTGGTGTAGTTTGTTTATTGGTTTTTAGTTTATTAGTTTAATGATTAATTGATTTAGAGGTTTTACATTTCGGCGATGATGCTGACCAGTTTCTGGATCATTTCTGAGGTTATATCCAGGTGTGTAACCATTCTAACCTGTGTTTGTGAGATTGCAATACAAGAAATACCATGTTCTTTTAAATAGGCTGTAAAAGAAGCAGCTGAATAACTGCCGGTAACTTCAAAAATCAGTATATTGGTTTCTACTGGAAGTATTTTACCAATAAAATCTTTTTTTATCAGAGCATGGGCAATGGTTTTTGCATGAATATGATCTGCCTCAAGCCTTTGTATATTATTTTCAATTGCATAAATACCGGCAGCTGCCAGGTATCCAGCCTGGCGCATTCCTCCTCCAAAAATTTTTCTTATCCTCCTGGCTTTGTTAATAAAATCTCTATTTCCTAATAACAAGCTTCCAACAGGTGTTCCAAGCCCTTTACTCAGGCAAATGGATATGCTATCAAATATTTCACCATATTGTTTGGGTGTTTCATGCTTTGCAACAAGCGCATTCCATAGCCTGGCACCATCCAGGTGAAGCTTCAGGTTGTTATTTAAACAGACCTGTTTAATATTTTGAATATCAATAAATTCATAACAACTTCCCCCGCCACGGTTAGCAGTATTTTCAATGCTTACCAGGCTGGTTTTTGCTTTGTGTACGTCGTCAGGGTTTATCAATGCTGTAACCTGTTCTGCATTAATTCTGCCCCTGTCGCCATCAATTGCTTTTACCTGGCAACCACTGTTAAAAGCGATTCCGCCTCCTTCATATATATAAACATGGCTTAGTTTATCACAGATAACTTCTTCACCGGGGTTTGTATGGCATTTAATTGCAATCTGATTGGTCATCGTTCCGCTTGGGCAAAAAATGGCAGCTTCCATATTAAACAGATCTTTGGCCATTCCTTCCAGTTTATTAACAGATGGGTCTTCCCCAAAAACATCATCACCAACCTGTGCCCTAAACATGGCTTCCAGCATAGCCGGGCATGGTTTTGTAAATGTGTCTGAACGAAGATCTATTGTCATATAACAAATGTATGAAAATCTGAAATCCTTATTTTTAACCTTATACTGTTTTATTGTGATGGGTAAACGGAAAAGCAAACATAAAGTGTATTTTGTACACTATTTATTTCTTTTTTCCCGATTTATTATGAAATACAAATTCTGAATGGTAACTTTGCGTTATAATTTCGATAAATCCTTTGAATTTCCCTACCCTTTGCAACGAATCCCCAACTTAAATGGTCTATTTAGTGTTATAACTTTTTGAAATCAATACAATACAATGAGGCAACTTAAAATCGCAACACAGATTACTAACAGGGATTCACAGGCAGTAGAGAAATACCTGCAGGAAATTTCCAAAATTTCAATGATCACTCCTGAAGAGGAGACCATATTGGCGCAAAAAATCAAGATGGGGGACCAGCGGGCATTAGATAAACTGGTGCAGGCTAACCTCCGTTTTGTGGTTTCTGTGGCAAAACAGTATCAGCACCAGGGGCTTTCCCTGAGTGACCTGATCAACGAAGGAAACCTAGGCCTGATCAAAGCAGCTCAGCGTTTTGATGAAACCAAAGGTTTTAAATTCATTTCTTATGCAGTTTGGTGGATCCGACAGTCAATTTTACAGGCATTAGCCGAACAGGGCAGGTTGGTTCGTTTACCACAAAATAAGATTGGCACTTACAATAAGGCTAACAAAGCTTATATGGCTTTTGAGCAGGAGCATGAAAGGGAACCATCTACAGAAGAACTGGCAGAATTGCTTGAAATGAGCGAAACCGAGATCAACAATATTTTCCAGAGCAATACCCGGCATACATCACTGGATGCTCCGGTACATGAAGCAGAAGATGTGGCCATGGGCGACCTGTTGAAAGGCGGAGCTGAAACGGATGAAGACGTAATGCATGATTCATTGAAAAATGAGATCCGCAGGGTGTTGAAATCTCTAAGCCCGCGTGAAGCAGAGATCGTGAATGCTTATTTTGGACTGGATGGAGAAAATGGTGTTACCATTGAACAGATAGGACAGAAGTACGACCTAACCAAAGAGCGTATACGCCAGATAAAGGAAAGAGCGATCAAGCGTTTACAGAAAGCCAGGTATAGTGGAGCATTAAAGGCATATTTAGGATAATTACTTAAACAAAATAGTGTAGGCGCCCCGGTTAGTCCCGGGGCGTTTTTTTGTAATATACCCACAGCAGGGTATATACGCAATTTTATATAACAGCATCTTTGTACATTATTTTTAATGATTAAAAATTTAATGTATGAAGAAGATCAGTTTTTATTTAATTTCTTTTATGCTGTTGTCAGTTTTGGCCAATGCCAATAATATACTGGTAACAAATGCATCCATTTCCAGCCAGAATACAACCAATCATACCGCCCTGGTTAATTTTAGTGTAAGCTGGGAAAACAGCTGGCGTACCAGCACCAATGAAAACAATTATGACGGAGGATGGATCTTTGTCAAATTTCGTAAGAACGGTACAACAGACTGGAGGCATGCAACCCTTAATGTAACCGGTAATACCGCTGCATCCGGTGCTGCTATTACAGTGCCTGCTGATGGAAAAGGCGCTTTTATTTACAGGAGTGCAAATGGAATCGGCAATGTGAATTTTGCTGCAAACTCAATTCAATGGAATTACGGAGTTGATGGTATTTTAGATAATGAAACTGTTGAGATACTTGTTTACGGACTAGAAATGGTTTATATACCAACTGGTAGTTTCCAGTTAGGCAGCGGAGGAACAGAGACTTTTGGATTTACAGATGGTTCATCCTCGAATCCGTATTTGGTAACATCTAACAGTGCCATTAACCTGGGTACTATTGCCGGAACATTAAATCCAAACGGCAGTGGTGCCGCATCTGGAACCATTTCGGCAAATTTCCCAAAAGGGTATAATGCTTTTTGGGTAATGAAATACGAATGCAGCCAGCAACAATATGTTGATTTTTTAAACAACCTTGACCTGGCAAGATCTAATATTAATAAAACACCAACTATTTTTTCAGGAACACACCCGGCATTGGTAGCTCCACAACCTGAAAGGGGAATTGGAGAAATTGGTATGAACAGGATGGCTGCATTTGCAGATTGGAGTGGATTAAGGCCTATGTCGGAGCTGGAGTACGAAAAAACATGCAGGGGTTACAACACACCAGCCGTTCCAAATGAATATGCCTGGGGAAATACAACGATCAATCCGGTTACTTCTTTATTAAATGATGGTGCTGCAGATGAAATTGTTAGTACACCATCTGATGCGAATGCCTGTATAAGCGGTTTTCTGGCAGGCAACAGGCCTGTAAGGGTTGGCATGTTTGCCCGTTCTTCAGGTTCAGACAGAACACTGAGTGGTGCTACCTATTATGGAGTAATGAATATGAGTGATAACCTGCATGAAATATGTATTTCAATTGCAAATGCTCAGGGAAAAGCTATAGATGCTTCTATTCATGGAGATGGCAACCTGGCAGCTGATGGCAGAACAGATATTTCCAGCTGGCAGCCATTCCAGGCATTTGGTGTAAGAGGGTCATCATACAGCAATCCATTAAGTTATGGCAGGGTATCAGACCGCATACTAAATAATGTGTTTACTACAACCTATGGTTCTGATGCGGTACTGGCAAATTACAGTTTCCGTTTAACCCGCACAGCACCTTAATCATTTAAATAAAGCACGATGCAAAAATATATTTTCATAGTGCTGCTTGTTATAAATGGTTTCATAACATCAGCACAAAACAATCCCATTTTTCAGGGTGGCCAGGGTGATGGTGTGAATAATAACACATTTGCACAGGCAGGAAATAATATTTTTACCGGCGGTGGAGGAGATGGCTGGAACCAGGTTTCTTATTCACAAACAGGTAACAATATTTTTACCGGGGGAATAGGTGATGGGTGGAACAACAGTACTTATATCCAGGCTGGCAATTCAATATTTACCGGAGGCACAGGAGATGGCTGGAATACGACAAATTATTTGCAGGCAGGTAATGCAATATTTGCCGGAGGTGCAGGTGATGGATGGAATGCAACGTCTTTTTTGCAAGCCGGGAATGCTATATTTAACGGCGGCGAAGGAGATGGCTGGAATAATACCAGTTTTCTCCAGGCAGGTAATAATATTTTCACAGGAGGAATCGGTGATGGCTGGAGCAGTACTTACCGCCCGGTGGGGCCCATCCCGGTTAATTTTCTGTATTTCAATGCACAGAAACAGGGCGAGACAGCATCATTGCTTAACTGGAAAACATCGCAGGAGATTAACAGTGCTCATTTTGATGTAGAAAGAAGCACAGATGCTGTGAATTTTTATTTTATCGGTAGAACAACCGCAGCAGGTAATTCACCCGTTCCGGTTGACTATTATTTTACTGACCAGGCACCAGAAAACGGGTTAAACTATTACAGGCTTAAACAAGTTGACAAGGATGGCCGTTTTATTTATACGCCTTCCAGGCTTGTACGATTTGATATAACGGATGCGGGTAACGTAAAATATTTCCCTAATCCAACAAATGGTATCCTGAATATAGAACTTCCGGTAATCATGCAGCAGGAAATAAAAGTAGTGAACATCAGTAATGCCGCCGGTATTGTATTAAACCAGTTTAAACAGGGTGCTGCATCAAATCAATTGCTGCATTTAAACCTGGGTAGGTATCCTAAAGGCGTTTATTTTATCCAGGTAAAATCAGCTTCTATTAACAGCACACAGCGAATAGTGTTGCAGTAAGTTTTTCTTTTTCATACAATGATCAGGGCAGCCTTTTGGTTGCTCTTTTCATTTTAATAATTTAGAAATTGAAAAGGGTTTCAATTAATTCAATTGAAACCCTTTTTTTATTCTGCTGTTTTTATCAGTTTAGTTTTTAATTAGTTTATGTACAGATCTTTTTTCACCCGGCCCGGATATTTCCAGGTAATAAATTCCTGGTGCAAACCTCCTGGTATTTATTACTTCAACTGTTGGCGCTTCGTTCTTGATGATCGGTTTATAACTGACAATCTTTCCTTTTATGTCTACTAATTTTAGCAGATAAGTACCGGCCACAGTTGAATTTAATTTTACCTGCAAATTTCCTGAGAATGGGTTTGGATATACATTTGTATTACTTGCTGGTTCAATAGATTGTTCTGTAGCTGTATTTGCTATAGACATGCGACTAGTAACTGGTTCGGTTTGTTCAATGATACTGAAACCGGCTATAAAGTTGTGCGTATAAATTGAAACCAGGTTTACAGTTACAATGCCGGATGAATTTGGTTTTACATTCAATACCTGTCCGATATTGTTAATGTTATTATCCGTCATAATATCATCAGAACCATATCCACTTATATAATATGTTGTTCCGTTAGGAGCAATAGTTGAACCGGCATAGAACTTTAATGTATATAATTTAGAAGGATTCATTCCTTTTAAGACTAAATTCCTTGAACTACTTGAAGTTGAATAATATTGCAAAACAGCAGGTGGGCAGGCTGTTGCATTCGGAGCATAACTTGTTCCGTTATCACTAATTGCAGTTTGCTTATTCAATGAAGCATTTATTGTACTCTGGGTTCCATTTGTATAGAGAAAATTACTGCTTGCAATGTCTGCAACAGGTTTCCAGTTATTCCATTGTGTATTATTGTAAATATTATTTCCATAAATATTAACCTGAACAGACAATGGGCCTACTGCAATTACAATTACTGTTACCTGTACAGTATCCCTGCCGGTTGCTCCATTGTTATCGGTTACTTTTAGTTCAAATTTATATACACCTGCAACCAGGGAATTAACTATTGTATTAGCACCTAAGGGATTAGTGATATTGAATCCTGATGGGCCTGCAATTTTACTCCAAAGGTATGAACTCACGGCTCCGTCTGAATCTGTTCCTGTGCCTGCCAGGTTAACCGAAGCGGTTTGTGATAAGATGGTTTGATCTAAACCAGCGTTGGCTTTTGGTGCAAAATTGCCTGCAGCATTTACCGTCACCTGCACCGTATCTCTTCCGATTGATCCATTGTTGTCGGTAACTTTAAACTCGAATTTATAAACACCTGCAACAAGGGAATTAACTGATGTAATTGCACCAAGCGGATTTGTAATAATGAAACTGGATGGTCCTGCGATCTTACTCCAAAAAAATGAACTTACTAATCCATCAGTATCTGCTCCAGAACCTGAAAGATTTACTGAAGCTGATGGTAATGTTATCGTTTGATCTAAACCTGCATTTACTGTTGGCGAAATATTTCCTGCAGCATTTACAGTTACCTGTGCAGTATCCCTGCCTGTTGCACCATTGTTGTCGGTAACTTTTAATTCAAATTTATATATGCCTGCTGTTAAACCTGTAACAGCTATGAATGCGGCATTGGGATTGGAAATAATTGCAGTATTGCCTGATATTTTTGTCCAGCTGTAACTGCCGATCGTTCCATCACTATCTGTACCGCTGCCACTCAGGTTAACTGAACTAACAGGTAAAGTAATGACCTGGTCGGAGCCTGCTATGGCAACAGGCGGATAATTGGAAACAGTTGTCGTTGTAAATGTCAGGTAATTCAGGTTAAATCCACCTGTTATAAAATAGATCTTCATTACTTTAATACCTGCTGTAAGGTATATTTCGGGCTTACTAACGGTTTGCCATGACTGATATCCGCCTGTTTGCGGAACAGATATGGTTGAAATGATTACACCATCAATTTCAACTCTAAAAGAAGAAGAACTGTTTTGAGATGAAACACGGGCACCTAATGTATAAACGCCGGTTGTGCTTACATTTACGGTGTATTTAATCCATTCGCCTGGTTCTGTCCATCCAATATTAAAGCCTGCTTCTGTTGAATTCTGCAAATCTATGGATTCATTTATCCTGTAAGCTCCACCAGTATTTTCAGGACTACTGTCGTAATATGCCAGGTTTTGTCCGCCATTATCAAAATCCTCCACCTGTATTGTTCCGGGTATGATGCGGGGTGTTCCGCCATAGGGTGTATTTGTTGCAACTGCATAGTTTGCTGTATACGTAACATCATTAACAGGAGTAGCGAATGTTTGTGTTTGTGTTCCGCCATGTGACCAGTTGATGAAATTATGACTATTGCCATTTAATGTTTGCGGACTTGTTGCGGAAACAGACCTGGTAATCCCTTCTACACTTGTAACGGTGAATGCTGTAGTAAACGGTTGTCCGTCTAATGTAATAGCAAGGCCTTGTGGACTGCTG
>Ga0154020_10008892_pt1 | contig 11620 bp, 10 predicted proteins | sample Klosneuvirus_201_FD_109709 | JGI IMG/M metagenome (GOLD analysis project Ga0154020, IMG submission 109709) | Active sludge microbial communities from wastewater, Klosterneuburg, Austria - Klosneuvirus_20160825_MG | ecosystem: Engineered > WWTP > Aerobic digester > Activated sludge | place... | reverse complement strand
TCCTGCCGGACCGAGTTGTATTCGAGACCGGTGACCTGCGCGCTCGGGGCCGCGGCGAAGAGCCACCGCAGGGTGCGCTCGTCCGAGCCGAGCAGGCTCGAGGGGGTCAGACCCGCGGGCACGGAACGAGCGTCGAGGCTGAAGACGCCCGCCAGATCGTCGCCGGGCTCGCCGCCGAGCGCGAACACCGCCTCATCGACCGCGCTCATGCCGAGCACCGCGACCTTGGGCGCACCGCTGCCGTCCCGCACGCGCACCCGGATCGTGGCGTCTTCGCCCGGGGCGTAGGTGGACTTGGGCGTCTCGAGCACGACGTTCAGCCGATCTTCGGGGTCGACCAAGGCTCGCGCGCTCGAGCGCACCACCTCCCCAGCCCCGCGGAGCGCCAGCGCATCGAGGATCAGGATGCCGCGCATGGCACTGGTGATCGGCACCTCCAGCGTGGCCCTTCCGGAGGCGTCGAGATCCACCGCGGTGGAGACCAGGCCGGCGCCTCCGCGGTAGAGGTCGAGGTGAACCCGGCGGATGGCGCCGCTGGCCAAGATCTCGACGACCGCCTTGTCGCCGGCCGCGTAGAGCGCGCGATCGGTGCGGATCACCAGGCTACCCTCGGCGCGGGCGGCGAGCTCAAGGTGGCGGGTGACGCGGCGCGCGGCCCCATCGGTGGCGCTGACGTCGAGGACGGCGGCGGTCGCGGCGGGGGCCGGGCTGAAGCGAAGCTCGGCAGTGCCATCCGCAGCCGTGGTGAGCGATTGGCTCGCCCCATCCACCACCGCGGTGACTTGTCCGGCGATCGGGCGCCCGGAGGGATCGCGGAGGAGCACCAAAGCCCTGTTTTCCAGGCCCGGGAGCAGCGCATCGGCCTCGGGGATCACGCGGAGCACCAGCGGACCCACCGCCAGCGGCAGGCTCTGAACGCCGCTCTCGGTCTGCCCGGCGCTGTCGGTGACGACGGCCTCGACGGCGAGGCTGAGCTGGCCATCGTCTAGCGCCGCGCCGCCGGCTCCGGCCGGGACCGCCAGCTCGAAGGACGCGCGGCCCTCGGCGTCGGTCGTCAGCGTCGACGCGGCCAGGGCAGTGTCCCCGAGCACCGCGCGCAGCGCCACCGAGGCGCCGACCACCTTGGCGCCGAACAAGTAGCGTGCGTCGACCGTGCCCCGCAGGGGCTGGCCCGGGACCGCGAAGCCGCGATCGACCGCCACGCTGACCTTGAGCTTGGGCAAGTTGTAGCGCGCTACGGGGATCTTCCGCTCGACCTTGGCCCCGGCCAGCTCGGCGCGGAAGGTCCATAGCCCTTCGTTGACCTCCGCCGCCGTCGGCAGCGCGGTAGAGGCGACGCCATAGCTATCGGTGGTCAGGTTGCGCTTGATGATCTTGTTGCCCTTGCCATCGAGAACCTCGACCAGCACCGGGCGCGCGGCCAGTGGAGACTTGTCTAGGGCGCTGAGCCCGAGGATCCGAAGGTGCACGGTCTGACCGGGCTTGTAGATCGTCTTGTCCGTGGACAAGGCCAGGCTCTCGGGCGCGAGCGCGCGGAGGGTGGTCGTCGCCCAGGAAGAGGCGCTCCCATCGACCACTTCGATGCGCAGCTGCCCACCCGGGAGGTTGGCCGGGAGCGAGAGCATCGCGACCAACTCACCCCGCGCGTCGGTCTCGCCCTCCAGCACGGTGACCGGGCTTTGGCCCTCGGCGCTCAGGACGCCGACGACGTGGGCGCCCGGCCGCGGGCTGAGATCGTCGGGATCCCGGGCGATCACGCGGAAAGGCACTGCCCCTCCGCTCGGGATCTCGGTGGCGCTGCGCAGCTCGACCTCCAGCTTGCCGAGCGCGCCGTAGAGGCTGGTCCGACCGCGGAGCTCGCCGCTATCGAGGGCCACCGTCCAGGAGATGACCAGGCCGCCGGCGGCGGCGCGATCGGCGATGGCGGGGAGGCCGGCCACGCTCAGGTGGTGCTTGGTCAGAGCCTCGCTCTGCGCGACCACGAAGCTGGCCTGTCCGAGCAGGGCCTCGGGGTCCTTGGTGAGGTCCACGATCCGCGCGGTCAGGGTCCCGTCGAGGCGCGCTCCGGCCTTCTTGATCAGCGGGATCTCCAGCTCGACCTGGCCGGCGCTGAGACTGGCGCGGATGTCGGCCTCGTGCACCGCGGCGGCCGCGGTGTCGAGGACCTCCGAGGGGCCTCCGTCCGGGACTCGGCTACTGCAGGCGGCGGTCAGAACAAGGATGGGAGTGAGGACGCGCGCTGGGTTCCGCATGGCGGCGCCGAGGGCACGCATGACACATGCCACACTGAATGCATGGTTGAGCGGCGTCACGGGCCACAGAGAGGCGTCGTTCGCGCTCCGGACTCCTCGTTTTTCTGAGGGGTGTGACTCAGCCCTTCACTCGGGCCGTGCGGATCGCGTCGAGCTTGGGGAACTCGGCCGAGAGGTACGCGTTGCCCTCGCGGTGGATCCGACCCTGCTGCGGACCTTGCCCGCTCGGCGGCCCATCGCCATAGCCGGTGTAGATCTGCTTCACCACGTCCAGGCTCTGCACCTTCCCAAACGGCGAGAAGCCCAGGCCGTCGAGTCGACGATTGTCGCCGAGGTTGATGAAGATCTGGGTGGAGCGGGCGTTCGGGCCCGAGGTCGCGAAGCTCACCGAGCCGGCGATGTTCGGCGCGCGCACCGGATCGTCTGGGATCCGCGACATCTTCCAGGCGACGCTCACCGCCGGGTCGGCGTTGAGCCCGAACTGCACCATGAAGCCGGCCACCGCGCGGTAGAACACGGCCTGATCGTAGAAGCCGAGGGAGACCAGGTGGTGGAAGCGGTCGGCGCCGCGGGGCGAGAGCGCGCGATCGACGTCGAGGATGATCTCGCCGACCGTCGTATCGAGGAGGACGGAGTAGCGCGCGGGGCTCTCGGGGTCAGGGCTGGGGCTGGTGAGGGACATGGGCAGAGCCTACCCGGGACGGGCCCGCTTGGCGCGTCCCCCGCGGGTCGCCCGCGGCGCCTGATGGGCAGCAGCCTCGGCCACCAGCCAGTCGAGGAAGGGCTGAACGTGGCGCGGCGCCGCACCCTCCCCGAGGTACACGGCGTAGTAGGCCCAATCGACGGGCACGCCTCCGGGGAAGAGGCGGCACAGCTGACCGCCCCGGACCTCTTCGGCCACCAAGATCCCCCGAGCCAAGGCCACGCCGTGCCCTTCGCTGGCCGCCCGGAGCGCGGTCAAGGAGTCGTCGTAGATCGTCCCGCGGCTCGGCTCCTGCCAGTCGAGTCCTACGCTGCGAAACCAGGGAACCCAAGGCTGGTTGGTGTTGCGGAGCAGCGGTACCCGGCCCAGATCTTCCGGGCGCCGCAGCCGATGCTTGCGCTGAAAGGCCGGGCTGCAGACCGGGTAGACCTCCTCGCGGAGGAGCTCGATCGCTTTCATCCCCGGCCAGCGTCCCGCCCCAAAGCGCAGCCCTAAGTCGACGCCGTCGGTCTTGAAGTTGGCCAGCTCGTCCGACACCCGCAGGCTGACCTCGAGCTCCGGGTGCAGCTCGTAGAAGTGCGACAGCCGCGGCACGAGCCAGCGAGACGCGAAGGACGGGAGCACGCTGACCGTGATCGCCTTGCTGTGGGTGGCCCGCCGCGCGCGCTCGAAGGCCCGCCCGAGCCGCTCGAAGCCGTCTCGCACCTCGGCCGCCAGCTCGGCGCCGAGCTGGGTCAGGAGCATCTGACGGCCGCTGCGCTCAAACAGCGGCGCGCCGACCTCCTCTTCGAGCAAGCGCATTTGGTGGCTGATCGCCGAGTGCGTCAGGCGCAGCTCCTCTGCGGCGCGGCTGTAGCTTTGGTGGCGCGCCGCGACCTCGAAGCTCCACAGCGCGTTCAACGGGAGATGGGCCATGGCTCATGTGAATTTTCCTCAACATTGAGGTCAAGCGAATTCGTTGGAATTGCGCTCATTTGAGGCTCAGCATCCAAGCATCGGAGGGGACATGATGAGCTACAATCAACTGCATGAGGGACGCTGGCGGCGGCCAGCCCGCCACCGCCGCGATCGCCGGACCGACGTTTTGGTGGTGACCTTGTTCATGGCGGGGGCGATCGGCGGGCTCCTCGGCTTCGTCGCGCTGTGAGGGGAGCTCAGGCCGTGGTCAGGATCAGGATCGCCATCGCCAGCGTGACGCTGCAGATCGCGAGCAGCTGGGCAGACATCGACCAAGGCGCGGAGGGCGCAGCGCCGAAGCGACGGCCATAGCCGGTGGTCTCGTCCTCGAAGTCGGCGGGGAAGCGCTTGGCCTGAGCCTGGGCCGCTCCGATCGCCGCACGCTGGACCATGGGCATGCCGACCGGGGGCGGCGGCGCGGTCCGCGGGGCGGGCGCTCGCGGGGGCGCGACCGGGGCCAGAGCCAAGGAGGCCGCGCGCTGGACGGGGAGCGGAGCGCGGGAGGCCGGCGGCCGGGGACCACCAATGGGGGCCTGGGCTCGCGCGGGGACGGCCGCGACGCGGGGCGCGACGGCCACAGCTGCGTGCGGGGGCGGAGCTACGGGCGCCGGTGCCAGCGCAGGCGTCGGGGGAGCCGCGGGCGCCGCCGCCACGACCGGCGGCTTCGTCACTCGCGCTGCAGGGCTCGACGGCCGCGCCGCACCGCTGGCGACGAGCGCACCAGAGAGCGCGGCGACGGCGGCGCGATCGCGACCCACCCGATCCTCATTCCCGAGGTCGAGCTGATACGCCCCGTACTCGAGCGCGCGCTCGAGCTGCACGAGGCCGAACCCGACGAGCACCGCGTGCCCTTCGCTCAGGTACACCCGCTCAGCGCCGAGCTTACCGTGGTGAAAGCCAGCCGCGTGGCCCAAGGCCAGCCCGTCGAGCAGGCCCGGCACGGTCTCGAGCAGCTGTCCGAGCGAGGGGCGATCCGCCCGCTCGAGCAGGCGCGCAAAGGGCGTACCCTCGATGTCGGCGGCGATGAGGTAGCCCACGCCGTCCGCCACGCCGATGCTCAGCACCTCGAGCAGGCTCGGGTGCGACAAGGTGCTGAGCCGGCGGCCGAGCTGCTGAAAGGCCGCGAGCGCGTGGGGAGCGGCGGTCCGCGCCCGGGGGAAGAGAAACGCCGAGACCGGCTCACCGCTGTCGGTGTCCAAGGCGACGTAGGCCTCCACACCGCCCTCCGTCCAAAGACGGGGCCCCAGCTCATAGCGATTCTCGATGCTCATGGAGCCGGCCATCCGCAAGTTGGCGGCCTGCGGGAGCCGCTCGGTCTTCTCTCCTAGGCTGTCTCCGTCCCCAGGAAGTGTCGCCGTCCGGGAGACACCAGCTCAGCCCCCACCCGGTCCGGGTCTCCGGGTCCCGGTCGCGGTACCGGTCCCGATTCCTCAGTAGTCCTCCTGGCGGACCTGGCGACGAGCGCGCCCGCCTCGGTGCTCGAGACCTTGTGCCGGCGCTTCCGCAGCGTCCCCGACGCCGAGCGCGAGACCCCCCGAGGAGGCGGACGAGCGAAGGACTGTCGCGGTCCACCACGCGCGGGCTCGCGAAGGGGCGGTACGCCCACTGAGGTCCGGCTCCAGGTCACGGACCATGAGCTCCACCACCGCGGCGGATTCATCGAGAACGCCGGGTGCATCGGCGTTTCCGCGGAGACGTCGCGACGGCTCGCCTGCGACGCGGCCGCGGTCGAGGTCGTCGAGGATGCGGCCGGCCGGCCCTGCGCCGACGCGCTGATGGTCCTCGTCGAGAGCTTCCTGGCGGAGGGCGCGCGTTCCCGAACGGGCGGTACGCCCACGGAAGTCCGCCTCCACGTCACGGACGACGAGCTCGAAAGCGGCGGCGGATTCATCGAGAACGCTGGCTGCGTCGGCGTTTCCGCGGAAACGTCGCGACGGCTCGCCTGCGATGCGGCGGTGGTCGAGGTCGTCGAGAACGCGGCGAGCCGGGTCGTGCGAACGGAACGCAGGACGCGCTCGGTCCCGACGGGGATGCGGCGCGCGCTGGAGGTTCGGGACCAGCACCGGTGCGCGTTCCCGAGCTGTACCCCTACGAGATTCCTCGACGCGCACCACATCGAGCATGGGGCGGACGGCGGCGCGACCGAGCTCAGCACCCTCGCCCTGCTCTGCCGGCGGCACCACACCCTCGTGCATGAGTATGGGTATCGGATCGAGCGGGACACCCGGGGCACCCAGTTCGTCGCGCCTGGCAAGCGGCCCACGCGGCAACCGCTCCCCGAATCGCCGAGTGCGCCGCTCGAGAGGCTCGCCGAGGCGCACGCGGATCGCGGGCTGTCTCTCGGCGCGCTGTCGCTCATGCCGCAGAATTGGGCGGAGCGCGTGCCGACCACGCGTGGATCGTCGGCGTGATGTGCCAGCAGACGTTCGGCGCGGGGCGCTCGATCACTGGCGTGCAACACCGCTGCGACGCATGAGCTTCAGGCCGTCGAAGTTCAAATCAGGAGCGACCAAGGGAAACAGGTGAAGGAAGGGACGACTCGGAAGAGGGTGTCGAGCTCCTCGCGGCTTCCAGGCGGGCGTGTGGTTCGTGGGCCCGTGAGCGCGCACGGGCCCCTCACCGCCCATCGAGCAACGACACCTCGCTGAGCATGTACTCAGTCGCCCTGCGGCACGTGGCGGTCGCGGGCCGAACAACCCGCCCTCTGCGTCTGCCCGCGCGAAACTCAGAAGGCTGGCGAGCGGCGAGGTCAGGGTCCTGTAAGAGCATGCCCCGATATGTGCCGATAAGTTGTCATTCGGCCCACGTGCTCGGGCGTGCGCGAGAGCGGGTCAGCGTCTTCGCTGGCCGAGAGGAGACGAAGAAATGACCGTCAAGAAGACTCAGCCGTTCCCCAGCCCTGCGATGCAAGGCTGGCTCGCCTCGGTGAGCCAGAATCCCTCGGCCATCGCGATCGGCTTCCAAGTCAGCCGACGAGGGAACGACGCCTACATCTCTAGCGAGTTCGGTGCCTCGCCGGTGGACCAGGACCCCGTCTCCGCCGCGATCAAGAACTTCGCCTCTCGCGTGAAGCGCGGCTCACTCACCACTGCCGACGCCTCGCGGGGCCCAGTGAATCTGGACAGGCTCGCCCCCGATGCGCGGATCAAAGTACCTGCCGGCGGCAAGCTCCAGCTCCAGGGCACCGGTCACCATGAGATGCCGGCGTACGTGAGCGCGAATTCGGCCAGCCCGGCCCACGATCGCTCGCTCGGGCACCAGGCCTTTGCGGGCAACGGCCTCATCTCGTACGAGCTGCCCCTCACCGGCAAGCCGGGCTCCTTCGAGATCGAGGTGATGGTGCCGTTCGCGTCGCACGGGGAAATCTGGAACGCCACCAAGCTCACGCACATGGAGGCTGACCTCTCGGGGGACTCGACCTATGCGCGAAGGCACTTCTTCGTGGACGTGGTCGAAGGCCAGAGCGACAAGAAGTAGCAATCGCAGGGTCGCGGTCCTGTGTACGCGGGCGGCGCCCGCAGCGGTCTCGAGGACTCGAGACAGCAAACCCCATCCCGCCCGTCCCCTCCAGTTCCGAGAAACCACTCCTCCACGACATAGTGTAAGTACACGTTCGTCAGTAGTGGCGAATCACTCCGCCTTGCGGCGTGCCTTGCTCCGTCGCTTCGAGGCCTGCCGCTCCAAGCCGTCCAGCAGATCCTCGGCCACGCCCGAATCGACGAGACGATGCGATACGCGCACCTCTCGCCGGGCGCCAAGCGTAACGCCGTAAGCCGTCTCGACGACCTCGGATCGCCGCTGGTTGGGCAGCCCATGGGCAGCGCCAATGCGAGGCACGAGCAAGTAAGCGAGAGCTAACCACCCAACCCAACGTCCCGCACGGGACCGGGAGGGGCTGAAGACTGCCCCTACGGCGCGATAACCCCGTCCTTCTTGGCCTGGTCGAAGGCAGCCGCTCCCGCCTTCTGGACCGCGTCGTAGCTCAGCGCGCCCGTCCCAAGATGAGACTTGCTCCCGGGCAAGATCGTGTAGGTCACGTACTCCCCAGCTTTGGCCGCTTCAGCGTCGTTGTAGCCACCGCCGAGCCCGAGCTTCTTGGCCAGCGCAGGCGAGCCCTCTCCCGACTTCCAGTTGGGGCCGCCATCTCCGTAGATCGCGTACACCGTCTTGCCCTTGAAGCTCACCGCGACCAGATCGCCGTGCTTGATCGGCGGATCGGAGAGCTCGCGGATCTGCTTGGGCAGCGCGATGAAGGGGATCTTGTTCGCGTCGAGCTGCGTGCCGTTGATCGTGGCGATGTCGGAGCGGTAGTCGATGTCGACAGTCCACTGCTCTTTGGTGTCCTTGGTCTTCTGGGCGGCCTCCGCGACCGCCGCTTCCTTGGCGGCCTGCTTGGCCTCGGTGTCTAGCTTCGCCTTGCCCCAGTCGGGGTGCGCGGCTTGGAGCGCCGTCCGTTGCCGCTTGGTCTCTGCCTCATAGTACTTGAGACCGACCACGTTCTTCTTGGTGCCGTCCTCGTCGATCACCAGGTTCGAGTCGAAGCTCACGACGCGGACCTTGCCGCTGCCATCGGTGGTGGTCTTGATCGTGTCGGGATCGGTCTTGTCCTTCCACTGTGACTTCTTCGTCTTCGGATGCTCCCAGGTCGCGGCGGGGACGACCTTCGTCTGGGCCGGATCGGGGATCGGCTGCGCGGCCGGCGCGCCTTTGGCTGGTGCCGTGCTCCCCGCGCCGCCCGCGCCCTTGGTCAGCTGGCCGACCAGCTCGAAGAGGTCACCAAAGACGAGAGGAAGGGCGGTGGTCGGCTTGGCGGTCGGCGCGGAGCTGCCTGTGGTCGACGCGTCACAGACGATGGGGAGCTTGAAGGTGGTGCAGATCGGGGATTGAACGGGAGGTGCCATGCCACCCGGCTTTTGCGAGGCGCGCACCAGCACCGCGGCCCGGTTCAGTCCAGGGAGTTTTGGTCGTGCGGTCGAACCTGCAACGCGTTACAGCCCAGCGATGGGACGAGCTGCTCGAGCTTGGCCGGTTCACTGGGTCGTGTGGCGCGCGATCCTCAGCTTGCTTCTCTGGTCGGCCGCGGGCTGCGCCGACGAGGCCGCGGAGACGCCCGAAGCGCTGCTCAGCCTCTCCGCCGGCGACGGCGTGCCCTGCCCACTCGAGGCGCTCCAGCAGGAGATCGACGCAGCGCGGGCCGCGAAGCAGGCCTGGGTGCTCGAGCCGCTCCTGATCGCGCACCACCTGGCCCAAACGGAGGCCAAAACGCAGCTCCGAAGCGCCCAGGCCACCGGTGGGCAAGCGAAGGTCATCGCGATCAACGACGGGCTCTCCGACGACTCCGTTCGCGGGGAGCGCTACGAGCTCGAGCTGCTCCGACAGGCCGACGGAAGCTGGCTCCCGAGCCGCGCCCGCCGGAGCTGGAGGTGCTGGCCAAGCCGCGGCCACGCTTCATTTTCCGCCGTTCCCTGCAGCTAGTGCCGGCGGGCTAGGCCGTATTCAGATCGCATACGCTACTGTATTCTCGGTGGTGGCGTTCGGGAGGGAGACTCTGGCAGTGTCTGAACTCGAAAGGGACCTGACATGAACACCAACAAGCTCATCACCACACTTTCACTCCTTGGCTTTGCCGCCTGCGGAACCCAGACCCGCAGCGTCGATGGCCAAATCTCCTTGGCCGCCTTGGGACAGTCGAGCGCGGCTGTCGTAGCAACCGACTCAGAGGGCAAAGAGACCAGCGCCGCGATCGGCGAGGACGGACGCTTCCACATCGAGCTGGAGCGCGGCCGGGCCTACGCCCTCGGCTTCCGCAGCAACGAGCCCGAGTCGGGCCGCCATCGCCACATCGCCCAGGTCGTCGCCCGAGGGTCGGGCCGAACCAGGAACGCGCTGCGCGTCGATGACTCGGACAACTCGATCGAGCTCGGTCGGTTGGTCCGCAGCGACGACCCGGCCGCGCATGACGCTGGCGACGACAACGGCGTCGACAACCCCGCCACCCACGACGTCGGCGACGACCACGGCGTCGATGACCCCGCCACCCACGACGTCGGCGACGACCACGGCCGCAGCTGCCGCAGCTCGAGCGCAGCGGCGGGCGCTTCGACCAGCTTCCTGGTCGTGCCGGCGAGCGACGATCTCCCCTTCACCGAAGGCGAGAGCGAGGGTGGCTCGCTGGCCGATGACGACCACGATGGACGCTCCAATGGCCTCGATGATGACTCGGACGACGATGGGATCTGCGACGAGCGCGGCGACGACAACGGCGTGGATGATCCGGCGACCCACGACGTCGGCGACGACCACGGCGTGGACGCTCCCGGCACGGACGACAACGGCGTGGACGCTCCCGGCACGGATGACAACGGCGTGGACGCTCCCGGCACGGACGACAACGGTGTGGACGCTCCCGCCACGGACGACAACGGCGGCAGCACCAACAGCGGCGGAAGCAACAGCGGCGGCGGCGGTGGTGGTGGCGGCGGCGGCGCCGACGACCCCAGCGGCCACCGCTAGTCTCTCGGCCCCCGCATCGGTCGATGCTAAGCCGCAGCCGAGATGAACCTCCCTCGGCTGCGGCATCGACGACCGAAGAAGCGGCGCGCTATCGCCGCAGCCTAGGGCTCGCCGCTCGTCTCGAGACCACGGCCCCAGGAGGCGAGCGCCGCCAGCGAAAGCGCAGCCCGAGTAGCGCCACCAAGAAGAGGCCGAGCTCGGCCCGCGCGCCGCGCTGAACGCCGCAACCACAGCCACCGCCCTCGGGCTCCGCCACACCAGCGTCGGGGATGATCGCTCCCGCGTCGACGCGCGGTTGGCGTCGGACCGCGGCCCAGCGTCCGCGCCGCCCGCGTCGAGCAACCCCCCTGCGTCTGCTCCTCTCGCGTCACCTGAAAGCGGACGCTCCTCGCGTTGCCAATCCCGAGCGTCCCGAGGTGAACGAGCACCTCTTGGCTGAAGTTGTCGATGTCGATCGGCTCGGTGACCCGGAAGCTCGAGGGTAAGCGGTCGATGGGTCCGTTGGGGCCGCTGACCGTCCCGTTGCCGATATTATTGGCCGGGTTTTGGGGGGTTGCTCGGCGTTGGGCTGGGCGCATGGCCGTCGCTGGCCACGATAGTGAACAACGCGGAGACCGCCCCACCGCCGGGGTCAAGAAGCCCCCGATCGGCACGATGGTCGTGCTGTTCGGGCAGCTCAGCGAGCCATCAAGGTGGTCACCAGCTTCGGAGGGGACCCATCCTCGTAGACCCAACCCAATACAGCCCAGGCCCTTGGACCTGCGCGCTGACATCGTACCGAGCGTGGTATCCCAGCCCGCCGAGGTACGGACGAACGTCGTAGGGGAGGATCTCCTTATAAGTACCTCCCGCGCTCCCAAACAGGGCGGGATAGTCGGGGGTATGGGGGCTCGTCCAGGTAGGCCGCGCGAACGATCACCCGGGGTGCCGATCTATCGGCCCGAGAAGTTGTTCCACGCGCTAAACCTGAACATCCGTATAGGCTCCGAGAACTATCTCGGGTACTATCTCCTCCATGAATTCCGACCGAACTCTCGGCGACGAGATCGCGGCCCTGGCTGCCCAGCTCGAGGCGGGTGAGTATCGCCTCATCACCAAGATCGGTGAGTTTGACGCGCAGGGCGGCTATGCCCGGGAGGGCGCCTTGTCCTGCGCGCACTGGCTGAGCTACCGCGTCGGCCTCGGGCTCGGACCG
>Ga0154020_10008891_pt1 | contig 11621 bp, 8 predicted proteins | sample Klosneuvirus_201_FD_109709 | JGI IMG/M metagenome (GOLD analysis project Ga0154020, IMG submission 109709) | Active sludge microbial communities from wastewater, Klosterneuburg, Austria - Klosneuvirus_20160825_MG | ecosystem: Engineered > WWTP > Aerobic digester > Activated sludge | place... | reverse complement strand
CGTGGCAGTGATGGAGCCGTTGGATTCACCGTTGCAACGAATGCTGAACCCGTTAAAATCAGATGTTGTGGCCGAAAATGAAAGCGCGGACGGCTCCGCAATGGTTTGCAAAAGTACCAGGTCGTTGCCGAAATTATCCCGCACAAAGACGGTGTACGTGCCACTCGGCAGGTTTTGGATTTTTTCCAACGTGTTCAAGGCCGCAACTCCGCCCGTACCTGTTGGGCCGACTCCGCCTATGCGTTCCCAGATGTACGCGAAGGGGGGCGTACCGTTTGCCACGGAAAATTCCAGCGAGCCGTTCGACTGGCCGTGGCATGTCACCGGTTTCGTCACGAGTTGCCCTTGTATTTCACACTGGATGACCAAAAGCGCGAGGTTTATGATGCTGTCGCAGCCGTTGACGGAAAACAAATGCTCCTGGTATTGCCCGGTCTGGGAATAAGTGTTCCCGCCCACGGGAATGCTGTCGCCGTCGCAAAGGGCGATATTGAGGGTTGTCGTCACAGTTTGCAGCGCTTCGAGCGACACGCGCACGAGGCTGTCGCAGCCTTCCGAGCCGACAAAGTGAAATTCGTAGTTGCCCGCATCGCAAAGCAATGTATCGGCATACTCGAAGCACGCTCCCGGACAGATTTTGGCGGAAATATCTGTTGGCGGAATGCTGTGCACGAAAATGTTGCGGCACGTCGGAGCAGCCGTGTCGCAGGTATTGGAAGCGGTCACGCAGAGTTGGTTCAGCCCCTGTGCAAGTACCTGAAGCGTTACGGTGGTGTCGGTTTCAGAGGCGTAGGGCTGGCCGTTTAGCGTCCAGGAAAAACGCGCCGCACCAGGTGGCAGGCTCACCATGTAATCGTTGGGCGTGTTGGCGCAAATGGTATCCGGGCCGATGATGGAACCGGAATTGGCCAGTGGCGGCACCAGCGTGGTACCGCTGACGACCTTGATAGTGTAGCTGCACACATCGTTTGCGTTGCCGTCCATGACGAAAAAATAGTACTGCCCGATCGTGAGCGGAACGGTATTGCTGAAGTTTTGGGTGGTATTGTTCGGAATATCCGTGTCGCAATTCGACACGAGTTGGAACGTCTGGCAATCCAGGCTTTTGTAAATCCCAACTTCCAGTCCGTTGCCGCTCTGGCAATTGAACACACTGATGGAGAGCGTCAGGTTGGTGCTGCCCGCGATAAAGCCGATCCATTGCATGTGGTGTACCACACTCGTACAGAATCCTGGAGGCGCCTGTCCCTGCACCCCATCGCTGTTGATGCCGGTGAAGCCGTTGATATCGCAAATGATGCAGGCATCGGCACAAAAAGGCTTCATGTCGGGCATGGGGCCACACGGCTGTGGCTGAGCAAAAAGCGCATTGGAAAAAAGCAACAGGCAGGCCGAAAGTGTGGCGTAGTTTTTCATCATATTTTGACATGATACGTGGTATTGCAGCACAGTACGTGGAATCGGGGTGGGTGGGTTGCGTAAGTGTTCTTCTTGCCCGACGGCACCGCAACGCCGACGGCAATGGACGTGCTATTCTGAACGGCCGCTAAAAAATGGCTCCCGCCCAGGTAAACTCCTGAAATCCATCTCCCGGGGGGTGTTTGCCGATCAAAAGCCTTTGCGCTATACCCAAGGAAGTGCTCCGGCTATTGAGCACGGTAAGATCGCCGGCATGGGGTGTTTCCTTGGCTTCACATGCGGTGTTTTGCCGGAAGACGAAATCAATTTCCTGACCGGATTTTTTTTGGTAATAATTGACCTCGCCAAGTCTCGCAAGTTGTAGATATACCTGGTTTTCAAATACCTGGCCACTGCTGACCTGCGCCAATTGCTGCAGGAGGCCCGTGTCGGCTAAGTAGATTTTTTTTCGTTTGGAAATTTCCCGGTCTACGCTGCGCGAGTAGGGGGAAATAGTGTGCATGAAGTAGGTTTTTTCCAACAGTTCCAGATAACCGGATGTCTTGTTGCGGTCAATTCCCAGTACGGCTGCAATTTTGGCTATGTCCAGCGTGTTGCCTGCACGGGAGGCTAACAGCCGGATCAATCGGTAAAGTGTACCACTTATTTCAAAATCCGCCACCAACCGAATGTCGAGTTCAATGTAAGCATTGACAACATCTTTGAGTGTCATCTCTTTTTCCTTGACATTGTTGGCGAGGACAACCTCGGGGAAACCGCCAAACCGCAGATATTCTTCGTACAAATCCTTGTACTTGAGATATATGCCCTGTTGATATGGCTGAAAAGCAAAACGCTCCAGTGCGGTTGTATCGGCGCCCCGAAACTGTACAAATTCCAAAAAATCCAGCGGAAACATCTCAAAAATGTGTTTGCGACCGGCAAGGCTTTCCGAAAAGTGATTGCGCAGGTAAAATGAACTGGACCCGGTCACAAGGAACTTGACCGGGTAGGTATCATAAAAGTATTTGAGGATGCTTGTGATTTGTGGCACCAACTGAATTTCATCCAGCGCGATGACGGAGGGTTTCGCAAAGTCTATGCCCTGGATTTCAAGTTCTATTTGAACATCCTTGTAGGTGTTTTGCTGAAAAATGTACCTATTCTCAATTCGTTCGAGATCGAGGTAAAGTTTGTTGTCATGCGGTACTTTGCCGAGCAAATATTTCAACGCAGTGGATTTTCCCACTCGCCGCATACCGGTGATGACGGTAATGTAGCGCTGGGACAAGTGTGCCTCCAATTCCGGAAATAGTCTTCGCTGTTGCATAAAGTATAACTTTTTGCATAAAAAATTCGCACAAAGTTATACTTTTTAATTCTAAAACAACCTTTTGGCGCTCATACATTTTGCGGATTACAGGGACTAACCTTTTGTGAAACAGCCCGTCGGTTGAGTTGTATGGCGCCCTCTGACAACAATCAGCCATTTCCATGATTTTCGAGAATTATTGAGACTAAAACAAGCCGGACCTTGTGACGCCTTTGAAATGGAGGCCCGTTTTATTAAATTCAAGGCTTATGAACAAGACCACATACAAGCGCTCCTGGGCGGAGCCGTACAAGATGAAAATGGTGGAACTGCTGAAAATGTCCACCAAACCCCAGCGCCTCAAAGCCATCCGGGAAGCCGGCTACAATACCTTCCTGCTCCGGTCGGACGACGTGTACATTGACTTGCTGACCGACAGCGGAACCAGCGCCATGAGCGACCGCCAATGGGCCGGTATGATGCTCGGCGACGAAGCCTACGCCGGCAGCAAAAACTACTACCACCTGGAGGATGCCGTGCACAAATACTACGGCTACAAGTACCTCATTCCGACCCACCAGGGCCGCGGGGCGGAGAACATCCTGTCCAAAATTCTGATCAAACCCGGCGACGTGGTGCCGGGCAACATGTACTTCACCACCACCCGCCTGCACCAGGAACTGGCTGGCGGCACCTTCGCCGACATCATCATAGACGAAGCGCACGACCCGCTGAACGAACACCCGTTCAAAGGCAACGTGGACCTGAATAAATTGGACGCCCTCGTAAAAAAACACGGCGCCGCCAAAATCCCCTACGTGAGCATCGCCACCAACGTGAACATGGCCGGCGGGCAGCCTATCAGCCTGCAAAACCTGCGCGACCTGCGTGAATACACCCGGCAGCACGGCATCCGCATCATCCACGACATGACGCGGGTGGCCGAAAACGCGTACTTCATCCAGCAGCGCGAACCGGGTTGTTCGAAAATGACCATCCGGGAAATCGTGCTTACGATTTGCTCGCTCACCGACGGCGCCACCATGAGTGCCAAAAAGGATGCGCTCGTGAACATCGGCGGCTTCATGGCCACCAACGAGTGGGACGTATTCGAGGAAGCGCGCAACCTCGTGGTGGTGTACGAGGGCCTGCACACCTACGGCGGACTGGCGGGGCGCGACATGGAGGCCATGTCCATCGGTATCGCCGAAAGCCTCAACGACCACCACCAGCACGCCCGCGTGGGGCAGGTGGAATACCTCGGCCATATGATGGAATCCTTCGGCGTGCCGATCGTGAAACCCGTTGGCGGGCACGGTGTTTTTGTGGACGCCAAAGCCTTCCTGCCACACCTGAGCCAGGACGAATTTCCAGCCCAGACCCTCGCCGCCGAGATTTACATTGACTCCGGCGTGCGCACCATGGAGCGCGGCATCGTGTCGGCGGGCCGCGACGCGCAGGGCCGCAACTACTACCCGAAACTGGAACTGGTGCGTTTCACCATTCCGCGCCGGGTGTACACGCAAGCGCACATGGACGTGATCGCCGAATCGGCGGCAGCCGTGTACGAGCGGCGCAAACGGATCAAAGGACTGAAAATGGTGTACGAGCCAAAGTATCTGCGGTTTTTTCAGGCGCGGTTTGAGCGGTTGTAGAAATCCCCCCTGCTTGTCTGTACGAACTTGTTCGTCTGACAAGCAGGGGTAACAAAAAAACCTACATTTGAGCGGAAAAACTCCCGCTCATGCGCCCACACATTCTCCGCCACCTGCTCCAGCAGGAGCTGCTCACGCCCGATGACGCCGCCAGAATCGAACAGGCCGAATCGGCCCGTCCCTTCTCATTGCACTGGGAACTCAAAACGTTGCTCTACCTCGGGGTGCTCCTGCTGAACCTCGGGCTGGGCTACCTGATTTATCAAAACATTGACACCGTCGGCCACGCCGCGCTCATCGCCCTGATCGGGGCGCTCAGCGCGGTGTGCTTTTGGTATGCTTTCCGGCATCGAAAGCCCTTCTCGACGGGCGAAACGGAAAGTCCCACACCGTACTACGATTACGTGCTGCTGCTGGGCTGCCTACTGTTTCTGGTCATGGAAGGCTACTGGCAGTTTCAGTACCAGATTTTCGGGACGCGCTACGGCCTGGCCACTTTCATCCCCATGGTATTGTTTTTCGGCCTGGCCTATTGGCTCGACAACCGGGGCGTGTTGTCGCTGGGTATCACGGCGCTGGCCTCCTGGCTGGGAGTGGCCGTGACCCCGCAGGACCTGCTCGCCCACAACGATTTCAACAGCGCGTCCATCGTGCACACAGGCGTATTCCTGGGCGCGGTGCTCACCCTCGTGCCGTTCTTCAGCGAGCGCTATACCTTCAAAAAACACTTTTCGCTGACCTACCTCAACTTTGGGGTACACATCGGCATGATCGCCTGCCTGGCCGGCATGATGGCGCTGGATCAGCCTTTGCTCTATTTCCCGCTGCTGTGCGTGGCGGTCGGCTATTTCATCTGGCACGCCCGCACGCGCGCCTCGTTGTATTTTCTCACGGTGGCGGTGTTGTATGGCTACATCGGGATCACGTACATGTTGTTCCATTTTGTTCGCGACATGGACTTCATGTTCTACCTCCTGTACTTTATCCTCTCCTGCACAGGAGTCATCATTTTCCTGATCAACTACAAACGTTTCATCAAAACCGAAGCACCATGATTGCTTACGACCAAACGGGTCTGGATACCCAATACATTCAGGATGCTGCCCGGGAATGGCATCGGCAAGGCTTGTTGTCCGATGAAAAATGGCAGGCGGTGCAGGCGCAGCACAACGCCCGGTTCTATTCCCCGAATGTGTTCGTGCGCATTGGCCTGGCCATTTTTACCATGATCCTGCTGTTCGCCGCCATGGGTTTAGGCGGCCTGATCGCCGATTTGAATTCGGAGGGAGGGCTGGCCATGCTTTGCTTTTTTTTCGGGTTCGTTTTGTTCCTGGCACTGGAGTTGTGGATCATCGGCTCGTCGCGGCACTACGGCAGCGGCGTGGACGATATGCTGCTCTATTTCGGGACGAGCCTGCTGGTCAGCAGCGTGTACCTCCTGATGCCGAGAAGTTCCCAACCCTTGGCGTACGCCACCCTGACTTTGCCCTTTCTGGTGGTGGGCAGTATCCGCTACCTCGACCGGTTGATGGCCGCAGCGGCATTTGGTTGCGCCCTGGTGATCCTCGCGCTGCTCCTTATGGAAACACCGAAACTGGCGTTGTACGTCATGCCGTTTGCGGGCATGTTGTTTGCCGGCGGCGTGTATTTTTTTGCGCAGCAAGGCCAACGCCGCTACGCCTGGCGGCACTGGCACGGCGGGTTGGCAGTGGTGGAACTACTGGCGCTCGTGCTTTTTTACGTCAGCGGCAACTATTGGGTAGTGCAGCAGGCCGGCGCCGACTGGTTTCAACTGGAACAGCCGCCGCTGGCCTGGTTCTTCTGGATTTTCACGTTTTCGGTACCGGTCGCGTACATCTATCTGGGCTTGCGCCGAAAAGACCGCTTGTTGCTGGATGTGGGCTTAGGCTGTGTGGCCGTGGCCGTGTTCACCTACCGGGCGTATTTTCACGTGATGCCCTTAGCCTGGGCGGCGGTGCTCGGCGGTGCGGTGCTGTTCGCTACGGCCTATTTTTCCATCCGGCATTTGCGAAAAAACAGAGGCGCGTACACCTATGATGCCGATTCGGACAAAACCTTGCTACAGGAAGTGGAGCAACAACTTATCGCACAACACCTCGCCCAGCAGCCGGCTCCGACGCCCAACAAAGACACGTCGCTCGGCGGCGGACAGTTCGGCGGCGGCGGCGCGGACGGGCAGTTTTGAGTTTGTGTCCCGGAACTCTGTTCCGGGGTGGGTATCGGAAATTGCCTGTACGAAGACCCCCGGAACAGAGTTCCGGGACACATTCATTGCCCGCCCTTCGTCGCCATCCCCGTCAAAAACTGCATCAGAGCAGTAGCGCTCGTCAGAGCCGGGTTGGCCATCGGGTCGTTGAACAAGACCTGTATCGGGCCTTCGCCGAAATACAAGCCGTCGGATACGAGAAACGAAAGCCGCACCATGCCTTGCGCGGGGGCGGGTTTTCTCGGATTTTCCCAAGGGCCGATCTTGCTGACGATCACGCGGCTTTTTTCGAACAGGTCGCGGATCAGTTGGCCGGCGGTGGCGTCTTCAGGATTTTCCCACACCACCATGCTGCCGGTGTAGTTGATGTAGCGCGCACGTTGGTCACTGTACGCTGCCAGCGTGTCCAGGCCGCCTTCCAGCCCGACCTCCACGATGACGCCCAGTAGTTCCTTGTTGGCGGGCTTGTGGCCTCGGGTCATTTGCAGGTTGTATGCGAGGATTTTGGCGCGGGCTTCGGTAGTGCTGTCGTCAATGACTCTTTGCAGGTCGCCGACGCTACTATTGTCCGACAGGAGGATGTCGAACGGGTAGGGGCTGGGTTCCGGCATGTTGCTACCGTACAGTGCAGCATCGTCGCAGAAAAGCAACTGGTAAATCTGGTTTGTGGCATCGTCGCGGTACGGGCCGGACGGAGGCGGGGGTGTTTTTTTGAAAAGATTGAAGAGTGACATGGGTGGTTGGATTTTTCTGTTACCCCTCCGCTCCCGTCGGCCACTGCGCGCCGTACTGCTCCACGAGCACGTTGTCGTAGAAATCGGCTTTTTCGAACAGGCGCTGGAGGGCCTGCATACCGGTTTCTTCGTTCAGGTAGCGGTCGTAGATGATGAGGGAGAGCAGGATGTCCTGTTCGTGCACGGAAAGGGTGAGCGCTTCGGTGCTGTGGTTTTCGCGGAGGAGGTATTCGTACAGCGGCTTGATGTTTTCCTTGGGCAACTGGCATAGCACGGCATCGGCAGCCATGAGGCCGGACTTGTCGTGGTAGGTGATGTTGATTTTGGCGCTGCCTTGCAGGATTTCCCAGCAGTTTGGGCCGCTGCGGCTGAGGTGTACGTCGTGGCCGGTTTTGGAAATGAGTGCCTCGATGGTACGCGGCACGCCGGTGGGCAGGTACTCGTCCACGGAACCGGGCAGTTGTACGCGGTTTCCGCAGAAGGAGCAGAAGCCCTTGTCCACGGTTTTTTCCGACACGACGTTGGCACAGGCCGAGCAGCGGCAGGCGTTGTCCGCCGAGGTTTTGTGAAAATCCTCCAGCGAGTCGTGCAGGAAGTTGACCGGCAGCGAGAAGCCGATATTGTCGCCGTTCTGGATGATGAACGTGTTGATGCCAATCACGTCGCCGTCGTTGTCCACCAACGGGCCGCCGGAGTTGCCGGGGTTCAGCGCCGCGTCAATGTGCAGATAGGGAATGTTATTCATCACCTCGCGGGCGCTGGAAATGATGCCGCTCTTCACCGAAAACTTCAGCCCGAACGGGTGCCCGATGGCGGTCACTGGGTCGCGCTCGCGCAGCGTCTTGCCTACGCCGAGGCGCACCTCCGGCAGTTCAGAGCCGTTGGTTGGTCCATCGAGAAACGCCAGGTCGTACTTGCGGTCGGCGTAGCGCACGGTGGCGAGTTGTTTTTTAAACCGCGCCCCTTCGATGACGACTTCGCGGTTGCCCTCCACCACGTGGTGGTTGGTCACGATCAGCCCGCGGTCTTTCAGGAAAAAACCCGTGCCCGTGCTGTACGGCGTGGCGATCTGGACAATGATGTCGCGATAGGTGTCTATGAAGTCGGACATGGTGTTTAGTTTTTCGTCCATGACGTCCCCTCCTTCCCGTCCTTCACGGCAATGCCCACGACGGCCAGTCCGTCGCGAATTTTGTCGCTGGTTCCCCAGTCTTTTTGGGTGCGGGCGTTGGCGCGGATATCGAGAATGAGCGCCATCAGGCCGTCTACGGTGCCGTCGTCGCCGGTGGTGTCGTTTTCGTCCTGCAGGCCGAAGATGTCGAAAATGAATGCGCTGAATACCGTTTTTAGTCGCTCGATCACCCAGGGCGACACGGCGGAAGCGTCGAGTTGCTGGTTGGCCAACTTGTGCGCGTAGCTGCCCAATTCGTTCAGGCTTGCCAGCGCAATGGCGGTATTGAAATCGTCGTCCATGCCGGCGTACGCGTCTTCGATGCCGGCGAGGATAGCGCGGTCGGTGTCGCTTTCGGAACCGTCGTAGGCAGCGGCGTCGGCGGGCAGGTTCTGGAGGATTTTGTTGGTCTCCATCAATTTCCGGTAGCCTTTTTCAGCGGCCTGCAGGGCTTCGTCGGTGATGTCGAGTTGACTGCCGTAGTGTGCCTGGAGCATGTAGAACCGCAACATCATGGGCGTGTACGCCTTGCTGATGAACGGGCTGTCGCCGGTGAACATCTGCACGGGGGTGATGAAGTTGCCTTCCGATTTGCTCATTTTTTTGCCTTCGAGCAGCAGCATGTTGGTGTGCAGCCAAAATTTGGCCGGCGCGCAGCCGCAGGCGCCGTGGTTTTGGGCGATCTCGTTTTCGTGGTGCGGAAACTTGAGATCGTTGCCGCCGCCGTGGATGTCGAAGGTTTGGCCGAGGTACTTGGTGCTCATGGCCGAGCATTCGAGGTGCCAGCCGGGGAAGCCCACCGACCAGGGGCTTTTCCAGATCATGATGTCGCCGGGGCGGGCTTTCATCCAGATGGCGAAATCGGCAGGGTCGTCCTTTTCGTCCTGGCTCTTGAGGTTGTCGCGGCTTTCGGCGAGCAGTTCGTCCAGCACGCGGCCCGAGAGGTGGCCGTAGATGCCGGGGTTCTCCGAGTCGAACTTGCGCACGTTGAAATAGACCGAGCCGTTGCGCTCGTAGCCGTAGCCGCGGGCGATGATGTCCTGCACCATTTCGATCTGTTCGAGAATATGCCCTGTGGCGCGCGGCTCAATGCTGGGCGGCAGGGTGTTGAACACGCGCATTATGTCGTGGAAACCCACAGTGTATTTCTGCGCCACCTCCATCGGTTCGAGTTGGGCGACGCGGGCGCCTTTGGCCATGCGGTCTTCGCCGTCGTCGGTGAGGTGGCCCACGTCGGTGATGTTGCGCACGTAGCGCACCTGATACCCGAGATGGAGCAGGTAGCGGTAGATGATGTCGAAACTGACGAAGGTGCGGCAGTTGCCGAGGTGTACGTCGTAGTACACCGTTGGGCCGCACACGTACATGCCGACGTGGCCTTCGTGCAGGGGTTTAAAAACTTCTTTTTTGCCGGAGAGGCTGTTGTAGAGTTTGAGGGCGCGTGCTGTGTTCATGGGCGCAAAGGTAAAAAAAGGTTGGAGGGTTTCTGGTTGGAGGGTTTCTGGTTGGTGCGTTTATTGGTTGGTGGTGCGTGCTTATCAGCCCACGGATTCATCCGTGGGCAACGGTGGAGCGGGCAAGAAAATTCGTTTACGGGGAATAATTTATGTATTCGCCGCAAATCATGCGGCGAATACCACATACATTTGCCGCAAATGATGTACATCCACCAACAGCCCGAGTGGCCGAATTTTTCCTGGAACCATGCGGAACTGCTGACTCGCCTCGGCACCGTGCGGCATTTGCAGGGCATCCAGACCTTCCAGGTTTGGTAAATCTGGAAGGTCTCGTTCTGAAAATATCCAGTAGTGTGGCGCGGCCCACGCCTTAGTTTGGTGCCCCCCCTGCCCTCTCACAACTTTTTTCCACCTCGGACGCATTTTTCCCGCAAGCACTCTACCTTCGTGACACGAATCTTCCGCCGGTGTGCATGCTTTTGCCCGCTGCGCTCATCCCCGACCCTCCAACTCCTGCATATCCTGATACCGTAACCGGGCCTGTTTTGCGACGGGTTTCGTTTCTGTGTTCATCCGCTTTACTCCTGAAGTAACAGCACGGCCGGTATTGCCGTGTTTTCCGTTCATCTAATCTCTTGAAGTCGCCATGAAGTCTGCTTTGAATTGCTTTTTGAAAACCTGCATGTGCGGGATTGGAGCGCTTGTTTTCCTCAGCACCGGTCCCGCTGCGTTAGCCCAAACCTTCAATTCCAGCCACCCGGCTATTCCAATCGCCGACAACGCCTGCGGCTCATCCAATTACGCCGTCGGTTCGCTTACCGTAGCCGGTATCGGCGTGCTCGGGGCGCCGAAGGAAATCGAGAGCATCACCTTCAATATTACCCACACCTGGGTGGGTGACCTGCGCGTATACCTCGAAGCGCCCGACGGGAAAGTGCTGGAAGTGTCCACGCAAAATGGCCTGAACGGCGACAATTACACCAATACGGTGATCAAAACCGACGCGGCCCAGTCGGTCACGGTGGGCACAGCGCCCTTCACCGGCACGTACAAACCGGAAGGCCGGTGCACAAGCCTGGGGTGTATCACGGGTACTTTGCACCAATACAACCTGACCTATTTCAACGGCACCAATGCCAACGGCGACTGGCGGCTGAAAGTCTGCGACGATGCCGACAACAACATCGGCACCTTGAACAGCTGGAGCATTACGTTTGCCGATTGCTTCGCGCCGGGTAATTTGGTACGCACGTACGTTTCCGCTACGTCCGCCAGCCTGAGTTTTGATTGCACGGGCTGCACCGGGAGTTTTTTTTTGGTGGAATACGGCCCCATTGGCTTCACGCCCGGCACAGGGACAAGCGCCGGTACCGGAGGTACACTCATATCCGGCACGAGTTCGCCGATTGCGGTGGCCGGCTTGAATCCGACTGCAAGTTATGACATGTACATCCGAAGGATTTGCGGGCATGGTGATTACAGCGCCAACGCTGGCCCTGTGAAGTTTTTGCCGGGAGAGGTCTGCGCCAATGTCATTGATCTGGGTCTGCTCACCAGCCCCTATTCCGGCAGCACGTCGCTTTACACCAATGATTTCGGAAACTGTGAAAACGGCGGTTCGCGGGATCAAATATTTAAAATTGTAGTCCCGAATAAATACAAACTGG
>Ga0154020_10008890_pt1 | contig 11622 bp, 22 predicted proteins | sample Klosneuvirus_201_FD_109709 | JGI IMG/M metagenome (GOLD analysis project Ga0154020, IMG submission 109709) | Active sludge microbial communities from wastewater, Klosterneuburg, Austria - Klosneuvirus_20160825_MG | ecosystem: Engineered > WWTP > Aerobic digester > Activated sludge | place... | reverse complement strand
GGGGGGGCATTATAGATCGCGGCAATGCATAGACGCGGGGCGCATGCAAGGGGGAAAGATAGAAAATTCGCGATTGCAGGGAGTAGGTGCGTCAAAGTAGAGTAGACGCGAGGGAGAATCTTATGGGAATTTTTGACTGGATTCCGTCGATCGACGAGGTAACGGATTTTTGGGAATGTCGAATCATGGGGCATCGATGGGTCGACGGCCGATGTAAAGTCTGCGGAAAGAAGGCCGAATGAGCATCTTCGCCCGCCCAAACCAAGGCACCAATCACCTGGACGACCTAGCCTATGACCTCCTAAACTTCGGAGAGTCGCCGATAGAGTTCACCGACCACCATCCCGACCGAAAGTTCGGGACCCGAAACCAGTACCCGCTTAAAATCATCGTACCGCCCGGACACATGGCCGTCCTGCCCGACGCGCTTTACATGGGCAAAACCCTAGACGGGAAAGAGAATCGCTACTGCGTGAGGCTTTACGGCGCCAAACGGCCTCTCAGGCAAGTAGTCAAGGGAGTCTCCCTTTACGATCCTGAGATTTACCAAATCCCGAATGCCACGCGCGCCGAGTACGCGCTTAAAAATGGCATCCGGGTATTTGGCGAGCGAAGCGAAGGTTAGGCCTTCTTAGGCTCCATCATTTTTCCGGCTTCGTCCGAGTTGAAGCATCCCGCTTCGATTGGGCATTCGCCTTCTTTCAGCGTGGAAGGGTCTCGTCCCTGAGCGCCCGGAACTTTCACGACTCCGGCGACGTGCTTCGAGCGCGCGGCATGTTCTTCGGCTTTTCCGATTTTGCCGTCCTTATGAAGCTTCCACGCGCGAGCGTACTTTGGGAGAGCGCCGAGGTCATGCTTATCGGAGCATCCCATTTCCTCGGAAATATCCTTCCAAGCGCCGAGGCCGTCTTTCACCATATGAACGCGCTTCTGCCCTTCGGAGCAGTAGACGACCATGGAATTTTCCGAAGCGTCCACGCGGCCGCCGGGATACTTGTTCATATAATGGACTACGATCGCTTTGTTCATATGTTCACCTTTCGCAATGCTCGGGCCTCGTTATTGAGGCCGTACTAATCGGCTTTATTGCCGAAAATTTTCTTAATGATGTCACTCTGCTGTTTAGACAGATAGGTAATTTTTTCCTGAATCACGGCTAGCTGAACTTTGAAAGAGACGTAGAATCCCGCGCCCGAAATCACCATCCCGACGAGCGTGAATAAGATTCTCTCTTCCATTTTAGGCTTTCGCTTTTTTCATTGCCTCGACGGCGTTCTCAATCATGCCGGAAAGAAGCGGTTCGAGCGCATCCCACATGGCTGATTTTTTCTCGTCAAGGATTCCGCGCGAAACGAGAATCTCTTGGAGGTCATCGAAAAACCCCATGACCCATTCTTTTTTCTCTGAACCGGCCGCGCCGACCAGCTCCTTTTCTGCCGTGCCGACGAGTTTTGGAATCAGGATTCCCGCGAGCGACGTGATAATCGGAATCAGTAGTGGAAGCATAATTTACCCCTGAGAGATGGCGGAGCGATCGACGGGAGGCATCGCGGCCGGGTTACCGAAACTGTTTTGGAGACCGGAGCGACTCATTTGGTTGAGAGCGTTTCCGTTTTCGGGCGCCATCGGGGCCGAAAGTTTTTTATAAACGAGATAGGCCGCGACTATCCAAAGTAGATTTTTCATTGTTGTTTCATTTCTTGGGCGATGATGCCCATGCCTCGGAACCAGTGATAAGCTAGGTAAAGTCCGACTATAGTGAGAATCGTTTTAGTATTTTTCTTCATCCAATCTCCAATTCGTTACCGGGTTGCTTTTTCTGAATCATTTCGATTTTCGAGATGACTTTCGCGGCATAGGCGGGAGTGTCCCGCTGACCAAGGACCGTTTTAGCGAATCCCAATCCGCCGTTGTAAGCCCTAAAGACTGAAGTCGGGTCCTTAGGGAAAGCCCGCATGTTCCGAGCAAGCACTCGCGCTCCGCAATCCACCGAGATGACGGGGTTATTGAGCATTGCCACCGTAGTACCCGGTCGCACGTCGTTCGCGGTAGGTAAGGTGACTTGCATAAGGCCCCACGATTTCCCATCGCTCGACTTCGATCCTTCCACGTCATCAGGAAATTCCAGGCCCCGCTTGACGCTCGCGGCGCGCCCTAGATCCGATTCTACCCAACACACGGCTTTAATCCAGCGCCAAGGCACGCCGTGGGTCTTAGAACTCGCGCGGAAGAGGGAATCCCAGCGGGTGAAAGCATCTTCGGGAATCAATTGAACCTCGATTTCGTCGGATATCGCTGTAATCGCATCGGTCTTCCACACTAGGAATCCCGCGAGCGCGACTCCAATCCAAAAGATCGGCATTACGCGCGCCTTTTGTTAAGAAAAAGAACGAGAGCAGGAACGCCAAGCCAAAGAAGATAACCCAAACCGCCCACGGCGGCCGCGGCCCCGACGATTTTTGAACCATCTACCACCGTGTCTTTCAGGCCCGCCGCCGCCGCGGAAAAGTAATCGATATCGGAGGCCTCTTCCATTATGAACGTATTCCATTCGGCCGTGGTCGGCGCTCCGCCCGAAGGATACTGCGAAAGCGCGCGGGAAATTACTTTTTGGAGACCTCCTTCGGTCATGCCTTGAGTATATTTCCCTAGCGCGATGATCTGATTATCCGAGTAGCGGGAGACGATTGCACGTTCTCCGGCGTCGCCCATCGGGACCGACGACGACCGGAGAAAAAACTTATGCAAAAAGCCAAGCCCCGCTTGGTAGGAAATCAGATCCATTAAACCAACTTGCAGTAGAGTTGGATGCCCGAGCGGTCGGCTGCCGATCCGGCGCTTTGCCCGAGCGGATATTTTCCGGCCGGAACGGAGAAGCTTAAGCCGCCTCGACCGCCGTAAGTTCCGACAACGGCGGCGACGCATACCGACTGATAACCGGCGTTGTGTAATATCACATTCGTCGGCGCGGCGGCTGACGTAAGGCCAACGTCCGTATCGCCGTAGCCGATGGACCACTGAGAGGCGTAGGCGGCGGTGTTATTCAAATCGACCGCGATAATCTTAAGCGTCTTTCCAACCGGGACTTGATAACCGGCGGTTCCGTTCATATCGCGAGCGGTATGATACTGATTCGTCGTTCCATCCGACGCCTGAGCCCAAAGGCAAATATCATTCGGGTTATTCGCCGGGTCCCAATCGAACGTATAACCGCCGACAGTGTGTTGCCGATTTAAATTTCCTTTAGTTAGTCCCATTTTTAAACCTCGGTATTAATTTGAATCGTCGATCCAGTTGCGAGCGCGATTGCGTAAATCGGCCCTTGATTCGTAAACTCGTAAGTATCGCCATAATCCATGCGAATTCCCGGAAGCGCGCCACCTTCCACGGTTACCGAACTCGTTCCCGAAATCCAAATCGGTCCGCCGCCCGAAGCAAGCTGAAGCGTCCGGGTTTTCGCCGTCGAATCAGCGGCCGAAATCAGCGTCGCGGTAGTGAGAACCGCGACCGCCGTCTGAGGCGTCATCGTCGAACCGGTTGAAACCGTCACCCCGCCCGTCGTCGTCTGAATTTGAGAGCCCGACGTAAACTGAGTGTTGACCGAAAACAGAATCGTCATGGTCAAGCCCGGTTGCGCGGTATTCGTTATGAACGCTTGGCGAACCGGAAAGCCCATGCGCCCGGTATCCCGAAGCGTAAGCGGAATCCCTTGCGACCACGAGTCTTGAGACGTGACTTGCAGGTTACACGTCGCAAGCGAACTCGTCGCCGAGACGACGAAATAAGACTGAAACGGAAAGCCGATCCGCTCCGGGTTTTGATTCGTCCGGAGCGTCGAAAGATCGATCGTCTTGATTTGAATGTCGTACGGTTGCTGATCCGCATTGTAATTCAAACTCGTTTTATAGCTCGAAAGAAGCTGCGCCATCGCCGCGAGCAATTGCTCGCCGGTTAAGCGGTCGGAATTCGGATCACGACTAGGTAGAAATTGCTCGCCCGCCATTTAGATCACCGCTTCTTTTTCAGGAGCATATACGCCGCGACTCCCGCGAGAATCAAAAGCGGCATGGAAATTTTCATTGCCGTTTTCGCGGCCGGGCTTGCACCGCCCGCGACTTCGGCCGCGTCCGAACGAAAGAGGCTTGAGACCCAATTCGTCGATAGCTGAACGATTCCGTTACCGGCCGCCGATCCCGCTTCCGATGCAGCGGAGGGAGGAACCGGGCCGCCGAGATCGATTCCCGTGGGAAGGCCGATAGATTTTAGAGCGGAATCCCGCGCGTCTGACCAAGTACTCATTTTCGTTTCCCCTTTTTGATGAATAAAAAGTAAACCAATCCCGCGAGAATCGCGAGCGTTAGATAATTGGACTTGCCATCGGAAGTAGTCCATCCGGCAAAAATCGGAGCAGAGACGAGGCCCATATCGGCCTCGCTTGGAGCGTTCACGCTCGTGCCTAAAGCTTCGAGCGAGAGAGCCTGAACGGCGGCCTCATAATCGACGTTTTGCGCGGCGGCGGCCGACTCTTCCGCCTGAATCTCTCGCGTGCCGTATCTTACGATTCCCGGGGTATCAGCCATTACTTCCTAACCTTCCGGATAATGAGAACGGCCGCGACGAGCGCCGCCGCACCGATCGCGATTTTTCCGTTAGCCGAGAGACTCGCGCCGAGACTCCCCGGCGTAGAATACGGAGCGGCGGAACTCGTCCCGCCCGATTGACCCGGGAGAATCGCACCCATGAGAGCACCAAGGCCCGCGTCTTCGGCGGTATTCACGACGGTATCCCCGGCTTTTTTAAGAAGCGAGAGCCCGCCCGCGATTGCGCCGTCAATGACACCGGTATAGGCGGCCGATCCGGCCGACGTGCTACCGAAGGCCGCGCCCGCCGCACCGCCCGCGATAATGGCGGTCGTCGCGATCGAGCGGTTATAATTTTGCGACGAATAATTTCCGTAGGCTAAGCCCGAGTATCCCGTCAAAGATTTCGAGGCCGGGTCTTCCCCGCCAAGTTTTGCAATCGTGGCGTCGCCCGCCGCGACGTTCGTTCCCGAAGTGAGACCACCCGCGATTCCGCCGATCGCTCGCCCGGAATCGCCGGTCGCGACTCCCGCGCTGAAGTTATAGGCCCCGCGCCCGAAATTTACGAATCCCTCGCCGACGGCCTCGGTATAGGTCGCGACGGGCTTTAGCGTCGTACCCATTCCGGCGAGCGTGGTTTTGAAAGAGGCGAGCGGGCGACCTTGTAAAAGTTCGCCGGTTGATTTGAAAGCCGACGTGATAGGAGCGCCCGCCGCCGATAGAAGCGGAGACGCGACGCTTGAAACCGCGCCGCCTACGTCACTGACTACGTCGCCAAACCAACTCATAACCGTCCCTCTGTTTTAAAAGTTCTCCCGCGAGAACCATGACGGCGCTCGCGGGAGATTCCAGTTTTATGCCGAGGGAGGCTTAGGCCGGAAGGACGTACTCGTCGGTTTGCACCGTGAGTTCGACTGCGTTCGTGTACGTCGCGCCCGATCCCGAAGCGGCCGTCGAAACGAGCAGCTGAAGGTTATCGAGGAAACGAGCGTCAAGCGCCGTCGCCGAATTCCGGTTGTTAAGAAGATCGATGTACGCGATCCCGTCGATCCGCGAAACGGAGTTAACGAGTGGAACGTTCATGCCGAAATTCGAGCGGTTTTCCGCCTGAATTTTCAGGAATCCCGCGCTGGTCGCCGTTCCGTATTGCTTGATCGGAAAGAATCCGTTCGCGATCAGCTGAACGCCGGTAATGCAGGTATTGGAAAGCGGCTTAGTGACGCCGCCGTCGCGGGCTTGCAACCAGATGCCGCGGACATAGTTACCGCGGTTGATATCGATCGCGAACTCGGTTTGCTCACCCGTGAAAAGGAACGACTTGGTCGTTTCTTTCAGGTCGGCGAACTTGCCGTCGAGATCCGGCGCTTCCCGCGTGGAAATTTCGAACACGAGCGTGTTCGATCCGTAGGAAATGCCGGTCGCCGCGTTGTTAGCCGCTTCAAGCTGCGAGAACGGCGCAAAGTTGAGGCGAATTTCGGCCGAAGCCGCGCCTTTCAGATTGAGGAACGTGCCTTGGCGCGGTTCGGTCGAAAGAATATCTTCGAAGAAAATATCGATCGTCTCGCGAATCGTGGTGACTTGACCCGTGGTACCGACGGTGAATCCCGCGTCGGTAAGTGGGTTAGCCGGAGTAAGAACGGAGGCCGCCGCCGAAGACTTCCGTTCGGTTTGGGTCGAGTTGAAATAAAGAACCTTGGTCGAGCAGAGCCAAGGGGTAACCGACTTGACGGTGCGGTTACCGTTTACGACGATATCGATCCGGTTAAGGAGTCGATTGATCGAAACGAGCGCGTCCACGGTGTAAGTACCCGTGAAAGTGACGGCGACGCCGCCCGACATGGTGATCGAGAACGACTTATAAACCGAGTCGCGCGGGATATCGACCGACTTGATGTTACCTGGATCGAAATTAGTGGTCGGGAGTCGGCGCGTACGTTCCGCGCGGACGATGTTTTGCTGTTGGGCCATTTTTGAAGTCTCCTAAAAATTTTTGTGGTGGGTACTCAGTCGCCTAGGGAGACGAATTAGGCGGCGGCGCCAGTGACTTTACGGAAAGCCGGAAGCTTGTTGTAAAGAAACATCGCGAGACCGAAAACGATGATTCCGGAAACGATGGCGTGCTTGCTTGGAATGTAGCCCTTCATAATCTTAAATCCCCTAAAGAGTGTTTGAGTAATTGACCAATAGTCCTAGATTCGGGATTTAATTTAAAAGTCTCAAGCTTTATTTTTAATGATGGTCGCTTTTTGCCCCGGCCGATAGTGCAAAAACTGAAAAGGAGGGAGAGAACGGAGGCTTTCCGCGTTCTCTTTCCCTAAGAATTCCGCGAGGTACTTCACGTCATTGCTTTCGAACATGACGCCGGAAAAGAACTGATTCGTTTGGGCGAGAATATCTTTGTGCAGTGAGGCGGGCCGCTGCGTGGTTACGATGACGGCGAGTTTTCGGTGCCTTCCGGTGAGGAAGGATTCGCGGAACCATTTTGGAAGGAAACCTTTAGAAGAGAATCGCCAGGCCTCTTCGACGTACACACAGAGATTTCCACAATAATAGAGTACTCGCATGGCTTGATTGAATTCGTCGTCATGTGAATCGCTTTCGATATCGAATCGATACAGGATTCTAAAGCGGCTTTTTCGCTCGGATTTAAGAATAGCTTCGGAAAATCCGTCAAATCCGTAGACGACGGTATCGAAATTTTTTTCATCGTGTTCACTGAGTGGGTCAAAAACCACTAGACGTGGATAGATTTTTGCGAATTCCCAGGCAAGCGTGGATTTCCCCGAACCGCGCTTGCCTAGGATTGTAATGATATCGGTCGCGCCCGCGCTCATTTAGAGATGAGTCTGAATAGCGCCCGGAGTAGCGGCTACCGTCTGAGGAACGGAGAAAACCGGGTCATGCGGCGTGTTCGACGCCGTAAACTCGTTTTTCTTTTTCTCTAAAACGGCTTCGCTTACTTCCGATCCGAACTTTAAGGCGACGGCCGCCGCCGAAAGAACGCACGCGAAAACGACTCCCCACCTAGAATTCGCCGTCTCCGGGAAAGCTACGCCGATTGCCATATCGAGCGAATCCGCGCACGCCGACGCGTCCGCGTCGGGCATGGTGACGTGAGGAACTTTTTTCCTACCGGAGTACCCGGCCGCCATCATTTTGATGCCCGGGAAAAGCACGGGCGCGAGGCCCGCCGGTTTTGCCGTATTCGGATCAAACGGCGCGGGACCGGCGGCGGCCGCCGCGGCGGCCTCTTCGGCCGCTTTCGCCGCTTTCGACGGGCGCCCGCGACCGCGTTTCGGGGCCGCGCCCGATTTTTCGTCGGTTTTTAGGGCCGCCTTTGATTCCTCAATGATTCCGGCGAGGTCGCTTTTTGCTTCCGGCGCGGATTCTACGGCGTCTGAATTATTCGAAACTAAGCCCATGATATTCCCCCGGCTCAATAAAGTCTTCTTCGAGATGCGCTTCGATTTCGGCAATCGCTTTCAAAATAATCACCTGGACGCGAATTAATTCCGCGATATCGGCTTTTAGTTTTGAATTATCGCGGACCGGCTTGATTTCGCCCGACATTAGTTAACCCGCGCCCCTGGAATAACCGCCATATCCATTGAGGAGCGTACCGGCCCCGTTTCGGAAGGGAGGCCGCCCGTCACGCGCGTTCCGCCATCGGTCGTCGGGCCGTCTTTCCGCGTCATAAGATAGTAAATAATCAGGCCGATCGCGAGGCCCGCGCCCGCGATGAGATACGGGTTTTTGAATAATTCGGATTCAGCTTCGATTTTTGCGCCTTTTTTCGCGCGCATTTTCACAACATTGTCAGACATAGCTTAGAGTCTCCCTTGGTAGGGAAAATATAAAAGGGGCCGCCCGCGTTAAGCAAGCCGCCCCTTTCATTTATTTTCAGCTTCTCGACTGAAAATTAGCGCGTGTAAACGTCATAGACGTTCATGGTACGGCCGCCCGAGATATTGGACTTCGGGAGTTTCACGGCCTTGAACCAGTTGCCGTCGGTGATCCCAGCATCGGTTAAGGCGCCTTGAAAGCCCTTATCGGCCGCCGCGACGATACGCTCACCCGCGTCGTCAAGGACGGTCGCGAAAAGCATGCGGCGTTCCTCGCCGTTCTTAATGAACGGATCGCCAAGGTGAAATCCCTTGAAAACGCCTTCGATCGCGGCGCCTTCCTTGAGTTCGGACAGCTTGATTTTCTTGACGGTGACTTTTTTCAGATTTTCCATTTTAGTTCCCTCGGTCGGTTATTTTCTCGTTTAGAACGATTGGGCGAGAATCCCAATTTCCCGCGTTATTGCGAAAAAGTATGCGTTTGTCATACCTCGACTGAATCTGCTTTGTCGAGGCCTTTGACATGTTTAATAGGCCGCCTTGCTTCATTGCGGAGCGAAAGCGGTTCATGCGCGAATCCACCTGGATTTTAAGCATTTTGAGGTCTCCCTCTAGGGCCGTCTGGAAATCCTCAAACTGAAAGTGTTGAATCTTTCGGTTCGAAAAACCCTTCATGGCTACCTTTTTTCCGGCGACGTAGGTTTTGGGTAATAAAAAGCATGCTCGGGGGGAAAGCGATTCAAGCTTGAGTTCACCAAGATTCGTCGAATTCGCATGTTCTTCCGGCGTAAAGAACGAATCAGTGTCAGTGTAATGGATAGTGCTTTCAAAGCGGCGGAGATATTCCCAGTTTTTAAGTCGAGCAAAAGCCGTGACGTAGCTTGCAATTCCCGGATGGCTGAACGATTTGAGGTTAACCGTCGTTCTAACGAATCGAGACGTGCCTTTCGAGTGTTTGACTTCGAATGAGGGAATGACGTTTTCTTGACCATAGTCGAGTTCTAAGCCTTCTTTTTCGAGATTGAGACCGATTCGTCCGTAACAGGAATTAAGGACGAGTTTGATAATAGTTCGATCCACCGCGGATAAGGAATTTTTGCGGCGGCTATACAGATCGCCGACGAAATGCTCGAATACTCGTCCGGCGTTAGCGAAATAGGCCGATTGCCGATGGCGTAAAACTCTAGCTTGCCCTTCAAGAACGGCCCTTCGGAGTTCCACTGTAGAGTAAACTCCCCAGAATCGACCGACCGGAAAAATAAATTTGGGATTCTTTTTCCAGAGAATCGGTGCGTAAACATCCTCATTAACCTCAACAAAAACCTCATGGAATCCGGGCCTTTCTAGATCGAGTTTTGTGGACCATCCGACGAACTCTCCGGGGAATTCATTGGATTGCATGACAGAGGGATATAGCGAATTGATATCGTAACAACGGAGTTCGCCGGGTCCGGTGAAAAGTGGTCGGAAAATTTCAGTACGTCCGCCAGCGTAACTATCTCGGGCAAAACGATCGACAGCGTCGGGACAGCTAGAGATAGGTTTTGAAATATAAGTTCGTAAAATTTGAAGGCTTTGGGAGGCGATTGTGGTTTTAGGTCCGGCGCTTTTAACAATATCTGATGCGTAGAATTTTTCGAGGACTTGGAAAAGCGCGAGGAGATCCGATTCAAGATATTTTTTAAGTTCCGGCGTAACCGACTCAATTTTTTCATAATCTATTTTTCCTTTTTGGGTTTCGACTCCGAAATTTTCTGCAAGTTTTCGGAGTGAGAAGGGAAGTAACGCGCTTGAATCTCTAAAGTGGATAGAACGATGCCCATCGCTAACAGTAAAGCATAGCATGCCGCTTCCTCGGGGGATAAGCGACTCCAAACGTAGGGAAGGGGTTTCAAGTATTTCCCCAAGTAAAAACAGAAAATCAAAAATGCCGCCAAAATGAAAAAACACAGTATCGTTAGGATGGGCGAAAACATGGGCGAAAAAATCCTTTAGGTTAGTAAAGTAGGAAACCGTCTCGCCGTCGTAATGACCGATGATTAGGAACTCGGTCCATTTCCGCGACTCGATATCGCCAACGGAAAACGGTTTTCCCTTCTTTGGCTTTTTCAGAGGCGTCAATGCGTAGCGGGCGCTATTCGAGGCGTTCGATTTCGATTTCGTCGAAACTGTATCCGGAGTCGAGGAGGCCATAAATATTTGTATTCCGCGAGATTTGGAGCGTTCTTAGCACGTCGTAAAGGTAGTCGTCCATCTCGTCTTGAGTCGTGATTCGGCGGCGCTTTGAGGAAATCCACCGCGCGCCGATTTCATCTTCGTCGATCGGAAATCCGAGACGGTTTTTAACGTAATAGATTCCAGGCCCTAGGTCGTCGAAAACCTCGTTAACCTTTTCCCGGATTCCCGCGTCTTGCTTCCAGTCGTTTTCGTCGGTCGTTTCGGAAAACTTCTTCGGGCGCTTGAAAGCGATCGAACGCTTTTTAATGGGGAGAGTCTTGCCGTCGATTCCGAGTAACACGTTATTCATGGCGCGCGGGGAACCGGAACGGTTCGTCGTAATGTCTAGGATATTGTCGCGGACGCGAACCGCGCGGTTGAATGAGGGATCGCGTCCGCTGATGTCTTGCCCGTCTAAAAAGTGAATTCCAGTTGAAAGGAGTTTTCCGGATCGCTTTCGGCGATTCGTTTTCTTTCGGCTAGCCGCCACGCGCACGCGGCCGGAGTGTTGTCTTGATTTAGTTTTTCGCGCGTTGCTTCCGCGCTCCGACTTACTTTTTCCGCGAACTTCCGGGCTTTTTCTCGCCGGTACTCGTCGTGAAACCGGGCGCGGTCGTTCTGTTCTCGGAGTTTTTCGTCTTTGAATGCCATTCTTTTTCCCTTTCGGTTTAGCAGAAATGAAACGGCCCCGCTTGTCCCGAGGGATTTTACGAGGCCGTTTTGTCTTTTTCTGCAAAGAAGGAAGACGCCGATTGACGCTAGTTTTAGGTGATTTTTTCGTTGCCGTCAATGGCTTTTTGCGCTTGCGGCTAGCCATTTTGGCGGTCTCTCGCTCTTTGCATTCCATGGAACATATCACGCGGGGTAGAATGGTCCGGTGCGTTTATTAGATCTTATATTTGCGTATAAGGCATAACGGGATGGGGCTATTCGCTTGCATGCGCCCCGCGTCTATGCATTGCCGCGATCTATAATGCCCCCCC
>Ga0154020_10008889_pt1 | contig 11622 bp, 5 predicted proteins | sample Klosneuvirus_201_FD_109709 | JGI IMG/M metagenome (GOLD analysis project Ga0154020, IMG submission 109709) | Active sludge microbial communities from wastewater, Klosterneuburg, Austria - Klosneuvirus_20160825_MG | ecosystem: Engineered > WWTP > Aerobic digester > Activated sludge | place... | reverse complement strand
CGCCAACATCTACTTCGACTTCAACCCGCCGGTGATCACCGAGCCGAGCGTGCTGGTGGCGGAGTTCAGTACATGGGTGGATGAAGCAAATGCAGCGCAGCCCGCATTGCACATATTCCCGAATCCGGCGAATGGAACGCTGATGGTTGAATGGGATGGAACCCAAACTGGAACGATCCGCATTCTAGCGATGGACGGTCGTGTGGTCCATGCGCAGCGTGGAACAGGTGCGCTTGTCGTGCTTGATGTTTCGCAGCTTCAAAGCGGTCCGTACCTGATCGAGGCGATCGATGGTTCCGGAACGCGTAGGGTATCCCGGTTCGTTCGTCAATAAGCAACTCATCTATACCATGGGAACGTTCGAACAAAAGGCAAGTGGGTGGGCCAGGCTCACAGTGTTGCTCGCCTTCACACTTCTCTTCGAGGTGCCTAGGACCTTCGCTTTATCGGTCTACATTGCTGTGATCCAGGGGGACTATTGCGCTCAGTCGGTTGGTCTCCTGTATGCAAACGCATCTGGCGGCACCGAGCCCTATCGCTACGATTGGGTAAGGGACGTGAACGGTACACCCAGCACGATATGTACGGACTGTGGCCCCGAGAGGCAGGACCTGGTCGGAGGAATGTTCTACAAGGTGATCGTCACGGATGGTGATGGAACAGTGGTCGAGGCCGTCGATTTCGTTGCAGCCGTAACGCTCGAGATCGAACCCTACTCATTTACCATTTTCCCCTATGTAGCGGGCGAATTGCCCTACATAAAGGTCGCTCGGTCCATATACTTCATTGATCATACCAACACCTTGGTGGACGTACAAGTCACCGATGCCGATCAGTATGGGATCCTTGACCCACCTCCCCAAGAGTTATGGTGGTTCAGGCCGAACACGGGATCCGGGATGATCGAGATCACCTATAGTTACATCGGCGGCCAATGCACTGTGCAGGCCCCATACGTGGTTCCGCCCCCGACAGTGATCCCGGATATGACCATTCTGGATATGCAAGGCTCCTGCGCGAACGCAGCAACCGGCAGCCTCACCGTTGCACTGAACAATGGCTCTGTTCCGGAATGGTTGTTCGTATGGATCGGGGGTGCGAACTACTTCACCGGCCAGTTCCAACAGTTCGTTCAAATGTATGATGGCACCACCACCTTTACATTATCAGGCCTACCTCCGGGGTCCAATACCGTGCATCTATCAGGATCCAGCACCAGCGCATCACCTCTCGATCAGGGTTTCCCATACCTATGCCATGCGTCCATCCCCTACACCATCCCGAACCTCGGCCCAACGTGCAGCCGAGTGCAAGGCAGGGTCTTCATCGATGCCAACCTTGATTGCGGTTCGCAGTTCAACGAGCCTGGAGTTCCGGGCGTGGTGATGGAAGTGCAACCGGGTGATCACTTCAGCAATACGGACGCCAGCGGCAACTACGACTTGGTATTGCTGAATGGCAACTACACCGTGGCCTTGCAGAGCGCGGTGATCGAGGAGCATTGTACCGCGGCACCGATCCCCTTCACCATGGCTGGTTCATCCACACCGCTGACCGTCAACCTGCCCTCCCTATCCCTGGTCCCGCTTGATGCCGAAGTGAACCTGAGCGCAGGTGCGGCCCGTCCCGGTTTCGAGTACCATGTATCCGTCTTGATGCGCAATCGCACACCCGCACCCAGCGGTGCAACAACGCTCACGATGACCTTCGACCCTGCGATCGGCTTCATCAGCGCTACACCGGCTGCAACGAACGTTTCGGGCAATACGCTCACGTGGGACCAGGCGGAAATGATGCCCTTCCAACAGCTCACCATCACTGTCAGGTTCCAGATACCACCCGATGTTGGCTTGATCGGCACCGACCTTAACACCACGGTCTCGCTCGCAACTGCAAATACAGATGCCGACCTTACGAACAACACCGCCACACTTGCGCGGACCGTGACCGGCAGCTTCGACCCGAACGACAAATTGGCAACGACCAGCAGCGGCGCGAGCAACGGGACCTACCTCATGGATCAAGATGAATGGATCGATTACACCATCCGCTTCCAGAACACCGGCACGGATACCGCATTCCATGTGATCATCACCGATACTCTTCCAGCAACGCTCGATCCAGCTTCCCTTCAGATCGGTGCCGCGTCGCATCCTTTCACTTGGCAATTGCGTGCCGATGGTACATTGAAGTTCTGGTTGCTGGACATTCTCTTGCCGGACAGCAACGTGAACGAAGCCGCCAGTCATGGCTTCGTGAGCTTCCGGATCAAACCTCGTCTGCAGGTACTTCCCGGCACCACCATCGAGAACATCGCGAACATCTTCTTCGACTTCAACGAACCGGTGATCACAGAGCCGAGCGTGTTGGTGGCGGAGTTCAGTACGAGCGTTCCAACCCCCGTGATGGATCAGCTGACGATCTTCCCTGTTCCGGCGTGGGACCTGCTCCACATCCGGGGCCTCTCGATCGTCGATGGACCCGTGCGTGCTGAGATCCGAACGAACGATGGTCGTGTCTGCCATTCACTGGTCTTCCATGGCGATGCGCTCGACGTCCGCTTTCTGCCTCCCGGTGCCTACTTCCTAGTCCTTGGATCCTCCAATGACCCGCGGATCGTCCGTTCTTTCCTCAAATACTGACAGCGATGCGCTCGATACTCTTTTTCACTGTGCTCTTGCCAGTACTTGCCAATGCGAACTTGGTGATCAACAGCTACAATGTGAACCCCGGTTGCGGGGCAAGCGATGGCAGCATCAACATCACTGTATCCGGCGGGTTGCCACCATACACCTTCGCCTGGGCCGACGGTCCCATTACGGAGGATCGTACCGGCCTCGCTCCGGGCTCCTACTCGGTTACGGTCACCGATGCCACGCTGGCCACGGATGTCGAGAATGTCACGTTGACCGAAACGCTTCAGGCCCTAGCGTCAAATATTGTCACTTACGCTGGTGGCTTCGAATGCCCCGGGCAGCATAACGGCAGCTTCCGTTTGATGGTCGAGACCCTCTCCGGACAAGCCCCATATGCGGTAAGCGCCTCGGTGAACGGATCACCGTGGTCATCGAGCGGGACCGATGGTAACGGAAACCCGATCTACTCCGGGCTTGCCACGAACGACAACATCAGCTACACGATCACCGATGCGAACGGTTGCGTTGGAGGAGACTACTTCCTCATGTACGGACCGCTCGGTATTCCTGCCGCATTGATCAACAACTTGCCGGCTTGCGGTGCCAACTTGGGCAGCATACTGATCCAACCCGACAACAGCGATTGGCTCGTTGATCTCGACGTGCGCGATAGCCAGAGCCAATCGGTGGGCACCACATTCCAATCCGTTGATCCGTTGCAGCTCACGGACCTTGCGCCCGGTGACTACACTGTTTATCAGTACTATACCTGGAGCATGTTGAACGGCGGGTGCTATCTGACGAACACCTTCACCATCGGCGACCTCGGTCCGGATTGCGGCACGGTGAGCGGCAGCAGTTGGTATGATGTGGACGCTGATTGTGTGCATGATCCCGGCGAAGTACCCATCCCGTTCAGTACGCTTACGATCCAGCCCGGCGACCAGCATGTGATCACCGGGCTCGACGGGACCTTCAGCTACCTCATCGCGAACGGCAACTACACGCTCGCCCAGGATGACCCGACGCTTGTGCAGATATGCCCTGTACCGGTTCCGGTGCCGTTCAGCATGAACACCGATGTGCAGTCCATCGATCTGGCGAACGGAAGTACCGTGCCGCTCGATCTCGTGCTCTACGCCGCGGATGGAGTGGCCAGACCAGGGATGAACTACGGTCTATCGGCGGAGATCCGTAACCCGACACCGCAGATCAGCGGACCTGTCACGGTGGTGTTGACGACGGATCCTTTGTTGGAATTCGTGAACGCCTCTCCAACGCCAACCTCCATTACCGGCAATGTGATCACTTGGGACATGGCCGCGCTCGGTTCTTTTGGAGTTGCAGATGTTCACGCCAACTTCCTCGTACCCATTGGCACGCTGCTCGGCACTTCGTTATCCAGCGTGATCGAGGTAAGCAATACGCTACCAGAGAGCAACCTCGCCAACAACACCGCGTCGCTGAACACCATCGTGGTGAACAGCTATGATCCGAACGACAAAGTGGCGGCAACGAGCAGCGGTTTGAGCAGTATGCTCTACTTCATCGATGAGGATGAATGGATCGATTACACCATCCGCTTCCAGAACACGGGAACTGCGGAAGCGATCGATGTGGTCGTCACCGACACGCTTCCACCGGAATTCGACATGTCCAGTTTCGAGCAGGGAGCAGCCTCGCACCCATTTGATGTAGCCTTCAAACCGGGGCGTGTTGTGCAGTGGACCTTTGGGAACATCAACCTGCCGGATAGCAATGCGAACGAAGCATTGAGCCATGGGTTGGTAAGTTTCCGGATCAAGCCATTGCTGCCATTGCTTCCTGGAACCACCATCACCAACACCGCCAACATCTACTTCGACTACAACGAACCGGTGATCACAGATCCGAGTGTTTTGGTCGCGGAGTTCAGCACGAGGGTGATCGCGAACATAACTCCGGAAGTTATCCTTCTCCCCAACCCAGCTATTGATGTATTCGAGATCCGTGGTTTGGAACAGGATCCAGTGCGCGTGAATCTGTTGTCCATCGATGGTCGGTCGGTCCGTTCCTTTACCATCATAAATGGTGACCGTCGATTCATGCTCGGCAGTATTCCAAGTGGAGCCTATGTGATCGAGATCATCTTGCGCGATCAAAGCGCCACACGTCTTCCATTGATCATTGAACAGCATTAAGACCACGCTAATGAGACACGCAAGATCCTTCGCATTACTAATCGCTCTTCTTTTCGCATCGCTCGGTTTCTGCGTTACGGTGAGCATGACCGTATTCCCTGCGCGATGCGGACTGGACAACGGAGGGGCGTACGGTTTTGCCAGCAACGGGATCCCGCCGTACACGTATTTGTGGAACAACGGAGCCACCACGCAGACGATCAATGGCCTTGCACCCGGAACATACTCGGTTACCGTAACTGATGCCATCGGTGGTATCGCGAACGGTTCCACCACTGTGGTCGCCTTGTTCGAATTGGATATACCCAACAGTTTCACGCAACTGCAACGGGACTGTGACTTTGGTTGTACCGGTCGAGTACAAGTGGATGAGAGCGCGCTAAGTGGAACAGCGCCTTACAGCTACAGCAATGCTCCGCAATTCCTTACCAGCTACATCGGTTATGAATGGGTGTGTTCGGGCATTCCTAATGTGATCAGCATCACGGACCAGAATGGATGTCCCGGCGAGATCGATCTGGGTGGTTTGATAAGCAACGTGATCAACAGCTATGTGCAGGTCGATGGCATAACGGGTGCGTGTGCTGGTGAGGCGAACGGAACCATATCGATAACGTTGGTGGGAGGTCAAGGAGAAAGCTACGTGCACATGTGGAGTGAGCCCTTGCAAACGGAACTATACTACTACCCTCCGAACAACACGCCGTACGTGATCTCCGGGCTAACAGCCGGCAACTACTCGCTCTCCTCTTTTGTGGACGGATGGAATGGACAACCCACGTGTACCAACCCGTTCGGCGCTTTCACGGTCCCCGAATTGCCCGGGCCCTGCGGAACGATCTCCGGAAGTGTGTTCAATGATGCGGACCAGAATTGCACTCAAGATCCCGACGAACCGGGTCTACCCTATCGCATCCTTACCGTGCAACCCGGACCGCGGTACGGAATGACCGATGCACAGGGCGACTACTTCATGGGCATGCCTTTCGGATCGTACACCTTGGCACAGCCGCTGGTGGATGAAGCACAGCTCTGCCCCGTTGCGGCGCCCGTGCCTTTCACGGTGAACGGAGGAACCCCTAGCCTGACCATCGATCTTGCGGATAGCAGTTTCGTACCGCATGATGTGGAAGTGCTGCTCTACACCTCGGCCTTCCGACCGGGTTTCCCTTTCAACATTTGGGGCTCGGTACGCAACAACTCAGCATATGCCAGCGGAACGGTTTCGCTTTCACTTAGCTACCCAACCTTGCTGGATCCCGTTACCACCTCTTCGGGTGGAACAGCTACCGGTGGAAATGGGCTTTGGGACTTCCCTGTGGTTTCCGCTTACTCGTTGCAAGGCTTCGGGATCAGCGGGACCGTGCCGCCGGATATCGGTCTCTTGGGCGAAGAGCTTGTGATCACGGCCATTGCCGCGAATTCGATCGGCGAAGCTTCAGTGGCCAATAATACCAAGGTACTAACGCGCATCGTCACTGGCAGCTATGACCCCAACGACAAGCAAGGCACTACCAACACGACAGGCAGCACGGAACAGTTCTTCCTTGATGCCGACAACTGGATCGACTACACCGTGCGTTTCCAAAACACCGGTACGGATACGGCCTTCACCGTGGTGATCCGCGATGAGCTCGAAGTGGACCTCGACATCCAAAGTCTGGAGATCCTCGCGGCTTCACATGCCTTTGTTCCTTCTTTCGGCGAGGGCCGCGAACTGGTGTTCACCTTCGCTGACATCCTCTTACCCGACAGCACCACGGACCTTCTCGGTAGCCAAGGTTTCATCGCCTTCCGCATGAAGCCGCGCTCCGGACTGCTGCCCGGCGATGTGATCGAGAACACGGCAGAGATCTATTTTGATCTCAATGAACCGATCATCACCAATTCAACAAGCCATGTGGTGGACTTCAGCACCACTATCGCGGAGGTGACCACCGGTACGCTGCGTGCTTTTCCAGTACCCGCTGTGGATGAACTACGATTGATCAGTGCATCGCCCATTCGATCCGTTGAGGTCTTCAGCATTGATGGAAGACGCATTCCCGTTTCGCTGGCACCGGATGGTGTTATCGACGTGCGCTCCTTGGCTGGCGGAAGCTATTTCCTGCGTGCTCGTTTACTGAACGGCGAACAACCCACCATACGCTTCCAAAAACGCTGAACCATGACTTCCATGTTGAAGATCCTCTGCGTTGCTTGTCTGCTGGTGATCGCGCATGGATCATTTGGCCTTGCCGTTTCCGTCTTCGTGGAATCAGTTCAATGCGGCCAAACGAGCTCGGCTACGGCTTCTCCAACCGGCGGCACGCCACCCTACACTTACCTCTGGAATACCGGTGCCACCGCGCAAACCATTACGGGGACCATAGCAAATGTTATTTATTCGTGTACAGTTACCGATGCCATTGGCGCAACGGCCTTCGATTCTGGTTACGGGATCGAGTACACAAATTTCCAGAACGCCATTCAAGGTGTCCTCCCCGCGTGTAACGTTTGCGAGGGTGAAGTGCTGCTCGACACGCTCCAATTGACCGGCACCTCTCCATACACGATCACACCTGCACCGGACTACTACAATGGCTCCGTCGCACACCTTACCGGCCTGTGCAGCTTTGCGTTCACCTTCAATGTAACGGATGGTATGGGATGTACTCAGGACATCCCGGTCGGCATCGGTGCACAAGCCTATTTGAATGCAGAGGTTACCGGTACAATACCCGGGTGCAATGGTGCTGCGAATGGTTCGGTCAGCTTGGATATCTGGATAGAGAATACTCCGCTCAATAACTATCCGATAGACTTCCTTATTCTGGATGATCTGGGTGCTGTGGTCCTGGAGCCGGGAAGTTTTGCCGGGCCTGTTTCTGCCCCTTATCCCGTAACCATAGATGGCCTTGTCCCCGGCAACTACACAGCCCAAGGCACCTTCACTTCGTTCTGCACCCCTGCGGTCTTCAATGTGCCCTTCACCGTACCTGACATGGGTCCCGATTGTGGCAATATAGAAGGTGTGGTCTGGTATGATCTAGATCAGGACTGCGTGCTTGAGGCGGGCGCAATACGCATTCCATATCGTGTGAACACCATACTTCCGGGACCTCAATACGCCATCACTGATGCGAATGGGCAGTTCAGCCAAGGACTGGACTATGGCAGCTACACCATTCAGCAGAACAGCGCCGACCTTGTCCAAATATGCCCCGCGAGCGCGCCGGTGCCTTTCACGCTCGATGCAAGCAACCAGAACGTGTTCATCGAATTGGGAGATACCAGCACGATCGCCTTCGACTTGGATGTGGATTGTTACATCGGTATGGCGCGACCCGGGTTCGATGTTGAAGTGTCCATTAACATCCAGAACCATTCGGTCTACCCAAGCGGCATCGTGACCGTGGCGTATTCCTACAGTACTGAACTGCAATTCGTCATCGCCAACTTCACACCTACGATGCAAACACCGGGTTACTTGGAGTGGCAACTCCCGGTGATCACTGGCTACGAATGGCGACCGGTCCATGTGCTATTCACCCTGCCAGCTGACCCGCTGTTGGTGGGCACAGTGCTTTCAGCAAGCGCGACGATATCGAACGATGCAACCGAGACGAACGTGAGTAACAACATGTGCTCTTCTTCGCGCACCATTACCGGCAGTTATGACCCGAACGAAAAAGAAGGGGTTACGAGCAGCAGATCCAGCGACACCCACTATTTCCTCGATACCGACGAGTCCATCACGTACACCATCCGCTTCCAGAACACCGGCACGGACACGGCCTTCACCGTCGTGCTTCGCGATGAGTTGGACACGGATCTTGATATCGGATCGCTCCAGATGATTGCCGCGTCGCACACGTTCATACCTTCTTTCGGCGAAGGGCGCGAACTCGTGTTCACGTTCAATGAGATCTATCTTCCGGATAGCATGACCGACCTGCTCGGCAGCCAGGGTTTCATCCGTTACCACATCAAACCGAACAGCGACATCCAGATAGGTGATGTGTTGGAGAACACAGCAGAGATCTACTTCGACTTCAATCCGCCGGTGATCACGAACACAACGAGCCATGTGGTGGACTTCAGTACAGGGGTGAGCGAGACATCATCGGACCGTCTTGATGTTTTCCCGAACCCTACAACAGATCGGCTTAGGGTCAAGGGGCCGTCCATTGCTTCAAGTGTTTACCGCGTGTTCGCGATGGATGGCCGCGAGGTGCGCATGCCCGGTAGGTGGAACGCGGGTTTCTTGGAACTGGATGCAAGCTCTCTGGGAACGGGCATCTATGTGATCCATGTCGATGACCACATCGCACGCTTCCAGAAACACTGATAGGCCGCACACGGCACAGCCCACCTTGAACTAAAGCTCGCAACCAACATGGCCACTCGACTGCTCCTTCTTTTCACATTGCTCTTCACAACAGGTGTGCATGCCGTGGAGGTACGGGTTGATGTGTACGGTGCCGATTGCAATAGCGGTTTGGGCTATGCGATAGCTACCGGGATCAACGGAACCCCGCCTTACACCTTTGCTTGGAGCGAAGGCAGCACGGGCCCAGAAGCATCTTTGCCGCCAGGCCAAGCCTACACGGTGACCGTAATGGACAACACCGGTTCCAGCGCTTCACAGACCTTCGACATCTACCAAGGTGCAAGTACGATCTGGCTGGGGGACTTGGGCTTCCCCGGACTGGAACCCTGCTTAGGCGAATGCAACGGCGGATTCCGGCTCTATCTGCCCCGTGTCGTGGGTGGTTACACGTTTGATATTTCGCCGACCATGCAGATCCAGGAGTCCTTGCCCTATTCTCCACAATCGGTCGAGTATATCGTGCGGTACGAGATCATCGGTGCATGCGCTGGAGCAAGTGTGGACCTGACCGTTTACAGTGATTGCGGGTCAGGATCCACCACAGTGACAATTCCTATACCCATTGCGGACCCCACGGTGAACATCATACAGGTCTCCGGTAGTTGCACCAACTCCAGCAATGGCTACGTAGCGGGGAGCGTCAGTTGGACCGAGCCCTTCCTTTTCACTGGCTGGCAATTGCAAGCTGTGGATGCGCTGGGAGCAGCTCTGCCGGCACAAGCGATCAACTTCAGTGGCACTCCCGGAGTACCGTTCGAGATCTACGGGCTTCACCCCGGTGACTGGGATCTGCGTTTTACCAGTACGGAAGAGATCGGCTCTTTGCAATTGCCCTGCGTGGTGGAATTCCCTTTAGTGGTAACCGACCTCGGCATTGCGTGTGGTGCAATCTCGGGTAAGGCATTCGTAGATGTCAATGACAATTGCATACAAGCCTTTGGCGAACCGGATCTACCGCAAACGGTGGTGGTTGCGCAGCCGGGAGATCACTATGCGCTCACCAACGGAGCAGGCCAATACAACATGAGCCTGCCCTTCGGAACCTACACGGTAACCACATCGAGCGCGGTGTACCAAGAGCATTGTGGCGTTTCAACGACCCCATTCACATTAAGTGCTGGCCAGCCCAACATAGTCCTCAACCTCGCCGATACGAGCTTGGTCGGCTTGGATGTGATGGTGAGCGCTGCGAGCGGTGCTGCACGTCCCGGTTTCCCGATGAACATGTCCATACTGTTGCGCAATCTCACCGGAGTTCTGGCCGGCAATGCCACGGTAACGCTCACCTACGATCCGGTGCTCAACTACGTCAGCGCGACACCTGCGCCCACCAGCATCAACGGCAACACCCTGACCTGGGCCAGTGCGAGCCTGGGCGCCTTGCAACAGCGCTCCTTCAACGTGAGTTTCGCAGTTCCTGCGGATGTAGGTCTGTTGGGCACCACCCTCTCCAACACGGTAGCGGCCAGCGTGGTGGACCCCGAAGCAAACCTGCTCAACAACACCTTCCTTCATCAACGCACAGTGACCGCCGCGTACGATCCCAATGACAAGACCGCACGTACCAGTTCACGCCAAAGCACCGACCTCTACTTCATCGATGGGGATGACTGGATCGACTACACCATACGCTTCCAGAACACCGGCACGGATACGGCCTTCTTTGTAGTGATCACGGACACGCTGCCACCTACACTGGATCCAGCGACCTTCTTATCGATGGCCGCATCGCATTCGCATACCATAGCGCTGACGGGCCAAGGCGTTCTGAGCTGGACCTTTCCTGCCATTCAACTTCCGGACAGTAACATCAACGAGCCGCGCAGTCATGGCTTCGTCTCCTTCCGCATCAAGCCACGCACACCTCTACTACCTGGAACAAGCATCGAGAACATCGCCAACATCTTCTTCGACTACAACCCCCCTGTGATCACCGAGCCAAGTGTGCTCACGGCCGAATTCACTACGGTCATGCAAGTGCTGGGATCCGGGCAGGGACTCACGCTAATGCCCAATCCCACGGATGGCCCACTGACGATAGTGTTGGAAGACGAGACATTCTCGGGTGGATGGATGCGGTTAATGGCGTCGGATGGACGTGTAGTGATGGTAGATCGCATGACATCAACTCGCATGGACCTTGATCTTTCGAAGATCGCACCCGGACTGTACACCATTGCGATCACTTCTACCAAAGGTCGTTCGGTCGTATCGCGCGTTGCCTTGCATTGAGTTTCTTGCCTGTTAGCTGATCCATAACCCTAAGCGAAAATGAAACACCTGATCACTCTCCTAGTTGTTCTGCTTTCCACCGGCTTGCAGGCCCAGCAGGAATGGTTCCTGAAAAAGAAGCCGCTGCGCACGCAGGAGATGGGCTGGGCACAGCGGGGTGGTGTGGCCTTCAGTTTAGGAGACTACATCATCTTCGGTATGG
>Ga0154020_10008888_pt1 | contig 11624 bp, 10 predicted proteins | sample Klosneuvirus_201_FD_109709 | JGI IMG/M metagenome (GOLD analysis project Ga0154020, IMG submission 109709) | Active sludge microbial communities from wastewater, Klosterneuburg, Austria - Klosneuvirus_20160825_MG | ecosystem: Engineered > WWTP > Aerobic digester > Activated sludge | place... | reverse complement strand
GGCAGCCTCATCGCGCGCTTGTTCTTGGCCGTCGCACGGCTCACGCGCACGTGCGCGGCCTCGCCGTCCGCAGGCGTCAGCTCGAGGTCGTGCACGGACAGGCGCAGGAGCTCCTGCCGCCGGAGCGCCGTGGACGCAGTCATGACGTACGCGGCGATCCGCTCGAACGGGATCTCCGGGCAGCCCAGAAGCGCGGCGCGCTCGGCCGGTGACATCGGCCGGTACTCGGCCGTGGGATCCCCCTCGGGGAAGTCGGCGATGCCCGTGGTCGGGTCGTCCGCCCACTTCTTCTTCGCGACGAGGTTCTTGAAGAAGGCGCGCACGGCGCCCAGGAAGCCGTTCAGCGTCGTGCCGCTCCGGCGGACCTCACGCTCCTCGTCGCCCGTCGACTCCGAGCGCCGACGAATGCCGCGCGTGATCGGCTCGGCCGCGAGTCGCTCCAGTACCTCGACGATGTGGTCGGACGTGACCGCCCGGAGGCTGTCGATGCCCGCGAAGAAGACGCTGATGCGCTTCCTCGTTGTCTTCACGTGGGCCGACTCCGGCGCCTCCTCGCGGGTCGACTCGCGGCGGGTCTTGCGAGCCACCTCCTTCAGGTAGAGCTCGAGGAGGTCCGCGGGCTTCGCCTTGGCCGTGCCGTCGAAGTCCGGCAGGCCGACGGCGCGGCACTCCTCGCGGGCGCGGATCTTCTTCGCCTCCGCGAGCGCCGCCTCGCGGTCGGTCATGTAGGTCGACCGCTTGATGGACTTCCCCCCGATCTTGAACCGCACGTGCCAGAACTTGGAGTTCTTCTTCCGGAAGAGCCCGTCGACGCCGAGCTCGTCCGCGGGATCCACGACGTGGGCCTCCGTCCGTCGCGGAGAGCGAGCGGGCAGCGGTGCAGCCGCGGCCAGCGTCACGCCCTGGATCGGCGCGTCGGACTGCCGGAAGTCGACCACCGACCCGGGCACCGTGGGCGAGACCCGCAAGAGGGGCTTCGTCGGCGAGCCCGGGCCCTTCAGGTCGATGACCGAGGAGGTGAATCGCGAGAGGTCCGACATGGCTCCTCCTTCGTCGCCCGGCAGACGGCCTTCGTGGCGCGGGCGACGCTACCGTCGTCAGTGCTCAAGGGTACATCACCCTCACGACGTCCATCCTCGGGCGACCTAGATGATGGCCGCGGCCAAATCTCCGGGGCAAGAGCCGAGTGGCTGGCGCCCGGACTGGGCGCGCGCGCGGCGTGAACCATGACAACGTCTGCACCAGCTCGGCATGTATGTTGACCCCGGAGGGGGGACCCATGGCCAGGAAGAAGACGACGAAGACCGCATCGAAGGCACCGAAGGCGACCAAGGGCCGTCGCCGCGGGGGACGCAAGAAGGGCGAGTGGATCCTCCTGACGAGCGATTCGCTCGGGCGGTATCGGAAGGCCGCGAACCTCTCGCGAGCCAAGCTCGCCGAGATCATGGACGTGAGCTCGACGACGATCCAGAACTGGGAGTCCGGCAAGGCCGTACCCACGAAGAAGTCCCAGGCCCGCCTCGCGGACCTGATCCAGGGCGGGCCGCCCGCCGCGGCCCACGCCACCGAGACCGTCGCGAGGTCCACTCCGCGTCCGCACGTCTCCTCGAGCGCGAACGGTGGCGCAACCACAGGGGTCGAGCTCACCGTCACCGGAGAGATCCTGAAGGCGTTCCTGGCCACGGCCCAGGGCGGGAAGACCTCGCAGGAGCAGCTCGTCCAGCTCACGCGGTCGCTCCGCGCCGCCCTGGCCTGACCTTGTCCGCGCGTCTCATCGCCTCGGCCGGCGCATGTCCGCGACGTTGACCTGGGCGCTTGCGCGAAGATCACGATCGGAGGAGAGCATGGCGCGTGGGAAGAAGCCGGCTGCCGACGGCCCGGACCCCGCGGAGCGCCGCAGGTCGCGCGCTCGAAGCTCGCGAAGGGACAAGACGCCGGCCGAGCGGACCGAGGCCTTGCTCGAGGCGCACAGGAAGTCGGTCGAGAAGACGAAAGCCAAGGCCACCGCGTCGGGCTGCCCCGATCACTGGGCCGTCGACACGAGCTGGGCGGAGGAGCTCGACGCCCCCTTCAGCTGTATCGCGATGGGCAAGCCGGACGCGAGGAAGAGCGCGGAGCTCCTCGACGTCTGGGCCGAGTTCCTGGTCGGGGTCTACCTCGACCGGAAGCAGAAGGAGTCGAAGGCGTCGCCCGGGCCACCGCCGGACCGCGGCTGAGCTACTTGTCAGCCGGCCCGCTATCTTGAAGATCATGACCGTGGGCGTGAACGTCGAGCTGCCCTCGAACAGCACCGGCTGCTTCGCCTGCTCGTCGCTGCCTTCCGGCCACCCCGACCGGATGGGCTGCCTCTGCCGCTCGCCCGTCGGTCTCCCCTTCGCCGCCTTGGTCCTCTCGCGCGCGCCCGAGGAGCTGTCGGACCGACTCGTACACCTCCGCCGCCAGGTCACCTCCGCATCGGGCGGCCGGAAGTTCGCCAGGCGCGAAGCGAAGTACCAGCAGCGGTGGGACCGAGCCCACGCCCGGGACCTCAGGACGACGGCAGAGCTATACGCGCGGGCCGAGCAGCGCCTCAGCCGCGAGATCGAGCGGACCAAGCGCGAGCTCCACCCGTTCACGGCGCGGAAGCAGAAGTCGGCGAAGAAGGCCAAGCCGGCTGAGTCGGCGCCCATGTCGTGCCGGCGCGCGAACGCCCGTCGTACCCCGGGTCGCGCTCCGCGGCCTGCGTCCCGTCAGGCCGCCCGTCAGCAGCGCGCTGCCGACGGCGGTGGCGGCAGCGGAGACCCTCCGCCAGGCGATCCAGAACCAGCATCTTCCCGCTCGCAGACGACTCTCGGCTCGCTGACGGCCACTCGCAGACCGCCTGCGAGCGCGCTCGGGTCCGTTGCCGCCGAAGACGCGCCACCTCACGTCGTTCTGGTGATGACCGTGCCGCCGCGCCCGCTCGCGGTGCCGCTCTCGGTCCGCTCGCGGGCCGCGAACAGGTGCGGCGCGCCGTCGGCCCTCGGCCGACACAAGTCGTTGCTGTCCCTCACTCTCACCCCCAGGCGATCCACTGCGAGTCGTGCGTGCGACTGCGAGTGCGACCGGCCTCCAGAGGAGACGTTCCATGACGGATCGTGTGCACCTGACCCCGAATGCCGAGCGCGTGCTGAGGCTGCTCGTTGACCGCGGGCCCAAGAAGGTGAAGGACATGGTGGCCCTGCTCGACGTGGGCGAGGCCACCGTGTTCCGGATGGCCAAGACGCTGAGCGAGCACGGCCTCATCACGACGGAGCTCGACGGCGTCAAGGTCGCCACGCCCGCCGGCCGGAAGTGGGTCGACGACCGCCGGGAGGAGTTCGAGATCGAGCCGCGTCTACCCATCGACGCGCTTGAAGCGCCGGACAGCCTCTACGAGAAGGGGGTCGAGCTGGGCCTATGCGCCGTGGTGGCCCGCAAGTACGGGATCGACCAGCGGAGCCTGGCGAGCGTGCTCGTGGTGGGCCCGCCCAACTCGTGCAAGACCGGGATCGGCGAGGCGATCATCATCCTCGCCGGCGGCGGCAGGCTCGTGGAGATCGCCCTGCCGGGCGGCAAGGACCTCCTGCTGCGCAAGGACAGCCGCGGCGTCGAGGTGACACGCTGCGACCTGCTGGAGGAGCTCGTGGTGGTGTTCGACGAGATGGACAAGGTCAAGGACCCCGTGATCAGGAACACCATCGAGCAGCTGTACATGCACGGGACCGCGAAGGTCTCCCTGACCGACACCGACATCACCGTGAACGTGACGACCGTGGCCGTGATGAACCCGTGTGCCCCGCTGTCGGACGGGTTCTCCGCGCGGACGCGCCTGCACGAGTCGATCGAGCGGCGCGTGGTGTGGATCGACCTCGAGGGCTGGAAGGCTCCCGCGCACCTCCTCGGGTTGAAGAACTGGCGCGAGACCATGATCGCGGCGGACGCCGCGCGCACGGACAAGCTCCCGAGGCCGCGCAACCCGGCGCTCAACGTCGCCCAGCGCCTCAAGGCCACGCTGTCGCTCATCGTCCGCGACCCCGCCGTGCTCGACGACGGGCGGCGGATCGACTTCACGCTCTGGTCGAACCTCGCGGCCGCCTCGACCGCCTGGTTCGCGTCCGACGAGGAGGCCTTCCGGTTCATCGTGTGGGCATGGGCCAGGATCTCGGAGCGGCGGTTCCCGCTGTTCGACGACTGGGAGCTGCGCCTGAAGATGCACTTCGCGCCGAAGAGGACGGCTGAGGAGATGGAGGTCGAGCGCCGGCTCACCGAGGTGAAGGCGATCGTGGCGGTCGTGGACCGGGACCTGAAGGGCGACTTCCCCTACGCCAGGAAGGTGCTCGAGAACGCGCCCCTGCGCGCCCTGGGTAGGGCCGTCCGCAAGAAGCTGGGCGGCGACTACAAGCGCGCGCAGCGCCTGATGGCGCTCGGCGCCTGGCTCGAGGAGAAGGGCGTGAGCATCGAGACGGTGCGCGCCCTGGCCTCGCGCGCGGCCTACCTCGACGTCGGGAACTACCCCGAGGGCGCGCGCTACCTGCTGACGCTCGGCAACGAGGAGTACGACGCGGGCAAGCGCATCACCGACGCAGCTGGCCGCGAGCTGCCGAAGTGGCCGGACCCGTTCGCGCCGGCCGAGTCGTGACCCGCCGGGGAAGCCCGGGTCGATCAGGTGCCGCCGCGTCCGCGCAGCGAGACCATGGCCTCCACGACGCGCTCGAGTGCGTCGATCGCCTCGTCCCCGAGACCGCGCGCACGCTCCACCAGGAGATCGACGCGATCCCCCGTCGGGTTCCCCGAGGTCTCCACTGTCAGGAGGTTCGACGCAGTCGTGCCGGGCGCCTGGGCGACCGCCTCGATCATGTCGATCCGTGCGGCGTGCGTTCGCTGGCACTGCCCGAGATCCGTGGCGTCGTCGTCTCCGACGGGCTCCACGACGGCCTCGTCCTGGAGCCTGACAGGGCGGCGACCGCGAACCTGGTCCACGATCGCGTTGCGCGCCGTGGTGATCGCCCACGCCAGCACCTTCGCGGGCGTGGCCGTGGGCGACGCCATGTTCGGCAAGGCCGTCTTCGCTGCCTCGCAGACGGCCCGCGAGGGCATGCCGCAGCTGCTGAGCGAGTTCGTGGCGACCTTCGGCCTGCTCGCGGTGATCTGGGCCTGCTCGCGGAAGCGGCCGAGCGTCGTGCCCTTCGCCGTGGCGGCCTGGATCGTCTCCGCCTACTGGTTCACCGCGTCCACGTCGTTCGCGAACCCCGCCGTGACGCTCGCCCGCTCGGCGACGGACACCTTCGCGGGCATCCGGCCCCAGGACGTCCTCGGGTTCGTGGTGGCGGAGCTCGCCGGAGCAGCGGTCGCCACCCTGACGTTCGCCTGGCTGATCCCGGCGCTGCCGAGCGCCGTGGCGAACGTCGTCGTCCCGGAGGAAGGGAGCAGCGCATGAGCGCCAAGGTCGTCTTCGCGTGCGTTCACAACGCCGGCCGCTCGCAGATGGCCGCCGCGTTCTTCAACGCCACCGCCGACCCGAAGAAGGCCGTGGCGATCTCCGCCGGGACGGATCCGGCGGCGCAGGTCCACTCCGAGGTGCTCGAGGCCATGCGCGAGGTCGGGATCGACCTGGCGAGCGCGAAGCCGAACAAGCTCACGCCCGAGCTCGCGAAGGGGTCGAAGTTCCTGGTGACGATGGGCTGCGGCGAGTCGTGCCCCGTCGTCCCCGGCGCGAAGCGCGAGGACTGGCCGCTCCTGGACCCGAAGGGTCAGGCCGCCGACGCGGTGAAGATCCGCGACGAGGTGCGCGAGCGGGTCCGCCGGTTCGTCGAACGGGAGGGATGGGCTCGCGGCTGAGCCCGATGCGGTCGTGCTAGGGTCCGGGTCATGGAGACCCCGCTCTCGCCTCTCCGCGTGTTCCCCCTGTTCGTTCTCACCGCCTGCGCCGAGATCGTCGGCTGCTATCTTCCCTACCTGTGGCTGAGGAAGGGCAAGCCCGCGTGGCTCCTGCTCCCCGCCGCGATCTCCCTCGCGCTGTTCGCCTGGCTTCTGACGCTGCATCCGACCGCGGCGGGGCGGACCTATGCCGCCTATGGCGGCGTCTACGTCGCGACGGCGGTGGCCTGGCTCTGGCTGGTGGAAGGCCAGCGGCCCGACCGGTGGGACGTGATCGGAGCGGCTGTCTCGATCCTTGGGATGGTGATCGTGGCGTTCGGACCGAGGACTCCGCCGCCTCCGACCTGAGCGCGTGACGCTTGACTACGTACCTGAACGAGCCCGGATCGGCATGTTCACGCTTGATGGGGTATCGGCGCGCTGGTACGGTTCGCGTGTGCATCGAGCAGCCTGGCTCCGCTGGATCTCCCTCGCCCTCGTCCTGGGCGTGATGGTCCTGCACCTCCCGCTCGACGTGTTCCGCGCCGCGCCCTCCAAGGACTCCACGTCGAGCTGCTGTCCGAGGCTGTCCGTGGGCGCTGACGACGCTTGCCAGGAGCTTGTGGTTCAGAGTGGTGCGACCGCTCCCGTGCCCAAGGACGGCTGCGATCAGGGGTGCCACTGCGGATGCTGCGGTGGGCTGCCGATCTTCTCCGAGACCGGGTCGGGTCCGGTCGTGGACCGGGTAGGGACTCCCTCCGTGGCCCCCGATCGTCAGGGCGCGCGCCACGACCGCCCCCTCGACGTCTTCCACCCGCCTCGGGCGTAGCGACGTGTAGGACGCCCGGGGACTCGCTCGTCCCCCCTGCGCGCCTCCACGTCCACGCGGACCGCTCGCGCCGCCGTCGTCATCGGCGGCGCGAGCACCGCGTTCACGTCCGTCCTCCGTCGGAGTCGCGCGCTGGCGACCATCGCCACAGCGCGCGAGGGAGCTTCGCATGAGCACCAGAACATTGGCCGCGACCCTGCTGGGCGTCGGCCTCCTCGTCGGCGGCGGCTACGGCCTTCACGTGTACCGGAACCAGAACGGTCAGGCTGGCGCCGCCACGTCGGCCTGTCCCCACACGCTCGCCGCCGCCGACTGTCCGTTCTGCACCCCCTCGCTCCTCGAGACGAAGGGCTTCTGCGGCGGGCACGGGGTGCCCGAGGCGATCTGCACGCGCTGCCACAAGGACGTGATCCCGGCCTTCAAGGCCAAGGGGGACTGGTGCGCGGAGCACACGCTGCCGGAGTCCCAGTGCATCACGTGTGATCCGGCCCTCGCGGACAAGCTGAAGCGACCGGCGACGACGTCGGGGGGGCACGGCGAGGGTGCGCTCTGCGCCCACGGGGTCTCCTCGGCGACTTGCTTCGTGTGCTCACCGGGCCTGATCGAGCAGGGAGGCGCGTGCGCAGAGCACGGCGTGCTCGAGGTCCTGTGCACGCGCTGCAACGCGGGGCTGATCCCCGCGTTCAAGGCGACCTACGACTGGTGCGCGGAGCATGAGGTTCCGGAGAGCCAGTGCGTCACCTGCAACCCCAGGCTCGCCGCCGCGGCGCCGCCCCCTCCGCCCGCACTCACTTCGCCCGAGGAGCGTCAGCGCTCGGAGCCCCGGTTCGGCTGCAGGAAGGAGACTCAGCGGATCGAGCTGGCGTCGGCCGACCTCGCGCGCAAGGTCGGGATCGCCACGACGCCGGTCGTGCGCGCGCCCTTCCGCGACCTGGTCACCGTGAGCGCGGAGCTGGCGTACCGGGCGGACCGTCGCGCCGAGGTCTCGTCGCGCGCGCCCGGGGTCGTGCGCGAGGTGCGAGCCGAGCTCGGGCAGTGGGTCGAGGAGGGGGCGGTGCTGGCCCTCGTGGACTCGCCGGACCTGGGCACCGCGCGGTCCGACCTCGCGGCCGCGGTCACGCTGCTCGAGCTCTGGGAGCGCAACCACGCGCGGGAGGTCGAACTCGCCAGCAGCGGGGTGGGCACGCGCCGCCCCGCGATCGACGCCGACACCCGCAGGACCGAGGCCGCGGTCGAGGTCACGCGGGCCGAGTAGCGCCTGCGGAACCTCGGCCTCTCGGTCGAGCAGATCCTGGATGCACGCCGCGGCGGCGCGGTCGACTCCACCTTGCCCGTTCGAGCGCCCTTCGCAGGCGCCGTCGTGGTGCGCGACGCGGTGCAGGGGAAGGTGACGAGCGCGGGCGAGCGGCTCCTGACGATCGTCGACACGCGGACACTGTGGGCGATCCTCGACGTGCCGGAGGAGGCGGTGGCCAGGTTGCGCCCCGACTCCGCGATCGTGTTCACGACGCAGGCGCTGCGCGGCGAGCAGTTCGTCGGGCACGTGACCTGGATCGCGACCGAGATCGACCGCCGGACCCGGACGCTGAAGGCGCACGCCGAGCTCGAGAACCCCGACGGTCGCCTCAAGGCGAACGCGTTTGGCGCGGTCGAGGTCACGCTGGGGGACAGCCGCAACGCGCTCCTCGTCCCGATCGACGCGGTCCAGTGGGAGGGCTGCTGCAACGTGGTCTTCGTGCCGACGGGCGACCGGGCGTTCATGCCCAGGAAGGTGACCCTCGGCGGCGCGACCGGGACCCACGTCGAGGTGCTCCGCGGGCTCGAGGCGAGCGACGTGGTGGTCTCGGTCGGCGCGTTCATCCTCAAGACCGAGCTGCTCAAGGGCAGCATCGGCGCTGGCTGCTGCGCGGCCGACAAGTGAGCGAGCCCGCCCTGCCCTCGCAGCAGGAGGCCCCGGGCCTCCTCGAACGGCTGATCGACGCGTGCCTGGCGCATCGCCCGATCGTGCTCGTGGCGACCGGACTGCTCGTCATGCTGGGCGCGTACGCGCTGCAGCGGCTGCCGCTCGACGCGTTCCCCGACACGACGCCCGTCCAGGTGACGGTCAACACCGTCGCGCCGACGCTCTCCCCCCTCGAGATCGAGCGGCAGATCACGACCCCGGTGGAGCGGGTCCTGAGCGGCCTGCCCGGCCTCCACGAGGCGCGCTCCGTCTCCAAGTTCGGCTTCTCGCAGGTGACGCTGATCTTCGAGGACGACCTCGACATCTACCGGGCGCGGCAGGTCGTCACCGAGCGCCTCGGCACGGTCGAGCTCCCGGACGGGATCGACCGACCCACGCTCGGCCCGATCTCGACCGGCCTCGGCGAGGTCTTCCACTACCTCGTGAAGGGCGAGGGCAAGAGCCTCGCCGAGCTGCGCACGGTCAACGAGTACCTCATCCGGCCGCCCCTGGTCTCGGTCCCGGGCGTGGCCGAGGTCAACGCGTGGGGCGGCGAAGAGCGGCAGATCCACGTCGTCGTCGACCCGGCGCGGCTCCTCGAGCACGACCTGACGGTCGACGACACCGTGGCCGCGCTGCGCGCGAACAACCTGAGCATCGGCGGCGGCGTGATCACACGCGGAGGTGAAGCCACGCTCGTGCAGGGCCTGGCGCTCGCGAGCTCGGTCGCCGACATCGCGTCGATCGTCGTCGCGACCCGCGACGGCGTGCCCGTGCTCGTGGGGCAGGTCGCGCGCGTCGAGGACGGCCACGAGGTTCGGCGCGGCGCGGTGACGGCGGACGGCGAGGGCGAGGCCGTGCTCGGGCTCGGCTTCATGCTCATGGGCGAGAACAGCCGCGTCGTCACGGTGAGGCTCGCCGAGAAGCTCGAGGAGGTGAAGCCCACGCTCCCCGAGGGGGTCCGCGTCGAGACCGTCTACACCCGGACGAGCCTCGTGGATCGCGTCCTCGACACCGTGAAGAAGAACCTCCTCGAAGGCGCGCTGCTCGTGATCGCGGTCCTCTTCGCGTTCCTGGGCAACCTGCGCGCCGGGCTGATCGTGGCCCTGGCGATCCCGCTCTCCATGCTCTTCGCGTTCGACCTCATGCTGCGCTTCGGGATCGCCGGGAGCCTCATGAGCCTCGGCGCGATCGACTTCGGCCTCGTCGTCGACAGCTCCGTCATCATGGTCGAGAACGCGGAGCGCCGCCTGGCCGAGGACACGTCGGGCCGGAGCGTGCGCGACATCGTGCGCGACGCCGCCGTCGAGGTGCGCCGCCCGACGCTCTTCGGCGAGCTCATCATCATGATCGTCTACCTGCCGATCCTCACGCTCGAGGGGATCGAGGGGAAGCTCTTCCGGCCGATGGCCCTGACGGTGATCTTCGCGCTCCTCGGCTCCATGGTGCTCTCGCTGACGCTCATGCCCGTGCTGGCCAGCCTGACGCTGAAGCGGGGCGCGGGGGGCGAGCACCAGGACAACGTCCTCGTGAGGGCGCTCAAGCGGCTGTACCGGCCGGTCCTCCATGGCGCGCTGGCCTGGCCGGCGGTCGTCCTCGTGAGCGCGGTCCTGGTGGTGGCCGGCGGGGGCGTCCTCGCCTCGCGGCTCGGGTCGGAGTTCGTGCCGAAGCTGCGCGAGGGCGCGCTCGTGATCAACACCGTGCGTCTGGCGAGCGTCTCGCTCGACGAGAGCGTGCGCTACGGCACGCACGTGGAGCAGATCGTCCTGGAGGCGTTCCCCGACGAGGTGGAGCGCGTCTGGACCCGCACTGGCACCGCGGAGGTCGCCACCGACCCCATGGGCCTCGAGCTCTCCGACGTGTTCGTCACCCTCACGCCTCGTGAGCAGTGGACACGCGCGACCACGCAGGACGAGCTCGTCAAGGCGATGAACGAAGTCGTGGGCAAGCTGCCCGGCATGAAGGCGATCTTCACGCAGCCGATCGAGATGCGCGTGAACGAGATGATCGCGGGCGTCCGCGCCGACCTGGGCATCAAGCTCTTCGGCGACGACCTGGAGGTGCTGAAGGCGAAGGGCCTCGAGATCCAGCGCGCCGTCGAGGCGCTCCCCGCGGCGACGGACGTCTCGGCCGAGCAGATCACCGGCCTCCCGGTCCTGCAGGTCGTCGTGGACCGGGCGGCGCTGGCGCGGTACGGCTTCACGGCCGAGGAGGTCCTCGAGACGGTGGGCATGGTCGGAACGCGCAGGGTCGGCCAGGTGATCGACGGCGCGCGCCGCTTCGACATCGCGATCCGCCTCGACGACCGCTACCGAGAGGACCCGGGCGCGCTCGGGCGCCTCCTGCTCACGGCGCCGAACGGCCAGCGCATCCCGCTGGGCACGCTGGCTCGCCTCGAGCTCATCGAGGGACCGTCCACGATCCAGCACGAGCGCGGGAAGCGGCGGATCGTCATCCAGGCGAACGCGCGCGATCGCGACATCGCCGGCTTCGTCGAGGACGTCCGGCGGACGATCGCGAAGAAGGTCGTGCTGCCCGCCGGCTACCGGGTCGAGTTCGGAGGGCAATTCGAGCACCTCGTGCAGGCCCGTCGTCGCCTCATGGTCGTCGTGCCCATGGCGCTGGTCCTCGTCCTGTCGCTCCTCTACCTGACCTACGGGCGCGTGCTCGACGCGCTGCGCGTGTTCACCGGCGTCCCCTTCGCGGTCGTGGGCGGCGTGGTCGCGCTCTGGCTGCGCGACCTCCCCTTCAGCATCTCGGCCGCCGTGGGGTTCATCGCGCTGTCCGGCGTCTCGGTGCTCGGCGACATGGTGCTCGTCTCCACGATCCGCCAGCTCCTCGACGCCGGCGTGGCGCTCCAGGACGCGATCCGGCGCGCCGCCGAGACGCGCCTGCGACCCGTGCTCATGACGAGCCTCGTCGCCGCCTTCGGCTTCGTGCCCATGGCGCTCAACACCGGCGTCGGCGCGGAGGTCCAGCGACCGCTCGCGACCGTCG
>Ga0154020_10008887_pt1 | contig 11626 bp, 10 predicted proteins | sample Klosneuvirus_201_FD_109709 | JGI IMG/M metagenome (GOLD analysis project Ga0154020, IMG submission 109709) | Active sludge microbial communities from wastewater, Klosterneuburg, Austria - Klosneuvirus_20160825_MG | ecosystem: Engineered > WWTP > Aerobic digester > Activated sludge | place... | reverse complement strand
GAGCTGTACCTGGGTGGCGAGACGTCGATCGGCGGTCCGAGCGACCTGCCGACCATCCTCCAGATCGCCTTCGTGGGCTCGTACATCCGCGGCGATTCGGTGCAGTTCCAGCCGGGCCAGGGCCTCGCCGTGCAGAACGGCTCGCAGCCCGCGGCCCTGTTCCACGACCTCTACTACAGCAACGTCGGCGTCATGCTGCGCGCCAACGTGCCCTTCACGCGCTGGTTCGAGGCCTACGTGCACTGGGACCTCAACTTCCTCACCCTCTTCGATCTCGGTGGCAAGAAGGTCGCCGAGAAGGGCTGGGTGTGGACCAGTCCGCTCCGGGGCGGCCTCAACCTCAACGTCACCGACCGCGCGTACATCCGGGCCCACGGCTCGCTCAACGGGTTGTCCTCCAAGACGATCGGTTGGGCCGCCGAGGCCGGGGTGAGGTTCTAGGAGGCCGCCATGAAGCACATCGCCAACACCCTCCTCGGGACCGCCTTCCTCGTCCTCGCGAGCAGCGCCAGCGCCGGTGGAGAGGTCCGGCTGAAGCCCCACGAGTCCAAGGGCTGGATGAACGCCATCGGCCGGGTCGGTGGCTACTACTCCATGATCAGCAGCGAGTACCCCCAGGTCTCGACCACCTCACCCACGCCGACGATCGAGACCGGCAAGGTGTCGCGCAGCGCCATCGGCTTCGACCTCGACCTCATGGGGTTCTGGGACGCCACCCGCTTCGACACGCTACTCGGCGCCGAGATGAAGCTGCAGCTCGCGCTCATCAAGGGCGACGAGATCCAGCGCAACGGCACCGTGGCAGCCGACACGAACAAGCTCTTCTTCCGCTGGGACGCGGCGTTCGACTACGGCCTGTTCCACTTCGGCACGGCCAAGGGGGTCCGCGGTCGGCTCGGGGGCGGCGCGGGCTTCGGTGCCGACTACGACAGCGGTCGCCTGGGAACGACGGGCGGGCGGGTGTATCCGCTGCTGCTCGCGCGCGCCCACCTGTTCCTCACCGAGGACTTCGGCGGCCACCTCGCCTACCACTACGTCCCGACCACCACCAACGACGCCAAGATCCGCGAGCACCGCTTCGAGCTCGCCGGCAGCATCTCCTCGCTCCAAGCCGGCGTTCGCTACGTGCTGACGCGGACCTACGTGGTCGACACCCCGTACGAGACCAAAGAGGGCTCGGTGTTCGTCGCCTACGCGTTCTGAGCTGCGCTGTTCAATCGAAGTTCCCGGCCAGACCAAACACCCTTCCATCCGCGTACGGCACCACACGAGCGGCCTTCTCCGGGCCGTCTGCGCGGCCGTGGAAGAGCAGGGGGATCCCGCCGCCGACCAGGGCGCCCATCACCGATCCGACGACCACGTCGGACAGGTAGTGGGCGTCCGCGGCGATCCGGGAGTAGGCGGTGAAGGCCGCGACCGGCAGCCCGACGGCCCACACGAGCGGGGCCCACCGGTAGCCGCGCAGGCTCGCGACGGTGCCGCTCGAGACCGCCAGCGAGAACGCGAGGCTCGAGTGGCCCGAGAAGAACGAGAGGTTGCGCTCCTTCTCGCTGAAGTTCTCCCAGTCGGTGGCGCGGAAGTGCACGGCCGGCCGCTCGCGGCCGAAGGACCACTTGGCGAGGTTCGTGAGGACCATGGCGCTCGACACGCCTTCGAGCACCCACAGCGCGTTGGTCCACTGCTCACGGGCGCGGTCGTCGTGACCGGCGGCGAGCCAGGTCAGCCCGAAGGCGGCGGCGGGCGCGAGGACGAAGGCGGTGCCGGCGCCGGCCAGCTCGGCGGCGACGGGCTTGCTCCAGCGGAGGTCGCGGGCGCTCTCGTCGAAGCCGGGCGGGTTGCACCAGCGGCAGGCGTCGGGGGCGAAGAGGGACTTGCCGGCGGTCTCGGCGAAGAGCCAGACCGCGGTGGTGGAGGAGGTGTAGACGAGGTCGACGGTGAGGTCGCCACGGAGGGGCTGGGGGTCGGAGGTGGCGGCGAGGACCAGGAACGAGGCGACGACCGACATCCGAGCGCTTCTACCAAGCCCAGCACACCACAAGACGCCCCGCATCGCCAGATCGCATAATTATGATTATGTAAACTCAAGCTCCGAGGCTCGATTTCCTGGCGAACGTGGCTGATTTCTGGAGTTTACATAATCGTCTGCGGCTGGGGGCTTCCAGGCTGGGAGGCAGCGCGGCTGGGAGTGCGGCTGGGGGCTTCCAGGCTGTGAGGCGGCGCGGCATGGCGCTGCGAGGCGTGGCGGCTTCGGGGTGGCGGCGGTAGGTTGCTCGGCGATGAACGTCGAGGAGCCCGTCCGGAAGCCGCAGTTCGCAGGCCGGTTCTTGCCGGTCGAGGCGGAGGAACAACGAGGGTTGCTCGAGGGCTGGGTGACGCCGGTCTCCTCGGGGCCGCGGGCTGCGGGGCTCGTGCTGCCGCATGGGCCCTGGTCGGACATCGGGCCGCTGGTCGGCGCGGCGCTGTCGAGCACGCGACTCGAGGAAGTGGTCGTGCTGCTCGCGCCGAACCACCTGTGTCGCGGGCCGCGCGCCACCATCGTGAGCGAAGGCACCTTCGTGCTGCCCACCGGCAACGTGCCCATCGACAACGCGCTCGCCGAGTCGCTGCGGGCGCTCGGCGGGTTGACCGAGCTGCCGGAGGTGCTCGGGCGCGAGCACGCGATCGAGGTCCTGCTGCCGCTGCTGCTCGCGGCCCAGCCGCGGCTGTCGATCGTGCCTGTCGTCCTGCACGACCTCGCGCTGCCGGCCGCGCGGCGAATCGGACACGCGCTCGCCGACGCCGTGGTGGCCCGCGGTGGCGTGACGATCATCGCCACCTCGAACCTGGCCCACTACGTCCCGGCCGCGGCCGTGGGCGCCGCGACCGATGGACTGCTCGCGGCCCTCGCGCCGGGCGACATCGAGGGGTTCGTCGGCGCGCTCCGCGCCCGCGAGAAGCAGCACGACGGAGCCATCGTGGAGACGTGTGGGTTGTCCACTCTGCTGGTCTACCTGGAGGCGCTCGCTCACCTCGGCGGCGTCGGCGAAGGGCGCGTCGTCGCGCGCGGACAGAGCCGCGACCCGAAGCACCCGGAGGGCTCCGTCGTCGCCTATGCCTCGCTCGTGCACCCACGCGTCCCGCGTCATTGAGGCCTCCACGCCGCGACGCGTGGCCATGAGCCTCGCGCGTACGCCTACAGCTTGAACTCGTCGCCGATGCGCAGGATCTGGAGATCCGTGCCGTTCTTGATCTTGGTGAGCTCGCGGGAGACCACGCGCTCGAAGGTGGGCTTGATGTGGTAGAGCAACATCGGCACCTCGCGGTGCCGGTCGAGCTTGAGCAGCTCGGGGCCCAGCGTCTGCGGCGTGTGGTGGCCACTCGCGGTGGCGAGCTTCTGCTGCTCGTTCGGGAAGCTGATCTCCATGAGCATCAGCGACAGATCGGGGGTGTCGTTGAGCACCTCCCAGAGGCGTTCGGTGGGGCCGGTGTCGCCCGAGTAGGCGAGCACCCCGCCCTTGCCGCGCACGACGAACGCGCACGCGTCGATGGTGTGGCTGACCATGATGGCCTTCACCTCGAAGCCGGCCACCTCGGTGGTCTGCTCCTTGCGCAGCGTGCGGTACGTGATCGTGGGGTGACGCGCGCTCGGGATCTTGGTGAAATCGGGCCACAAGAGGCCATTGAAGAAATGCTTCTTCAGGATGTCGATCGTCTGTTTGATCGACACGATCTCGAGCGGCGGGCAGTTGTTCTGGCAGCGGTTGTCCGCGAGCGTGGCCAGGTCCTTGAGGTGGTCCATGTGGCCGTGCGAGACGAGCACCGCGTCGAGCGAGCACTGCTCCTTGAGCGTGAGGCCCGAGGTGAGGCAGCCCGCGTCGATGGCCAGCGCCCGGCCCCCCGCGCGCAGGACGAAGCCGCTGGTGCGGTGCTTCGGGGTCTCGCCGCCGTGGCAGCCGACGACCGTGAGGTTCATGGGGAGTCCCCTTCCCCGCCGCCAGGGAACGCCGCTCCGCCGGCGAACCGCTGGGGCATCTCGAGGAACTCGAGGAAGTCGAGGAGGCGGTCCATGTCGTGGACGACGATGGCCGCGGGCTCGACCGAGATCACGCGCACGCGGCGCAGGCGGCCGAGCACCTCTTCGACCTCCTCGGGCTCGGCGTTGACCTGGGCGCCGAGCTCCTCGCGAGAGATCCCGACCCGGCGGCCGTTGCCCTGCTCCTCGCCGAAGGTCTCGGCGAGCCGCGCGAGGCCGCGCATCACCCGCGCGCGGGGATCCTTGTGCATCAGGATCTCGATGAGCGCGTCCGCGCTCGCGAGGCGCGCAGCGAGCTTCTTGATGAGCCGGACCGTGATCTCGCGGTTGTGGATGACCATCTGCTCGAAGCGATGAGCGTCGATCACGAGGATGCGGGCGGGGCCGTCGTCGGCGACGACGGCGGTCGCGGTGCGCGGCTTGTCGTTGAGGATGGCCATCTCGCCGAAGAACTCGCCGGCGCCGAGGGTCGCGAGGACACGCTCGTCGGTGGCCCCCGCGCCCGAGCCACCCGAGCCTCCCGAGGCCTGGCCCCCGCTGCGACCCACGCGCTTCTGGATGCGCACGTGACCCGCCTGGATCACGTACATCTCTTCGCCGAGCTCGCCCTCGCGGAACACCACGGTGCCTGCGGGGAAGTCCCGGGCGAAGCGGGCGAGCGCGCCGTCCGTGGTCATCGCTCCGAACCGTATATGTAGGTGCAGGTTCGGTCAAAGAACTGATCGCGCAGCCGTCACGAACGCCACCACCCGATCGTGGTCTTTTCGGCGCGGGACCCCCTCCCGCTCGACCCCGCTCGCCACGTCGACGGCGAAGGGCCGCACCGCCAGGACCGCGCTCGCCACGTTGTCCGGGGTGAGCCCGCCGGCCAGGGTGAGCCGCTTGACCTTCGCCAGCCCGGCCACGAGCTCCGGCGGCACCCGGACGCCGCTGCCGCCGAGCACGCCGTCGACCTTCGCGTCGACCAGCACGTAGTCCCCTGGCATCGCGGCGGCCACCGCCACGTCGCGCGCGTCGGCCACCCGCACGGCCTTGTAGGCGTGCGGGAGCAGTGCCTCGACCAGCGCGGCGGGCTCGTCACCGTGGAGCTGCACGCAGCCGAAGCCCACCTCCGCGCGCAGCGCGAGGATCTGCTCGAGCGTCCAGTCGGCGACGACGGCCACGACGACGGCCCGATCGGCCACCGCCTCGACGATGGCCCGCCCGACCTCACTGGTCACGCAGCGCGGGCTCGCGGGCACGAAGTTGAGCCCGAGGGACGAAGCCCCCGCCTCGACCGCCACGAGGGCATCCTCGACGCAGGTCACCCCGCAGATCTTCACGTGGACCGGCACGACCTAGCCCACCGCGGTCGTCTCGCCGAGGAAGGTCGTCTTGACCCCTTCCATGTACGGGTTGGTCCGGAGCGCCCTCCAGGCGATGAAGCTGCCGAGGACCACCACCGTGACGACGATCAGGATCACGAGGCCGTTGCGCACCGCCACGCGATCGGCGCTCCCGAGCGCGCGCAGGTGCTTCTCCTGGTCGATCTGGAGCCGCTGCAGGGCGGCCTCCGCCTCCGCGATCCCCTTGCGACGCAGGTCGACGCCGTCGACCGCGGGCCCGCCCTCCTTGGCCGCGCGCTTGCCGATCTCGAGCAGGGCGCCGCGCACCTCCTTGTGGGCGGCGTCGACGCCCTCCTTGCGCACGCCCGCCTGGCGCGCGAACTCGCCCTCGAGCTTGCGACGGCGTCCGCGGTGGTGCTCGATCCGCGCCTCCACGTCGGCGAGCACGCGCCGGGCGATCGCGAGCTTGCTCTCCTCGGCCAGCATGGCGTCCTTGGCGATCTTCTCCTCGGCGGCGCGGGTCGCGCGCTCCGCGTCGGCGGCGGCGACGAGGGCCTGGGCCGCGCTGCGGTCGGGCAGGCTCGTCTCGGGGCGATCGAGCTTGGTCTTGGCGGCGCGCACGTCGATCTCGACGCGCTTGCGACGGGCCTCGTGCTTCTGCGCGAGCCGGCTCGCCTCGTCGACGACCTTCTGCTGCGCGTCGACGGCGGCCTGGGCCTCCACGCGCGGCGGATCGAGGGCCGCGAGATCCGCGTCGACGGCGCCGACCTGGGCGCGGAAGGCGACGTCGGCCTCGGCGAGCGCCCCCTGTCGATCGCGCGCCACCGCCTCGGCGCGCCCGAGCGGCTCGGCGAGCGTGCGGTACTGCGGGTCGATGGCCACGATCGGGGCGAGCATCTCGCCGAGCTCCACGAAGCGCTGGTCGCGGCGCGTCTCGGCCTCGCCGATCCCGCGGCGCAGCTCGTCGAGGGCGCGGCGCAGCTCCCGCTGGCGCCGCAGCACGCGGATCGCGTAGGGCACCGACTCCACGACGTTCTTCGGCTCGGCGCCGTAGTCGGCGAGCGCCTTCACCTCGTAGGCGTCGATCGCGAAGGCCTGGGCGGGCTGCGCGGCGCGACTCGTCCGGCCCTCGGTCGTCGCCTCCGCGGGGCTCGCCGCCACCTGACCGCTCGCGGACGGCGCGATCTTCGCGCTCGGCCGCACGTCGGCGATGTCGAGCGCGGGGCTCTCCCCCGGCGCGTCGTCCCAGTCGTCGCTGAACGCGGAGTGTCCCGTGGGTTGCTGAGCACCGCCGGCCGATCCGCCAGGGCCGCCTGTGTCGAGCTCGAGCGCCGGTCCGGGCAGCTCGTCGTCGTCGAATCCATCCGCGTTGCCTGTCACCCGACCCACGATACACAACCGCCGGCCTCGACCGGGAGCGCCGCATGGAACTCCAATGAAGTCTGGTGGTTGAACGCCAACCTCAGAGGTCGGTTCGAGGTGAGGAGCGCCTCCCGCTGCCTCGTCTCGGGGAAGAAGGCCAAAGAATGTGCATCCGAAAAGTTGTCCACAGCGCACCTACATCGGCACCTTCGGCCCATGCAGAACCCGATGCCGGCCCCGACCTCGGACACCGAAGCCCTCCCGCGCCTCCTCGGGCGCTACGTCCTGCTGCGGCTCCTGGTGCGCGGCGGGATGGGCGAGGTCTACCTCGCCACGTCGGTCGGCATCGAGGGCGCGGAGCGGCCGGTCGTGGTCAAGCGCATCCGCCGCGAGTACCGCACGGATCCGTCGTTCCACGCGCGGTTCCTCGACGAGGCGCGGGTCCAGTCGCAGCTCGACGATCCGGGCGTCGCGCGCATCATCGAGGCGGCGGTGGACGAGCACGGCGACCCGTTCGTGGTCGTCGAGTACGTCGAGGGGCGCTCGCTCGCCGACGTGCGCGGCCGCCTCTCGCGCCTCGGCAAACCCCTGCCCTGGGCCGACGCCGTCGCGGTGAGCCTCGAGATCGCCAGCGCCCTCGCCCACGTGCACGAGCGCACCGGGTCGGACGGCGCGCCGCTCGGCATCGTGCACCGCGATCTGTCGCCCCAGAACGTGATGGTCGGGTTCTCGGGCGACGTGAAGCTCATCGACTTCGGCACCGCGCGCGGCGACAACCGCAAGTGCCACACGGTGGCGGGCAACGTGCTCGCGAAGCCCGGCTACGTGGCGCCCGAGGTGGCGCGCGGAGAGTCGGCCACGCCGCGCGCCGACATCTACGCGCTCGGCGTGATGCTGTGGGAGCTCTGCGCCGGCCGTCGCTACCTCGAGGGCGACGCCACCGAGCACGTCGCGCAGATCGTCTCCGGCAAGCTGCGCCCCGCCCCCCTCGCGAACGACGCGACCCTCGGCGCCCTCGGCGACGGCCCGGTGCCCGCCGAGCTCGACGCGATCGTCGCGTTCCTCACCGAGCCGCTCGCCTCGCAGCGCTGCGAGCGCGCCCGCGAAGCCGCCCAGCGCCTCGCCGGCCTCTTGTCCTCCGCGCCCCGTCGGCCGGTCGAGGAGCGCGGCGTCCGCGCCCGCGTCAAGACGATGCTCGCCCGCCTCTACCCGACCGAGCCCGCCGCTTCCCGCGTGGAGTTCGCCCGCCTCGTCACCAAGGCGCGCCGCGAGCTCAAGGAGCAGCTGGTCGCGACGCCCAAGGCGCCGGCCCGCGTCGAGGCCGAGACCCCGAGCGAGCGCATGACCCAGGTGCCCGACGCGCTGCCGGGCACGCGCTACCGCATGATCCGCAAGCTCGGCGAGGGCGCGATGGGCGTCGTCTACGAGGCAGAGCACGTCGACCTCGGGCGCAAGGTCGCGGTGAAGGTGCTGCAGGCCAAGCACTCCACGTCGGCCGAGTTCGTCGCGCGCTTCCGCCGCGAGGCCCGCGCGATCGCGTCGCTCGTGCACCCGAACCTGGTGCAGGTCTACGACTTCGGCCAGACCGCCGGCGACCCCCTCGCGAGCGAGTGGGGCGGGCGCCTGTTCTTCGCGATGGAGCGGCTCGAGGGCGAGACGCTGGAGGCGTTCCTGGATCGCGAGCAGGGCATGGACTTCCGCGACGCCTGCGAGGTCGCGATCAAGACCTGCCGCGCCCTCGAGGCCGCCCACGCCGCGGGCCTCGTGCACCGCGACCTGAAGCCCGCGAACCTGTTCCTCTGCTTCGGCGGCCGCCGGCCCGGCGCCATGGGCGAGATCGGCGTGAAGCTGCTCGACTTCGGCGTCGCGAAGGACCTCCACTGCGCGGAGTCGAAGGACGACCCGAACTTCTCCCGCGCGGGCGCCATCTTCGGCACGCCCGACACGATGGCCCCCGAGCAGGTGGCCGGCGACGTGGTCGACGAGCGCGCCGATCTCTACGCGCTCGGCTGCGTGCTCTACCGCCTGCTCACCGGGCGCATGCCGTTCGAGGACGCGCCCTCGTCCATCCTCGCCATGTCGTGCCACGTCAACGAGCCGGTCATCCCGCCGCGGACCGCGGCGCCGCTCCGCGGGATCCCCGAGGCGGTGGAGCGCGTGGTGATGCGCGCCCTCGAGAAGAAGGCCACCGCCCGGTTCGCCGACGCGACCGAGATGCGCGAGGCGCTCGAGGAGGCGATCTACGGCGGCTTCTTCGAGACCTCCGCGGCGGCCCCGAAGGTCGCTCCCGAGGTCGCCATGGAGGAGGCCATCACGTTCGAGACCGCCGCGCCCCCGCCCGCCCGTCGCCGCTCGTCGCGCCGCGCGGTGCTCGTGCCCATGGTGTTCGCCGCGTTCGTCGGCTGCGCGTGGCTCGCCTGGAAGGGCGTCGACGGCAAGCTGCACCCGCGCAAGGCGGTTGCGGTCGCGGTCGTGAAGGACGAGGCCGCGAAGGCCGTCGAGGTCGTGGACCCGCGCGCCGTCCAGGCCGCGGTGAAGCCCGAGGCGCGGCCCGCGGTCGCCGCGAAGGCCGTGATCGCACCTCCGCCGGCGCCCGCGCCGATCGCCTCGGCGAAGCAGACCCTGCCCGGAGGCTTCCCCGTCGCCGAGGCCCCTCCCCCCGCGATCGCCTACGACGGCCCGACCACCGCCAGCATCGAGAAGAAGCTCGCGGCCGGCGACACCGACGGCGCGCTCGACGACGCGCGCGCGCTGAAGGCCGACGGCAAGCCCGCCTCGCAGGCGCTCTGGGCGAGGACCGCGTTCGCCGCGGGCAAGTTCCAGGAGGCGCACCTCGCCTCGGTCGCGTGGCTCGGCAAGGAGCCCGCCTCGATCCCGGCGCGCCTGCTGGACGCGCGTGCCCTGCGCGAGACCGGCCAGCTCGAGCCCGCGCGTCTGCGGCTCAAGGAGATCCTCGAGAAGCAGCCGAACCACGCCGAGGCCAAGACGATGCTGCGCGACCTCGAGGCGCTCTCCCGCGCCCAGAAGGTCCACGCCGCGCCGCACAAGCGCAAGGTCGCGTCCGCAAAGATTCCCTAGACGTTCCGGCCGTTCCTGGCTGGATTGCGTGCCGGGTCGATTCGACCTAGAAAATAATGCATACCATGCGCCGCGTGCTCGTCGTCGACGACGAAGAGAACATCCGCCTCGTGCTGCGCACGCTGCTCAAGCGCGCCGGCTACGAGGTGGAGGTCGCGACCAACGGCGAAGAGGCGGTCGAGAAGTTCGAGTCGTTCGGCCCCGACGTGGTGCTCACCGACGTCCGCATGCCGAAGATGAACGGCATCGACCTGCTGACGGCGCTCAAGGCCAAGGGGTCGCTCGCGACGCTGATCGTGATGAGCGCCTACGGCTCGCACGACCTCGCGATCGAGGCGATGAAGGCCGGCGCCTACGACTACGTCGCGAAGCCGTTCAAGCCCGACGAGATCCTCCTCACCCTGCGCAAGGCCGAGGAGCGCGAGACCCTCCGGCGCGAGAACCAGAAGCTCCGCGAGGAGATCCGCAAGGAGAACAAGTTCGACGAGATCCTCGCCAAGAGCGCGCCGATGATGGAGATCTTCCGTACCATCGGGAAGATCGCCGACTACAAGACCACGGTGCTCGTGGTGGGCGAGTCGGGCGTCGGCAAGGAGCTCGTCGCGCGCGCCCTGCACCGTCGCTCGATCCGCGCCAACAACCCGTTCGTCGCCATCAACTGCGGCGCCATCCCCGAGAGCCCGATCGGGAGCGAGCTGCTCGGCCAGCGCGAGGGCGCGTTCACCGACGCGAGCGCCGACCGCCGCGGCCTGTTCGAGGAGGCCAGCACGGGCACCCTGTTCCTCGACGAGATCGGCGAGCTGCCCCTGGCCCTGCAGGTGAAGCTCCTGCGGGTGCTCCAGGAGGAGACCATCCGCCGGCTCGGCGACACCAAGGACATCAAGATCGACGTGCGCATCGTGGCCGCGACCCACCGCGACCTCGCCGCCGAGGTGAAGGCCGGCCGGTTCCGCGAGGACCTGTACTACCGCCTGAACGTCCTGCCCCTGCCCTTGCCGCCGCTCCGCGACCGCAAGGAGGACATCCCGCTCCTGCTCGACCACTTCATCGCCCGCAACAACATCCGCCTCGGCACCCAGCTGCGCGGCATCTCGCCCGAGGCCCGCAAGGCGCTGATCGACTACGCCTGGCCCGGCAACGTGCGCGAGCTCGAGAACACCATCGAGCGCGCGATGGTGCTCGCCGACAGCGACCTCATCCACGTGCAGGACCTGCCCGAGCGCGTGCGGGAGGCGCGCGACCCGGTGCAGATGCAGCTCGCGAGCGGCGAGCTCTCCATCAAGAAGACGACGCGGGTCATCGAAGAGGTGCTGATCCGGCGCGCCCTGCAGAAGACCAAGGGCAACCGCACTCGTGCCGCCGAGATCCTCGAAATCAGCCACCGCGCGCTGCTCTACAAGCTGAAAGACTACCTCATCACCGACCTCTGACGATGCGCTGGATCTGCCTTTGTACCTCGCTCGCGATCGGTCCGATCGCCACCCTCGCCTGCACGGGGGGGAAGCCCGCGCCGCCCAAGACGGGCGTGGCGTCGAGCGCGAGCGACGCGGGCGGTGAGGCCGCGGTGACGAGCGCCTCGAGCGCGGCTCCCCTGCCCTCGGGCGCGGTGAGCGCGGTGGTGTTCTCGGACGACGAGTGCAAGGTGGACACCGACTGCGTGCCAGAGCGCACGTGCCACCCGGACCGGTGCCGCACGGCCGCGAACGCGGGCGAGATGTTGCCAGGGACGCTCTGCACGAACACGTGCGCCGCGGGCGCGGTGGAGTGCGGGCAGAACCACTGCGGGTGCGCGTTCAAGGGGCTCGCGAAGCGCTGCGCGGTGCTGCCGGGGCCGTGACGTCAGCCGGCG
>Ga0154020_10008885_pt1 | contig 11628 bp, 8 predicted proteins | sample Klosneuvirus_201_FD_109709 | JGI IMG/M metagenome (GOLD analysis project Ga0154020, IMG submission 109709) | Active sludge microbial communities from wastewater, Klosterneuburg, Austria - Klosneuvirus_20160825_MG | ecosystem: Engineered > WWTP > Aerobic digester > Activated sludge | place... | reverse complement strand
TGAAGAACTGGAACAGATCAACGGGGTTGATGAGCAGGCTTACAGGCTTGAAGAACTTAAGATCATCGGAAGAGTCAGGCAGTTGGCAAACAACGGGGCGATCAATATTCTCAATGTCAATGAGATGATTTTTGACCAAAGCTCTGGTTCCGAGGGTGCCCTGGGCCAGGAAGCTGGTATGGACGGATTTCATGATGCCGCATTTAGCTCAGCTTCGATGGTTGCCTAGGTGAGGAAGGTGGGGCATGAAACCTGACATCCATCTGACGCAGCAGGAAATGCTGGAGCGATTTCGCGACCCCAAGTGGGGCGCGGCGCAGCTCAAGACCCTGGCGATCTTTGCGCGTTTTACCGACATTGAACTGGCTCAGCTTTATAGCCTTGGCGAGCTGATCAAGCTTCGACCCAAAACTCACGCAGTTATAGAGGGCGAGCAGTCACGCGGGCTGTTTATTTTGCTCGATGGCAACGTTTCTGTTTACAAAACGGATCCCGCAACCGGTGCCATGAATCGTCTTGCCATTCTCGAAGAAGGGGCGCAGTTTGGCGAGCTAAGTCTTTTTGACTACGCGGCTCGGTCGGCGACGGTATCAGCGGAATCAACCTGCCATCTGTTTCATCTTGACGCTGATGAATTCAAGCAATTTTTGGATGCACAGGGCGAGAATCTTCAGGTCAGATTCTATCGTACCTGTGCGGAAGACCTTGTTGAACGATTCAGACAGTTGAACAATGACTACATGGTAAGCCAGCAGCTTCTTTGGAAGCATGCTTTGCGGCGACCCGAGCCGGTAAAAGTGAGTTAACCGGCCAAGGGCTTAAACTCAAACATAAAAATGCGGAACTATCTCGAGATCCATTCTACGAGATCAATTTTTGTAAGAATGTGCATGGGCTCCCGTTTTGTGTTGATTACGACGGCATGGCCGTACCGTAAGAGCATGTCCTGCAGCGCGGAGAGCGGGGTCGACTCTTCAGCCGTGGCGACAGATCGATTCATCATGGAATAAACGTAGGAGTCGCAGGCATTCTGGCCAGATGCCAGATATTGGAGGATTCCCTCCTCGGAAAGCATGCCTACGATTCGTCCGTCGTTGGTTACGGGGATTTGAGAGATCCCTTTTTCCCGCATGAGGTCGATGGCGGTGGCGGCAGTGTCTGTTTGTTCCAGGCATACGAGCTTGCGGATCGGGCGATTGGCGAGCAACTGGGATACTGGTCCTTCCAAACGGTTCAGTGAATTGAATTGGTTTTCCCGCATCCATTTGTCGTCAATAAATTTCGTCATATAATTCCGCACACCATCGGCTAAGAGCACCACGCAGTTTTGCCCTTTTTTCAGGGCTGGCGCTGCGGATAGCGCCGCAAACATCGTGGCACCGGAAGATCCGCCGCAAAGCAATCCCTCTTCCCGAATCAGGCGCCGCGCCAGCAAAAATGATTCACGGTCGTTGGTTTTGACCCAGGAGTCGACCAGCTTGCGATCCAAAACATCCGGTATGAAGTCGTACCCGATCCCTTCTACCTTGTACGAAGCGACGTGGGTACCTCCAGCCAGAATCGAACCAACCGGGTCTGCTCCGACGATCCGGCAACCGGGGTTCCGCTCCTTGATCTTGCGGGCAACGCCGGTAATCGTGCCGCCTGTCCCGGCGCTCATCACGACCATGTCGACTTTTCCACTAAGGTCTTCGAGGATCTCTTCTCCTGTGGTCTCATAGTGAGCCCGGGGATTTGATGGGTTCGCATACTGGTCGAGGATATGAGCATTGGGGAGCTCTTTTTGGAGTCGCTTGGCTACACCAATGTGTGATTCGGGGTCGTCAGACGCTGCCTCTGTAGGCGTTCTGATGATCTCTGCGCCTAAGGCCTCCAGAACCACCTGTTTTTCGCGACTCATTTTTTCGGGCATCGTTATAAGAACACGGTAGCCCTTCACTGCGCCTGCCAGAGCGAGTCCGATGCCAGTGTTGCCGCTGGTTGGCTCAATAAGGGTGTCACCTGGCTTGATGCGGCCAGACTTTTCCGCGTCGATCACCATACGGTAGCCAATGCGGTCTTTTACCGATCCACCCGGATTAAGAAACTCACATTTTGCAAAAAGGTTACATTCCAGATTGGCGCCAATACGATTCAATTTGACTAAAGGTGTGCGGCCAATGGCTCCGAGAATGTTGTCATGTAGCATGAGTATCTCCGTATTTTGCTTTGGGGATCCTGAAAACCCTATGGTACATAGGAACAGGGGATCGGGAAAGGGCGAGATGCTGGATTGCTACACTGTAAGTTAATGAAAATATTGAATAAAAGGCCGCCTTTTTTGGTTGGCGAGTGATGTCGACACTTTTTTGACCCCGGAAGGGGCTTTTTATAGGACCGTGCCTATGAATGCGAGGCAGATTTGTTGTCACCGGTGTAACCATGTTTGGGAATTTATGCCTCCCTTGGGGCGCCGTGATGAGTGTCCCTCCTGCCGGCAGGATGCCCGGGTTTGTTTAAATTGCCGGTTTTTCGACCGCAGTGCCTACCGCGAGTGCCGTGAAGAGCAGGCAGAGTGGGTCAAGGAGAAGAATACAGGAAATTTTTGCGGGTATTTTGACGCGTCTGCAAATCTTCGCGGACAAACAAAAGACGACCAAAGCACAAAGTCGAAGTTGGAAAAGCTTTTTTCCGATGGCAAATCCGGGTCAGGGAACGGGACATTGCCCGGAGAAGAGTCGGGGCCAGCCCAAAAAACCAACGCAACTCTGCAGGAACAACTGCAAAAGTTTCTTAATTCAAGAAAATAACACCTCCTGATAAGCGTGGGCCGTCAAATAATTGACCTATAACCCTTGCGCCCCAACGAATTGACCTCAAAGCTCTAAAGTGAAAAAATAGAAAAGTAGAACCACTACTTCCGTTCATTATTGTCTTCACTGCGTATCCAGCGTCAACTTTTTTTCTAGCATTGGTGAATCCGGGATGTTCAGCAACCGCTCGCTTATTGCCATCGACATCGGCTCATCGGCTATCAAAGCCATTGAGGTTATTGGCAGCGGACAAAAAAAGCTAAATGCATTCGGGTTTGAGTTATTGCCGCAAGGTGCAGTCGTAGATGGAGCGGTAAAAGATAGGGCAGTGGTGGAAAATGCTCTGATCCGGGTCTTAAAGAGATCTGGAATTTCCTACAAGGGTCGAAGAGCGGCGGTTGCTGTTTCTGGCAGTGGCGTGTTGATGAAAAACGTCATGATCGGAGTGAAAGACGGAGCGTCTCTGGAACAGCAGGTTTTTTATGAAGCAGAACAGCAATTCGCACAGGATATTCAGGATCTTTACATGTCGCATTCGGTCATTGGCGGTCCGAATGAGGCAGGTGAAACTCCGGTGCTGTTAGTCGCCGCTCGACGGGATATCGTTGAAGACATCATCGGCACCGTGCGGGCGACAGGAATGCGGACCGGTGTTGTGGATTGCGGTACACTGGCTATTGCTAACATGTTCGAGTACAGCTACGGCGCCGTTGACTCAATGATATTTCTGGCGAATATCGGCGCAAATCTGACTCAGATTTGTCTGGTGAGCCAGGGGCAATATCTATTCAGCCGGGATATTTCTTTAGGTGGCGCTGAATACACAAGACGAATCAGCCAGGCGTTGAATGTGAGTTTCGACAACGCGGAGTCCCTAAAACTGTCGGCGTCAAGTCAGGATGGGGTAGCCCCTCCCGAGGTCACTCAGATTATTACCGAGTTGAACGAGCAGATGGTGGGCGAGCTATCAAGCTCGCTCAACTATTATCTTTCCGGTGGGGCTGCAGCAGGCGCTGCCGGACCGACACACGTGTTTCTTGTTGGCGGTGGATCCAGAGTCTTGGGGCTCGACGCAGCGATTGCCGCCTCGATGCAATTGCCGGTGCAACTTATGAACCCATTTCAGAGGGTTTCCGTCGGCGGAAAAATTCCCATCGATAAGATGATGAGCCAGAGTCATTTGTTTGGTGTCGCTGTAGGTCTTTCGATGCGCAGTATGGACGATTCTGATGTTTAGGGTTTTGTAGCATGATTAAAATTAACTTATGTCCCCGCGAAGAGATGGAGAATCCGCATTGGTGGGTTGTCGATGCGATTGTCGTCGTGACACTTGCTTTTGGCGGGATTTTTGCTTTGCAGCAGTACGAGTCCTCCTACCAGGAAAAGATAGAGGAAGCGACGCGGCAAAAGGAGAGCTTTGATACAAGTTTTGCTGAACTTAAGCCTGATCTGGATCGCGCGGAAGAACTAAGAAAAGACAATAAGAATCTGACCGACCTATTGACTGCCCTGCAGGCAATCACGACATCCAAGATCGAGAAGTTCAAGCCCGTCATAGTTCTTGAGCACATGCAGACCCTCAAACCGGAAGGCGTTTGGTATAAGACCATGGAAATCGACACGGCCAACAAAATTACGCTTACCGGACAGGCGTTTGACAATATTCTCATAGCAGAATTCGCGATGGCGCTTCGTGCGACGCAAAACCAGGATCCTGATGCGTCGGACCTGCGGACGCAGGTTCAGTTCAGTGACCTCAAGCTCAACAGCGTCAGTACGTCTGGGAAGATTGATCCCAATCCTGCACCGGGTACCGGTGTACCAGCGATGACGGGATATCCGACCTTTAATGTAACCTTGAATGTCGTGGAAAAAGCAGTGATCGCTGAGCCGCTAGCGCCGGCAAGTGCCCCGCCGGTTGAGGGGAATCCACCGGTAAGCAGACAGGATAAGCAGATAAGGCTTGAGCCCAGAGTAGCCACTAGCAAGTAAGGTCCATGGGTAGTGAAAAGAGGGTGTCGGACAAATGGAATTTGCTGAAATCAAAGAACGGTACAAGCTGTTACCTCCGAAGAAGCGCTGGGGTGCTGCGGCAGGCGCTGGAGTGCTCGTGGTTCTTGTAGCGTATTTTTCGAGCTTTGACTTCACAGTTTTGGAGGAGCAGCTAACGTCTGCAGATGCCGCGGCATCTGAGGCACAAACAAAATTTGAGACTGCCAAGAACCAAAAAGCCAACCTGCCACAACTTGAAGAGGCGGTCGCCGTCACTGAAGAGCAACTGGCGAAGGCAAAGGCGCGGCTGCCTCTGAGCTACGATATCGAAGACACGCTTCACAAGGTGTCGACGATCGCAAAGGAAATAAATGTTCTTCTGCCGGTGTTTGTCCCTGGCAACGAAATTACGGGTGGTGGTGCATCACGGTATGCTGAGTTGCCCATCTCTATAAAAATATGCGGAAGTTATGCGCAGATAGCCGCTTTCTTCGATCGGGTAGTGCACCTCGAGCAAAGTATTAAAGTTAGGAACATCAAGATGAATTCAGTGGGAGCCTGCGAGACGGGGCAGGCAGAGGCTCCCCTGGCTGTGGAGCTCACCGGTGTTGAGGGTGCTAAAGAACAGCGACGCAAAGTCAAAGTGGACACTACAGCAGATTTAATTTTGTTCCGTGCCATTTCCTCAATGGATGCTGGAGTGGCGATGCCTGAGGCGGCAGGCGGATCTCCGGCTCAGGGTGGAGCTGACCAGGCTCCTCCGTCGGATCCGGCGGCAAATCAGGGTGAACAAAAGCCGGTTGAGAGTGTCAGAAGCGGTGTTGCACCGCCCACGCTGGGTATTGCGCCAAAAAACAAGAATCTGAAGACTGCTGCGCGCGGAGGTAACGGCTAGTGCGAGTGGTTCTGTCACAATTTTCGTATATGGTCTTCGCCGCCGGTCCGATGCTACTGCCCGGAATTTCTCTTTATGCCCGGGATGATTACGGAAGCATGACTCCCGCCGGGGAGGTCGAAGTACTAGAAGATGTTCCAAGCGCTGGCAATACCGGGAGAACCAACCAGGTAAAGCGGCGTTTCTCTTTGGCTCAGGGCGGTGACGTGGTTCCGCCAGAACCGAAAATTACAAACGCCGATGAACAAGGTGCCGCGAAAACGACTCCGGACGACGCTGCCTCAGGTTCAGCGAGTAATGATGAGGGCGCATCTGACACATGGGAGTCTTATTCCGATAAACCTGAGGAGCTTGCTGCAGACGATATCACTCGCCGCATCCGGGTTGAGGACATCATCGAACCGCCGAGTGAGTACCATTTCGCTGCTTTTGGGAAAGACGATCCCTTTGTTCCGCCTATGCTGGCGCAGGAAGTGAATGCCATTGAGCTGCCGATTATCAGCCCGTTGCAGCGGCATCCTCTTTCGTCTATGGGCTTGACGGGAGTTTGGGGTGGCGGTGACGGCCAGCGAAAAGCACTGATCACAGTACCTGACTTTGGTCGCGGAATTCTGGGTGTGGTGGTGAAAGTCGGTGATCCCATCGGAAACAGCGGCGGGAAAGTCGTGGCAATCAATAAAGATGGTATGACCGTGCGCGAGTTTCACCTCGCGCCAGACGGCAGCCGGATCTACGAAGACCGTTTCCTGATGTTAGGAGACAAGCCACCGATACCGTTGGTTAGCGGTAATGTGGTTTTCAGACCGGGTGATGATACCGGGATTGTGGTTGATCCGATCGACCGTAACGCCGCGCGCGGGGTTGTGGTTGACCCCCAGGGACCAGTGCTCGACAGGCTTTGGCAGACCGAACCGATCAGGAGCTTGAAACAGGATCCTGCTGCAAGGAAGGCTGCAAACACCGCACCTCCGACAGCGCAAGGTCCGCTGCCGGGCGCAGCAGTTACCGGAGCTGGTCCGCAGGCTGCGGTGCAAGGGCAAGTGGCATCGCCCGGTTTGGTGGCGCAGCCGTTGATACCTGCAGAGGCACAACCGGGAGCAGCTGTCGCGCAGCCTATGCAAGTAACGCAGCCGCCGGCTGCGCCGGGGGCCCCTTTGCAGCCGTCACAGCCAATGCAACCGTCACAGCCCGCTCCAACGATTCCCGGTGGTGCCGTTGGGGGGCAGCCGGCTGCACCAGCGCCTGCGCAGGTTCCGCCGGCGGTGCCTACGGATTCATAAGTGCGGCGCGGAGTAAGAAATGAAAGTGCTAGCGCAATACATTGAGGTGATCATGACAAACGGAAAAAGTTCGCTCCAAAATCTCATTTTCAGCGGCTTGTTTTGTCTGCTGGTCAGTTGCTCCCACGGGCAGCAGTCGGCACAGAAAGATATAGAGGCGCAGGGCGAGGCATCATCACAAAAGTCTGCAAACGCCTCTGCAAAAAATGGCAAGAGCGGCTCTGGAAACCAATTCAATAATAATTGGTCGAATATGGGCGAAAATGCGCCCAAAAACAATGCCAATGGCAACAAGACTGCTGAGAAAGGCAAAGATCAGCAAGAATCAGAGGAGAACACGCTGGACCAAAGCGAGCAGGAGGGTGCAGAGGTCAACAATGACACCTCCGATGAAGATTTAGGGGAGGAGCAACTCGCCAACGTCCAAAACACACCGACAGAAAATATGAATTCCGCCCCTGTTAACGAAGTGCCAGCGAATCAAATACCTCTCAACCAGGCACCCATGCAAAATGCCGGGACTGGGTTGACTAATGCGGCGCCGGCCAACGTGGCGCCACCTGCTGCGGTCCCCGAAGTTGCAACAACGCCGGCGCCAGCAGATGCGCCTGCTGACGTGCTGCCCCGCCTCGCCGAGCTGCGTTGGGTAGGGTACTCATTTGTTGAAGCAGAGCGGCTTCTGAAAATCGAATTGATTACTAATGGTAAGCCAGAGTTCGATGTCTTTCAGGAAAGCAACAAGGCTGGGCAACCCGAACTGGTCGTGCGTTTCAAGCAAACGGCTCTGCGGCGAAAATTACGCCGTGATATCGATGCAAGTGAGTTTCGGTCTCCGGTGGCGTTTGTTCGAACGAGGTTTGACGCAGCAAACGGCAATACCGATGTGGTTTTAACGCTTCGCGATGAAGTCCAACCGAGATTGTTCGCAAAAGACGGCAGCGTCCTGCTGACCTATGCGATACCAGCGCGCTATTTTGGACCTGAGGGGAAGGCACAGGTGCCTGTGACCACAGCTCAAATTCTTCCTAATGCCAACATTTCCCCGGTCATCGATCAGGGGAGTGACAGGCCCGGCCCTCAGGTCGCAGCTTATGTTCCCGATCCGGCCAAAAGTGCGTTTGCAGATGCTCCGGCGGACGGTGGTGTTGCCCTTGATCAGGTGGCACAGCCGGCGAACACGAATGCTGAGAATGCCCCTGATGTTGCGGGACTGCCAGAAGATTTTGGCGGTAACGCACCGGTTCAGGCGAATAATACTCAAATGAATAATGCTTCTGAGAATGCTCTCCCGCAAAATGCACAGTCGAACAATAACATTAACTTTGGAGACGAACAAAATAGCGGCAATGAAGAGGATGCAAATGCTCAGTATGACGACCAAAGTGGCAATGGAGGCGATGAGGAGTACCAGGAGTCGGACGAGGAATCAGGAAATGATTCACAGTTTGAGCAGGATAACGATTCTTTAGATAATTTTGACGATGGCGAGGGCGAGAGCAGTCAGTCTGATGAAAAGTTTGAAGTCAGGAAGGACCGATCTTCGCCGGTCTTCGCTGTTAGCTTTTCTTCAATGATTGTTGGGCAGGATGATGGCGAAGATGCAGAGTTTACTGAGGAAGAGGCTCCGACCGGCTCTAACAATGCGCCTATCGCTAATTATGCTGGGAATAACACCGTCGGGTCCCAAGGAAATAATACTCTCAACAATGCGGCGCTATCCAACAATGCGACAGGCAGCGAGACTCTGAGTAATGGAACCGGCAACAATGGTGCAACTGGTAGCAATAGTGCAGCCGGTAATAATGGCGCCAACGCGAACCCGATGTTTTCGAACAATGGAGCTGGCAGTTCTGGCCTTAGCAATGCCGGATATGTGGCCAATCCTGCTCCGGTTGATTTAAGCAATTCAGGCTTGCCGGCGGAAAATCCGGTGCAGAATTCTCAGGCAGGGATGGCTCAGGACGTTGTTGGAGCTGACACGGCTTCTGCTGAGACGACTTCGACTGCATCGCCTGCTGCGACCGCCGAGGATCCTGGTGCTGTTATGGGGGTGAACAAAGTTGTTAACCTGGATTTTCGCGGTGCCCCGCTCGGCGAAGTGATTCGTGTATTGTCTGACGAGAGTGGTATAAATTTCCTCTATGAGCCTACTATTGGTAACCGCGCGGTGTATGTTCAACTCAAGAATGTAACCATTGAAACAGCCTTAAATGGCATTCTAGAAACCTATGGGCTGGGTATGGTTACGCTCGGGCCGAAGCTGATCAGAATTGATTCGCTTGCCGCGATAACGGCGGATCGGCAACAGCTGCAGACGGCGAGAGTTACAGCACTCCGAATGGCCCCGACAAAAATTATGATTATGCGTTTAAACTACCTGACAGCAGAACGGGCGGTAGCCCTTGCGACCGGACTGTTGCAGGGTGGTGGAAGCGGGGCTCCTGCTGCGCCTGGAGCAACTGGATCAGCTGCTGCCAGTACATCGGGACCGGACCCCCGTATCAGAATCACGAGCGAAGTTCGCACTAACTCACTGATCATTGAAGCGACGGAAGTTGACCTGGCCAGAACTAAAACCATGATCGAACGTCTGGATATCCCAACCCCGCAGATTAAGATTGCTTCCAAGCTGGTCGCCGTTCGCAAAAGTCATTCTGATGCGCTTGGCGTGAATTGGACAAATGGAGAAATTAATTACGACCAGAGGGCCGGGCTTGGATTTGGCAATCTCACTTTTCCAAACTCGATGCAGGCACGGTATGCGGTCGACCCCGGGCAGGTTCAGGGTAACGGAAGCTTTGCTTTTAAGTTCGGCAGCATCAACAATGTTCTTCGGCTCGACATGATGCTGAACATGGCCGAGACTCGGGGGTCTATCGAGACGTTGCAAAATTCGGAAGTGATCGTCGAAGACAATATTGAGGCAAAGATTTCCTCCGGAGTGACAGACGTATTCCCTGCTCAGGGTGGGGGTGCAAGCGGACCAACGACACTGGCGCGAATCGAGTATAAAACCGAAGTAACCGTCACCCCTCGCGTGACGAATGACGGCAAAGTACAAATGTTGTTAACGGTAACCAATAACGAGCCGACTCCTCCCTCTGTTTCAAGTACTGGCGCTTCAGCCGGTATTCTCAACCGGGACGTAAAAACCACCATGATGCGGCGGTCGGGCGAGACGGCGGTGATTGCCGGTACATTTGCGGACAACCGCAGCAAGAATCAGCGGGGCATTCCTTGGTTGTCCTGGATGCCCATCATCGGAGCTTTGTTTCGATCTACGGAAACCCTTGAGTCACAGACCGAGAATGTGTTCCTGATCACGCCGACTATTTTAAATAATGGTTCGGAAGCTGCTGGCGGGGGGGCGTCTTATAGTCCACCGATGGCGTCGAACATGGTCAATGGTAACTCAGAAAATGTCGGCCAAAGCACACTGAACAACCAGAACAATAACGGTGGCAACAACACTTTCAATCAAGGAAACAACGCTCAGAATGCTCAGGCAGAGAATTCTCAGAACTCCCAAAGTTCCCAAAGTTCTCAGAACGGGGCAAACGCTCAGGAGTCCCTGAACTCCCAGAATTCTCAAAATTCCCAGAATTCACAAAACGGGGGATCCAATCAAAACGCAAATAGCCAGCAGTCCCAAAACGACGCAATTTAAAACAACCTGCTGAAGGCGGGTGACAGGGCTGGAAATTTTCAGATATAGTGACTCTATGCAAAACCCATGGCAGCCCATTCTGCAAAAACTCCCTCTAACCCGGACCGAGCGGGAGGTTGTGCGCCGTTACGAGTCTGATACAACCGGGAGAACATTTCTTCCAGTTGCTGATATTTTGCGGTCTCACCATCATGTAGATGAAGCCCTCGAGTTATTGACCCAAGGGGTCGAAAGACATCCTACCTTTACTGTAGCCCGGGTTGTCTTAGCCCGTGAGTTACTGCAGAAGGGACTTATTGCCCCGGCATGGCGTGCCATTGAAGATTCTCCAGTGTCGTTGCGTGAAAATGTATTGGCGCAAAAGCTTCGATTCAAACTTTCGCTTCTTTTGGGGGATTTTGGGGTAGCACGGTCGACTTATCAGCATCTTTTGGCACATCAAATGCTTGATGCGGATACAAAAAAAATCGGTGACCACCTTGAGTTGTCTGGTCCCGATAAGGCACGTGAGCGTTTAATTAAAGACCTCCGTGAGCGCGGGGTGACCGTCGTGATGCCCACGCCAGAGCTTGCGTCGACAGCGGATGCCGCGATCAGCGAGTCTACTGGGCGATCAGGTCAGAAGCACCAACTGGTGACCCAATACAATCCGGCAGCTCCACTTATAACCGACGATCAGGTAGTCGTTAAAATGGGGGCAGAACTCGATGGATTTCATGTGGTTCCCCTGGATCAGGTTTTTCAACCAGGAGATATAGGTGCGGATGGAAGCTTAAGCGCTTTGCGCAAGGATACGGCTGGTGTGGAGTTGGATTCGACGACACTCGCCGAGATTTATGCGAAGCAGGGGTATTACAACAAAGCACTCTCCGTGTATAAGCGCCTTGGTAAAATGTCGCCGGGAAATGAGCTTATCCGGCGAAAAGTAGCTGAGTTATCCCGCCTTGACCGAGAACAGAAGGAAAGCGACATCGAGGAAGCGGATGCGGTAGTCGCAGATCG
>Ga0154020_10008884_pt1 | contig 11629 bp, 12 predicted proteins | sample Klosneuvirus_201_FD_109709 | JGI IMG/M metagenome (GOLD analysis project Ga0154020, IMG submission 109709) | Active sludge microbial communities from wastewater, Klosterneuburg, Austria - Klosneuvirus_20160825_MG | ecosystem: Engineered > WWTP > Aerobic digester > Activated sludge | place... | reverse complement strand
GCGCAGGGGCATGCTGCCACCGCGGCGCTCGGCCAGGGCCACCACGATCTCGTCGACCTGCTGCTCCATGACGATGTCGGTCAGCGACATGTTCTGCGACAAGATACCCCAGGCGGATACTTCGGCCACGGCCTCGTTCGGGCTGGCGTAATACCCCACCAGATCCACATGCGGGTCGGACTTCTGCAGGGTACGCCCCACCAGCTTGGCACGCGTGCCGGTGCCGAAGATCAACACCCTCTGGCGCATCAGCGTGGTGGCGCCGGCATGGCTGACGTGCACCCGGTGCCAGGTCATGATCAGCAAGCCGCCAATGATGGTGACCGCGACCAGTCGACGCTCGGCACCGCCCATGGACACGAAATGCAACAGCAGGTAGGCCACCGGCAGCATGAGCACCATGAACAAGGCAGCACGGGCCCAGGACTGCGCCACCGACCGGTTGTGCACCCGCTGGTAAAAACCCAGGGCGGCGTTGATCACCACGGCGAGCACGGCCAGCAGTGCGGCTGCACTGGTGCGCGCCCGCAGCGCAGCCTGCTCACGCGCCAGGCGGTCGGACAGCGACGCGGAAGCGGGTCCCGGCGCAGCGCCGCGAGGAAGGGCGGGAGCAGTCATGGCGTGACTCGGCTGGTGACGGCGTACGTGAAGAGATTGATGCCCATCTGCAGCGCCTGCTCATGCGCGGCCGGTGGATCGGCGTAGGTGCCTACGTCTTCCCACCCGTTGCCGAGATCGGCGGAATACGTGTAGTACACCGCCAGCCGATTGCCGAAGAAGATGCCGAAGCCCTGCGCGGGCTTGCCATCGTGCTCGTGCACTTTGGGCGGACCCTTCGGGAATTCGTACACCAGATGGTAAATCGGGTGCGTCGACGGCACTTCGACCAGGGGGCGATCAGGAAAGACCCGCTTGATCTCGCGCCGGAAACTCTCGTCGAGGCCGTAGTTGTCGTCGACGTGCAGGAACCCGCCGCGCTTGAGGTATTCGCGCAGCCGCTCCACCTCGACGTCGCTCAGCTTGATCTCGCCATGTCCCGTGATGTGCAGAAACGGGAAATCGAAGAGCGCGGAGTCGGTCAGGCGGACCTTCGCTTCGGCGCGCTCAACCGGCAGCGCGGTGCGCTCGGCGATGGCGGCGAGCAGGTTGGGCAGGCTGGACGGGTTGGCGTACCAGTCACCCCCGCCTTCGTACTGCACCCGGGCAATGGCCAAGCGCCCTGGACCGGGCACGGGCCATCCGGCGCGCACGAACGGCGTCGCCGCGAGGGCGGAGACGGTCAGCGCAGCGCACAGTACGGTGATACGGGAACGCTGCGACAAAAACCGCATCAGGTGTCGTGGGCGAGTCGGTAGGCAAGGTTACGGCTGGCCCCGTGCACTTCGGTCAGCCGCTGAACGAGTTCTCGAGCGGGTACCCCCTCGGCGCGGAGCCGGTGAGCAATCTCTCGGAGATCGTCTTCGGTTGGGACCACTACGGGTGCGCCGGCCAGCACGATCACAATTTCCCCGCGCGGCGGCGTCTCCTCGTAGTACGCAGCAACCTCGAGGAGCGTTCCGCGACGGAACTCCTCGTAATGCTTGGTCAATTCACGCGCCACCGCAACCTGTCGGGGACCACCGGCCGCTTGGGCGAGGTCGTGCAGCGTCTCTACGAGACGGTTTGCGCTCTCAAACAGGACCACGGCGTGGGGCAGCGTGGTGGCAAAGCGCAGCTGGTCTCGGCGCTCGCCCCCTTTTCGGGGCAAAAAGCCGAGGATGGTACAGGGGTGCGGTACGATTCCGGAGCCCACGAGCGCCGCCAAAGTGGCGGAGGCCCCGGGAACCGGGATGACCCGAATCCCCGCCGCGATTGCTGCCGCGACCAATCGGGCGCCCGGATCGGAGACCAACGGCGTCCCCGCATCGGAGATCAGCGCCAGTGCTTCGCCCGCGCGCATCCGCTCGATGAGCCGAGGGGTGGCCTGCGCTTCGTTGTGCTCATGCAGGGCGAGGGTCGACGTCCGGATGCCGTAGCGCTGCAGCAGCGTGCGCGCATGCCGGGTGTCCTCACAGCAGACGCACGAGACCCCCTGCAAGACGGCCAGGGCGCGGATGGAGAGGTCGCCCAGATGACCAATGGGCGTGCTGACGACGTGCAGCGCCCCGGGGGCGGCCGCGTCAGGGAGGAGCGTCGCCGCCCGGTCCGCCAGTTCGACCGCGAGGTCGGCTGACGGTCCGGGCGCGTCGCTCTCGTGGCTCAGACGTGCTCCTTGAACTTCGCTTCGAGCGCCGGGCGTGGCACAGCGCCGACCACCTGATCCACCAGCTTGCCGTCCTTGAAAAACAGGATCGTCGGGATCGAGCGCACGTTGAACTTGGCGGCCGTCCGCTGGTTGTTGTCCACGTCGAGCTTGGCCACCTTGGCCTTCCCGGCGTAGTCCGTCGCCAGCTGCTCGACGATCGGGGCAATCATACGGCAGGGCGCGCACCACGTCGCCCAGAAGTCCACAACGGCGAGACCCTGATGGTTCTCGATTTCCGCTGCAAAGTTGTCGTCCTTCACTTCCATCGCGTTGGCCATCGTCTGCTCCGTGGCATGCGAGTCACACTGACTCGTTCACGCCGGTCGTCAGGATTAGTATACGGGTTCGACTCACGCCCCTACGACATGACCGATCCCATCCGTCTCAGCGACACCCGCATCAGCACTACTGGCAGCGACACCCGCCGCGGCACGCGCATCGCCCACATCGGGATTGCGGTTCGCGCCCTCGACGAACTGTTGCCGTTCTACCGTGAGATACTCGGGATGCCCGAGGTTCCGCTGGACGACGCCGACGGCGCCGCCATCGCGGGACTGGCTGCCGGAGACTCGCTGGTTGAACTCCTCGAGGCCAAGTCGGACGACTCGCCCATCGGGAAGTACGTGGCCAAGCGCGGCCCTGGCATTCATCACGTCTGCTTCGCCGTGGACGACCTCGACGGCACGCTTGCGCGATGTCGCTCGGCCGGCCTGCGGCTTATCGACGAAACGCCTCGACTTGGCGCAGAAGGAAAGCGGATCGCCTTCCTTCACCCAAGTGCAACCGGCGGCGTGCTCGTCGAGCTATCCGAATACTAGTCCGCGTGTAAAGCCCCGGACACAGAACAGCCCCCGGACGCCGGACACGGCGCGTCGGGGGCTGCGTCGTACGGGGAATCTATACGCCGACTAGCGGCAAAGTTCCTTGAGCGTCTTCATGTCGATGTCCTCGACAAACCAGCGGCCGCCGGGTCCGGCGACGGTGGTAAACGTGGTGCGGGCGGACGCGTTTTTCTGCTGCAGCGTGACGATGAACTCCTGACGGCCACCCGTGACCAACCGGGCGTTGTCTTCCGCGAACTGCCATTTGTCATGGGTAAGGACGCATTGGATGATGATCAGGCGCTTTTCGGTCTCGTCGCGCTTGAGCATCGTCTCGTACAGGCGTTTGTCGTCGCCCCATACGGCCGCCATGCCACGCAGATCCTGCGATTTGACGGCCTTGAGAAACGCCTCGACGGCGGCGCGGCTGCTGGGCGCTCCGGCGGGACCATCGATGGGTTTGGCGAGTTGGGCGGACGTCGACGCGCCTGGCGCCGGAGAAATCTCCGTGCTCACCACCTTTTTGGTGCAGGCCGCAGACGCCACCAGTGCCGCCAGCAAGATTCCCTTACGTACCACGAGTGCCTCCATGCACGTTATCGTACCGTCTGTCTATCGTACGGTCAGCCGCATCCGTTCGGCGATCGAATCGAACGGGGCTCCGTGAAACACCGGGGCTCCCGCTCGCATCGGATGCGTGAAGTGTAGCGCCACCCAACTCGGACTGCTTATGTCGTCAGAATCCGCCGGCATCCTGCCCCACCAGCGTCTCTTCGTGAACATCGATCACGTTGCGACGGTCCGGCAGGCACGGCGCAGCGTCGATCCCGATCCCGTGGCCGCGGCCGCCCTGTGCGAACAGGCCGGCGCCGACGGCATCACCGCGCACCTTCGTGAGGATCGGCGTCACATACAGGACGACGACGTTCTCCGGCTGGCCGCAACTATCACAACCGTCCTCAATCTGGAGTGCGCCGCCACGGACGAGATGCTGGTGCTGGCCGAGCGGCTGCGCCCGTTTGCCGTGACACTGGTGCCGGAGCGTCGGGAGGAGGTCACGACCGAAGGAGGACTCGACGTGGTGCGCGGCGCCGCCGGGTTGCGTGAGGCGATCGAGCGGCTGAAACGTGTGGGGGTCAAGAGCAGTCTGTTCATCGATGCCGATGCGGACGCGGTCCGTCGCTCAGCCGATCTGGGAACGGACGCGATCGAATTGCACACCGGTCCCTATGCGCACGCCCCCAGCGATCCCCGGACCCTGTCCGCGCTGGCGTCGTGCGCGACGCTGGCCACGCAACTGGGCATGCGTGTCCACGCCGGTCACGGACTCTCGATGGCCAACGTGTACGCGGTGGCGGCCATCCCGGAGATCGAGGAGTTGAACATCGGACATGCGATCGTGGGGCGAGCGGTGTTTGTGGGACTGGCGGCGGCGGTGCGTGAAATCCGAAGCGAAATGGACCGGGCACGAGGAGGGGGACGGTGAGCGCACCACAGGCACTGATCGAGTTCTTTCAGAAGGAGGCGACCGAGTATCTCGACCGCCTCGACCAGCTTCTGGCTGGTGCGGAATCGGCAACTCCGGATGCCGCCGCGTTTCTGACACACGCCCGCGCGCTGCGCGGCAGTGCCACCATGACGCGCCTGGAAGGCCTGCCGGATCTCGCCTCGACCATCGAGCGCATTGCCACCGGGTTGCGCGACGGCGAACTGCGCTGGGACCAGCGGCTGCATTTCGCCGTTCATGGGGCGATGGTGGAGTTGCGCGCGCTCGTGCAACGGGCGAGCAACTGGGGCGAAGCCGAACACCGGCGGAGCCGCACTCAATCGGTCGCGCTGGCGGCTGTCGCCGCCGGATATCTCGCCACGGCCACGCCACCCGCGTCTCCGGCCAGCCAGGTGATTCCGATCTCCCGGTTTTTCCCCGAGGACGGTCTCCCGGCGATCCTGCAGCGCAATGCGGAACCGCCGATCACGTTGGCGCAGCGTTTTCGGAACGACATCGCGGCGGCGGCGGACGGCGTCGCGCGCGAAGCGCACGCCTTGGTGACCAGCGCGCCCGGCCCGTCGCAGTTGGCGCTCTCCGATGGACTGCGTCGTGCGCTCTTGGGCCTCAGCGACTGCGCCGAAAGTTATGGCGCCGCGAGCATCGCAGGATTGGCCACGAAGATGGCGCGCGCACCGCTGGCGAACAGCAGTGAACGTGCTGCGGTACAGGGCCTTGCTCACTTGCTGATGGATCGTGAACGCAGTGATCAGGAGCTTGCCGCGAAGGTCAAGGATGCCAGCATTGCCTGGGCCGGCGCGCCGCCGGTTGAAGCGCCGCAGATCGTTCCGATCGAATCGCTGCTCTATCGTGGACACTCGGCCGTCACACGCGCGAGAACGGTGCGGGATCAGCTCAAGGTGCACTGGAGCCGCGGCACACTCGCCGAACCGTCCGCCCATGCGTTGTTCGAGGAACTCAGCGATCTGCTGGATCTGGCGGGCACCACGTGAAGGTGGACTGGAAAAGCCTGCTCGGCTTTGGCCTGAGTGCGGTGCTGTTGTGGTGGACGTTGCGCGGTGTGTCACTGACCGAAGTCTGGAGTGTGCTGCGCGAGTCCAGCTGGTGGCTGTTTGCCGTCTGCACGGTGCTCGCCACCGCCATCTTTCCATTGCGTGCCCGTCGGTGGCGGACCATTCTCGAACCGGTGGCAGGAACGATTCCGTTTGGACCGCTGTGGCGCAGCACCGCGGTTGGCATGATGATGAACAACGTCTTTCCGCTGCGGGCCGGCGAGTTTGCGCGTGCCTTTGCGTTGACGCGTGAAGTGCCACGCGTGCCCATCACCACCGCGCTTGGTTCGCTGGCGGTGGATCGCATCTTCGATGCCGTGGTGTTGCTGGCACTCATGTTCGGCGCCATGCTCGATCCGCGGTTCCCCACGGGGGTTACGCTGGGCGGACAGACCATGTCCCAAGTGGCGTCGTACGGCATCACGTTTGTCGTGGCCCTGCTGGTGGTCTGCTACGTCGTGGTGTTGCAGCATGCGCGAGTGTTGGCGCTGGTCGCATGGGTGGCGCGTCGCGTCATGCCCAAACACGAAGCGACCCTGGTTCGGTTTGTCGAACACGGGGTGGGCGGACTGGCCGTCCTCAAAGATTCGCGCCGATTTCTCGCGGTCCTCTGGTGGGCAACCGCGCACTGGCTGACCCACGCAGCGGCGCTGTACGTCGGATTTCTCGCGGTCGGCATCGATGTGCCATTCACCGCCGCACTCTTTCTGCAGGGTGTGCTGGGTATTGGTGTGGCCATTCCCAGTTCCCCGGGATTCTTTGGCGTGTTTGAGTCGTTTGCGACCGTCGGCCTTGGTGTCTACGGGGTGCCCAAGGATCTCGCGGTGAGTTGGGCCATCGGCTATCACCTGCTGTCGTTCATTCCGATCACGGTGTTCGGGGCCGTGTACTTCGCCCGACTCGGACTCAGCATCGGCGCCGTGAGCGGCGCGAAAGCGGAAGCGGCGCCGGCGTGACTACGACCCCGACGATGCGCGACGAACGTGCACACGCGAAGATCAATCTCGTGTTGCACATTCTCGCGCGTGAAGCGAACGGATATCACGGGATCGAAACACTGTTTCAGCGACTGGCGCTGCATGATGCGGTGCGCGTTGCGCTGAGCCGCGATCGCACGCTGCACTGCGATGGGCCCACGATGCCCGCCGGTGGTCTCGGCGCGCCGGAGTCCAACCTCGCCTGGCGTGCCGCCCAGCTGTATGCCGAGGAGACGCGGTGGGACACCGGGTGGTCGATCACGATCGACAAGCACATTCCGGTTGGCGGCGGATTGGGTGGCGGCAGCGCCGATGCCGCCGCCGTCCTGCGTGCCCTCAACACCATGAGTCCCTCACCCGTCTCGCGTGAGCGCCTGCTGGAATTGGCCGGGACGCTTGGCGCCGACGTGCCGTTCATGCTACTGGGGGAGTCTCGCGCATGGGCCTGGGGCCGAGGCGACCGGTTGCTGGTGTTGCCGCCGCTCACGCCGGCGTCGGTGGTGTTGTACACCTTCGCTGACGGGGTGAACACCGGAGCGGCGTACGGCGCTTTTGCCGCGATGCGCGCCGCCAGTGGTGAGACCGTTCACGCGCGCCAGTATGCGGCGGATGCCTTTGACAGCTGGGAGCGGATCGCGGCGATCGCCGCCAACGACTTTGAATTGGTGGTGCCCGCCATGCACGCGGGTGTGCGCGAAACGCTCGCATCACTTCGGCGGGCCACCGCAACGGCACAGCAGACCACGCGTGGCACGATCGGCCTGATGAGTGGCAGCGGTGCCACCTGTTTTCTGTTGTCGCCGTCGGGCGCAGACCTCGCGGCGGAAACGGGGGCTTCGCTGTTGGTGACGTCGACCGCGTGAACAGGCGACCGATGGCGTCTCGCGGCGCGTCGCCAAATGGCGTATCGCCGATTGGCGTGTCGACGGTTGGCGTGCTGACGGCTGTGGCGGCGACTCTGCTGCTGACGGCACCCATGCTGCGCGCACAAGCGGATCCGGTGGTCAAGCAGGCACCGGTTCGCGAGGTGCCCGGTCCACCGTTGGCGCGCACCGGCAGCTTCAAGCGCTACCCCGACTTCCCGTCGTCACTGATCTCGGTGCGCACGGTTTTCGTGTGGCTGCCGCCGGGGTATGCCACCTCGCGCGATCAGTATCCGGTGCTGTACGTGCACGACGGGCAGAATGCGTTTGATCCGGCGACGTCGTTCGGCGGCATCGATTGGGGGATCGACGAAACGATGACCCGGCTGCTGGCGGAGGAACGCATTCGTCCAGCCATCGTGGTGGCGATTGCCAATTCGCCGCTGCGCTTTCAAGAGTACATGCCGCGCCGCGCACTGACGGCCGACAGCGTGTTGATGACTGGTGTGCCCGGTGTTGCACCGTTGCCCGGTCCGGTGATCTCCGATGCGTACCTCCGCTTCCTCAGTACCGAGCTCAAGCCGTTCATCGACCGGACCTTTCGCACCAAGCGCGAGCGGGAACACACGATGCTCATGGGCTCGAGCATGGGCGGCCTGATTTCGCTGTACGCCATCAGTGAACTGCCGGGGGTGTTTGGTGCCGCCGCATGTCTGTCGACACACTGGCCGGCGGGCGATGGCGCGACGCTCGCGTATCTCGCCACACACGTGCCCCGATCCGGCACACATCGACTGTACTTCGATCACGGCACGGCGACGCTTGACTCGCTCTACGGGCCGTATCAGGAGCAGGCGGATGCCATCCTCCGACGCGCCGGGTACCGCGACGGGCGCAATTTCAGCACGCGCCTCTTTGAGGGAGCCGAGCATTCCGAACGCGCGTGGCGCGTGCGCGTCGAACAGCCCCTAGTGTTTCTGCTCAAACGATAGGCCCAGCGGGTTTGCGGGCGATTCGTGACGGGTGCGTTCCGTCACAGATTGATGACCTGTGCTCGTTTTCTACCAATGTGTCCTCATCTCGGGGACAAGGGGCGACGACGCTCTAGGGACGCTACGATGTCGCCGATGTCGACGACACGACAATGCCGTCTGGCATCCGCTTCCCTGCCCTATTGTCCCAGTGTCCAAAGACCATTCGCCGACGCCACCGCGCGTCGCTCGTTCTGCCTCGCGCCGCGCGGTATTTGCCGCCGTCGGCGGTGTGACACTGCTCCTCGCGGTTGGCACGCGGGCCGTTTTTCTCTCGGACAACCGTCGATCGGCCGCGCCAGTCGATGCGGCATTGGATACGCCCTTGGATGCGCCATTGGATGCGCCACCGATCGCTCCACGGTCTGCGCCGCTTGTGACGCCGTCCGTCTCCAGCGTACGGCAGGCAACGCCTGATCGCACGGCGCCCGTTGCGAGTGGCCGCACGCGGCAGACTCGGGTGGCGCCTGCGACGGCGCTCCCATCATCGACGCCGTCCGCGCGCGCAGCGGCAGACGCAGACGCAGACGTCGCGGCGCAGCCGATCAGCCGTGGTGCGGGTGACGATGGTGGAGATTCCGCCGCGACGGTCGCCGTCGCCGACGCGCCCGCCGTGGCTGCGGCCCCGACAGACATCCGCGCACTCGGCACCACCGGCGCCGCGCGCACGACGCTGGACTGGCGCGCGTTGCTGGCGCGTCCAGGGATCACGCTTGGCATCGAAGAAATCGCCGACGCCTCATCAGGCACCGCCGCGCTCGCCGATGCCCATGCGGTGCGCACCCACAGCAGCGTTGAACTGGCGCTCGATATGGATTCGCTGGCGGGCTGGTCGGGCTTGACGGTTTACGCGCAGTTCAAGTCCAAGAACGGACGCAACGGATCGGGCGCCGCGGCGTTCACGCAGAATTATTCGAATATCGATGCCGACGATTTTCAGTCGTTCGGCGAGGTGTTCGTGGAGCAGCGACTCCTGCGCGCTCGGCTGCGCATCAAGGCCGGGCGACTCGATTTCAATTCGGAGTTTGCGGGAACGGACAATGGCGGCGGTTTTCTGAACGCGTCGATGGGCTATTCGCCGAGTATCTGGGCAGCGCCCACATTCCCCTTGCCGACCTCCGGCGTGAACGTGTTCGTCGAACCGCGCGAGCATCTCACCATCGGTGTCGGGGTGTTCAACGGACTCGATGGCGCGCCTGCCGCGCCCAGCCGGTCTTCCCGGTTTGAAATTGCGCAAGCCAATCAGACGTGGACACTCGGGTCGTCCACCCTGCCGGGGCGCGTGGGGCTCGGCTACTTCCGGCATACCGGGCTCTTTCTCGCCACCAACGACGACGAGGAGACGGCGCCGCATCTCGACGGCACACACGGCTGGTACGGCACGGTCGATCAAACCCTGTGGCAGGGCGCGATGCGGTCCACGGGCGGCGACGCCGAGCCGACGCGTGCGTCGATTGGGGCCTTCGCTCAATTCGGGCACGGCGACGCGGGCGTGCAATCCGTGCACTCGCATCGAGGGGGCGGACTGACGTTTTCCGGACTCTCGTCGCGTCGTCCGGACGACATGATCGGCGTGGGACTCACCAGTGCGTCCTGGAACGGCGGTGGCGAATTCATCGGCGAGGTGTACTACCAACTGCCGGTCATCGCGCACCTTTCCGTGGTGGCCGACTGGCAACGGGTTCGTCGCCGCGAGGCCAGCGCAGCACAGTGGATTGGCAGCGTCTTCACCATGCGCACGATCGTTTCGTTCTGACCGACCGCGAGACGGCCTGATCTGTCGCTGACGGACGGGCCGTCCGCCGACTTGCCCCGGTTGCGGTTCTGCCTCTACTTGGAGTGTGAGGCACGCGGCGTACGGACTCTGAGTCGGAGCGATCCATGGCACCGTTGTTCAAGCGGCTGGCGTCGTTGTTTGCCGGCGATAGCACCCCACCGACGGCAGTCGAGCGATTTCAGATTCACGGCGTCCCCGTCGAGGTCGACAACACGCGACCCGACATCGCGACCGTTGACGTTGTGGAGCGCCTGAGCGACGCACTGGGGCTGATAGCGACCCACCAACCGTGGCGCCTGCGCCACCTGCAGCGCGACATCCAGTGCATTCGGGTGGAACGCTTCGCCTGTCGCGGCGCCTTTGTGCCGGGCGAACGGGTGATCATCACCGAACTCACGTTTCTCGCCCGCCGCGATATCTCCGCCGCACCGGTCGCGTCATCGATTGTGCACGAGGGCATTCATGCGCGCGTACACGCGATGGGCGTCCGACGGGACGGCTACCAGCTCGCACGCGAAGAGCGTCTGTGCCGTCGCGCGGAACTCGCCTTCGGTGAGGCACTTCCGGCCGCGCTTGGTGCGCCTGTGATCGAACGCGCGAGAGCCAGTCTCGCCCTCGACGATCAGGACGTCGCCCCGGTCGTGGACTGGAACGAGGCACAGCGGCGCCAACAGCAAGTGGACGCTTCGGCCAACGGCTCGTAGCAGTCACGAGCGCTGGGGGCGGCTGGCGGCGATTGGCGGCGATAACGACGAACTGCTTTGTCGCGGAGGCGCAGAGGCGCAGAGGCGTGCTGTCGGCCAGTGCGGAGCCATTCCCCACGTGCTTTTTGGGTAACCGCAACAACCTGTCCGTCACGAGCCCCTGCGCCTCTGCGTCTCTGCGCCTCTGCGATTAAGCAGGTGGCTGTTCGCGGCGCGCAGAGCACACCAGGAGCGTTGTGCCGTACCGCCGATCGAGCGGCTGACGGCGATGACGGCGATGACGAACTGCTTTGTCGCGGAGACGCAGAGGCGCAGAGGCGTGCTGTCGGCCAGTGCGGAGCCATTCCCCACGTGCTTTTTGGGTAACCGCAACAACCTGTCCGTCACGAGCCTCTGCGCCCCCTGCGTCTCTGCGATGAAGCAGTTGGCTGCTCGCCGTGCGCGCGGCTCACCGGGAGCGTTGTGCCGTGTCGGCAATCACACGGCTGCACGGCGACGGCGGTGATAGCGACGAACTGCTTTGTCGCGGAGACGCAGAGGCGCAGAGGCGTGCTGTCGGCCAGTGCGGAGCCATTCCCCACGTGCTTTTTGGGTAACCGCAACAACCTGTCCG
>Ga0154020_10008882_pt1 | contig 11629 bp, 11 predicted proteins | sample Klosneuvirus_201_FD_109709 | JGI IMG/M metagenome (GOLD analysis project Ga0154020, IMG submission 109709) | Active sludge microbial communities from wastewater, Klosterneuburg, Austria - Klosneuvirus_20160825_MG | ecosystem: Engineered > WWTP > Aerobic digester > Activated sludge | place... | reverse complement strand
GGAATCCATGAAGTCATGAAAGTCACAGCTACAATTAGAGAGATGATTTTGAAAGGTGATTCACAAGATGCAATCGAAGAGCAATCTAAGAAAGAGGGGATGATAACAATGATCGAAGACGGTATAATTTTTGCAGTACAAGGACTTACTTCAACAGAAGAAGTGTTACGTGTTGTTTCTGAATAAAAAATATGAAATTTAAATATAAAATTCAAACCAAAGCTGGGGTAATTGACGAAGGTGTTAGAGAAGCCGAAAGTCGATTGCAACTTGCTCACGAACTTAAAAATGAGGGTTCAATCGTTTTTTCTGTTGAAGAAGATAGTGGTGGTACAGGTTTAAAAATGAATATAAATATTCCATTTTTAAACAAAGTAAAACTTCGAGATAAAATAATGTTTGCTAAAAATTTAGCTGGTATGTTGAAGGCTGGTCTTTCAATGCCGAAGACATTGTCTGTTTTGGCGAATCAAACAAAAAATGTAAATTTCAAAAATATAATAAACGATATTTTGAAGGGAGTAGATAGAGGTGAGCCACTTTCAAGAGGTTTAACAAAGTATGAAAAGACATTTTCAAGCCTTTTTGTTTCAATGGTTAAAGCCGGCGAAGAATCAGGAAGACTGCCAGATGCCCTAAAAGAAATCGCGAACAACCTAGAAAAAATCTATTCTTTGCAGAAAAAAGTAAAAGGAGCCATGACTTATCCAGCGGTGATTATTGGAGCTATCGGACTTATTGGAGTTTTGATGATGATGTATGTTGTACCAACTCTAACTGGTACATTCAAAGAGATGGGAGTGCCTCTGCCTTTTACGACTAGAATGGTTGTTCTTATAAGTGATTTTTTAGCTGAAAATACAATTGTCTTTTTTATTAGCGCCACCGCTATTATTAGCGCCGTCGTTTTTTTGATAAGAAGAAAAGAATCTCAACCATTTATTGATGCGCTTTTGCTAAAGATTCCAGTTATTGGAACAATGATAAAAGAAACCAACTCAGCTCGTGTTGCGAGAACTATGACAACTCTTTTGACTTCAGGTGTGACTGTTACTCGCGCACTAGAAATTACAAAAGACGTTGTTGGCTCAACTAAATATCAAAAGTCATTAGACGATGCTATTGCGAATGTTCAAAAAGGAAAAAATATTTCACAGACTTTTAAAGAAAACCAAAATCTGTATCCAAGTATGGTAGGAGAGATGATCGAAGTTGGAGAAGATACTGGAGATTTGTCTCAAATGCTACTTGAGGTGGCGGAGTTCTATGAAGCAGAAGTTGATTCTAAGACCAAAAACCTTTCAACTATCGTTGAACCAGTTCTGATGATATTTATTGGAGTAGCTGTTGGTTTCTTTGCTATTTCAATGCTTACTCCAATGTACTCTTTGATGGATACGATTCAGTAGACGAAGTATAAGTTATAAGTATGAAAAATAAATTATTACAAACTAACAAAGGTTTTACATTGATTGAACTTTTGATTGTTGGAGCAATTGTTGTTTTGATAGCTTCTTTTGTAATTGGCTCGCTTTCAAATTATCGAAATGAACAAACACTGAGAACAGAATCTTTGGCTGTTGTTAGTATAATAAATGAAGCAAGGTCAAAAACCTTGGCATCATTCGAATCATCTGTTTATGGTGTTCATTTAGAAGATGATTCTGTAACTTTGTTTCAAGGCGCAACTTATTCATTAGGTGACACAGATAACGAAGTCCACAGCTTGCCTAACAATTTAGAGATAGGAAATATTACAATAAGTGGAGGCGACGATATAATTTTTGAAAGACTAACAGGAGATACAAGTAATACTGGGGGTTTTGATTTGATGCTGACGACAGACAATACAAAATCAAGAACAATTTCAATTATCGCAAACGGGCAAATTAATTTAAATTAAATGAAATTTTTAAAATTAGATTTTAAAAAAGGCGCTCTATCCATTGAGCTGTTGGTGGCAACGGCGGTAATTGCCGTAGCTCTGGTTTCTGCCATACTAGCTTCTTCTGGGGCCATCAAAGCTTCAAGGCAAACTCTTAGACAAACTGAAGTTGCATATATTTTAGAAGAAGGAGCTGAAGCTGTAAAACTTATAAGAGGTGAAGGTTGGGCAAATATCTTCGCACTTACAAATTCAACCGATTATTATTTGTCTTTTTCTGGAACTGATTGGAGTCTTGAGACAACCCCTGTCACAATAGGGCCATTTACTCGAGTCATAAATTTTGAAGAAGTACAAAGGGATGTAAATGATGACATTGTAACTTCGGGTGGGTCAGTCGATACTGGTACGAGATATGTAAACATTGAAGTTTTTTGGAACGAAGGGACTTTGGTGAAATCGAAGACTTTAGAGTTTTATATAACAGATTCAATTTCCTAAGTTATAAAGTAAAAAGATGAAAAATACAAAATACAAACGAATAAATACTAAATATAAATCTGGTTTTTCTATTATTGAATTAATGGTTTATATTTCAGTTTTCACTTTCATTTCAATACTTGTAATAAATATGTTCATCAGTGTTTCTTCGGCTTTTGTTGAAATAAAAGGCAATCATGAGCTGGCTCGAAGTGGAAGTGCTTTGCTTGAAAAAATGACACGTGAAATAAAATGGGCAAATACTGTAGATGCATCATCGACTCTAGGTACAGCGCCGAGTACTTTGATTTTGAATGGAACTAATTCTTCTGGTATCGCTCGAAGTGTAACTTTTAGTGTTATAAACGGAAAAGTTAATTTTACAGAAGACGCAGTTGATTCAGGCTCTCTTTTAACAAGTAGTGTTACAGTAGATTCTTTTTTAGTTCGAGAAATAACGACAACAACATCGAGCGCTGTAAAAATTGAAGCTACTCTGACTTTTACCCGAGCAAATTCTTCAAGAACGGAAACTTTTTATTCGACAGTCGCTCTTCGTGGGGGATACTAAAATGAGAAAAGATTTTAAAAAAAATAATATGAAAGGAGGACAGGCGATGCTTTTGCTTGTTATATTTTTCTCTTTTGTCTCCGTCTCTTTAGTTTTAGGTATTGGAACTCCTGTAGTTAAAGAATTTTATACAGCTAAAAATTTATTACTTTCAAAACAAAGTTATTATTTGGCAGAGTCTGGTATTGAAGATAGTCTATATCGCCTTAAGTCCGCTATGGATGTTGGGGCAAGTGAAACTTTGGTCTTGGGTGATAGTTCAGTAGTCACAACCCTTACCACAATCTCAAGTTCACAAAGAAAATTAGAATCACTCTCGGATGTTTATAGTAGAGATCGAAAATTGGAATTAGTGGTAAACGCCGGAGTTGGAGCTTCGTTTAATTACGGTATACAAACAGGAAATGGTGGATTTACTATGGATAATAATTCCGGCGTTATTGGAAACGTTTATTCAAATGGAACAATTGTTGGTGGGCCAGGCTCTTATATAACTGGTTCTGCTTATTCTGCTAATTCATCTTCACTTGCGGCCAATCAAACAAATGGATCAGGAGCACCACTTCAATCAATCACTTTTGGAAACGCTACTTCTACTCAGGATCTGGCTCAAAGTTTTCAAGTTAGTGATGGGACTACTCCTATAAATAAACTTCAATTTTATATAAAGAAAAATGGAGCACCTTCAAACTGTACGCTTCGAATCCAAAACGATACAGCTGGTTCTCCTGGCTCGACAAATTATGCAACCGGAACACTAAACGCCTCATCTGTTGGTACGAGTTACGCTTGGATTGATGTAAGTCTAACCACCAATCCTCTTCTTAGTACTGGAACTACTTATTGGGCTGTGCTTGATTGTAGTAATCATGCTTCAAAATATTACACAATTGGAGCCGATACTGGTTATGCAAATGGTCAAGCAAAAATAGGAACATATGGAACTTCATTTGGAAGTACAACACCTGCTGGCCTTGATTCATTTTTCAATGTTTATTTGGGTGGAATTAATGGATCAATTGATGGAGTTATTGTTGGAACCGCAGGTGTTGGGAATGCTCATGCGCATACTGTAACAGACTCAACAATTGCTGGATCTTTGTATTGTCAGACTGGTTCTGGAAACAATAAAGCGTGTGACACAAGCCTTACTGATCCGGTGCAAGTAGATTTTCCAATAACAGACGGAAATGTAATTGGCTGGAAAGCCGAAGCCGAAGCTGGCGGAGTTTATTCTGGAAATTATCTAATCGATGATGATACCGTAACTCTTGGTCCAATAAAGATAAATGGTAATCTGACAATTCAAAATAATGCTTTTGTGACTATAGCGGGGACTATTTGGGTAACGGGTAACATTATTCTAGACAACAATGTAACTATTGATTTAGCTCCGGGCTATGGTTCTGGCTCCGGTACGATAGTTGCCGATGGAGAAATTGATATCTCTAATAACACTATTTTTCAGGGATCTGGGGCGACTGATAGTTTTGTTCTGCTTTTGACAACAAGCACAAGTGCCAATGCTATCGATTTGGGTAATAATGCTGGGGCTGTAATCTTGTATGCTCAGTATGGAACTATCAATGTCTCCAACAATGCAGGCGCGTCAGAAGTAACTGGTTATGAGCTAACTCTCGGTAATAACGCCGTTGTCGAGTATGACAGTGGTCTTGCAAACGTGAATTTCATCTCAGGTCCAGGAGGAGCGTGGAATATAACTAAATGGAAAGAAGTTGAAAGTTAAGGTAAAATCTACTAATGGTAAAAAAAATAATTGTTGGAAATTGGAAAACAAATCCAAATGATCCTAAGACTGCTAAAAAACTTTTTATTGATATAAATAAAAGTCTAAGAAAATATAAAAATTCTGAGGTTATAATTTGTCCGCCACCATTTTTTCAGGGTTTATTTTATGGACTAAAGGGAAGTTTAATAATTGGCTCACAAGACAACGGTCTTGAACAAAATGGTTCTTTTACGGGAACTCTTTCTCCAAGACAGCTAAAAAGTCTTGGCGCAAAATATGGTATCGTCGGACATTCTGAATCAAGAAAGGCAGGTGTGAGTGACGAACTTGTGGCTAAAAAAATTGAAAGCTTGCTTGCTGAAGGGATAGTCCCGATACTTTGTGTTGGAGAAACAGACAGAGATAATGCCGGAGAGTTTTTTAAATTTATAAAAAATCAATTGGTAAAAAATCTTTCTCTGGTTCCAGAAAATAAATTAAGCAAAGTTATTATTGCTTACGAACCAATTTGGGCAATAGGCGCACACGCAGAAAGGGAAGCTACGGTAGATGAAGCAAAAGAAATGTCTTTGTTTATTAAAAAAACTATTCGAGAAATTTTTAAGATTGATAAAAATTCAAAAGTTCTTTATGGTGGATCAGTTGATGAAGTAAATGCTGAGAGTTTTATAAATGCTGGTGGTTTAGATGGGCTTTTGGTTGGGCGAGCAAGTCTTGATTCTAAAAAGTTTCTAAAAATTGTTTCATATGCAGGATAAAATCACTACACATAAAATAGAAAATTTTAAAGGTGTTAAAGGTGACATCGTTATTTTGAGAGTTGATTACAATGTTCCAGGTGTTCCAAAAATAGACAGTCAGAGGTTTTTACAAAGTATACCAACAATAAATTTTCTAAAAGAAAAAGGGTGTAAAATTATTATAATTAGCCACCGTGGTAAAAAAGAAGATTCACTTCTGCCATTTATTGATTTATTGAAACAAAAACAAATCAACGCTTTCTTTTGTGAAAATCCAAATGTGGAAGAAATAAAAAAATGTATTACAGAAAATGAAATTGTTTTAGTTGAAAATATTCGGAGAAACGAAATGGAAGAAATAAATGATGACAGTTTTGCAAAAGAATTCGCCAGTATTGCAAATTTTTATGTAAACGATGCATTTTCTGTTTCACACCGAAGTCACACAAGTATTGTAGGTTTACCAAAATATTTGCCTTCATTTTTCGGATTCGGAATTTTAAATGAAATTGAAAATCTGAGTATTGTTTCTGAAAATCCAGAACACCCATTTCTATTTATTTCAGGCGGTGCAAAAATTAGCACAAAAGTTCCACTCCTTAAGAATTTTTTTGATCGAGCGGACAATATTTATGTTGCGGGTGCGTTAGCAAATTCATTTTTTGAAGCACAGGGTTTTGAAACAGGTATATCTCTTGCTGATAACCCAGAGCTCGCTCAGCCTTTTTTGGGAAGAGAAAATTTACATCTTCCAGTCGATGTTATTGTAACTGGACCAAACGGCACAAGAGAAAGACTTTTAAATGAAGTAACAGAAGATGAAAATATTGTAGATGTCGGGCACAAAAGTATGGAGCAGATTTTTGAGTTGGCGCGCGCGGCAAAAACAATACTGTGGAACGGACCACTTGGGAATTATGAGAATGGATTCGATAAAACAACGAACGATTTACTATCATTTTTGGCAGATGTGTCGGGGGATGTTTATTTGGGTGGTGGAGACACGCTTGCTATCCTTGAAAAGGAAAATAAACTTGAAAAATATAGGTTTGTTTCGACTGGCGGGGGTGCCACACTTGATTTTTTGGCCTTTGGTACTCTCGTCGGAATAGAAGCTGTAATAAAAAAGGCATAAATTCGTCTATATATAAGTGTCCGTAAATGAGACTTGACAAGAACTCTATATATGGTATAATTAAAGAAAGTTAAATAATTAAACCAATTAAAAACTAAAAAAACATGGAAATTATCCGTCAAAGAGCAAACAAGAATGTTTATGTAATCGGCTTCGTGCTTATCCTCTTCCTCGGACTTACAGGAGTATCTTTTAAAAGTAAAGCTGAAACAGGTAAATACTTTGCCTGGGTAAAATAAAGCTCTGCTGTGACTTAACAAAAAGCGACCTCACAAGGTCGCTTTTTTTCTTTTACATTTTTATTTTATTTACTATTTCATCTATTTCTTCCTGAGACATGTATGGAGCATGTGGTCTCGTTGTTTGAGTAACAGCCTCTTCTAAAGATCTAGGTATTAGATGAACATGAAAATGTGGAACATCTTTGCCGACTACACCAATTTGCACATAATCACACGGAAGCTTTTCCTTTATGTTTAACATCATTTTTTTAGTTAATACAAATATCTCTTTTATCAAACTATCATCCGCCTCGTGCATCCATTCAATGTGACTTTTAGGAATTATAAGGGCGTGTCCTTTAGAAACTGGATTGATATCTAAGAACGAAATAAAAGATTCATCTTCATAAATTTTATAGCTTGGAATTTCTCCTTTGATTATTTTGCAAAAAATACAGTCATTCATGTTTCCATGATACAATTTTGACCATGCTTACGCAAAAGACCCCTAATGAATCCAAGATGGAAAATGTTTTCGAAAAACTATTTGAAAAAATAGGTATTAAAACAGAAATTGAAAAAGAAAAGTTCTTGAATCCTGAATATATAAGGGATTTGCATGACCCTAAGCTTTTGCCAGATCTCGAGAAAGCTATTGAGAGAATTTTTAACGCAATAACAACAGGGGAGAAAATAGCTATATATTCAGATTATGACTGTGATGGAATACCGGGGGCAACAATACTTTCTGAATTTTTAAGAAGTTTGGGTGTTAGGCATTTGGAAGTATATATTCCAGATCGAAATACATTGGGCTACGGACTGCATCTTGGAATACTAGAGAAAATTATAGATTTAAAAACAACTCTTCTTATTGCTATTGATTTAGGAACCACGGCGAGAGAGGCAATTGATTTTGCTGAATCAAATGGAGTAAATGTAATTGTTATTGATCACCACGAAGCGCCGGATGTTTTGCCAAAACCATTTGCTCTAATTAATCCAAAATTGAAGAGCTCGGTGTATCCGTTTAAAGAACTTTGTGGAACAGGTATAACATACAAAGTTATTTTAGGTTTTTTGGATAAATACCATGAGTATTTTAAATATCCACGTGGTAAAGAAAAATGGTTACTTGATTTGGTTGCACTTTCTACGATTGCTGACCAAGTTCCCCTTATAGATGAAAATAGAGTTTTGGCAAAATACGGCCTAATGGTTATGAGAAAGGGAAAACGACTAGGGCTCAAAGCACTGGCCAATAGATCAAAAATTAATATTAGAAATATCACGGAAGACGACATAAATTTCTCTATTGCTCCAAAAATAAATGCCGCCTCTCGAATGGACGAGGCTTATAAGGCTTATCAGCTTTTAAGTGCCGAAGATAAAGATTCGGCAGATATTTTATCTGAAGATTTAGCAAAACTATCCGACAAAAGAAAGATTATAGTTGCTTCTATGATGAAAGAAGCTAACAAAAGTATAAAAACTAGAGGTTTTGAGAATGTTATTTGTGTTGGTAGCCCGGCTTGGAGCCCGGGGTTGCTGGGGCTTTTGGCAAGTAAGCTTTGTGAGGAGTACAAAAAAACTACCTTTGTTTGGGGAAGAACTCATGGAGAAAAAGAGATTATTAAAGGTTCTTGCCGTTCTTTTGGCGGAGCAGATGTCGTCCAAATAATGAAAAATACAGCAAATTCCTTTATTGAAATAGGTGGACACAAGAAAGCTGGCGGATTTTCTGTAAAAGATGATGAAATTCATAATTTACCAACAGTGCTAGAAAGCGCATTTTTGAGTGTTGGTGAAGCAAATCAAGCTGAAAATAATGATTTTTTAGATTTCGACACTTATTTTGTGAATAAACAGGGAGTTTTGAGCATGGAAAGGTTTGCCCCTTTTGGAATGGGTAATCCAAAGCCTGTTTTTGAACTAAAAGATGCTCTTATTTTGGGTGTAAAGACTTTTGGTAAAGAAAAAAACCATACAGAGCTTGAGATTAGTGTTAACGGGCAAGCAATTAAAGCCATTGCCTTTTTTAAAAAACCTGATGATTACAAAATAGATATGAAAAAAGGTGATTTCATTACTATGGTTGGATTGGTGGAAAAAAGTTTTTTTGGAGGTTATGAAAAAATTAGAATTAGAATACTTGATATACATTAAATTATCCACATTTGTCTGAAAATTTAACCAAAAAACATATATAATATAAATAAATTAGGGTGGCATTTGTTTTTGGTGTTTATTAATTATTATTAAAAAATAAGTTTCTATTATGAAAAAAATAAATAAGGCATTATTATTATCATTCTTTGTGATTGCGGTTTTTTTGTTTTCAAAGGTAATTTCTCCTATTGATCCGCAAATATTAAGCAATAGCCAAAAGGCTGCCACTTATACAGCTGTCACAAGTCCAATCACTCCAGTAAGTTATTGGCAGTTCTCTGACACAACTACTGCTGGTCAAAAAACTCCAACTATTGGATCTCAGCAATTCGGAGGAACAGAAACTTCTACTTGGACACCAAAAACAGGCGGAAAGGTTGGAAATTACATAGATCTATCTGGGTCTGGTAATACAGCAGGCAACATAACTCCTTCTGCGAGTGGTTGGGCTGTTGAATTTTTGTTTAAGCCTTCAAAAACTTTTGAGGCTGGAACAATTTTCTCATTTGGTTCTAATTTTAAGCTTGAATTTCAGACACCAGTTGGAGGAAATCCAAACGGTAGTATGGCTAGGTGGAAACTTATACTTAATGGCGTTGATTCTTATATCAACCTAGATGAGGCTGGTAGAAAATCTCTAGCATATATTGCTGATGGAAATTGGCACCATTTTGTTATTCAATATGACCCAACTTCTTCTTCACAAAAAGTACAATTTTGGATTGACGGACAACTTCCAGCTGGGTATTCGTTTAACACAGCAGTGTCTACAACAGGTGCTGTAAAATTCTCAAGCCTTAATTCAGCAGAATACACACAATGTAATTGTTCACTAGATCAAATCGCACTGTATGACAAATCGTTGCCACCAAACTTAATTTTAGAACACCACAATAATGCAAGTGCAGGCCTTAGCTATTCAACTACAACAGCAATCACAAATGTTCCATCAGCAGATTCAGTTGCTGGAGTTTACAACCCTCTTGATTTTATGGCAGGAACAAATCTTTCTTCTTCATCAGGGCAAACACCAGGAGTAAATGTTTCTGTTATTGATCAGCTTGAAACTTATCCTTTGCCTCGTTATAAATCTTCAAATACCTTAATAGGAATGTCGGTAAATTGTTGGCCTATGATTATTTTTTAAAATTAGCTTCATCAAGTATTTCAGGTAATTCAGTTGGGAACACTACAACAAACCACGCAAAGTCAAAGGACATAAACAGACAACTTGCTACAAAATGGAACTACCATATTCAAGTTACGAATAACACGGGAAGTTCAAATGGTTTTTCTGCGGCAGATCAATCTTTGGCAAATGAACAGCAATACATTACACCTGGTGCAAATTTTATTCCTATAGCTGCAACATCTTTTAGAGCGCAACTTTATACTTCAGCTTGTACAAGATCTTGTATCTCTTCTCAAAATTTACCAAGTACTCATTATTTACAAAATTCATCAGGGCAATTTTTGGACCCTAATGGAAATGTAACAACCGATAAAAGATGGAGACCTGTCTCAACTTATCTTTCAAGTTACGCTCCAGACGGAGAAGCTGCAAAATCACACATTCAAACTGTTTTAAATTCTATACCAAATAGAGTTGCTCAATATCCAACACGTGCGATTGATATCATTAACGATAACGGTGAAGTTTTCCCTCCGTATACAGCAGAAAGTACAACAAATATAGTTAATAATGACCCAGCTGTTTTGGCTGCAAAAAATGCATCTGGACTTGATGCGTATACTTATGTAGCTAGACAATTTTATACAAACGAAAGAGCTTATGTTGATAAAATAAAAAGTATTCCAGCTGTTTCAAATTCAACTTTCACAGAGTACGCTATTGAAGGTGAACATATATATGAATTTAAATGGGAAGAAGCAAGAAAAGTAAATGATCCAATAAATGGTATGTATTACTCTACTCCTGATTTTTATATTCGATATCCATGGAACTGGAAATATTGGAGTAGTGCTTGGCACGGATGGCAGTGGGTTGTAAATAGTAGAAACGGGGAATTAGCAGCTGGAGATAATCTATATTCTCCATTTATATCTGCTGGTTGGGATAGAGTTGAAAGAAACAATGTTCGACCAGCTCAAATGCTTGGTTTTACAAAAGTTTTAGCTGCAACAGGTGCTGAATTTTTCTATCCAGGTGTTTTCAATATAGAACCAAACATTGCAGACAACCTTTATCCTGAAAACTATGTATGGCAAGCATCAACTCCTTCATACGCACAAGGTGTAACAAGTTATTACGAAGATATTCTTAAAAATGGAAAAATGATGCGTGGAGATACAACACGTTTGGTTTACCCACCAGACTCAAATCCGGGATTTAGATTTTATACTGGAAATCCTGGCCAACTTGTTGTTGCCAGAAAGCAAAACAGCGCTAATAGATTTGTCATAACAGGTATGGAAAACCCTTGGTCAAATTATCAAGGTAACGCCGCAGAAGAATCACTAGCTGATATATCTTTTGGTGGTGACACATATCCTGCAACAACAGTAACGCCAACAGAAAATTTGAAATTCAAAGTAAGACGCCAAGGCTCCACCTACATCTACGACAAAACAGGAACATCACCAGTATTTTACCAACTAGACGCATGGCACGAATCATCACATCCATGGTACTGGTCAAAGGACTTTAGTTTTGAAGC